>WNFT01001720.1_pt1 | contig 28768 bp, 24 predicted proteins | sample 5400191 | NCBI WGS metagenome assembly WNFT01 (sample SAMN13153359, study PRJNA577476) | soil metagenome | isolation source: 80 cm saprolite under Madrone tree | place: USA:California | collected 2016-06-14 | reverse complement strand
ATTCTGTTCTCGCCCATCACCGTAGCGGAAGCCCCTCAGAACTTCCGCGGCGTCGGGTTGGCTCCAATGAGTGTTTTGCCGGAATTTCAAAACCAAGGAATCGGTTCAAGACTCGTTCGCGACGGCCTGGAGGCATGCAAACGACAAGGGTACGACGCAATCGTTGTCCTGGGACACACTTCGTACTATCCGCGTTTCGGATTTTCGAGGGCAAAGGATTATCGTCTCGACAATGAATACGATGCTCTGGACGCGTTTATGGTCATGGAACTCAAAGAGGGTGTCCTGCAGACGATCAGGGGCCTGGTAAGGTACGCGCTTGAATTTAACGAGGTCGGCCAAGAATGACAGGCGATACTCGTTACTTTTCTCCGTGAATGGTGGAGCTTTCGCAATCGCGAAGCTTCTCAATGCACCGACTCCGCCGGGCGGCCTGAGCATCGGTGGACTGTCTGTCGGTGCCATCGTGTTCACTATGCTGATGACGGCTGACATATGGCTGTGGGGTGCCGGCAAGCGACATGGCACGACCATGTTTCGGCCCGTGGGTCACTCAATCGCCTTGCACGCATCCGGGACGATTCCACTCTAACGAAAACGTTAGAAAGAGAAGACCGAGCATCGTCCTGGGTAAAGAGTCGCAGATCTCCTTCCTCGTGCCGCCGCATACCCGCGGCCACGTCAGAACGAATACTTCAATGCCAGTTGAAGCTGGCGCATGGGGATGGCCGTATTGTTGATCACCCCGAAGCCCTGCCGCGCGGCATTGGCCGGCGCTCCCGGAAATGCCGCACCGGCGAGAATGTTCGCCTGCGGCGCACCCCAGGACGGGTGGTTCAGCACGTTGAACGCTTCCACGCGGAACTGTAAGACGTGGTTCTCGCTATGAGGCATGTGGAATTGCTTATGCACCGCGAAATCAATCGACTGGAAGTGCGGCGTGGTCAGGCTGTTCCGCCCGACATTGCCGAAGGTCCCTGCGGGGGCTTCGACGAACGCGGCAGGATCGTACCATCGGGAAGGAGTGGGGTTCGCGGGGTATCCGCGGCTTGCCAGCGTGGCAATCGGTCGATCGTAGCCCGCGTTAGTGCCCGTACTTGCGTTGTCGACGCCGATGACGATGTTCTCCGGAACGCCGCTCTGGATTGTCGCACTCATGCTCGTCTGCCAGCCACCGGCCAGGGCGTTGACGACCGAATTGTTGATGTTCAAGCGCTTGCCTTTGCCTACCGGAAGGTCATACGTACCGCCGAACACGAACCGATGGCGTGTGTCGAACGCCGACAGCGCCCGCTCACACCGCGCACACCGGCTGTCTTGCGGAAACAGCGTGTCGAAGCCCTGCACGCGGATGCCGCTGCTGTTGTCAATGGACTTGGAGAATGTGTACGAACTGGTCATGCTCAAGCCCTGGCTGAAGCGCCGCGTGACCCTCAGGCTGCCGGAGTTGTAGACGGCGTTGAAACCGTCAGCGACCAACTGGATTACACCGAAGGTGGGATAAGGCAGACGCGAGCTCACATTGCCGGTCGTGCCTGGAACGGCCTGGTTGGCGTTGAAAAAACCGTAGAGGTGATGGCTCTCCGACCCGAGGTAGCCGGCCTCCACCGCCCAGTTCGACCCGAACTGCCTTTGAATGTTCAGCAGGTATTGCATGGTGTACGACGTGGCGTGGTCGTAAGCGGCCACGTAGGAGTACGGCGGAGGTATCTGGAAAACGGCCCCATTTCCGCCAGGGATGGCATTGTTCCAAACCAGGCTCGGATTTCCAATATCCGATGTGAGCGTTATTCGAGTCCCTCTATTGCGTGCCAGGTCGAAGTACATGGAGTTTGCGACGTCCTGTGTGTAGAAAACACCCCAGCCGCTACGGATCACGGTCCTGTCATTGAGCGCGTAAGAAATGCCGATGCGCGGAGCAAAGTTCTTGTACTTGGTTTCCATGAGGTTGTAATTCAGACCGCCGCCGCAGACCGCCTTCGTGTCGGTCCAATGGATGTTGAGGCCGGCATATGGGTCCGTGCAGTTGCCCTGCCTGACGAAATAGGGCCACTCGGACTCCGGAGTATTGGCCGTAAACCCGACCTTCAGGTGGCCCACCGTGAAATAGTCGCCCAGCGTGTTGGTGAAAGGCGGCGTCAGCTCATACCGCAGACCCAGCGACAAGGTCAGTTTGGGAGTGAGCTTCCATGTGTCGTCCACGAACGCATGCTCGACGTTGCGCTGGAACCTCACATTCGCGAGGGCGACCGAGATGGTGGATTGGTAAAGGTCTCCCAGCAGGAATTCCGCGAAGGCATACCCGCCGGTGCGCGAGGGGCTCTGCGTAACGTTGGGCTGGAATGCAAACTGCCCGCGCGGGAATTGGTTACCTACCTGGTTGAAGTTTTGCCGGCTGTACTCGAACCCAAACCGGAAGTTGTGCGTGCCGTGGATCCAGGACAACTTCTCGACGAATTGCAGCGTGTTGTTGTCGTTGGCGTAGGGTGCATCGGTGCCGTCGCCGATTTGCTGGAATCCGGTTCCGCTAAACGTCACAGCCGGAATTCCCCACGCGACCGGCGCCACGCTTTTCTGGCCCGGTATGCCGATGGCAGAAACGATATCGGTGTTAAAAGCCTGGAGAGTGCTGAGGACGTTATAGAACCGGGAGTAGCCGAAGCGGGCTTCGTTCACGAGGTTGGGCGTGAATGTCCGGGTGTTGGACGCCGAGTACTGTTCGTAGTTGGTGATGACCTTCGTCCCGGCGAGGTTCAGCGCTTGCGTGGTCTGGTTTTCGTCGCCCCAACTATAGCGGCCCATCCACTGCGACTTGGACGACTCGTTGTAATCCAACCTCGTAACCAACCCATCCCGGTTCAGCGGCGAGGAATTGAACTGCACGTAATTGTTCGTGAGCTTCTGCTCGGGCAGAGTCGCGGAATTGTAGTATTTCAAAAGCTTCAACGACTGCGGGTCCAGCCGCTCTCTGGGGATCTTGTTGCCCGGAAAAGGCTGCTTTGTGATCGGGTCATATATGGGCGTGCTCAGTTCGCTGAAGTCGCCAGTGAACATGGCCGGAGTCGGCACGGAGTATGTGCTCAGGAAGTTCTGCCGGCGGCGCAGCGCCTCGTAGTTGGCCATGAAGAATAACTTGTCGTGCCCGTTGAAGAGTTTGGGGATCCGAACCGGCCCGTCAAGCTCGAAGCCATAGTCATTCCACTTGAAGGGGGACTTCGGAGGATGGACGCTGGTGAATGCGTAGGGCTGAGCGTCCAGGGCATCGTTGCGAAGGAATTCGAACAGGGAGCCATGATAGGCGTTGCCGCCGGACTTGGTGAGCACATTGATCTGGGTGCTTTGGTGCCCGAACTCCGCGGGGTAAACACCGAGCTGAACTTTGAACTCCTGAATAGCGTCAATGGAAGGAAGGACGATATAGGTATTGAAATTCGGGTCGGTGTTATTGACGCCGTCAAGGGTGAAGTAGTTGAACATGATGCGCTGCCCGCCCGTGGATATGGACTGGGTGGCGCGTTCGCCACCTTGCCGGTTATTGGCTTGCCCCGCAAACGGAGAGAGGGTGTTCGTGTTAGGCGCCATCGCGACCAGGCCCAGGTATGAGCGGCCGTTCAGGGGCAGGTCGGTGATGATCTTGTTTTCGACCACCGCGCCGAGAGTTGCATTCTCGGCTTGCAGCAGGTCATGTCGAGGCGCACGACCTGTTGTACCTGGACTTCGAATCGTTCGCTGGCTGCCGTCTTGAAACCCGGAAGTTCCGCTCTCATCCGGTAAAAGCCCGGCGCGATGGACGGAAACGTATAGGCACCCGCCTCCGTGGTTACGACGTTGCGGACTGCGTTAGTGTTAACATTGGTCAGGGTAACGGACGCACCAGGTATCACCGCACCCGAAGGATCGGTCACACGTCCTGTAACTTCACCGAAAGTCTGAGCATACAAGCAGCACGCAGACAAGCCCGCTAGAACCGTGACAACAAGTAGTGTTTTCATGGAGTCCCCCCTTATTGGCGCAGAGGCTATCACTGCGGAGCGCTGAGTTTCAAGGACCGATCATCCTGGTCTTTTGAGTCCTCTTTTTCGCTTTTGCCGCGGCTGTCGTCTGTGCTTGAAGTGTCGTAACAAGATTCCGGCAATAGATCTTGAGGATGCTTTTCACGAGCAGTTGAAGCAGTTTGTGCTCTCACCGGAAAAGGTCGCGCACTTTGTCGAACGTCTGTCCTGTTTCCAGCACCGTTGCTCCGGATGTTGCGGGCGCTCGCACACTGCGTGGAATTCAACTGCAAGGATGACATGAACATCTTCCTTTCCAGTGGGTTCCAGCCACGGTCGAGCACTCGCACGCCGGTGCGACCGTTGGATAGGAAATTAGGGCAGTGAATGTCGATACGATCTTTGCCCCCAGCCAGTACACCGGTTTCGACAACCAATACATTGATGGTATCTGGCGTCCAGCTCATCGTGGCTCAGCCACGAAAGGCCTGGACCCGTACAGCGGCAAGACTCTTATTGAAATCCCGCTCGCTGATCAATCCGACGTTGACGAAGCTTTGCGCTATAACAGCCGCTTCCTGATTCTGCCGTGGGTGCGCGTGAAGGACCTCGCTTCTTCCATTCTGGCGTCCGCCTCCGGTGGCCCCAGCCATCTTCCATGAACTTCCCTTCACCTTCGAATAATCGTCCGAATAATCGTCGCCAATTGAAGCTCAGGATACGTGTGTCCCTTTCTGTTCCATTTCCCGTTTTTCATTGAGGACTCGAGCCGCGAGTCCTCAATGAAAACGAAATCATTGAGGACTCGAGCCGCGAGTCCTCAATGAAAACGAAATCTTTGAGGACTCGAGCCGCGAGTCCTCAAAGAAAACGAAATCATTGCGTGCCGCGAGTCCTCCAAGAAAACGAAATCATTGAGGACTCGTGCCGCGAGTCCTCCAAGAAAACGAAATCATTGAGGACTCGTGCCGTGAGTCCTCCAAGAAAACGAAATCATTGAGGACTCGAGCCGCGAGTCCTCCAAGAAAACGAAATCATTGAGGACTCGAGCCGTGAGTCCTCAAAGAAAACGGAATCGTTGAGGACTCGTGCCGCGAGTCCTCATTAGAAGTCGATTGGACGAGGAAACGAGTCGTCTGTCCTGCTTCGATCGGATGCTGTTTCGTGGCTATTTGCCAATCATGAGTGGCTGGCAGATGGCGCAGTTCTTCAACAGCTCCAAGATTCGATCCCGAGAACTGAAAGGGTTTCTCCTTCAGCATGCCGAACGGGTCAAACAACAGTTCTTCGAGTCCGTTCAGTTTGCGACCGTCAGGGGATGACTTCAAATGCCAGAATCTGAAGCGCGTCTTTGGCCGTTCCCGGAACACCGACGTAATATCTGTTCAGCTCCGGTACCAATCGGGCAGTTTTCGCGCCTGGCTTTGTGGGAATCGTGGCGATGACCTGATAGTTATCGGCGTCGCGCTGCTCAACCACGCTGACCGCACCCTGCTCACCTCGCAGGCCTCCGGTAGCCACGTAGAGGCGATGATGCGCTGTATCGTATGCCAAGTCGTCGGCATATTCAGCCACAGGAACGCTGTTAACCTCTTTGCCTGTATCTGTATTCACCACTACAAGTTTGGATGGCTTGCGCGTAACCACGAACAGACGATGCCGGGCTTCATCGTATTGCATGGGAACGTTTTGCTCGCCTGCTGTAATGGGCCAGGTCGCCACCACTGACCGCTTGTTTCGATCCACTACGCCGATCTTGTTTACACCGGTCATATTGACGAAGAGCCGCGAGCTTGAGTTTTCGATGGCCATCGACTCGAGCCGATTCGTATCGAGCATCATATCGCCGAGTTTCTTTCCGCTGGGGCAGTAGTTCGTTTTATGATGCTCTCGCTGCCTGGGGCGAATGAAAATTGTCGCAGCGCTCCATTCTCCCGACGCCATTCGAAAGCGGTAAGCACTGCGAAATCTGAAGATCAAGCCATCGGGGATCGCGGATGCAACGGAGATTCTGGTTTTTCTGGTGTTCAATTCTCCTTCCATCCCCGATAAACTGTTTCCATGAAAAAACGACTACTTGGACGCGGCGGGCCGGAAGTTTCGGCGATCGGTCTGGGATGCATGGGCATGAGCGAATTTTACGGAGGCCGCGACGACGTCGAGTCGCGGGCAACGCTGGACCGAGCGCTTGAATTGGGAATCAATTTCCTCGACACGGCAGATGTGTATGGGCCTCACAAGAACGAGGAACTGATCGGCGCCTGGCTCAAGGGAAAGCGCGAACGTGTTTTCATCGCAACAAAATTCGGCGCGGTACGAAATGCCGGCGGACCGGTGATCGGCGTGAATGGCCGTCCCGAGTACGTGCGCAGCGCCTGCGACGGCAGCCTGAAGCGCCTGGGTATCGAGACCATCGACTTGTACTATCAGCACAGGGTCGACCCCGATACTCCCATCGAAGAAACCGTAGGCGCGATGGCGCAGTTGGTTACGGCGGGCAAGGTGCGCTACCTCGGCCTGTCCGAGGCGTCGGCGGCAACACTCGAACGCGCCTGCAAGGTGCATCCGATTGCGGCGTTGCAGAGTGAATACTCACTGTGGACTCGCGATATCGAGGATTTCGGTACTCTTGCGGCGGCACGCCGGCTGGGCGTAGCGCTTGTGGCGTACAGCCCGCTTGGACGAGGTTTTCTGACGGGTAAACTAAAGACAATCGACGATGTCTCTGCAGACGACTATCGGCGCAGCAGCCCTCGTTTCCAGGGGGAGAATTTTGCGCGCAATCGTGAAAACACTCGAAAAGTGGAGTCGCTCGCAGCAGCGCGCGGCATAACCGCTGCTCAAGTGGCCCTGGCGTGGCTGCTTGCCCAGGGCGACGACATCATTCCCATTCCAGGAACAAAGCGCCGGAAGTATCTCGAAGAAAATGTGTCGGCTGTGGATGTAACGCTCACCGCCGGCGAGCTCGAGGAACTGCGCGAGGCTTTTAAGTCAGTAGCGGGGGGTCGCTATCCTGAATCGCAGATGCATCGCGTGAACGCGTGATCGCCTTCTACTTCAGGACCGCGTTCAGGCGTGCATAACCGGATCGGCTGACGGGAAGACGCGTGCCGTCGCGAAGGATGGCAGCATGGCTGTCTTTCGCATAAAGCTCGAGCCTGGCAAGGCGGTCGATGTTCAGGATGTACGAGCGGTGGATGCGGACAAACTGCGAAGGGTCGAGATCGGTTTCCACATCGCCCAGCGTCTGCTGCTTGAGATACCGCTTTCCCTCGGAGCGAAAACACACGTAATCGTCCTGCGCGTCAACATAATCCAGTTTCGAAACCGGAATCACGTGGACGTTGGAGCCGTCACGGATCAACACACGCTCGAGCTTTGCGCCGGCCGGCCGGGCGCTCGCCGCCAGGTTTTCCACGGGAAGCTTTTCCTTTGTGGCGAGTCGTTTTCGGGCGTGATCCAGCGCTTCGCGGAGGCGATCCGAGCTGAACGGTTTCAAAAGGTAATCCACTGCGTGCACCTCGAAGGCGCGCAGGGCGTACTTGTCGTAGGCGGTCACGAAGATCACGTCCACCTCGTGGCCGATCAATTCGAGTACTTCGAATCCGTCGAGACGCGGCATCTGGATGTCGAGCAGCAGGAGATCGGGTTTCAGGTCGGTAACCGCCTTCACGGCCTCAAAACCATTGGCACATTCCGAGACGATCTCGACGTCGTCATAGGCGGACAGGTACTCGCGCAACAGCTTGCGCGCGGGTTCCTCGTCATCGACAATGGCGACCTTTACCATCATGATCGTCCGCAGGGCAGGTGCAGTTCGACGCGAAATCGCGCTTCCGTCTGTTCCACATCGAGACGAGCCTTGCCCTCGAAAAGATTCGCCAGCCGCATTTTCACATTCTTGAGTCCCACACCTGTGCCATTCTTCCCGGCGCCCTCCGGTTCAAAAGGATTCTCGAGCACGATGTCGAGAAACGCACCGTTCCGCCGCGCCTCGATGCGAATGGTTCCGCCATCCAGCAGTGATGCCACCCCGTGCAGGACGGCATTCTCCACGAGCGGCTGAATGATCAACGGTGGAACGGGACAGTTTTCGCATTCCGGATCCATTTCGCGCTGAACAATGAGCCGCGGTCCGAGCCGGACTTTTTCGATTTCAAGATAATGCTCGGCCAGTTTCAGTTCCTCAATAAGCGGGATTCTCTCTTCCGAGCCCAGTTTCAGACAACCCCGAAGGAAGTCCGCAAGCAGCAGGCACATTCGACGAGCCGCCGCGGGGTCCGCCATCACGAGCGCGCTTATCGAATTCAGGCTGTTGAACAAAAAGTGCGGATCGATTTGTGCCCGCAGAGCCCTGAGTTCTGCCTCGCGCGCCTGGACCTGAAGTTCCAGAGCCCGTGTCTCGGAGCGGCGAGAGGCTTCCAGCATGATCAACAGGTAGTTGAACGAGACGGCGAGCAGAAAAAGCAGGATTCCTGACAGAAACAGGATCGGCAACTGGCTGAGATATCGCTCATCGATCCCTTCGAAATCGGAAGTTGCGTCGAGAAGCAGGGCCAGGGCCTGGCCGATGACGAGCCATATACCACTGCAAAGGACTGCCGCTGTGGCATGAGTTCCGGCCAATCTCAAAATCTCGGTCTCCCGAAGTGGAATGGCCCGGCACAAGTACCATGAGGCCATGCAGACGAACGCATAGAGCAGGCACATGGGAAAGGCGATAATCGCAGCTTCCGTCCAGGCCATTGCCCCGCCCCGCGACAGAACGGTGGCCAGGAGCGCTGCAATTGGCGCCCATGCTGCGAGGTAGACCAGTATTCGTCCTCTCCCCGTGAGTATCGGATGCACGTTTAGTTGCTCACCTCGACTCCGCCCATGACGGCGTAGCCGCGAACGACAAGTCGTTTGGAAGGGTCCTTAGGAGGTTCAGTCTCGTCTTCGAACGCGCCCATGATCGGGTTGACTCTGCTCTCGACAATCCAGTCCGGCGGCACCCTGATTTCGATGCCGCCCATGAATGAAAATACGTCGATGACTGCCTCTCCATTGGCCGGAGACGCCGCCCGTAGATCGATCTCGCAACCACCCATAAACACGGTCACGTCGCCGCCTCGAAACTCCTGCGAATTGTTTCGCCGTACAACGCGCGCCATCACGCCCGTCACGGAGAAGGTCGCATCGGATGAATAACCACCTCGGCGTCTCTGTTGGGACGTCGCGTCGGGCTTTTCCTGAGACGCTGCTCCGGGGGGCTGAGATTCGCTCGTCCGGGGCTCATGCTCATACCTTGGACCGCCGAACGCTCGCCATAGGAAAAGCCCGCCCATAAGGATGAAAAACACGGGGAAAATGCTGCGGAAGCCAAAATTGAAAACGTTCATGTTCAGAAGGAAGAACCCTCCGACAAAAATCCAGATGAACGCTGCATTCCGCGCCCCGTAATCATCATGCCGCCGCAACAGCAGGGACACGCCCATCAGGATAAAGATCCGGCCAGAACGAACGAAAGAACTCCCGCAACTGGAAATATCCCAGATTGCCGAGCAGGAACACCAGGCCCATCATCACGAAAAACAAACCGACGAAAGCCCCGCCAGGATGTGGCCCCCGTATTCTTCGTCTTCTCATCAGACCTCCTCAGATTCCATGTTCAGTGTACGAAGCCGCAATCGGGGCTTCGAGGAACTTTAGGTAAATGGCGGCGGCCTACCGGCCAATGGTGGTGCGCAACTGTAGCGGCGGTCTATGACCGCCGGGGATCCGGAATCAACGATATCCGGCGGTCATAGACCGCCGCTACAGTAAGAAACAAGTACAATGGTGTACAATGGTAGGCATGAACAAGAAGGTCGAGAAAACCGAAGAAGAATGGAAGAAGGAGCTGACCCCGGAACAGTATTCCGTCTGCCGCGAGAAGGGCACGGAGCGGCCATTTACCGGGGAATATAACAAATCGAAGGAGCCTGGCGTCTATAAGTGCGTCGCGTGTGGTAACCAGCTGTTCGATTCCAAAACCAAGTTCGACTCCGGCACCGGGTGGCCGAGTTTCTACCAGCCGATTTCCGGAGAAAACGTCGAAACCGAAGAGGACGGCGCTTACGGAATGCGGAGGACCGAAGTCATGTGCAGCGCATGCGGCGCGCACCTCGGTCACGTCTTCCCGGACGGCCCCCGCCCTACCGGCCTCCGGTACTGCATCAATTCGGTGGCCCTCAAGCTTGACAAGAAGGACGCGGGCTAAAGCCCGCGACTACATTTAGAACACCGCCGTGCCCAATACCGTGCCACCGCCGTCCCCAATTCGGTGCCACCGCCGTGCCCCGAGGTAGTCGCGGGCTTTAGCCCGCGTTCTCGCTTCCCATGCTCACTTTTGGGATTACACTATCCTAAAATCGGACAGCCTTCCTGCTTCTATCCCCCTTTCTCATTGATTTTGTTAGGCCCAGGAGCGGAAATCCACGTGCCTTAGGGAACCTGCAGCATTTTCTTTTCGTAAAGTGCTGTTAACCTTTCGCCGCTCGGCGAGTTCTATGGAGTTGGAATGATGAAGATCCGAATCTTTGTTGTGGGTTTGCTGCTGGCCGTCTTCACAACAACGGCCACGGCTCAATCGAAGTGGGTTGAGCAATTTCTGAATCGATATCGGCCGACGCCGTTCGACCCCGCGTCGAGAGTGACGCCTCGGGTGTCGGACGAGGCCTGGCGGGGATTGGTGCAGTCCGGCATGTTGCCAATCTCGGTTTCCGACGTCATTCGCCTGATGCTGCAGAGCAATCTCGATGTGACGGTGAACCGGTTCTCGCCTCTTGCGAGCCAGTACTACATCCAGACATTGTTCCGGCCATTCGAGCCTACGCTCGATCTCTCGGCCACGGTCGGCAAGTTCTCAGCGCCCGTTGCCTCACAGTTGACTGCCGGCGCCGGGGCGACCGCTTTCAGCCAGTTGTATCACCGGTATGCCATCGGCTTTGGGCAGACGCTCCATACCGGTACGAGAGTGGACGTTACTTTCAATATGAATCGAACGTCCGACAACAACCTGTTCAACACCTTCAACCCGAGTTACCGGGGCACTCTTAACTATGCCGTAAGCCAGCAGCTGCTGCGCAATTACGGCAGGGACATCAACGATAGCGCGATCCGCGTCGCCCGAAACAATCTGAATATTTCGGAAATCGATTTCGAAACGCAGATGATCGATCTCGTCACGGATGCCCAGACTTTGTATTGGGATCTCGTCTTCCAGCGGGAAGACATCAAGGTTCGCAGGCAATCGCTGGATCTCGCTCAGAAGACTCTGGCCGATAACAGGCGTCAAGTGGAGATCGGAACGATGGCACCCATCGAAGTCGTTCAGACGGAAGCCGACGTTGCACAGCGTCAGGAACAGATGGTTACGACTTCCTATACTGCCGACCAGACGCAGGACCGGATCAAGCGAATGATCACGAATCTCGGCGATCCGGCATTGGTGCTGGCGAAACTCAGCCCCGTCGACGCGCCGCGTAAACCCGTGCCGAACGATGTGATGTCCGTAGAAGATGCGATCAAGTACGCGCTCGAGAGCCGTCCCGAAATGCGGCGCCTCGCTCTGGAGCTTCAGAACTCCGACGTCGATCTGAAGTACAACAAGAACCAATTGCTGCCGTCGCTTGCCGTTAGCGGAAGCTACACGCAGAACGGCGTGGGAGGCGTGCAAACGAAACGCACCGGACTGGGCGATTCGGAGGTCGTCGAGAAAATTCACGGTGGTCTCTTCGACGCTTTCGGCCAGGTGTTCGGATACAACTACACGGGCTATTCCGTCGGCTTCACTCTGTCGATTCCGCTCAGCAACAAAGCCACGCAGGCCGAGTACGCGCGCTCATTAACGACGCGGCAGTCGGTCGAGGCCAGGCGGAACAGGCTCGCCCAGATGATTGCTCTGGAAGTTCGCAATGCTCACAGCCAGGTTGAAATGAATCGAGCTCGAATTGAAGCGGCGGACAAGGCGCTCCAGCTCTCAATAATGCAGTTGGAAGCCGAACAAAAGAAATTCCAGCTTGGCACTTCCCAGATCCGGTTTGTCCTTACCGAACAGCGCAATGTGGCGCAGGCGCAAACGTCGCAGATTCAGGCCCTGGTGGACTACGCAAAGGCGCTGGTGGAGTACGACAAAAAAGTCGGGCGAACTTTGCAAAAAAACAACATTGAGATTGATAAACAGCTGATTGCGGGCGCTTCCGGCCCCCTGTCCGGTTCCGAAACGGCGCGTCCCAGCGCCGGACAATCCAATTGAGGGCATGAAATTGAGTGCGAGCTTAAGTACAATCGATGGCACACTTACTCACCCAATGGTCATGGAACGAGACTCGCACAGGGGTAGTCGGAGGAGTTTATGGTCGACGTAGCACGCCCGAAGTCAGTAATCCGGAACAAAAAGATCAAGAAGGTCGTCTATGCAGTTCTGGTTCTTGTAGCCGCCTCGGCAGTCACTCTGGGGCTGTCGCGAATGGCGCCGGCGGCACCCAGTGTGGATGGGGCGACGCTGTGGCCGGATACGGTGAAACGAGGCGAGATGCTTCGGCAGGTTCGGGGACTCGGAACGCTGGTTCCCGAAGAAGTTCGGTTCATACCAGCCACTTCCGACAGCATTATCGAGGAGCGTAAGTTGAGGGCAGGCGAAACCGTCACACCAAACAGCATCATTCTCGTGATGAGCAACCCCGACGTTCAGCAGCGGGCTATCGACGCCGACCTTCAGCTCAAAGGAGCTGAGGCTGACCTGGCGAATCTTCAGGCGACGCTGCAGAGCCAGATCCTGAACCAGCAGGCAGCGCAGGCCAGTGTCGAGTCCGACTACAACCGCGCGAACCTGGACTTCGAAGCGAACCGGGAACTCGCCAAGGACGGTCTGATTGCGGATGTCATCCTGAAAAAATCTCAAGTAACAACTCAGGAATTGGCGGCAAAGAACGAGATGGAAAAGAAAAAGGTCGAGGTGAATTCCAGGTCGGCCGATGCGCAGATCGCGGCCCAGCAGGCCCGTGTTGACCAATACCGGGCCGCGCTTGAATTGCGTCGCAAGCAAGTGGATGAATTGACGGTCCGCGCCATGGTGGCCGGTGTGGTTCAACAGGTACCTGTCGAACCCGGGCAGCGAGTTTCCCAGGGTACGATCCTCGCCAAGATCGCTCAGCCCGGCCGGCTGAGGGCCGAGTTGCAGATCGCAGAAACGCAGGTGAAGGACGTCGCTCTCGGACAGATCGCCTCTATCGACACACGAAACGGAATAATTCCAGGCCAGGTCATCCGAATCGACCCGGCTTCCGTCAATGGTACGGTGAAGGTCGATGTCCAGCTGAACGGCGAATACCCGAAGGGTGTGCGTCCGGACCTGAGCGTGGACGGCACGATCGAAGTCGAACGATTGCCGGATGTGATGTACGTCGGGCGCCCGGCGTACGGCCAGGCCGACACGACCGTTTCGATGTTCAAATGGCTGCCGAACGGAGAGGCCGTGCGCGTTCAGGTGAAACTGGGGCGGACATCGGTCAACACCATCGAAATCAAGGAAGGCCTTCAAATTGGCGACCGCGTCATTCTCTCGGATATGTCGGCCTGGGATTCATACGATCGATTGAGAATCAATTAAGGAGCGAGCATGAACGATTCCGTGATTCAACTTGAGGGAGTCACCAAGGTTTTCTTGACGGATGAAGTAGAAACACACGCGCTTGCAGGCGTTCACCTCGAAATCAAGAAGGGCGAATACTTCTCCATTTCCGGACCGTCCGGTTGCGGAAAATCCACGCTGCTGTCGATTCTGGGACTGCTGGATAGCCCGACCGACGGCAGCTACCAACTCAATGGCAAGCCCGTGCAGGATCTCTCCATGAGCGCACGCGCGCGGGTCCGGAACCGCGAAATCGGGTTCATCTTTCAGGCGTTCAACCTGATCGGCGACCTGACGGTTTACGAGAACGTCGAGTTGCCGCTGACGTATCGTGGAATGCCGTCGGCAGAGCGCAAGAAACGAGTCCAGGAATCGCTCGATAAGGTCGGCATGGCACACCGCATGAAGCACTATCCATCGCAACTCTCCGGCGGTCAGCAACAGCGCGTCGCCGTCGCCCGGGCCCTGTGCGGACAGCCGGCCATTCTGCTCGCGGACGAACCTACCGGAAACCTCGATTCACGAAACGGCGAGGCGGTGATGGACCTCCTGCGCGGGCTCCATCGTGAGGGCGCCACGATTTGCATGGTCACTCACGATCCGAGATACGCGCGTTACGCCGACCGCACGATCCACCTCTTCGATGGCCGCGTGGTTGATGAGAAATTCCTCGAAGAAAACACAGTAAAGTAACTCCATGATCGAAGTACGAAACCTTGAAAAGTTTTACGAAACCGGTGTGGGAAAGACCTTCGTGCTGCGCCGCATCAGCCTGGACATCAAACAGGGTGACTTTCTCACCATTATGGGACCGTCGGGCGCCGGAAAGTCCACGCTCCTGGCTATTCTTGGCATGCTCGACAGCAATTGGATCGGCGAGTACTACTTTCTCGGCGAGCCCGTTCACAAGTTGAAGCCGAAGGACCGGGTCGAGCTCAACAAGCGGTACATTGGCTTCGTATTCCAGCAATACCACCTGCTGGACAGCCTGACCGTTTACGAAAACCTCGATATCCCGCTCTCCTATCGAAACATCAAGCGCAGCGAGCGCGAATCCATCGTTGGGGATTCGCTCGATCGATTCCAGATCGTCGGTAAGAAGGACCTCTATCCGAACCAGCTCTCAGGCGGCCAGCAGCAGCTCGTCGCCGTCGCTCGGGCCGTCATTGCCAGTCCGCGGCTCATCCTGGCCGACGAGCCGACGGGCAATCTTCACTCCAGTCAGGGCAAGGAAATCATGGAGCTTTTCAAACGTCTGAACGACGAAGGCACCACGATCGTCCAGGTCACCCACTCGGAACTGAATGCGTCCTACGGCAACAAGGTCATCAATCTGTTTGATGGCTGGTTGAAAGCTGAAGAGGCTACTGCGGTTAATAACGCGGGATGAAGAAAAAATAGCCGCGAATTACGCGAATTCGCGGCTATTTTTTCTTCATCCCGCGTTATTTCTTTGGCACCACTTTGATCTCGAAAACCTTCGGCCAGAGCTTGCCTGTTACGAACAGGCGATCAGCGGCACTGTCGTAGGCGATGCCGTTGAGGACAGCTTCAGGGTCAGGCCGCTCGGCTTTGGCAAGCAACCCCGTGAGATCGATCCAGCCGAGAACGCGTCCATCGGCCGGTGAGATGCGGGCGATGCGGTCCACGTGCCATACGTTGGCAAAGATTTCGCCCTTCACCGCTTCCAGTTCGTTCACATCAGTTACAGGCTGCGTCCCATCCTTCACGGTAATGCGCTTCGTCTCCTTGAGACTCACGGGATCCCACAACCGGATTTCCGAACTTCCGTCGCTCATATAAATCTGTTTGCCGTCATTGGTGAGTCCCCAGCCCTGGCCGGGATAGCTGAAACTTTTCAGGACTCGGAAACTCGCCTTGTCGTATACGAATCCGGTCTGGGTTTGCCAGGTCAGCTGGAGGATCTGCTGATTGACGACCGTGATGCCTTCTCCAAAGAAAGGTTGAGGCACATCGAATTTCTGCACGACGCGGCCGGTTGCCAGCTCGACTTTGCGCAGGGAAGAGCGCCCAACCTGCCCGGTTCCTTCATACAGAAATCCGTCGCGGTATTCGAGACCTTGAGTGAAGGCCGTCCGATCGTGCGGATACGTCTTTACCACTCGGTAGCCGTACTCGGGAGTGGCCGGCGCGAGAGATGCCGCTGCCAGCATCAGGACTGCTATGATTCGGCCAACCATGCTGTTCACTAATAGCATCTATGAAGCGTCTTTTGGAAGTTCGTAATTCGGGGACAGACGTATAAATCCCCTAATTACAAACAATGAAACGTGGATCGTAGGGTTCCCCTGTAACGGCGGTCTATGACCGCCGGGTTTTCGCGGGCACGCAAGGAAAAACCGGCGGTCATAGACCGCCGCTACAGGAAGTCTAGTACTCCAATAGCTTGGTGACCTGGACTCTCAGGTCGTCCACGGAGGGCAGAACCTCTTCCTCCAGTGACACGGCAGAAGCGACGAAGCTGTCTTTGGCACCCAGCCGCATGACCGGCGCATCGAGGTGTTCGAAGCACTTCGATGCAATGCGGGCCGCTACTTCCGCACCCCATCCCAGCGTAACCGAGTCTTCGTGCAGGACCAGGACGCGGTTCGTCTTGCGAACGCTGGCGAACACCATTTCATCGTCCATCGGAACGATGGTTCGCAGGTCGATCACTTCCAGATCGAACTCGTCGGCCAGTTCGAGCGCGGTGTAGACGGTCGCACCCCAGGTGACGATGGTCGCAGCATCCCCTTCCCGTTTGATCTTTCCTTTCCCAAATGGGATCAGGTAATCGGCATTCGGCTCGCGCGCCTTTGCGCTGATGTGGCGGTAGAGCCGTTTGTGTTCCAGAAAGATCACGGGATCGTCGCATCGAGCAGCGGTCTTGATGAGGCCCTTGGCGTCTTCCGCATTGCTTGGAAACACGATGTACCAGCCTGGCGTGTGCGCGTACAGCGCTTCGGGACAGGTGGAATGGAAGGGACCGCCCTTGATTCTGCCGCCGCTCGCCATGCGCACGACCATCGGATCCGACCACGTTCCGTTGCTGCGCCAGCGGAGCGTCGGTATCTCGTCGCGCATTTGCATGAAGCCCGGCCACGAATAATCAGCGAACTGAATTTCGACGATCGGTTTGTAACCGCCGATTGCCATTCCGCCGGCCACGCCGACAATGCTGGCCTCAGCCAATGGAGAATTCTGAACACGATCCGGATAGAGGTTCGTCAGGCCGCGGGTGACACCAAAAACGCCGCCTTTCGGGTCGGCGATATCCTCGCCCCACATGACGATTTTCGGATTGTGCTCCATCTCTTCCTTCAAGCCCCGATTGAGAGCTTCCACCATCGAAATGGTGTCTTCGGAAACATACGCCGGCTTCTTCTCTTCGAAGAACGGTGTCTTGTCGCTGTAAATGTGGGTCGTAATGTGACCGACTTCAGGCTCGGGCGCGGCATCGGCTTCATCGGCGGCCTTACTGACCTCCGCCTGGATCTCGGACCGAAGCTTGTCGATATCGCCCTCGCTCAGAATGTGGCGTCTGAGCAGATATTTTTCCGTCAGAAGAATCGGATCGCGGTCGCGCGCTTTCGCTATTTCTTCTTCACTTCGGTATTTCATCTGGTCGTCCGAAGACGAGTGCGAATCCAGGCGGACGACTTCCGCTTCGATCAGGGCGGGGCCGCCGCCCTCGCGCATCCTTTGAATCAGCGGGGGCAGTGTCTGATAGATCGATTCATACCACGTCCCATCGACGTGATAGCTCGGCAGGCCGAAGCCCGCGGCGATCCTGTGGACCTCGGACGTCGTTTGCGCATTCTGGGGCACGCTGATCGCGTAACCATTGTTCTGGATTACAAACAAGACCGGCAGTTCTTCACGTGTTGCCCAGTTGACGGCTTCAAAGAATTCGCCTTCACTGGTGGCTCCTTCGCCGGAAGAAACGTAGACAATGGCATCGCTGCCGTCCTTCTTCAGCGCCTTGGCCATACCGACAGCCGGTAGGTACTGCGTACCTGTACAGGCCGTCTGCGAAACCAGATTCAACTCGCGCGATGAAAAATGTTCCGGCATATTGCGGCCGTTCGAGCTTGGATCGCCCTCGCGGCTCAACATGTGCAGAAAGATATCTTTCAGGGGCATGCCGAGGGCATAGGCAATTGCCTTTTCGCGATAGTATGGAAAGAAATAGTCGTGGCGTGGTTTCATCAGCATCACGGTACCGACCTGGACCTTTTCGTGCCCGCGCGTGGAAGCCAGGAACGAAATCTTTCCCTGTCTGGTGAGGATCTTGAGCCTTTCCTCGAGGTAAAAGACCCCCAACATCTTCTGGTACAACTCTTTGACGATATTGTCAGGAACGATCCGGCGGTCCGCGTCGCTGCGCAGATTAACTGGTGATTCCATAGACTTTCGGCTCATACACTCCGACCTTCATATACACAGAATAACAAGCAATAGAGGGTTGGACGCTATTTTTACCAGACTGTAGCAGGTTAAATGGCTGTGGCGGCCCTATGAGCGCCGGCGGACATAGACCGCCGCTACAGTTCTTCGAATAATCCCAACTGTTTAGTGTGGGTCCTCTTATCATCGAGGACGGTACGGCCGGCAAGCCCGGGTGAAATCGCATGCTCGTGAGCCACAACGGCGTTGAAGGCCGCCTCCGGCCGGCACCTGTCCTCGACAGTGCGCAGGAACCGATGGAGCCGCTCGAAGCCCTGGAGTTTGTCCGTGTCCCCCAGCCTGGCGGCGTCCAGTGATTTTTGGAGAACGGAGATGGATTCGTCGTATGTCTTGAGAGGAACCGGAAACGGATGTCCGTCCTTGCCTCCCAGCGCAAAGGAAAACCGCGCCGGATCCGAAAATCGAGTTGGCGTTCCGTGAACGACTTCAGCAACCATCGACAAAGTCTGGAGAGTTCGTGGGCCGAGTTTCTCGAGAAGCAGAAGGGAGGCGAAGTCGCGAAACTCCCGCTCGTACGCAACAGCCAGGACAGCGCCGAGGCGCTTTAGATCGACGTCCTGGTTACGAACCTCGTGCCGCGCCGGAAGACAAAGCCGGCGGGTCTCGCGAAGCGTCGCATCGGGATGCTGCCGGACCAGTTCGAGCAAGGCGTTCTGCGCCGGCCGGGCTTCGCGATCGACGAGATTCATAATCGTTCCCTGGTGCTCTCCGACAATTCCGGTGTGCGGCTCTGCAATGAAATCCCGCACGGATGGCGAATGCCAGTGGTATCGCCGGGCCAGACCGCTTGCGTCGTTCATGCCCTGCTGCACGACAGCCCACTCGCCGTCGGCCGTCACGACGAAGGTGTGGAGATAGATCTGAAAACCATCTGCGATTGCATTGTTATCGATGCGCGCCGTGAGCCGGCTCGTTCGAACGAGCGCATCGCCGTCGAGGCCCTTTCGTTCGGCGAGGCTCCGCAACTCATCCGGAGTCCTGCGGGAGTGTTTTCCCCGGCCGCCGCAGAAGTAAATGCCAAGCTCATCGGACCGATTGCTCAAGCCGCGTTTGAGGGCGCCGAGGACGGAAGTCGTGATTCCGGAGGAATGCCAATCCATTCCCATGACAGAGCCGAGGGCCTGAAACCAAAATGGATCGCTCAGCCGGGAGAGAAACTCGGGGCGCCCGTAGCTCTGCAGTATCGCCTCGACAATCGCCGCGCCGAGCTTCGACATCCGATCGGCGAGCCATGGCGGCACGCGGCCGCCATGCAGCGGAAGATCGGCAACTCCGGAACGTTTCATCGGGCGATTACGCCGCGCCTCTGGTGCTGCGCGGGCTCTTTTGGGGTGTCGATTTCCGGCCGGGCTGCTTCTTCGGCGGGGATTCCCGTTTCACGTTTTCCTTGCCGGCGGTAATGCGAAGCATACCATCCTGAAATTCGACGTTCATGGTACCCACATTGATGGGCTCCGGAAAATGGATGGTACGGAAAACGGTGGCCGATTTGAAATCACAAACGTGAACAATTCCGGAACCAGAATCATGATGGTGACTCAACTCGCACTTGATGAGGATTTGATCGGACGTCGCCATAACGTGCACATCATCGGCATTGATGCCCGCAATGGCCAACTGCACCTGGAAAGTACCGTTTTTCTCGACCAGCTCCGCAGGGGGCACAGAGATGATCTCCGACTCGGCCGATAGCCAATCGTCGACCTCGCGTCCCGAATGGCCCCGCATCAGGGACAGCTCGTATGCCCGGTCGCGGATCCGGTTCTGGATCTCTTCGGCTTCAGCCGAAATGGGATCGTTGTTTTCGAGAACGACAAGCTTGCCGGCGGACTTTGTCTGTCTTTTCATCAGCGTTTCCTCTTTCAATGATTCGAACTCAAACAGAATAACAAAGAGAATTAGCAAACAACAAAGACACAAACGAGGTTATAAGAGAAGCGTCGTAGTGTTCCGTTGCAACCCTGACAATCGACTAACACAAAATTTCGTGCCGAGCATGTCAATGTCATTCCTACAGTCGTCGAGCTCTCGGAGAGCAAAAAAATTGCAAAGAGGAATTAGCAGCAAAACAACACAAATGGCGTTATAAGAGTACCCACATGAACATTCTTCTCTACAACCCCGACAATGGAGTGACGCGAAACTTCATGCCGCACTTGTGGATGTTCCTCCTACAGTCTTTAACGCCTGTGGGACACAAAGTGTTCTTGATCGACGGCAACGCTCAACCGATGACCGAACAGGAATTGAGTGACTTCGTGACCCGAAACGATATTCGGCTCGCGGGTATCGGCGCCATGACGAGAATGGCAGCCCGCGCATACCGGATGGCCGATGCGATTCGCGCCGCAGGAGCGAAAGTGGTGATGGGCGGCCCGCACGTGACCGAGGTCCCCGATGAGCCGCTCGGGCGGGATGGCAGTCCACGCCACGCTGACGCGATCGCCCTCGGCGAAGCCGATTACACGTGGCCTCGCATCGTTGCCGACGCAGAACGTGGCGAACTCGACGAGGTCTATCTTCCGATCAATCCCGAGGGCAAAGAGGTGAAGCCTTCTCTCGCCGATTACCCTCGCATCCCCTGGGACACCATCGACCTGAGCCAGTTTGACCTCATCGGCCACGTTCCGGCCTGGCTGCGGTCGATCATGCGAAAGATGGGCAACCCGTGGAAGAGCCTGTATGTGGTGCCCATAGAATCGGGCCGGGGATGCCCATACGGCTGCGACTTCTGCACCGTCACTGGATTCTTTGGCGATTCCATCCGCTTCAGGACAAACGAAAGTGTCGTCGAGGAAATGCTGCTGCTCAAAAAACGCGCGGAACGCGAACAGGGCAAGATCGGAGTGTTCTTCATCGACGACAACTTCGCGATCAACGTGAAGCGAACGAAAGCGCTCCTGCGCGAGCTCATCCAGCGCGATGCCGTCTTGCCATGGGTCGCTCAGATCAGCATCAATCTTCTTCGAGATGAAGAATTGCTCGACCTCATCAAAGCGAGCGGAGGCCGCTGGATTTTCATCGGCCTCGAGTCGATCGATGCGGACAGCCTGAAAGGAGTGAACAAGGGCTTCAACAAACCCGGAGAGTACAGCGCAATCCTTCAGAAAATGGCCGACCGCGGACTGTACGCAATTACGTCATTTATCTTCGGCATGGACGGAGACGTTCACGGCGTCGGCCAGCGCACGCTCGACGCGCTCGGCTCCTGGCCGCCCGGTCTTCCCGTGTTCGGACTCCTGACGCCCTATCCGGCAACCCCGCTCTATGACCGGCTCATGCAGGAAGGCCGGCTCACCAGGCCGAAGCATTGGCTCGATTTCCGCCCGTTTCACATGGCTTTCACACCCGAAGGTATCAGTATCGACGAGGCAGAAGCTGAAGTGCGCAAAGCGTGGGGACACTGCTACGACGAACATGCCATTGCCACCGCGCTTCGGAAAATCGAAGGCCGTCCTTTCAGTGAACGCGCCGTGATGTTCTTCACGCGGCTCGCGTTCCGTGGAATCTATTTTCCAATGATGCGCAAACGCGCCTGGCTGGAAGTTCTGTTTCGCAATCGCGTGACAATTTTCAAACTCATCCGCGAGGCCCTTGCCGAGAAAAGATCAACGCCCCCTTCCGTGTCGCTCCCGCTCGAGAAGGTCGGGAAATAGGTTAGCCGCAGATTACGCGAATTACGCGGATGGCGCGCCCATATCCAGTTTGGTCGTTTTGTGAAGTAACGCGCCATCCGCGTAATTCGCGTAATCTGCGGCTAAATTCTTTTTCAAGCTTGTCCGCTTTTGGAAGCCGGAGTTCCGAAAGCGGACACCCCCCGGGCGTTTGGACGCAGTGAAGGCCGTCTCATATCAATGCCTTAAGTTTGGACATACTTCTGTATATTCTTGTGCCTATGAAGACAGGGACGTCCCGGATTCTTATCGCCGATGATCAGAAGGATGTACTTGAAGCTCTGCGGTTGTTGTTAAAGGGAGAAGGTTATCAGATCGAAGCCGTCAACTCGCCCGCAGGAATCATGAGCCTGCTCGAATCCGATGACTTTGACGTGGTGCTCATGGATTTGAACTACACGCGCGACACGACCTCGGGCCAGGAAGGTCTGGACCTGCTGGGGCGCATTCACGGTATTGATGCGACGCTGCCCGTCGTGGTTATGACCGCCTGGGGAAGCATCGAACTTGCCGTCGAGGCAATGCGGCACGGGGCTCGCGACTTCGTCCAGAAACCATGGGAGAATGCGCGCCTCTTGAGCATCCTGCGAACTCAGACCGAGCTCTGTAAAAGCCTGCGGAAGGAACAGCGCCTGGAGGCGGAAAACCAGCTGCTTCGCGCCGAAGGAAGGCCGACGCTCATCGCCCAGGCGGCATCGATGCAGCCCGTTTTGCAGCTCATTGCGCGAGTCGGACCATCGGACGCAAACGTTCTCATCACAGGCGAACACGGCACCGGAAAAGAGGTCGTATCGCAGACGCTTCACGCTTTGTCCGCACGCGCTTCGAAGCCGATGGTCACAGTTAATGTAGGCGGTCTTGCTGAGGGGATTTTCGAAAGTGAGATGTTCGGACACGTGAAAGGCGCCTTCACCGATGCGAAAACCGATCGAGTCGGGCGGTTTGATCTCGCCGACGGCGGAACGCTTTTTCTCGATGAGATCGCGAATGTGCCCGTCAACCAGCAATCCAAGCTGCTCCGTGTTCTGGAAACCGGTGAGTTGGAACGGGTCGGTTCGTCAAAAACGCGGCGCGTGGATGTGCGAATCCTTTCCGCGACCAATGCAAATGTCAACGAAGAAGTGACCGCAGGCCGCTTTCGCCAGGATCTGTTGTTCCGTTTGAACACCATCGAAATCCACCTGCCGCCGCTACGCGATCGGCGCGAAGACATATCGGCGCTTGCTGCGCACTTCCTCCGCACGCATGCCAAACGATACCGAAAGCAACTGACCGGATTCGACAACGCCGCAATGCAGGTCCTGATGGAGCACCCCTGGCCGGGCAACGTCCGGGAGCTCGATCACGCCGTGGAACGCGCAGTACTGATGGCTCGTAAAAACACTGTCGGCGCAGGGGACCTTGGCCTCCAGCCGAGGAGTGAGTCGTCGGGCCGTCTGGAAGACATGAGCCTCGAGGAGGTAGAGTCGTTCCTGATCCGAAAAACGCTCTCTCGCCATGGCAACAATGTGAGCCAGGCGGCAAATGCGCTGGGACTGAGCCGCAGCGCGCTGTACCGTCGACTTCAGCGCTACGGGATTTGAATCGTGCTCATTAAAGAAGAAACCCGGAAACCTAAAGCCGAAATTCACTTTCGCCTCAGCCATGAGCGCCGCGTTTTCGTCATGGCTTTCGTCGCGGGTTTGCCGGGAGCCGTCATTGCCCTCATTCTGCTCTGGACCGGCTCATTCACGCCCAAGGTTCAATGGACGCTGACGGTATTGATCGTTACGGTCTGGCTCGGAATGGTTTCGAGCCTTCGGCAGCGCGTTGTTTTTCCTTTGCAGACATTGTCGAACCTGCTTGCCGCGCTTCGAGAAGGCGATTACTCCATCCGCGGCCGGGACGCGCGCTCGACCGACGCACTGGGCGAAGTGACACGCGAAGTGAACGCATTGGCCCAGACCCTTCGTGAACAGCGCCTGGATGCGCTCGAAGCGACCGCCCTTCTTCGAAAGGTGATGGAAGAAATTGACGTCGCCGTCTTTGCGTTCGACGCTGACCACAAGCTTCGACTGGTGAACCGGGCCGGCGAACGCCTTCTCAACATGCCTTCGGAGCGCCTGCTCGGTCTCCGAGCTGAAGAGATCGGTCTTGCAGATTGCCTCCATGAAGGCGAGGGTTCCCGCCTGATGGATGCCGTATTTCCCGGCGGATCCGGCCGCTGGGAAGTGCGGCGCTCGATGTTTCGGCAGGGCGGTTTGCCTCTTCGGTTACTGGTGTTGTCGGATCTCACTCGCACCTTGAGAGAGGAAGAGCTCAAAGCGTGGCAGCGGATTGTCCGCGTTATCGGGCACGAGTTGAACAATTCGCTGACGCCGATCAAATCGATTTCAGGAAGTCTCAAATCGCTGCTCCAACGGGAGTCGCGGCCTGCGGACTGGGAAGAAGATGTGCATCGAGGTCTGGCCGTTATCGGATCCCGATCCGAATCTCTCGGCCGATTCATGGCAGCCTATGCGCAACTGGCCAAACTGCCGCAGCCAAGGTTTGAATCCGTGGATGTGAGTGCGCTCATGCGCAGGGTGGCAGGATTGGAGACTCGTTTGGAAGTTTCACTCCAGCCCGGTCCCGAACTCACGATTCGGGCCGATAGCGACCAGATTGAGCAACTCCTGATCAATCTGATCCGCAACTCCGTGGATGCTTCACTCGAGACTGGAGGAGGCGTGCGCCTCGGCTGGAAACGGTCGGGCGCCTATCTGGATATCTTCGTCCAGGACGATGGCCCGGGACTTTCGAATACGGCGAACCTGTTCGTTCCGTTTTTCACCACGAAACCCGGCGGCTCCGGCATCGGTCTTGTTTTGAGCCGTCAGATTGCCGAGGCGCACGGGGGTTCGCTGACCCTGGACAATCGCGAAGATGCTCCGGGCTGTGAAGCACGGTTGCGGCTGCCGATCTGATACCCGTACAATCTGAACTCGGGGAGAGGTGCTGGAGCGGTTGAACAGGCCGGTCTCGAAAACCGGAGTGGGGGTAACTCCACCGTGGGTTCGAATCCCACCCTCTCCGTTTTCTTTTAAATTACTGATCACTGATCAGTAATTTAACGCAACGCCAATCCCGGACGCTCGCCCGTCGCCTGACCGTCCTTCACCACGATTGTTCCATTCACGAAGACATACTTCATCACGACCGTCGCCTGCAGCGGATCAAAGACAACCACGTCCGCAGTAGCGCCCTTTGCCAACACGCCGCGCGTCTTCAATCCCGCCCGCGATGCGGGAAGCCCCGTCATCTTTCTGATGGCACGTTCAAGCGTCAGAAGCTTTTGTTCGCGGACATACTTCCCCAGCACATTGGGGAAAACCCCCATCTCGCCATCACTCGCGAACATCACCCAGGGATGCTGCAGAAAAGCGCGCAGGTCCTTGTCGGTCATCGACGACGCCGTATCCGCTGCAACGTCGGCCCCCTGCATCCGCGCCTTGTCGATTTCCGCAAGAGCCCCGGCAAACTTCACGGGCGAGATTTGCACTGAAACTTTCGCGCTCCGGCCGATCTCGATGGCGTCCCGTATGGACTCCAGGGCTCTGTCGCCTTCGCGCGCGCGGGTGATGTAGACGCCACCCGAACGAGCCATGGCCTTGCCCAAAACCATCAACTCCTCCGAAGTGCTGTAGGAGCTCGGTTCGGACGTAAGATCCGACGACAGGCCGTAGGCGCCTTGCCGCATTGCCTCGTCGATGAGTTCGCCCATACGCCGAATCTCTTCTGCCGTGGCGGCGCGTTTGTAATCGGCTCCCATGATCTGGCGCCGCACGGTGCCGTGCCCGACGAGAGTCATGATGTTCAGCGCGGGCGGCTTCTCGTCAAACGGAAGCATGAACTCCTCGACCAGGTAGGGCCCTGTGCCGTCGCCGCCGAGAATAGCGGTCGTGATTCCTTGATTGATTTGCGAGGCTGCTCCCAGGTCCCTGGCCAATTCGCTTGCCGGCTGATTATGCAGATCAATGAAGCCGGGAGCGACGACCAGGCCTTTCACGTCGAGGACGGTTTCTCCGGCGACCGGTTTGAAAGCGCCGATGTCCCTGACTCTTCCCTCGCGAATGCGAACATTCCCCAGAAACCGCGCCTTGAGGGTTCCATCGATAATCGTGCCGTTCACCAGCACCACGTTTTCGGCGAACACTGGCGTAGCCAGGACCACGCACAACAAGAGGCATAGAACAGGGCGCATAGAGTACACTTTGGCGAATTATGGCTATTCAGGAATCCGCGCGCAAGGACGACGTTCTCTACTCGACCGTCGTACAACTTGGAGAGATGCTCCGCGGCGGCAGGATTACCTCCATGGATCTGACGCTTTCTTACATCGAGCGAATCAAGCAGGTCGATCCAAAGCTGAATGCCTTCATAACCGTCACTGAAGGGTTGGCCGTCCAGCAGGCGGAACGCGCAGACAAAGAACTCCAGGGCGGCTCATACCTCGGACCGCTGCACGGAATCCCATACGGCGCGAAGGATCTTCTGGCAACGAAAGGGATCCCGACCACGTGGGGATCGAAAATCTTCGCAAAGCAGGTTTTCGATTTTGATTCCACCGTGATCTCGCGGCTGCGTGACGCGGGCGCCGTGCTTCTGGGCAAACTAAACATGATCGAACTGGCCGGCGGCACGGGATACAAGTTTGGCAGCGCATCGGCTACCGGCGCCACGCATAATCCCTGGGATCTCAGCCGCTGGGCCGGCGGCTCTTCCAGCGGTGCGGGAGCCGCTGTGGCCGCGGGGCTGGTCGGGTTTGCGATCGGATCGGAGACGTGGGGCTCGATTGTCACTCCTTCGGCTTTCTGCGGTGTCACGGGCCTGCGGCCCAGCTACGGCCGAGTGAGCCGCTACGGCGCGATGGCCAATTCGTGGACCATGGACAAGATCGGGCCCATGGCTCGCTCCGCAGAAGACTGCAGACTCGTCCTCGAAGCCATCAATGGCACCGACCCTCAGGATCCAACGGTGAGATCGTCGTGGAGATTCACGGCACGCCAAAAACCGGCTCGGATTGGTGTTTTGAACGAGGGACCCTCCGGCATTTCACAGCTCGTGGCAGACGCGATGGACGTTTTGAAAAAGAATGGCCACGATGTCAGGCCGTGCAAGCTGCCGGATCTCCCTTATGAGTCCGTGGCCGCCACCATCCAGCGCGCTGAGGCATGCTCGGCCTTCTGGCCGCTGATTCGAGATGGCCGCCTGCAGGAACTCAGCGACGAAGGCCTGAAGACATCATTCGCAGCCGGTTTGAACATTCGCGCCATTGATTATATTCAAGCCAATCGAATGCGGGTTCAAATCGAAAGCGCGATGAAAGGATTGCATGCGCTCTTCGACGTGATCGTTGCACCAACGCTTCCAGTGATTGCAAACAAACTGGAGGATGATCTCGACAAGGTCTTTGGTAGCATTAGTGATCCGCTCGGGGCCATGGGTAATGTGGCCGGCTTGCCCTGCGTGTCGGTGCCCTGCGGTTTCTCGAATCGAATGCCTGTGGGTATGCAGATTCTCGGCGCGTACGGCAACGAGGACGATGTGTTGAGCGTTGGAATGGATTACCAGAAATCTACAGACTGGCATAAACAGAGACCACCACTATGAAAATCATCCGATATGTCCGATATTCTGCTGCAGGCAAAGTGTCCTACGGCATCCTCGACGGAGAAACCATTCGCGAGCTCAACGGCGACATTTTTCACGGCGCCGAACCGACGGGCAAGACTGTGAATCTCTCCGCAGTGAAACTCCTTGCGCCATGTGAACCCGTAAACGTGGTTGCGGTCGGACGCAATTACAAGAGCCACATCGCAGACCGCAACATCGCGCCCGCGCCGTTTCCGGGACTGTTTCTGAAGACCCGCTCATGCATTATCGGAACGGGCGAGAACATCATTTTTCCAGCCGATGCCAATAACGTTCACTATGAGGCCGAGCTGGTGGTAGTGATCGGGAAAAAAGCGAAGAACGTCACGAAGGCAGACGCGTCGAAGTACATCTTCGGCATCACCGCCGGGAACGATGTGAGCGAGCGCGATTGGCAAAAGAACGACCTGCAGTGGCTCCGCGCGAAGGCATCGGACACGTTTGGCGTGCTGGGACCGGCGATCGTTCAGGGCTTGAATCATAATGACCTGCTTGTCGAGTGCCGGTTGAACGGCGAAGTCCGCCAATCCCAGCGCACAAGAGATCTGATTTTCGATATCGACACCATAATCAGCTACGTCACCCAGTACGCCACGCTCCAGCCTGGTGACGTGATCTATACCGGCACTCCCGGTAACACGAAGCCTATGCAACCCGGCGATATCGTTGAAGTTGAGGTGGAAGGCGTCGGAATCCTTCGCAATGGCATCGAGCGCGCCGTAGCGGCTGTGGATTAGACAATGTTGAACCGGAGAAGATTCATTCAGGCCACTACTGCACTCGCTTTGCCCCTGGCCGGCTGCACGTCTCGGCCCGCGCCAGGTGAGCCTCCGGTTGGAAATCTCACTCCGGAACAAATGCAGGCGGCCCGGAAGAGTGCGCGTGATTTTGAAAGCCTGTTGGAAAATATCAGAAAAGCGGAAGTCGCGTATTCAATCGAACCGCACTTCTTTCCGTCGCTGTGAAATCCGGCCGCGAATTACGCGAATGACGCGAACGGGCGCATCAAATGAATTCTCTTATGCGCCCGTTCGCGTCATTCGCGTAATTCGCGGCTAACATTTTTCTTTGTGAGTCTACCTATATAATTTCCCTTTCCTGTTGGATTAACCTAAAAGAAAGAGCTCAAAAATGCCAACATCCATAGACACACTCAAGGAAAAAGGCAGGCGCCTTCGCATTCTGTCGCTGAAAGCCACGACGGAAGCGGGTTCGGGACATCCATCCTCGTGCTTTTCGGCTGCGGATCTCACATCCGTTATTTTCTTTCATGAGATGCATTTTGATCCGCGCGATCCTGAGAATCC
>WNFT01002007.1_pt1 | contig 28772 bp, 24 predicted proteins | sample 5400191 | NCBI WGS metagenome assembly WNFT01 (sample SAMN13153359, study PRJNA577476) | soil metagenome | isolation source: 80 cm saprolite under Madrone tree | place: USA:California | collected 2016-06-14 | reverse complement strand
TGAGGAAATGGCATTTCCCAGAGCGGTTCCAGACGGTTTCCCTTCCCCATCCACGCGGAACTGGTGGCCCATTCCCCTACTCCATCAAGACACAGCACAGCCGCATTCTGATATGGCGAGGGAAAGAACGCGGAGGCCGCGTGGGATTCGTGATGTTCGGAGAACAAAATCGTCGGTGTAGGCCCGGCGGAATCGATATCCTTGAACTCCTGAAGGAGAAGCGTCTTTTGGAACAGCTTTTCTTTCAGCCATACGGGCATGGACATGAGAAACGACCGCAGTCCTTTCGGGGCAAAGGACAGGTACGTTTCGAGCAGGCGCTCGAACTTCAGCAACGGCTTGTCATAGAACACAATGTAGGTCAGATCCGACAGCCTGATTCCGCCCGCATCCAGACAATAACGCACCGCGTTCTCCGGAAAGCTCGCGTCATGTTTTTTTCTGGTGAAGCGTTCTTCCTGCGCGGCAGCGATGATCTCGCCGTCTTTCACCAGACAAGCTGCGCTGTCGTGATAAAAGGCGGAAACTCCAAGAATGTACACAGTAGCCTCCTTACAAGGTGCCGGTCCGCAGCGGACCGGCCCATCAAACAAAATTCGTCAATTAGCGCCCGCTCGTTTTTCGGCCATCGAGCGATGAAAAGAAAATCTGAAAACCCGTGCTGACGGTATAACGGCTCAGAACGGGACTTGCTGAAGGCAGGTTGATGCCACGTTGCGACACGTACGAACTCTGCACGTTAAACATGACGTGGCTCTGAACCGCTACCTGAACTTCTGCGTTGCCTGAAAGGTATTCGAGCTTTGAATTCCGGTTGAGTGAAGCCCCCCGGGTGTAACCGGAATTAATCTGCAAATTCACTCGCCGCGAGAACCACTGACTCAACGACGCGCTGACCAGGTCCCCTTTTAACGTCGCCTGGGGTCCGACCGCGTTCGAAAAACCGCGATAGTAGATCAAGGAAATCGAACTGGCTCCGGAGGTCCTGGAGAGACCCGCCTGAAAACTGGCAGCCCCTCGTTGCGTTCCCTGAAAACGCGTCGCGTCAAGTCCGCCGGAAAAATATATCTCGACGCTGCGACGGGGCTTGAATTTGAGGCCCCCGACCTGCAGTCTGTGAATGCTGGCCATCTCGAATCGTGGATCGACCTTGTTCAGGTAGTGCGAGTAACCGCTGTTGAGGAACAACCATTTGTTGATTTGATGACTGCCACGAATGCCGATCTGAAAACCCTGCGCGTTGTTCGATGTAGAGGCGCTATATCGCCACATGTCGTAGCTGCCGAACACGGTCAGGTCCGTTCGCTTCCCGGCGCGATAGTTGACTCCCGTGACCAGCGAATTCGTCGTCATACGCTCACGAGGCATGTAAAGGTCTTGTGCAAAACTGGGCTGATACAGAGTCGGTGCCGTACTGATCGGCAGCGAGCCGTAGTCGTTGAACGCAGACCTGAACGTATCCGAAATCTGAAGGGAGCCATTGCGTGACAGCCTGTAGCCGAAATTCATTTCCGCCGAATGGTCGGAGCTGTGAATTTCGCTGCGACGGTTATAGCGTTTATAGCCGAAGGCATAGTCGACTTGAAACTGGGCTTTCTTGGTTTTCGCGCTCGCAAATAGCCTGGGCTTCAGCATGGTGAAGACGGGCGACTTGTCACCCAATCTCGAGTCCGACAAGTTCGGTGCGTACAACTCATACATGCCCAGTGAGAACCCGATCGGACTCCGCATATCGGCAAGGAATCTTCCAGTGATCGAGCGGGATTTGTTGCTGTTGTCTTGATTGGAGACGGTCGCGGCACCGGGTTCTTCCGAAGCAGGATCGGTTGGCGCCTGCATCGCAGCCGCAATGTTGGCTGCGAAACAGACCTCCATGACAACTAGTCCGATGATCGTTCGTTTCACGGAACCATTACCATGTCGCCATTTTGTAATTGGATGTTCTGCTGGTAATCCTTCCCCTCAGAATAAGTCTTGTAATTGAAGCGAAAACGGTGCGGTTTGTCAGCGTCCTTACGAAGGATCTGAATGTCTTCAGATTTGGCGAACTCCGCGATGCCGCCGGCGCGGACCAGAAGTTCCATGACCGTCATCGGGCCCCCCAATGCATAGACTCCTGGCCTTGTAATGGCGCCGGTGATGTAGACGACCTGGCTGCGGATCTCCTGCACGACGACGGACACTTGCGGACCGGCTATGAACTTCTTGAGACCTTCAGTGATATTTTCCTGGAGCTGTCTGGGTGTAAGTCCGCTCGCTTGAACATCATTGAGCAGCGGGATCCCGATTTTGCCATCCGGCCTTACGGTGACTTTGTTCGTCAGTTCGTTTTCGTGCCATACGAATATCGAGAGGACATCTTCGGGACCGATGACGAACTCTTTGGGTACTGTGAGTTCAGCCTCGGGCAACTGTTTTCCTTTGGACTGCTTGTCAGGAGTCGAAACAAGGCTCCTGGGTCTGTTCTGCGACATGGTCCAGGCAGAACAAATACAGATCACGAACAGGGCTGAACGGATGTGTTTCATCGTCTTATGCTCCCGCTGTTGCGCTTCTTGCATTCGCCTTACCGGCTTGCAACTCGGTTGCAACGAAAGCCGGTGCCGGCTCGACACGATATGCCGGATGGTGCGAGCAGGCATTCGAGAGAGTTGTGAATTGAAAGTCCTGCAGCAGCCGTTCGACCTTGGCTGCCATGGTTTTGAGATTCGTGTAATGGCGGAGTGTTGACCGAAGCCCGGCTTCGACGACCGGCTGATGGGGGTCGATCTCCCACGGATGGAAGTACACCATTGCCGGTTGTTGTTCTACGCGGTTGATGTAGCGGATCGCCCGATGCGTGGCTCCATAAGGTATCAGCCGCAGGTACCCTCCGCCTGCAACGCCCCAGTTGTTTTTCGCCGTACGAATCGTCGAAGGCGGAAACTCAAAGATGCGATGGCCTGCCGGACTCGTCTGCCACGAAGGGAAGCGTTCGGCATCCGGGACTCCGTAGAAGTCGTGCCGAACCGGAAATATCGAGGAATCGAATGTGTACCCTTCCTCGGCGAGCACATCAAAAGCCCACATCGTGTGACGAACGATAGAAAAGCTGGGGGCCCGGTAAGAACGGACCGGTTGTTGAACCTGATCGGTCAGGAGTCCTGTAGCTCTCTTCAGGTCTTCGCGAAACTGATCCCGAGTCAGCGTCTGCAGGCGCTGGTGCGCATAGCCGTGGCAGCCGATTTCGTGGCCGGCGCTTGCGATTTGTTTCGAGAGATGTGGAAGCCTGTCGGCGACCCAACCGAGGATGAAAAAAGTCCCTTTCGCGCCAAATTTCGCAAACATTTCGAGAATTCGGCATGTGTTTAGCTCGACGCGGCGTTCGTAGGAATCCCAGTCATCGCGATGAATCTTCTCGGCGAATGCTTCAACTTGAAAATAATCTTCAACATCGACGCTCAGTACATTCAGCATTTCTAAGAGCCTTTCCGAACCAGAACGGTTTTGATGGTGTGTAAGAGGATCAGTAAATCCAGAGCCCAGGAAAGGTTCTTGATATAGAAGAGGTCGTACTGAAGCTTTTCGACCGAATCCTCTACGGACTTTCCGTAACCGTAGTTGATCTGCGCCCATCCGGTCACGCCCGGTTTCACGGAGTGCCGCAGATAATAGAAAGGAATCGTGTTGGACAGTTCTTCGACGAAATTGGGACGCTCCGGGCGCGGACCCACCAGGCTCATGTCGCCTTTCAAGACGTTGAAGAGCTGCGGAAATTCATCAAGACGCGTCCTGCGAAGATGCCTGCCGACGCGCGTCACCCGGCTGTCTTGAGCCTTTGCCCACACAGGTCCCGTTTCCTGCTCCGCATCGTTCCGCATTGAACGGAACTTCCATAGCGTGAAAACTTTTCCGTTTTTCCCGACCCGCTCCTGGCGGAGAAACACAGGTCCACGCGAATCCAGTTTGATCAGCAAAGCAATCAAGGGAAACAGCGGAAGAAACAACATCAACAACAGCAGCGAAACCGAAAACGAGACGATCTGCTTTCCGATTAGGACAAAGCGGGACACTTCAAATCCCTCACCGAATAACATCCAGCTCGGTTTAAGGTTTTCGATGGAAATCTTGCCGGTTACACGCTCGTACAAACTGGTGGCTTCCTGAACTCGCACTCCCCGCATCTTGAGGTCAAGGAGTTCATCCACCGGAAGCCGGCCACGCCGATCCTGAAGTTCAACGACGACTTCATCCACGCCGTTGTCCACAACAATGCGGCGCAGTTCTTTGCTGAGGCCAAGTACCTTCGGGTTGACAATCGAGACGCCGACGAGCGCGGGGTTGTCATCGACGAACCCGCACACCTGGAGGCCATATTCGCGGTGGCGCAGGATCTCCGTCGCCAGCGAGCGGGCAAGGGGACCCGTTCCCATGATCAGGATCTTTGAGCGCGCGGAGCTGGCTCCGAAATACATCCGAAGTGAAAGGTGCCATGACGCTAGAACCAGTGAAATGACGAGGAGCGTAAGTGCAAACCGTCCCCTGCCGATCATCAGATCCGGAATGATCACATGGACCATCGATAGAAGTGCACACGCCAGCAGAACGGCCTGACCCAAACCAAGAATAAACTTTCGCTCCCACGGTCTGGTTCCGAACTCGTACCCATTACTCAGATGCAGAAACATTTGAAAAGTGACCGCGACGACAAACGCTTGAAAGACGAACAGTGCCAATGACCCTGGAGCCACCGCCAGCGTGCGAAGCTGCATCGCAAAGACGCACGCGATCAACAGAGCGTGCTCAAGAATGACAGCGCCGATTTTTTGAAATGAGAGATAGCGAAGAAAGAACACCGATTTTTCTTTCCGTTCCTTGGATTTGGTTTATCTACGATTGAATCAAATCGATTTTGGAGACCTTGGAAGCCGATCCCTTCTTGTTTTTTGCTGAGGGAGGATCAAAGTTTTGATAGTAGCCGTAGCCGCCGTAATAGTAGCTCGACTGCACGCTTTTGACCCGGTTCATCAGGACGCCGCAAATGCGGTTCGCACCGACCCTTTGAATGGATTCTCTGATGAGTTTCATGGGGGTCTTGCCGGAATGCACGACGAGCAACATGCCATCGCAATACGGGAACATCCGGTTTGCATCTGCGACGGCGAGAATGGGAGGTGAATCGATTATGACCCAATCGAAAAGCTGAGCGGCTTGACGCAGTACGCGTTCCAGTTGATGCGAACTCAGAACTTTCGCTGGATTGAAAGACTTCGTATCCGCCGGCAGGAAGAACAGATTCAGTTCGCTACAGCGGATCACACTCTCCTCGAGTCCTTCCTCGCCAGCCAGGACTGCATTCGACGTCCTGGGCCAGGCCCTATTGGCAAGTCCCAACATGTGGGTTGCATTTGCCCGGCGTAAATCCGCGTCGATAAGCAGCACTTTCTTTCCAGGCTCCTGCGCGAGCACGCCTGCAATACAGCATGACGAAAACGTCTTTCCTTCGTGTGGATTGGCACTTGAGATGAGAAGGCTCTTCAGTTTCTTCTCTTCCTGAAGCGCCAACAGCCTGGTCTGCAGCAACCGGTAGTGCTCGCCTTCAAAGCAAAGAGGATTCAGGAGCACGTTCCTGATCTTGCTGTCTGCCTGCAGCAGCGAGAAGTCGCCTGGGTCGTCCGGGTTACCTGTTGTCTGAACCAACCTGATGGGAACTTCGTCGCCGTTGCTCTTTTCTTCATCCGGTATGTTCGGGATGGAGGCGAGAATGGGCAGCTTGAGCTCGGCACTCGCGTTCTCTTCTGTGTGGAGAGTCGAATCCAGGCAATCCCGCAGAAATGCAAAACCCAAACCCAGAATAAGACCTGCCAGACCACCAAGGGACGCAAACATGCGCCGGTTCGGCCCCGCTGGACGCAGCGGCAGGTTCGCAGGATCGATCACTCTGAAGACCTCATTGTTCTCATTGGAGTCCACACGGGCCGCCATCTCCGAGCTCATCCTTTTGTCTGAAAGGTAGGTGTATCGCTGTTTAGCTGCGTCATATTCACGATTGAGCTCGGCCTGTTGCTGAGCCACTTCGGGCGGCGGGTTCAGTCGTGTCTGGTACGAGGCGACTCTCACACTGAGAACGCTTTTTTCAGTTTCCATCCTCGCTATTTCGCGTGACACCTGATCGATTTCCATCTGGATTTCGGCCGGCATCAGGTCCACTTTGGCGAATTCCAGCAAGGGCGTAAGATCCTTCGAATCCTTGGAATCCTCCTTGGGTGCCTGAGAGGGGGCCGGGGGTTGCACTGCTTGAGCCTGCTGCTGACGGACCAGCGCCTCGATTTGTTGTACTTCCTGGGTGAGCTGTAGAATAGTCGGGTGCAGCGCTGTGTACCGTGCTAAAGCGGCTGCTAGCTCTCCCCGTTTAAGTGCCAGCTGAGTTTCAAGCGGCGACGGTGGTGGAGGCGGTGGCGCGGACACCGCATGCGTATCCGCCGAGTTGGCGGACGGCGGCGGCGACGGAGCTTTGAGAGCGATCTTGAGCTGGCGATTGTCCGCGAGCCGGCGCTGAAGCGATGTGCGCTGATCTTTAGCACTATCCAATTTGGTCTCGAGGTTTCCGAGTTGGAGCTGTAATTCGCGGAGACTGTCCGGAGTAACGTTTTCCGAGGTCATACCCGCGAAAACGTCGTTTCGGAACTTCAACAGCTTCTGCTCTGCTGCTGAAAGTGCATTCTGCGCTTCGCGTAGCTGTTCTTCGAGAAACTGATCGGCTGTTTGCACCTTCTCTTTTCTAAAGGAGCCATTCAGTTGAATGACTCTCTCTGCCAGGCGCTTGGTCACCGCTTGTGCCAGATTGCGATCGGTGGCCGTAAAAGCGAGCTTGAATGAGCTCGTTGTCAGAATGGCAATTTCAATTCTCTTCCCGATGCCCGACAAAGCGCCGTCTGAATAGCCTTCGGGGCCCGGTGCGGCGAGAAGGAACTCCTGAATGATCCCTTGCAGGAAAGTCCGGCTTTGCAACTGCTGTCGAACGAAATCCATCTGATCGGCGTTGGTTTGGCGGTCGAGAGACCGGATGTAATCCTCCGGTACCAATCGTGTGGCCATCGCGATCGTCGTCTCCGACTTGTAAATCGGATCGAGCTGCAGCGCATACACAATAACACCTGCCGTGACCAGGATCGTGATCACCACGACGTACCATATTCGCCGCCGGAAGATGGCCATGTAGTCGCTGAGCGTAAGATTTTCCAGTTTTGTCATATGACTGAACCAGGAGTGTTAAATTGTTTTGCCTACTGCACTCTTTTGACGGACTGTAGTGCCGCATCCCAGCGGCGAACGACCCATCCAGGCTGGCTACGGAAATAAGAGGAGAGTTCCTTCGAGAAACAGAGAAAAATCCCCATCAACAGAACCGGCAGAAGTAGAAGCATTTGCGCAAAGAAATGCAGCAGCCCTGTCGCTACCCACGCGCGGCTTGCCAGGTAGCATGCCAACGCGAACGGTGCCGCGGCGAGACCCGATCTGATCCAACCCTGCCACAGGTATTCCATGATGGGCATCTCGAGCGTTTTGCAAATGTAGCGGGGCCAGAAAAGGATTTGAAGAGCCAGGCTCGGTATGACTGTTCCCCAGGCGACGCCTGCCAGTCCCATCCGCCGTGCCAGCAGTATGCTGAGCAGGAAATTGGCGGCTGCCTCTCCCGTTGCCATCAAGGCAACAGGTTTGTGTTTACCTAAACCCCAAACGATGTTGTAACTCGTGTAGTTCGCTATAGCGAACACATGTGCGACTAACAATATCTGAAGTACTTTGCCCGAAACATCAGCGTATTCCTGCCCCACCCACAGTGCGATGAACGTGTGTCCACGAAAAAAGAGCGCTGCCTGGATCGGGAGAGCTATCAGTAAAGTTGCTCGAGTACCCTGAATCAACAAACGGCGCAACTCTCCCTGGCGTCCCTGGGCATCCAGACTGCTTGCGAGGGGAGGAACGACTGTTCCGAGCGCGCCGACAACCTGTCTCGCGTATTCGAGCAAACCACCCGCAATCGTAAAGAAGGTGACGGCACCGGCCGAAAGAACTACGCCCACGACCATGTTGTCGCTGTAGTACACAATCTGAGAACAGACGTTGAACAGGAGGGCGTAGAAACTGTATCCCCACAACTGGCGTATCGTGGTTGTATCCGGACGCTGAAAGAGAAGTTTCAGCTCTCGATAGGCTCGAAACGCCAGAGTAGTCAAACCGGTGTTGGCGATGACGACCACGATTAGTTCCCACACGGCCAGTCCCACAATGCCGTAACCGGATTTCAACAGCCAATAGACCCCCGCCGTCCGAAGCACCGTCTGGCCTATGGTCACGCCGCTGATGAGATCGAATCGGTGGAGGGCTGCAAGGACTCCCCCGAACACGCCTGCTGTCAGCGTGATCGCAAAACTCGTGCCGGTAGCTCGGATCGCCCACCGAGTCGCAGCCTGCATTTCCGTAGGAATCCGGAAAACAGAAATGGCAATCTCAGGCAGAACGAGGCTCGTGAGCACAACCACCACACCGATGCCGAGCCTGAACCAGAACGCTGCGGAAAGAGCCCGGCTGGACTCCAGATGTTCCCCTCGCGCGTAGTGCTTCGAAACATAGCGTGTGACCGCCCCGCGGAGCCCAAGGTCCAACAAGCCCATGTAGGCGATCATCGAATTCACCAGCGTCCAGATGCCGTAGGCAATATTTCCCAGCTGGTGAACAACGAACGGCGACAGGAAGAATGCGGTGCCGATAGAGATGGCCAGGGACAACCAGTTCAGCACAACGCTGCGTCCGACTCGAGCGGATTTCAACATCTACGACAACACCACTTTTCGGCAGTAGAAGCCCTCGGCATATTTTCCGGGCGAGTTGGACTCCACTCCACGAAGTCTCAGGATCGCCAGAAAGGTCTCCTCGTCAAACCACTGCTTGTCTCTTTGGGACCGGAAGTTCTCCATGATGAGGTTGATTTTTTTCCGCGCCGTGGACTGATCCAGATGGACAAACGAATTCGGCGAACCAAGATCACCGTCATACTTCGGAATCTCGTATTCAAGGACAAGATGATCTCGAAATGAATTCCAGCTTAATTCCGAAATCACGCGGTGGTCCTGGTGAAGGTCGTTGCGGTAATGGGTAAACACGACATCGGGAGAGAAGTCCTGTTTCAGCCGCTCAAAATACGCTTTTATGTCCATGCCGACGTACGGGAAGAAACTGGTCGTGAACTTCTTGATGACGATACTCTTCGATTCCGCCTGCTTGAGAAACATGGCCGCGCTTTCGCGGGCTTCCTCGGCTCTTTGTTCGTCTGAGCTAAAGACGACCCAATAGACGGTTGCTCTCTTATATTGCTCGAGCAGTTTCAGAATCGTTCCGCCGCACCCGATCTCTATGTCGTCGCAGTGGGCGCCCAGGCAGAGGATCTTGACAGCCTCATCACTCTGCCTGCGAAGAGCCAGGTTAAGCATGGATGAACTCCACCTCACTCTTTTGCGCGTTCTTCCAGACTTCCCATGGTGCGTCGCCCCGGGCATACATGTCGTCCAATGCCTGCTTGTCTTTGAAAGTATCCATGCAACTCCAGAACCCGTTGTACCGGTAGCCCAGAAGTTGTTCCTGCTGGATGAGTCTCTGGAAAGGTTCCTCGACGAGTTCCTCGCCGTCGTTGATGTACCTGAAGATGTCATTGCGGAAGATAAAGAATCCTCCGTTCATCCAGATGTCGGCGTTGCTGATGTGCCGAATTTCGCTGACGATGTCCTTTTCGGCAGAGACAACGTGGAAGCTATGCGACGGGCGGACACACAAAAAAGATGCGATACGCCGTTTCTCGTGAAAGTAGTCAACGTACTCGGGCAAAGGAACATCGCTCAGACCGTCGGTGTAGTTCGCCAGAAACACTTCCTCACCCTGGAGATGTTTCTCCACCGCCTTGAGCCTCTGGCCGATGTTCGATGACGTGCCTGTATCCACGAACGTTATACGCCAATCCTGAATGTCACTGTTCAAGAGCTGCATCTGTTTGCCGCCCTGCGACAGTATGAAATCGTTCGACAGGCATTCGTTGTAGTTCAGGAAGTAACTCTTGAACGCGTCTGCCTTATAGCCAAGACAGAGTATGAAGTCCTTGTGTCCATAATGGGCGTAGTACTTCATGACGTGCCACACGATAGGTCTGTAACCGATCGGTACCATCGGTTTCGGGATCTGTTCTGAATATTCCCGCAGGCGCATTCCGAAACCTCCGCAAAACAAAACGACCTTCATTGAACTCTCCTTAGCTGTTAGTCGGCGACCAGGTTGGCGTCTACCTTGGACAAAAGACGTCTTTGTATTGGGAATCGAGTTTCCGTTGGCAGGCTGCGACGTTGAATTTGATCTGCTGTTTGATCAGGTGGCTTCTGGATTCCAGAGCTACGATCCGACTTGCAACCGTCTTCGAATCGAACGTTCCGATATCCAGTACAAAATCAGACTGCCCCATGTCCCGCATCAGATTGTCGACTTTCGGGTGATGAGACAGAGCAAGCACAGGCTTGTTGAGAAGGAACGATATGAGTACACCATGGAACCGGCTGGCCACGACCATGTCTGCTGCCGCAAGCTGGGCGATCAGATCCTGGAACGTCGACGTGGTTGTCGCCACGAGGCGTTGTCTCAGATCCAGCGTCGGATCCTTCATAAGGATGCGTTTTACGTCCTCGATCACCAGAACATCTGCGCGAATCTGCGTCGGGAAAAACAGAACGGTGTAGTTGTGGTTGATGAGCCACGACGCCACGGACGCGAGCCTGTTGACGTAGCTGGAATAAGCCTCCGGTTCATTTACTGGCCAGTAGCGATGATCGCAATGCGGAAAGGGATTGATTGCGACGATCCTGGATTTCCCCGCGGACCCTCCGTTGGCGCTCAATTTCGAGCTGAACACGAGATCGGGGAAGACAGGATTGGTGCCGCTGACCCCAATCTTTTCGACCAGCTTGCTGGACCCTGCGTCGCGGAACGATCGATAATCCGAGAGCCGCAGTGCGGCTTTGATGAAGATCCTGCTTAGCGGGGAATCGATGGGGCCGGCCCCGCAGCTCAGATAAGCGAGTTTCGCGCCGGAAAGTCTCGCAAGAACCGACCATTTGAGCAATGTGTAGGGAAACCCCCAGACACCGTAAAAGTTGTCACACAACTGCCCGGATCCAGCGACTATCAGCAGATTTGTTCCCCTTGCGCGCCGGAAGGATCTTGTAAGGAACGCGACCTCGCCGATGGTGTTCGCGATTAATTCGGGAGTTCTCTGAACTGCTTTCAAACCGGCAAAAAGGAAAGGAATTCTTTTTAAACACGCCTTTATCAAATCAGTCCTTTTGATACTGACGGTGTCCCTGCGGCCATTTGGTGTAGCGGGGGATCGTTGAGTGCTGGCATTGTTGCGAGCCGGATGCGGATAGCGAGATCTGATTTCCTGGATGAGGACTGCCACGGTAGCTTCGTCCCCCAGATTCCCGGTGCCGCTGGGGCTAAGAATGCCGATTTTTCTCACCGTAATTTCTGCGCCAGAACAATGATCTGATAGCCGAATCCCGCTCGCTCTTTCAGCCGTTCCAGGAAGTCCCTCGATGTTGTTGCCGCCAACAGCGCGTTGAGCTTTGGGGAGTTGACGATTCGAAGAATCCCGCGGTGTCCCATCGGAATGATGGTTTCCATTCTTAGTAATCGGAAGCGTCGCTGGAGCAGGGGCTTCACTGTTTTCAGATCAAAATATCGGCCTATGTGTGCTCGGGGCTGTGAAGGGAATTCCCGCTCGTCAAGCCGATCGACGACGAATTTGTTGGTGCATGACACAACCGCGTAGCCCCCGGGCCGCAAGACGTGAGCTACGCGATCCACAAACGAGGCTGAATCTTCGACGTGATCGATGACCTCCTGGGAAACGACAATGTCGAAGTGACCGGCCGGAAGCGCGTGCTCGTAAATGTTGCCCGCGATAAACGAAATGTGCGGAAACCGGGTTCTGGCCATGCTGATCGCTTCTTCAGAAAGATCAAGCCCGGTCACCTGGCCGCAAACCGCCAGTTTGTCCGTATACCAGCCCGGGCCGCAACCTACATCCAGAATGCGCGCACGATCGACGGCCACTGACTTGACAAAGCTGAGCACCTTTTCGTGCCTTCTCTGTTTCCATTCGTTGATGGTTTTACGATCCTGCCAGTGTTGCCAATGCCAGTCCCAGAAGTTCTTTTGCTCTGAGATCGTCGGTCGAGTTGTTGCGGACATCCTTATTTTTCTCCGTTCTAAACCGTAACCTGGCTTACGAGGGGCAGTGCAGGCGAAGCGAAGTGCGCGGTTTGCTCAGCGCGCAAACGGTCACAGAGCCGGCCTGCCGGTAAATCCACGTCCAGGTAAGTCAGTGGTTGATCTTTCGGAATGTCGCGCTTCAGGCGGCAGCCCTGCGACAGGGCCATCGGCAGGTAATTTTCAGCCTGTGTGACTTCGTAGGTGTCAATCAGGCCGTAACAGGTAAATCCACCCATACCGTCGAGTACTTCGCCGGCCTTCAGGTCACGCTTGGCGACGGCGAGCGTGTCACATACGGGACCCGCTAACGGTGTCAGAGTAGCATCGTGAAACAAGACGGCGCGAGCGACCGTCAGCGGCAGTTGAAGGTGGGGCAAATGGAACGGCGTATAGAAGAGGTATAGCGGACCATCGCCCATCTTGAAGTACTTCATGTACTCTGCTTTCACCGGGTGATCGTTGTAACCGACAACGAAGGCACCAGTGCCGGGCTGTGCTCCGAGAATGTAGTCGACCCAGCCGCCGTCATTCAGTAAGCGATCCGCCGGGAAATGATTGAGGACTTCTTTAACATCGGCACACGGCGGTCCATACATGCCTCGCTTCCCGACTTTGAAGCCTGTCGCATTGGCCATGATGGTCCCTTCAAGCGAAAGCTTTGACCCGTCAGCGAAAGATGCGACCATCGGCGCCTTTTGTTTATGCTTCTCTGCGAACCCGCGCTGCGTATCGGGATTACGATACCGGTCCAGAAAGCCTTTGATCTGGCCCATTAGAAGCGGCTTGTATCCAATCGTCTTGACGAAACGATAGAGATTCATCGCCACGCCAGGCTCGTCGCCGTCGGTGTACGTGAGTACAACTCCGGCGCGGTCTGCGTACACCTTGAGCATTGGTCCGACAGTGGAATCGAGTTCGGCGTTCATCAGGATGACATGTTTGCCGTGTGCGATTGCAGCCATAGCCACTTGAGCGCCGAACTCGACCTCTCCGGTGGCATCGATAACGGCATCGATGTTGTCGGCCTGACAAATCAGCATCGGGTCGTCGGTAATGGCGTACCGGCCAACTGCGATGGCCTGTTCTAATCCAGCGAGCGTATTCACGACTTTCACGCCATCGACGCCGCCCTGACGGTACGCTTCCTCCGCTCCGGATAGAGTGCGATTGCACAGCGCAACCAGCCTCATCCCGGCCATTGCTGTAAGCATTTGGAGAGCAATGCCCCGTCCCATGTAACCGCAGCCGATCAGCGCGACTCGGACTGGCCTGTTCTCCTGTTCTCGTTTCTCCAAAGCTTTATCGACGATAATCATACGGACGTCTCCTGCTTTATGCCTTCAGGCGCCAAATAGTTCGGCCAGTTTTTGTCTGCATCCGAAATCACCTGAATTTGCAGCGGCCATTTGATTTCAAACGCCGGATCATCGAATCGCACACCGCGAGCCGACTCCGGAGCATAGAACTGTGATGTTTGATAACAGAGTTCGGTGTTGTCTGCCAGGGTCTGGGACCCATGAGCGAAGCCCTCAGGAACATAGAGCATCCTGTGATTGTCCGCAGTCAATTCCACGCCCAGCCACTGTTTGTAGCTGGGCGATTGCGGCCGCAAGTCAACGATCACGTCGTATAGAGCTCCTCTCGTACACCGAACGACTTTGACTTCCTGATAAGGTGCGACTTGATAATGCAGACCGCGTAACGTTCCCGTCCCGGTACTCAGAGTCGTATTGACCTGGACCAGATTGGCATTCAACCCGTGGGCGTCAAATTCCTTCACGCACCATGTACGGGCAAAAAAGCCACGCTGATCTTCGCACCTCTCGATGTCGATGACGTAAGCGCCGCGGAGTGCGGTCTCGGTGAAAATCATGTTTACAGACCGATTCCTTCGTATCTTGCGATGCTGTTCTTCTCGATCATGCGGCGCCCGTCGATGACGACAGGCTGTGGATTGATCCCGGCCAGAGACTCCGGGAGGGTCTTGAACTCCCGCCATGACGTGACAAGGACAACGGCCTCCACATCCGTTATGGCCTGCGTCAGGCTGTCACACGTCTGAAACCGGCCGTTGCCGAGGATTTTGCGAGCGTTATCATTGGCAATCGGATCGTAAGCCTTCACCACCGCCCCCCGGCTGAGCAGTTCCTTGACGATCGGGATTGCCGGCGATTCCCTCATATCATCGGTATCGGGCCTGAATGCCAAACCCAGAACTCCGATATGAACGCCGTGAAGCGAGTCGAAGTGCTTGTGCAATCGAATGAGGACTTGCTGGTGCTGCTCCTCATTGATCTCGATCACCGCCTTCAGTAGTGGCATCGGGCGGCCAACACTTTCTCCATGAGCGATCAACGCCTTGACGTCCTTGGGCAGACAACTGCCTCCGAATCCGCAGCCTGCCCACAAGAATCCATTAATGTCCGGCTTGAGGCGCGTTCCATCCGGCTGAACAACGCTCAGATACTTGCTCAGCTGGAGTCCTTTCATGACATCGGCCACATCAATGCCGCCCAGGGCAGAACACAGGTTGCCGATTTCATTCGAGAAGGAAATCATGGTGGCCAGCAGCGCATTCGATGTGTACTTGATCATCTCAGCGGTGCTGTTGTTGGTTCTGACCACATCGACGCCCGGAAATACGCTGTACAGTTGCTCGAGGGCGAGAAGGCTGGCGTCATCCATGCCTCCCAATACGATTCGATCGGGACACATGAAATCCTGGATTGCTTCTCCCTCCGTAAGGAACTCCGGATTCATTCCGACTCCGAAATCAACACCTGCTTTCTTCAGGGACGCTTCTTCGAGAAGCGGCCGCACCACGCGGTCTGTCGTTCCCGGAACCACGGTGCTCTTCACCACGACCAGGTGATAGGCGGATTTGCTTCGCAGTGCTGTGCCGATTTGGGAGGCAGCGTTTTGTATGTAAGTTAAATCGATTGCGGATCCATCGAAGGGGGTCCCGACAGCGATGAGTGTGACGTCCGTCTCCAGCACAGCTGTCTCGAGGTCTGTAGTCGCGTTCAGACGGATACCCAGATTTCGCCGGAGCAGGTCCTCGAGTCCTTTTTCGTGGATTGGAGGCACACCGCGATTGATCTTATCGGTTTTCTCCACATCGACATCGACGCAGATGACCTGGTGGCCCTTTTCGGCCAGACACACACCGGTAACGAGGCCGACATATCCAGTGCCTATGATCGAAACTTTCATCAGGCCTCCTCGGCGACTCGATTCTCGAAGTACCACAGAAGTAAACGCCTCAGACCTTCATCGAGGCCGATAGACGGGCGATAGCCGAGTTCCGCGCGAGCCTTGGCTATCACCGGGCAGCGGCGGTTCGGGTTATCGATGAGATAGTCCTTGTCATTGCTTGCCTGCCGAACCACTTTGCCTTCGTAACCAAACAGCTCCCCGGCAATATCCACGATTTTTTGAGCAAGGTCGACTACCGAGATCTCCGGTTCCTCGACGCCGATGTTGTAGGCTTCGCCCTGACGCCCTCTCAGCAAGATCTTGTAGTAGCCAACGATTGCGTCAGCCACGTAGCAGAACGTTCTTTTTGGAGACCCGTCGGAAAACATCACAATGTCCCTGCCTTGCAGCACGCACATGGCGAAGTCGGGAATCACGCGCCCATCGGTGATTTTCAGACCCGGCCCGTAATTGTTAAAAGGTCGCGCCATCTTTACGGGAAGGTCATATTGCTGGGCAAAATTCACGCACAGTGTCTCGCCGTATCGTTTCGCTTCGTCGTAACATGCACGAGGTCCTGTGCACGAAACATAGCCACGATATTCCTCACTTGTAGGAATGTTGTCAGGAGAAGGATCGCCATAGATTTCGCTGCTGGAAAAGAACAGGAATCCCAGTGCCTGCTCCTTTCTTTCTTTTTGCCGCCGAAAATGCTCCAGGAGACTGCGAAGACCGTTGACGTTCGCATCCATGGTCTCGATGGGATATTTGCGGTAGTAGGTCGGCGACGCGATCGACGCGGCGTGAATGACAAACTGGAAGTCGCCAAGTTCACCGGGAAGGATTCGAGTAATGTCCGCCTTGACCAGCCTCAAATGCTCAGTTCCTTCGAGCTCCCGGAGCCAGCCCGGCACGCCACGAACATAATTATCACAGACTGTTACGTCGATCGGCCCTGCCGTTTGTCTCGTATGTTTGTTCCAATGCAGGGCTGCTTGAACGAGATAGTAGCCGAGGAAACCTGCCCCTCCGGTGATCAGGAGTTTGTTGCCGGATAACCGCGCAAACTCCTCTTTCAGGTTGTTGCAGATATACTCCAGATCCGCCTGAGCGACATCTCTGGCACTCATCATTACTTTCACTGATTTCACTCCGGTATTAACGTTTCAATAGATGACCGCCCGCGCAGTGCAGCTCTTTAAGAAGAGTGTGTCTTGACTGGACTGCACAACGGGCAAGGAAGGAAAGGGACCGCAGTTTCTCGATTATTCCAATAGGCGACCCCATGATCGATACGAGGTTGTGGTAGCGCTGGGTCCAGTAATGAAGATCAGGACCGCCGCTTGCTTTTGCGTTCCAGAATTCCTGCGCCGTCTTCAAGGGCTTGTCTACTAAAGAGCTGGTCGCTGCGTCGTGCATACGACGAAAGAAAAGGTCTTGAGGTATTTCGCGGAACTGTCCGTATAGCGCCAGTTCCGCGATCAGCACCAGGTCCGACGCCGCAAAGCTGCCGAAGAGCGATGTGCGTCGTAGTACGTCCGATCGTATCAATCCGTACTGAACGTTTCCCAGACCGATGTTCTGAAGGACCCAGTGGAAACGATCGGCCGCACTCGGCGCCCTGAGGTCGAGATTGTCGTCGTAGCGGCGAAGGAAGTGCCCTTCAGCATCGATGAGTACGGTCCTGGGGTAACAGAGCACCACCTCCGGGCAGCGATCGAGAACATCAACACATTCCCGGAGAGATGTTGGTGCGTAGAGATCATCTGCTGCAGACCATCGGAAGTATCGACCTGACGAAAGGTGGAAAACACGATTGAAATTATTATTCAATCCGATGTTCTTCAAGTTCCGGCTGTATCGGATGCGATTATCTTTCGCGGCATACTCCGTGCAGATTTCGCTTGTTCCATCCGTCGATGCATTATCGGAAATGATCAGCTCGAAATCTCCGAAGCTCTGTGAGACCAGGGACTCCAGGGTGGCCCTCAGAAATCTTTCGCCGTTGTAGACGCCGAGTCCGATGCTTACGTAAGGAGCACGTTTCATTGGAAAGAGTCCAGCAGCGCGGCGAGTTCACGTGTCTTCGCCTTGCGTGAATGGCGTTCTACGGAGCGCCTGGCATGGTCGTGTGAGCTATCGAGCGTTGAAAGAAATTTCACCAATCCATCGGCGATGTCATTCTTCGAATCCAGCGGAACTATAGATTCGATCCCTTCCGCTCTCAGCAGAGAAGCCGTGTCTCCCGCGGGATCAGTCATCGCGAAGATCGGTCTTCCAGCGCGAAGGCATTCATATGCCTTGGCAGGGATCTGCCGGTTGCTGTTGGTCGCCTGAAAGATCAACAGCCCGTGCACCTTCAGCATTTCGGCGACGGCCTGGTCGTGAGAGATCGTAGGTTCGAGTGAAACGATATCCGCGATCCCCAGATCCCGAAGCGGAGCCCGGTAGTACTCATCGTGGCCCGTTGCTCGCAGGATGACCTTGAGAGTCGATGAGGAAATGTTTCCCGATCGGCGCATCTCAGCCAGGGCGTGAAAGAAAGCCATGGGGTCTCGCTCGAAAGGATAAAGAACACCGCTGTGCAGAAGCACGACAGGCTTTTCCGGCAGTTTACGAGCATCAACCTGGCGTTCCGCCGCGGTGAAATCCTCTTCGTCATAACCATTGGCGATCACTGTCCACTGAGTGTCAGGTATTTCACGGAAGCGGTTGGCGTACATAGCCAATGTGCCCGGAGTTGTAAACACAGCGCGGCTGCAGAATTTCACCGTGCGCTCCTCAATCCAGGAGCTGACCTTTCGAACCAGAGGATCACGAGGAAATTCTTCTCCTGTGATCGGGTCTACCTCGACCATCGGGTCCCTGAAATCTGCCACCCAGGGGAGTCCGCTAACGCGATGTAAGGCCAGGCCGATCATGTGGGCGGTTGCAATTGGAAACGTGGACCAGATCGCCTGCGGTCGATGCTTCCTGATCAGACTCGTGCCGATTCCTACGGCGCTCGGCCACCAGGTTACCCACCGATCCGGTATCGCCATCCACTGCGGGTACGCCCCCCGAAAAGAAAGATGCCGCGCCGTGTCCAGGGCGAACGCTCGAGCCGTAACTACGCCCGCTGGAACACTGTGCTGTGCCTTTTCCCTCAGGGGATACGCGTGCGGGCTGATAGTCAAAACAATGGGTTGCCATCCGTACTCGGAAAGATAACGAGAGAATTTGAGAGTGCGATGTATGCCGCTTCCTCCACCAAACGGAGGGTAGTGATAAGCGACCATCAGAACCTTCTTCATACGTGCTTAATTTCCGGCTGTGACGTGAGTGGACCGCAAGGATGAGGGAACGGACACATCGCGGAAAAGATCTTCTGTAGATCCGGGTCTTCGAATAAGAAAATCCACTCCACGATCAACCCAGACTTCCGCAGGCGTGGTGTGGCTGAGGAACCCTAGTGGACTCGCCGTCCGCGCATAAGCCCCCGACTGAAAGATTCCGACCAAATCGCCGACGTTGGCCTTTGGGAGATGAACACCGCGGCCGAGCGTATCCAGAGGTGTGCACAGCGGCCCGACGACATCCACCGTTTCTTCGGGCTCCTCGAGGAGCTTTTCCACCAGTGCGATTGGGTAATTCCGTTTAATGGTTTGTCCGAGATTGCCCGAAGCGGCCAGGTGATGATTCATGCCCCCATCGAGGATCAGAAATTTCTTTCCGCGAGATACTTTTATATCGATGATCCGCGCCACATAGATGCCGGCCTCGCCGACCAGGAATCTACCGGGCTCGATGACAAAACGAGTGCCTCGAAAATCCGGATCCCTCCGCACTTCATCCATCAGAGCTCCGACCTCTGCTCCGAGGCGAGTGAGATCGAGTTCCGACTCCCCCGTGAAATAAGGAATGCCCAGTCCGCCACCGAAGTCGACGGTGTGAAGCGGTCTTCCGATCTTCCGGGCAACATGGCGGGCAAGATCGATGGCTTTGCGGTACTGGGTCATGAGCACTGAGGAATCCAGTACCTGCGTTCCGACGAACATGTGAATCCCACGAAAATCGAAGCAAGGCGTCGAGACCAGGGAATCGACCAGAGAATCCAGATCCTCTTCATCGACGCCAAACGGAGCGGGCTTGCCTCCCATCCGCATGGCCCCTCCCTGGGCGTCACCTGTGGGGTTAATGCGGATCCCTACTCGAGCCCGGCAACCCGTGAGTGTGCAGAATGAGGCAATGCGCGCCGCCTCACGGGGTGATTCGATATGGATTTCGCCAACGTTCCCGCTGATCGTCACGTCAAGCTCACTGTCCGTTTTACCCGGGCCAGCGAAGAAGATCCGATCTGCGGGACATCCGGCAGCCAGCGCCTGCATAAACTCACCTGCCGATGCGATTTCGAGACCGCAGCCACGCAGTACGAAATGACGCAGAATCGCGAGAGTCGGATTCGCTTTGACCGAGTAAAAGATTTCGAAGTGCGGCAATGCAGCCGCCAATGCATCGAGTCTTCGGTCGAGTGCGTTGCGATCGTACAGAAATAACGGAGTTCCGTACCGATTTGACAGTTCTGCCACGGATGCGCCGCCCACGTGCAGGATTGGCCCATGCGACTTGAAGCAGCGCGCTGCCAGGTTAGACAGAGCTCGTGTTTCACTCATCTACTGAGGGACTCCCACACCTTCGCGCGTTCGCAGCTTCGGATAGTCCACTTTGCCGCTGGATGTCTTTGGTAATTCATCCAGATATTCGATAATTTTCGGCACCATGTAGCGCGGCATTTTTTCAGCACAGAATGCCAGCAGTTGATCCGGATCCCGGTCCTCTCGATTTACGGGGACAACGAATGCCTTGATGTGTTGGCCCAGAACTTCATCTGGGACACCAATCACGGCTGCGCCACGCACGCGACCACTCTGGAAAAGCACCTCTTCGACTTCGGTTGGGCTGATTCGGTAGCCCGACGATTTGATCATGGTGTCCCTGCGCCCGACAAAGTACAGGAAACCCTCTTCATCAGTTTTTACAAGATCGCCGGAGTAACAGATTTTCTCGCCGTTCCGATGCTCTGCAGGCACAAACGGGTGAGGGCGGAACATCTGTTCCGTGAGTTCCGGCCGTTCCCAGTAACCCAGCGAGACTGTCGGGCCGCGTTGCACCAGCTCACCGATCTCTCCCGGCTTGCAAAGTTCTCCACGCTCGTTGAGCACCAGGATTTCGCTTCCTGGAATCGCTTTGCCCATCGATGTCGGACGCCGATCCAGCTCTTCTGGCGGCAGGTACGTTGCCCGGAATGCCTCCGTGAATCCATACATCAGGAAGATGCTGGTAGCCGAAAGCAGTTTCCGCAGGACCGCAAGCACAGATTGCGGCATCGCCCCGCCTGTATTTGTTATGTAGCGCAGGTGGGGGAGCGGCGTCTTGTGAAGTGTCGATTGCGGCTGTGCCATTAAAGCCCATAGAGTCGGGACGCCGGCCAATCCTGTTATTTCTTCGCTGGCCAACACCTGCACGATCTCGCGCGCGAACGTGAAAGTGGTCAGAACGAGAGTTCCCCCCTGCTGGAAGGCCGTCATCAGCTGATTCAATCCGGCATCGAAGCTGAACGGCAGGACAGCCAATATCCTGTCCTTCTCGGTAATGCCCAAATATGCGGAAACGCTCGAGGCGCCGGCCATGATCTGGGCATGCGCCAACATCACGCCTTTCGGTTTTCCGGTCGATCCGGATGTATAGAGAATCGCGGCAAGGTCTTTCTCGATGCACAGATCGTTCTGGCTCGTCGGCTCGACAGCACACAAATCCTCAAAGATGTACAACGGTAACGAGACTTCCGGCGCGTCCCCTTCCCGAAGCACAACGACAAAAGATAGTGAGGGGCACTGCTCGAGCACGGGCAGAAGCGCGGCCAGCTTTGATTTTGTGGTGATCAAGCCTTTCATACGGCAGTCATTGACGATATGAGCTACCTGTTCCGGGAAAAGCAGGTGGTTGATCGGCACAAAGGCGGCATTGGCGCAGCTTACTGCGAAGATTGACAGAGCCTGGGCAACCGACGGCTCAACGAGAATTCCCACCCTGTCGCCTCGTTCGATGCCGGCGTTTTTCAGGCCATAGCCCAGGGCGTTCACCGCGCGCTCAACTTGCCGATAGGTGAGGCGCTGCGACCCATGCACAAGTGCCTCTTTTCCCGGATGTCGCGCTGCGCTGCTGCGCAGCATGTGATGTACTAGGAAATCCATCTGCCTCTTCCCTTGATTTCGATATAGGCAGCAATTCGTCGAATACTGCCGAAGTGTTCTCGTACCAGATCCTCGTCGGCAACCCTCACACCGAACTCCGATTCAATAAAGCTGACGATATCCAGCACACCCAGTGAATCCACTATTCCAGTTTCGAGCAATGGGTCGTCGTCCGCCAACCCGCGCGTCCGCGCGTGTGAAAAGTGACCGGTTATGAATTGCCGCACTGCCTCACTAATGGAGCTTGTGTTCATGTTTCAATTAATCCCCATGGTCGTGGTTGAATTTTTAGGATTCGCGGTCGCCGGCAAGCAGAAACCACGTCTTCGAATCGTGAATCCCTGAAAGCGATCTTGTTTCGTCCTTCGTGTATGCAACTACCGGAACCCTCTCCCGCGGATAGAATCCCGCGCGGCGCAGGTAGGGTCCGAGGGAGCAGTGTTCTAAAAGATGTGCATTGATGTGACCTACACCCATCTGCCGCAGGCAACCTTCGGCGCAGGCGAGCAGCCCGGGAATCGTATTTTCCGGATCGATCGTGCGGACGTCAGCGATCATGGAGTAAGGTCCGTCGACTTCGACGACGGCATATCCCATGAGCCGGGATCCCCTTCTCGCGGTGATGAGACGATATTCTCTCAGCGGATTCCTCAGGTAACGCCAGTTCAGGTATTTAGCGTTGCGGAGCCCTCTTACGGAATGCCCGGTTGTGTTACAGGAATCAATGGCATCGAACTCCTCTCCGCATTCTTCTTCGTGCAGCGAAAAGGTGACACCATCCGGAACAGATTCGGATAAACGCCCAAGGGCGAGTGTCCAATTTCCGATCTGGATCAAGGGACTGGCAAGGAATCTGTTGCGCACGAATTTCAAAATCTTTTCGTCAGCTTTGAGCAACTTTACATACCGTACATGTTGACCAAGCGTAGGTACGCCTAACCTGCGATAGACCGGCAGCATGCTCGGGCTTGGGAAGTCGTAGCAGATGCCGTTGTCCAGGGATTCCAAACAGGTTCGTTGCAGTGAAAGAGCAGGGCCGAGACTCCGATGTTCTTTGGCGATGCAGAAATCACCCAAAACCCAAACCTGTTCCACACGGTTCGCCACCCAGAAATCACGAGGGAATGCAGCTGCCAATCCAATGGTCCGGCCGAGTTCATCAACCGCCATCCATGCTCGCGCCTGCCCTTGGGGACCTTCGAGGTAAAGCCAGTCAAAGCGGGAAGCATGGGCGCCAGGCGCGAGATTCTCAGCCAGAAACCGCACGAGTTCATCGCGATCCCGGTTTAAGTCCGCGGCCCGAATCGTTACCGCCACTTTAGTTTTGGTGATTAGCAACGACGTGAGTATAGATATTCAGAATGCTGTTGGCGACTTTGTCCCAGCTGTAGGACTGGCCATGCGCCGCAATTTCCGTGCGGTCCCATTGTCGCCGAAGCGCCTCGTCGATGGCGGATTCAAATGCTTTCGGCGTGCGTTCGACCAGTGTGCCAAGCGATGGAGTTTCAATTATTTCAACCGTCCCGCCCGCACGGGTGGCTATCGCCGGACAACCGCAGGCGATTGCCTCAAGCAGAACGTTGGGGCAACCTTCTCTCTCGCTTGCGAGACAAAACAGATCGGCGGCGCTGTACCATGTTGCAAGCTGTTCACTGCTCCGAGCGCCGACGAGAGCAACGTGACTTTGCAGACCCAGTCGTCCTACCTGTCTCTCCAGACGAGGCCGGAGCGCCCCTTCCCCCACGATGACCAGCATCACGTCGGGCCGAAGACGCCGAAGAAGTGCTACAGCTTCGATGAGGATCTGGAAGCCTTTGTTTTCGTTCAGGTGACCCACGGAAAGGACAATCGGACGATCCTCCGGCAGGCCGAGCTTCTGTCGCGCTTCGGTCCATGGCTTTCTACTGAACTTCACCGGATCTACACCGTTCGGTATGACGGTTATCTTTTCCGGGGAACAGCCGAGCTCAATCATGGCGTTCTTGAGCGGGCGCGAAACCGCAATCACAGCATCGGCCCGTTTCAGGACTTGTCGCACCATGGGCCGAATCGCCGCGAATTTCGGAAACAAATTGATGTCCGATCCCCGAGCGGAGACGACCACGGGTTTTTTCAGCAGAGCCCCCAGCATGACCGCAGCCAGACCGTCAGGATAGATGTAATGGGCGTCGATTAAGTCGACGTCGGCTGCGCGCAATCGTCTCCACACTTGCGGTAGGCTTCCTGCAAACATCGAAAAGCCGTGTGTTGTCATTCCAATTCTGGGAATGACCAGATATCGCGGATGGTCAACCTCGAAACCGGCAAAACGCTCTACGTGCGGAGCTTCTGCGAAGTTGAACCATCGCTGGTTCACATTGATCCGCGGAAAGTACGGCACTGGAGCGACCACAGACATATCAACGAACGGAAGAAGATGACGCATGCGCTCCAATATGAACGTTCCATGCAGAGGTTGCGTCGAATTCGGAAAAAGCGTCGTGTAGATCAGAGCTCTGAGCTGTGGATTCATCGACTACTGTTTTGAAATTGGTTCGGAGGCCTTGTGCGCAAGTTTGTCCAGTTCCGCTTGAGCTTGCCGCGCAATCTCGTCGTCGGGCTTCAAATCCAGGAGCTGGCGGAGAATCGAGGTTGCTTCCACCTGAAAACCCAGACCTGAATAAAGGTAAGACAGTTCCAGAAAGACAACGTAATTTCGGGGATTCCATTGCAGTGCGGCTTCGAAATCTTCCTGCGCCATGCTCTGATGACCCAGACCCTTGGCATGGTAGGCGTAAATCATGCCGCGGAGATAGTAGGAAGTGCTCAGATACTCCGCGCGCCTCCGATTTTCGCTGAGGTAGTGGGGCCGCGTGATGACGTACGTGAACTCCGCTTCGGCTTCTTTGTATCTCCCGCCGTTGTACAAATTTATCCCGGGAAAGTAGTGAGCATTCAACATGTTGCCGACTACGGGCCCGCCGTTAATGTTGGTCACCTGGTTAATGGCAATATATTGCCCGTTATTAACGATTTCGATGTGGCTACGGTCCAGAAGTGATGCGTCCTGGACCAGTGCCGTAACCAATAAGAGAGCGGCGTGTCCGAGGTACAACATAAATTTAAACCCTGTTCACTTAAGTCGCAGCGACCACAATCGACAGCTCTTCAGGATATTCTGTCTCGCTGCTGGGTTGGGATAGTTCACGGTCGACAATCACTTTCAAACTGGCGACCACTGCAATCCAATGGTAGGTAAGATCGTAGTATTCCATGTTAACGAACATGCCATTGATGATGAACCCAAGAAAGCTCAACTGAATCATTTCGGAATACGTTCTTACCCATTTCAAGTCCGGACGATGGCGCACGCGCCGTTTGAGAGTGGAGCAACTGGCCAGGCAAAATCCGATCATCGTCACATACGCAAGCAGCCCGGGGAACCCGTGACATGTAAGGATGCCGAGGAAGATGTTGTGTGTGTCCCAAACCTTACCTTTGTACTTGACGAGGAAATCGGGGGCGTACCTTGCAAAAACTGCAGGGGTCTGGAAGTCGAAGCCGGCACCTGTTATCGGATTGTCCGTTGCTACCAGCCAGCAGAACCTCCAGTTATCAATCCGAGACATTGCTGATCCGTCCTCTTCATAGCTGAGCGTCGACTGCTGACGATCCAGCCATTTCTGTGGGATGAACGGAATCGCGGCAACGCCCCCGACTAGCGCTGCGACGATGAGTACGATTCGCCATCTGCTTTTCAGCATTATCATGAGGAGCAGCACGCCCATCGCAATAGTGCTTGCGCGCGAGTATGTGAACATGATGGCCGGGATCGTCAAGAAGAAGGTCGCCTGAAGGAATCTCTTGCACCAGCCTTTTTCCTCGCGTGCCAGATACCACAACAACGGCAGGCACATGTTCAGGGCGAGACCTATCGCATTGTTCGCTCCGATAATCGAGTCGCCCGGTCCCATCACCATTTGTGTTCCGCCGGTTACAAGACCGAACAGGCCGCCCTTGAATCCGTAAAAACCGACCGAGAAAGCGATGACAAGAAGAAACAGTCTTATACGCTGGCGATCGCGTAACAGCATCGAAGCCAGCACTGACATGACAATCAACTTGGAAGCATCTTGCCACTTGTACCACGCCTGGGCCGGGTAGAAGGCAAACGCGCTCGATATCGTGAATGTGCACCACAGGAGCAACATGGATATGTTTTCCCGCTGGCGGACCGCCGCAATGTTGCCGGCCGGTGCAAAGAGCAAGCCACCCATTACGGAAAGAGCACTCAGTTTTGCCACCGGAAAAGTTTGAGCAAAGGACCATGCCAGCTCGTGCGGATACATGTAGCTGATCCACGCGTAGGCTAATAACCCATAAAACGGCTGAAACAGACCGATTGGCAGGCTTGCCAGAACGATTGCAATGATCAGGTAGTCCCGCACTTCGGTTCAGGCGACGGACTCGTACAGTCCCACATACCTCTGAATCATCTGTTCCAGAGAGAAATGCTCCACAATGAAACGCCGCGCATTGCTGCCGTGGGTTCTGGCCATCTCAGGTGAGGTCAGATATGTGCGAATCGCTTTGGTCAGTGCCGCATCGTCGCCGGCCCGGATGAGAATTCCTCGTTCATGGTCAGTCACAAGCTCGACATTTCCGCCAACGGCCGTGCAGACCGTCGGCAAACCTGAAGCCATGGCTTCGAGCAATGTATTCGACATGCCTTCGCCAAAAGAATTCAGAACAAACAGATCAAAACAAGGATAGATATCTTCGACGTCCGCGCAAACACCCAATAGCAATGGCGCCGGATCAAAAGGGAGGCGCAAAAGACCGTCGATGTTTGGGCGTTCAGGCCCGTCGCCGGCGATCACCAGCCGGACCTTATGGCCGCTCTCCTGGAGAGAGCGGACCGCCCGAAGCAGACCCGCGTGATTCTTGATGGGATCGAGACGACCCACTGCTCCGATAACAAACTCGTCATCGGCGATACCCCATTGTCTCCTCAATGCGTAGTTGCGGCCGGGACGGAAACGATCGGTGTCCACTCCGTTAGGTATGAAGACTAATTTTCTCTCAGGAACCCGAACCGTCTGCTTGAGCCAGGAGTAGAGATCCTTCGAAACTGCGACGAGCCGTTTGGTGCGAAATGCCAGGGCCCGGCGAGCAAGATTCCTGCGGCGATTCTGCCCGGCGGGATCCGCCATGTCGCGACCGTGTTCACCATGGATGACTACGGGTCTAAGCATCGTACAGGCCGCCAGTACTCCATCGAAGGCGGCCCAGTTTCTCGTATGGATTATGTCGATATCGCGGCGTTGGAAAAGTTTACGCAGACGGAAAACCATTCGAACATCATTGCCCGGCCGCTTGTGCAGTTCGTGGTAGACCACAGGACGAGTGAGCCGCTGCAGAAATTCCCCGCCGCAATGCAGGAAACATAGTTCATGAACAAGGTGGTCCGGCGAACGGTTAACGATATTGACAATGCCATTTTCGAGACCCCCGTGCGAGAAGGCATGCAATACGTGAAGAATTCTAATCGTGCGCGGCATTCTGTCAGCGCGAGTATTTGGCCTGCCACAAGCGGAACATCAGGATGTTCCAAAGTTGAGTGGAACGGTCCCGGTAGCCGCTTTGGTGCTGGTTCCAGATCTTCTTAACAAACGAGGCCGAAAGATATGGGTCCTGCCGTTCCATAATATGCTCGTATGCAAAATCGCGAATCCCGTTACGGAACCACCTGGCAAGCGGGATGGCGAAACCCATCTTGTTTCGGTAGATGATCTCGCTCGGCAGATGCTTCTCCATCACCTTCTTGAAGATGTATTTTCCGACTGATCCCTTTAGCTTGAGAGTCGAAGGCATCGACGCTGCCAGCTCCATTAGTTTGTGATCCAGTAATGGACACCGCACTTCCAGGGAATTCGCCATGCTTGCCCGATCCACTTTCGTCAGGATGTCGTCGGTAAGGTATGTTTTTACGTCCACGTACTGAATCCGAGAGAGCGGGTCGCTGGTATCCGCGTTGTCGTAATATTCCCGAAACACGTCTGCGCTGTCGTAGCCTCCGAGCTGATGCTTGAGATCCGTGGAAAGGATGGAAGGTTTTTCATAGCTCCGGAACGTCGACATCGTTTCAAAGTAACCCTCTATCGGATCGAAGGCGAGACTCTGGAAGGTGGTTTTCGCGCGAACGAACCGAGGCGCCCAATCCATTTTCGGATAGATCGTGCCGAGCGGTCCGAAGATCGCTTTTCTCACGGGGCCGGGCAGAAACCGTCGCATTCGGTTCTCCTGCATGTCCATGAAATACCGAGAATACCCCGCGAAGTTTTCGTCACCTCCATCGCCACTCAAAGCAACTGTGACCTTTTCCCGGGCCACCTGACTCACAAAATATGTGGGCAGCGCCGATGAATCCGCAAAAGGCTCATCGTAGTGCCAGGAAAGTTTCTCTATGGCCTCAATCTTCTCGGGTGTTACCACGCGCTCATGATGTTCTGTCCCTAAATGTTCGGAAACGGTTCGTGCGAACCTGGACTCGTCGAAAACCTTTTCTTCGAAGCCGATGGTTGCGGTCTTGACGGGCTGAGCGAGCAGCGAGCTCATAGTGGCAACGACCCCTGACGAGTCGATTCCTCCCGAGAGAAAGCCACCAAGGGGGACTTCACTCATTAGGCGGATCTTCACGGCCGTCTGCATTTCCTCCAATAGCAGTTCACTCCATTCCGCTTCGGACCGCATTTGGGTGTCTTTAAAACTCAGATCCCAGTACTGAACCTCTTGTACCCTTCGCGATTCGATGCGCAGGTAATGGCCCGGACGAACCTTGTGGATGGAGCGATATATGGATTTGGGCGAAGGGACGTATCCCAGTGAGAGGTAGTCGCTTACCGCGTACTCGTCGATGTCGAGTTTCAGCGCGGGGTGCTCGAGGATCGCTTTGATCTCGGAACCGAAAATCAGCTTTTCATGGTCCAGGTAGTAGTAGAGCGGCTTTTTACCAACGCGATCACGGGCGAGAATCATCGTCTGATTGTTCTCATCCCATAGCGCAAACGC
>WNFT01000669.1_pt1 | contig 28785 bp, 20 predicted proteins | sample 5400191 | NCBI WGS metagenome assembly WNFT01 (sample SAMN13153359, study PRJNA577476) | soil metagenome | isolation source: 80 cm saprolite under Madrone tree | place: USA:California | collected 2016-06-14 | reverse complement strand
GCGCCAAGAAGCATGGTCGGCAAGCCAAAGTTTCCCTCGTGACAGCGCGGTTCGTAGTAGATTCGGTTTGCCTGCTCATCCTGGCGAATCAATTCCTGTTTCACGGTCCACGGTCGTATCCATGTCGTCGTATCGTCGATGGTGACGGAGTACTCGATCTTGGTTGCATCGAGCCGGGTCCAGCGTTCCACCAGGTGCAGTTTTTCGCGAGCGCCCCGGTAGCTGAACTTTGGTGAGAAGTTGGTGACGTCTACGACCAGTGTGTTGCCTTCCCAGCGTCCGCGAGAATCACCGAAACGCTCTCGGATAGAAGGCGGCAGATGCGGGCTCGCGGTCATGGGGATCACGCGCTGCCAGCCTTGCCCCTGGCCCGTGTCGTAGAAGATGGATACCGATCCTGGAGACTGCACGATTCGACGGTACCCGCCAAAATCGGGCAGCAGAGCGCCCATGCAGCGCTCTGTCATGCTGCGGTCCTCCGGACCGTCATTCCGATTGATACGTCCCGTGTTGTAGAAGGGAGGCATTTCCGCCCTTTTCGGTGACGGCGGCCCATACTTTCCTCCGCTGCAGGCGGGTTCCTTGTTCTTGCACGTTTCAGTGGCTTCGAGCATTGCCAGCCTGTATTCGTTTTCAGTCTTGCTCCTCGTTGCCGCCTCCGGCGTCAACGCGGGAATCCGGCCGTCGGGCGGATCGACAACCAGCGACGTTCGCTTTCCAGTCGGTCTTACGGACTGAAATACAGCGTTGTATGCGCCGGCGACATCACGTTCGCTGCCGCGCTCCAGACGCTGGTCCCGGCGCAGGATCGCTGCTCTCTGCTTATCGAGTGCGGCTCTCTCGTCATCTGTGAACGCATCCTTCGCCGCAAACTGCGCAGGCCGTTCCAGCGGTGTTTGATACGGGTCGGTCCAAATGCCCTGCAGGTCGGGCTCGCCCCACGGAGTTCTGGGTGCCGGTCCTGGACTCGCTACTGCTATCGGCGTCCGGTCCTCGGCGGGCATGCGTACCGTTCGCAGTAGCCCAGCCGTAGCTATGACCACTGCTGCAACGGCAAACACACCGAGCAGTCGGTTTCTCATTTCAGACCTCCTGGTGCCGACTTGTCTATCAAGGAAGATGCCGTCATGATAATCCACGTTGGATGAATGTCAAGCTGACAGCATTCTCCACTACTATTCTGTAGATTCGTGCTTTTTTGGACACGTTTGTTAGCCGCGAATTACGCGGATTACGCGGCTAGACTGATTTATCCATGAGTGTGATCGAACTAAAGACCGAGCCTGCACCGCGCTCCATTCACTTGTCACCTTTGCGCGGGTTCAGCATCGCATTCGTCTTCATGTTCGGTCTCGTCCTGTTCGGACTCATCGACCAGGTTCGGGCGAACCCACGGCTGTTCTGGTCGTTCGTGGGCGCCGCGGCCGTGCTGCTCGCATGGAGCGCGGTGCTGTTCCCATCGGCATGGCGGCGGGGTCGAAGGCTCACGTTAGAGTTCGTTCCGCGGCCGCAGCACTACCTGCAGGCATGTCTGCAAACGGCGATCTTTGCATACTGGGGCTGGTACTGGCGGCAGGTATACGACTGGTACTACCTGGTGATCGCGCAATTGGTATTCGCCTACGCCTTCGACCTGCTACTGTCCTGGTCGAGGCGGGATACCTGCACACTCGGCTTCCTTCCGTTTCCGATCGTCTTCAGTACGAACCTCTTCCTCTGGTTCAAGCCGGATTGGTTTTATTTCCAGTTCATGATGCTGGCCCTCGGCTTCGCGGCAAAAGAGCTAATCCGGTGGAACAAGCAGGGACGGAACACGCACCTCTTCAATCCCTCGTCGTTTTCTCTGATGGTGTTTTCGGTGGCGCTCATCCTGACAGGAACAACGGACATCACGTGGGGCAAGGAAATCGCGATCACACAGTTCTACCCGCCGCACATGTACCTGTTTATCTTCCTGATCGGGCTGCCGGCGCAGTACCTCTTCGGCGTCACGACGATGACGATGTCGGCAGTGGTGACCACCTATTTATTTGGCCTCGCGTACTACGGCGCAACCGGCGTCTATTTCTTCTTCGATTCGTATATCCCGATATCGGTCTTTTTTGGAATGCACCTCTTGTTCACCGATCCGTCCACCGCGCCCCGTACGGAGCTGGGACGCATGATCTTCGGCGCACTCTACGGACTCGGCAACGTCGCCGTCTACCAGGCGCTGCAGAGCGCAGGGGCGCCGGAGTTCTACGATAAGCTGTTGCCCGTTCCGATATTGAACGTCATGATCCAGTTGATCGATCGGGCCGCGGGATCGGGGCTGCTTCGTTGGTTCGACCCATCGGGATTCGGCCGCTCGCTCAGGGGACGGCAGCGTAACCTGGCGTACATCACCCTTTGGACGATCGTGTTTGCGATGATGAGCGCCGTGCAGGGTGTTGGTGACAAGCACCCCGGACAGTTTGTGCCCTTCTGGCAGCGGGCCTGCCGGGAAGATCGGCCATATGCGTGCCCGTACCTGGAGGGCCTGCACGCGAACTTTTGCCGGCAAGGGTCAGGCTGGGCGTGCAACGAGCTCGGGATCTTGCAAGCTGAACGCGAGCTCGACCGAATAGCCGCGGTGGCGTGGCTCGAGCGCGGATGCGACCTCGGGTTTATGCCGGCGTGCGGCAACGTCAACCGTCTAGTCACCGGCAGTGGTAACGCACAACCTGCCTCACCGACTCTCCAGGACTATCCGATCATCTTACGGGGCAGCAAGGCGCCAATAACCGATCGAACGCCGTCCGCGTTGTATGCGCTTGCTTGCAGCGAAGGCTGGCCGGACACGTGCGACCAGATAACACGTTGACGGCCGATCTAACGTCTTTCGCAAAACATCCGAAGTAGAAACTGCGCACGGTTTAATTTTTGACACTTCAACCGTGGGGGCGTATAACAAAACGAATCGACCAGCAACAGGAGGTAGTGAGATGAGGAGACCAATTCTCCTAGTGATTGGAGTGTTCGCCGTCCTGCTAGCCGTGATCGTGCTCCTCAGATTCGCCGTCGCGGACCAGACGTCGACGCCCACGGCTGGGCTCAAGACTCCGTGGGGCGAACCCAACCTGCAGGGAATCTGGACGGACGAGCATCAGACACCATTGCAACGACCGGCCAAGTATGCCGGGAAGGAATTTTTTACGGATGAAGAAAGGGCAGCCCTCGATGCCGAACGCGCAACGATCGAACTTCGGCCTCGCGGGGAGAGGGGTTCCGAACGTGACGTCGCCGGCGCATACAACCAGGTGTTCATGTCTATCAAGCGTACCGGCCGCCGCACCTCTCTGATTGTGGACCCTGCGGACGGGAGAACTCCTCCGTTGACACCGGACATCCAAAAGCAGATGGCCGCAGAACGCGAGTACCGGCTTGCTCTTCTGCAGGCTACGGACACTTGCAAAAACAAGGAACAGGGCTGTCGAGGTGGAAAGTATGGGCCGCCGTCACCGAGGCAAGCGGAAGTTCCTCCGCGTTACAGCACCGCCAACATCAATCGAGTCGATAATCCGGAGGATCGCAGCATGTCGGAGCGTTGCATGGCCGCGGTGCTGCCTGATTTCGGCGGCTTCCGGCGCATCGTACAGTCTCCGGGATCCGTCTCGATTTTCTATGACGTGGGACAGGGGCAAGGGTGGCAGCGCATTATCCCGGTCGACGGCAGCCCGCATCTTCCGCGCAATATCCAGCAGCGCTTTGGCGATTCGCGCGCCCGATGGGAGGGCGAAACGCTGGTGGTCGATGTCACCAATTTCAGCTCCAAGTCCGACTTCATGGGATCTCGCGAGAACCGGCATTTGACCGAACGCTGGACGCGCACCGGTCCAGACACGATCGAGTACGTTGTCACAATAGAAGATCCGGGCACGTGGACAAAACCATGGACCGTCAAGCAGGAATATTCCAGGCAGAACGATCAGGCCAACCGGATCTACTACGAGCCGCGGTGCCATGAGGGAAACTTCGGCATGCCAGCGTTGCTCGCGGGAGGGCGTACCGCGGATAAGGCTTTCGCTGAGAGACGAGGACCCGATCCCGCAACACTGGACAATGTGAAAGGGATGGACGCTCCCGAGGAGAATACAGATCCGTTGCAGTAACGCTCTCTAGCAGCCCGTGGTAATTCGGGGACAGACGCATAAATCACCTAAATTCTTCTAATGCTTTCAATACGAATTTAGGTGATTTATGCGTCTGTCCCCGAATTACCACGGGCTGCTAGACGCTTCAGGGAGCCGTGAGTTTGATCGAATAGGCGAGGCCGTCGGCGGTGATGGCGTAGAAGCGGTTGCCGATCACCTTGAAGCCGGCAGGACGCCAAAGCGTGGGATATTCACGAATGATTTTCCCTGTCGAGCGATCCAACTGCACAAGGACGTCGCCGTCGCGCAGCGCGAACAGATCGGCTTCACCGTCAAGGACGCTCGTGAACTTTCCGGGAACGCGCCACTTCTCGCCTGTCTTCAAATCGAAGGCATACACCGAAGCGTTGGCAGTTCCAAACAAGACGCCATCGCGAATGGTTAATTGCGGCGAGTCCATTTCCGGCCGCGGACCGCGTGTGAGCTGTTTCCGATCGACATCGTAGGCGACGAGTTCCCTGCGGTCGGTGGTGGGGTAGTACAAAGGCCCATTCGGCACAGCCTGGCGCCGGGCATTCAGCCCGATGCGCTGTTCCTCTCGCTGTTGATCCAGAACCACACCGTCCGTTGACCGCACGGCCCAGACTTCATGGCCGAAGGAATACACCAGGTTTTCACCCTGAGGCACGAACAAACCTATCGGCGATCGCATCTCGACCAGTGTCATTGTGATGTCGTGAGTCTTCTGCCATAGCTGCTTTCCGGACACCGCGTCAAAACAGTCGATGCCAGCGTGCAGCATGTTGGTTTGAAAACTCGGCGAGAGCGTTGCCACGAAGAGCCGGTTCGAGGCGTACGCCAGAAGCACAGCGCTTATTGGGAAGGGCCGGCTCCAACGCGCCAATTCCCGGCGTTCACCGTTTTCAATCTTCACCTGATAGAGCGTCAAACCGGCAGGATTCGAAGATTGCCCGCTGACGTACCAAAGCCGGCCCGCATCATCTGCCACCGTATCCATGAACCGTTCGGAAGGCAGCCGCCATGTTGTCGCGCCACTGGCAGGATCGAGAGCGACGAGACGGGCATCGATGCCGGCGGCCCGTCCGACATTGACGAGGCGATTCCCCGCCATCGAGGGCGTGCCCAGCACCGGTCCGTCCATCGTCGCCGCCCACAGCAGTCCGTGCTTGCTTTTCAATTCTGCAATCGCTCGTTGGCCGGCCCGCGAATCGCGGCCGACCAGATTCGCGTACGTGGCAAGATCCCCGAGCAGCAGCCGTAATGGCGGGTAGTCCGGATCGATCATTTTCACCGCCTCGATGTACTCGCCGGCTTCATCGCGTGCTCCCTTCGAAATCAGCGCGCCCGCGAGTTCCGTGAGCACTTCCTTGTCGCCCGGAGTGCCACCTTGGGGGGCCTGCGCATCGATCGCGTATTTCTTGATGCCGGTCTGCGAGACAATGAAGAACGAATCCTCCGTAAAATGTACGCCGTCGGTAGGTTGGCCCACGTACTGCCACAGGACACGACCGGTTTTCGCATCGAACGTCGTGATTTGAGTCGCGGATGTCCGGGCAGCCACAATTCCTTTGAGGACCACCGCACCTTTTGCGACGCTGGACGGATAATCCCAACGTTTTTTGCCGGAAGCGTCTAATGCGAATATGGCCGTGTCCGCAGTGGCGATGACAATATCATCACCCAGATAGTCCAGACTGAGCGCTCGAGGCGCAAGTTTGGCCGTCTGAAGGATTGCACCCTTCGCCGCGTCGATGACGATCAGCTCTCCCGTCTCCGTTCCGGCGTAGGCGCGCCCACCTTTCACGCGAAGCGAAGTTACCTTCCTGTTCAGCGGCGTTTTCCATTGAACACGCCTCGCGGTTAAATCAACGGCAACAAGTTCCTGGGCATTGGACACGACATACAGCGCGTTCTGATCGATAACGGCCTGCACCCTTTGAGTTGTTCCGTAAAAGCCCAGATTCGCCACCTCAACAGACTGAGGAATGCCCTCTTCGATAATGGTGTTGCCGGTTTCGATATCAACGGCGAAGAAACGGGACCTCGGCTCAAACACGACGAGAACACGGTCGTTTGCGATTTCAAGTGGAGGAGACGCCGCCGTTTTGGTCCATGCATCCGTGCCGTCAGACAATCGAATCGCGTGGTACTTGTTGCCGTCCTTCGCGATCATCAGGCCGCCGGGCGCCCCAGATGAGACGGACAAGATGGGCGGCAGCAATTTGTCCAGCACGACGCCGTCGCGAGTCCAGCGCAGGCGGCGCGTCTGATCGTCGAAGAGCGAAAGACGGCCGTCCGCCTCGCTGTAGGTAAAGACCCCGTCCGGCGTAAGACCGACCAGGGGCAGTTGGCCGCCGACTGCGGGAAGCTCGGCGGTCCACCGCAAACTGGTATCCGCGGCCGATACCGCGTACAAGCCAAGTTTGTCCGGGCGTGGGTTTGAAGTGTCCACTGAAAAGAACACCGTCAGGCGATCGTTCGCGAGCGCCATCTCGTTCATGAATCGAATGTGCTCATCGGGCAGTTCGATCCGCTGAACTCCCAGATGTTCCAGGTCGGGCAGGTAAATGATCGTGGCCTTGTTCCTGCGTTCGCCGAAAAGGATCCGCTTCTGCGCTTTCGCCAATCCAGCGCGCGCCTGATTCGGATCCAGGCCAATGAAAGCCCCGTGAAGGGAACTTTCAGCGAAGGGCGCCTCCCAACTCCATGGCGCCGGCTGTTGCGAGGAACGCGGCAGCACAGTCTTGAACGACGCGATCGCTTCGTCCCAGCGCTGGAGCTTCTTCAGTGTGAGCCCTCGATAAAACTGCGCATCGACATAATCCGGATCGAGTGCCAGTGCCCGGTCGAACTTCGCGAGCGCGTCCTTGAGATGATCGTTGCGGAAGAAATAGACGCCATCCGAGAACATCTGGAAGGCGTCGAAATTACGGTCGGGTAAGGGATCGAGGTTCAACGGCGCTCCTTGAATCCCGACTACGAGTTGCCTGGCGAGATCGGACTCCAGTTTAAAGATGTCCCGTAACGGGCCGCTCACCTCGGCGCCGACGCGCACCACGCTTGTCTCGACGTCGGTAATGCTGGCGTTGATGACCACGTCGTTTCCGCTGATCCGATAGGTTCCTGACAGGAGGGAGTCTGCCCCGAGTACCTTTCCCATTTGCTTTGCCGTACCCGGCTTGATCAGCGGCGACCGGCCGAGGCGAAACTCCTTCATGATGTCGTCCATGTGGCTGCGGTCCACCAGTGTCAGGGTCGGCACACGTTTTAACTCCTGGAGCATGGCCGCCGCCAGGCCGAATTTGAATGAATCGAATTTCCGATCGAGACTGGAGTTGCGGAAGTCCAGAATCGCGATTCGCTTGATTCGCTCAGCCGCTGCCGCCGTATGCAGGAAAAGGAAAATACAAATGAGCACTCTCGTCATTTCTAAAACCTCCCCGCCAGCTCTTCCGCCAATTTCAAGGCGTTGGCCGGATCTCCTGCAATACCTTTGCTCGCGACAAGCTCCGTGGTCTCGGTGCGAATCAGCTTGGCGCTGATGTGAATCTGCCCCTCGGACACCTCAGAACTGCCGGCCATCATGTATTCCGCGCCGACAATGCCTTTCTTGTCCTCGGGCAGAAGTTTGGAGAAGGTCGCATCCAGAGAACGCCTCTCTACAACGAGATACTTCCCGCCTCGAATAAGTGCATCCGCCAGGGCGTCGCCAATCGGACCCTCAAAAAGGACAGCTACGGTAGGTCGTGGTTTGACTTCAGCCGGAGCAGGAACAGGCCCAGGCTTGACCGTAGCGACCGGTTCGGGCGCCATTCGCACCGAGGCAATCCATACGCCAACCACAATCGCGAGAAAAGCAGCAAGCATGGCGGCATACGGAGAGACGGGGCGATATAGTCGCGGCCCCGCCAGAGCATCACGCAGTTCTGAAATGGAAGCGAATCTTCTCGAAGGGTCCATATCCAGACACCGAAGAATCGCTGCTTCGACATATCCGGGAGCGCCGGGAACGTACGCCGGCTGGACGCGCCCCATCTTCTTTCCGGTGATCATTTGGTAAAAAACAGCGCCGAGAGAATAGAGATCGGTGCGTTGATCGGTCACCTGACCAATCGCCTGTTCCGGAGCGACGTACCTGGGGGTTCCTGCGACATTACTTCCGGTCAGATCAGGTGAGACATCGACGATTCGCGCATTGCCGAAGTCCATGATCTTCACCCGGTCGTCGCCGAGGATCATGATGTTCTTCGGTTGCAGATCGCGATGAATGATCTTCAGTTGATGCGCAGCCTCGAGGCCATTCAGGATCTGCCGCACGATGTGCAGGCACCGGTCGATCGGCAGAGCACCCGAACGCTCCATCAAAGACTTCAGGGTTTCGCCGTCCACGTACTCCATCGAAATGAGTTTCTCGCCATCCTCTTCATAGAAATCGTGGACACGGCAGACATTGGGATGGGAGATCTTGCGGGCCAGCAAGACTTCGCGCTGTGGAACCACGGCACCGGGAAAGAGTTGCTTCACCGCAACGGTGTCGCCGCTAACCCGATCTCTCGCCTCGAATACGGTCCCGCTTGCCCCACTTCCGAGTTCTCGATGTAACTCAAAGCGTTGCACGTCCGCCTCACGCGAAAAGAAATGTCCAAAATTGCTGGAAATTGCCGGGCATTATACAGGATCTTGCGGCCCGAAAAGAGCATCTTGCACGAGCTGCTTCTCGATAGCCAGTTTTTGGAGGCAATACCTCTCGGACCGAAGAGCTTCCTTGTCGGTCAGGAGACAGTAAACGAAGGCACCCAGGTAAAGTAACACTCCGAATCCATGGGTAACCGCGATGAGCACGCAAATCCAGGTTGCCGCTTGAAACCGGATCGCTGCAAGAACAAGTGTCGCCAGGATGCCAACAAGCCAGCCGAGGGGCCGCAGCACCGTCGAACGAGAACCATGAACGATGGCTTGTTGAAGCAGTTGTTGGATTGTGCGTTTGACTGGCATAGCACTCCTCTCAAACTGTAGCGGCGGTCTATGACCGCCGACGCTCCCACAATTGCTGTACTGTCGGCGGTCATAGACCGCCGCTACAGTTCGTACTTCGCGGGTAATTTACGCCCGCGGTTGCCCGCCTTCGGTTGGATGAACCGGCAGTACGGGATGTACCGGCGGTGGGGCCGGCTTTTTTGCGGCGGCCTTGGACACACGGACCTTGGTCACGTGGCGTGCAACCTGCCACTCGGCCAGGGCTCCCGGATCGTCACGCAAGGTGTTATTCACGATCGAATCGATACGTTGCAAATCCGTCAGAGCATCATTGAGCGTTTCTGACAGCTGAGTAGAAGCGCCTGAAAGAGCGGTTCTCGCGACGGTCTGGTTGTTAATAGCCTGCCGCAAGTTCTCGACAGCTTCATTCAATCTGCCGATGAAGCCTTCTGGAAGGCTATGGTCGACGAAAGCTTGCTTCAGCGGTTCGGCATGCCTTGCAAACGCCTCGCCGGCTTGAATGAGCGCGCGGTCGCGACGGGGGTAACCGGGCATCCGGAAGAACACATCCGTGCCGGGTTGATCGATCCCTACCGCCACCGACGTCTCGTGGATTGCCTCGAGCTGCGCGACTAAAGCATCGCGTGCAGTTTTTCTCTCGTTCGTACGAAGCCGCATGCCGCGTTGATCCTGCCGCGCGGCAAACTCGTACGCTTTCGCGATCGAGGCTTCAATCGCGGCCAGCGTGTAACCGGCCAGCGATTTCTTCGGGAATTTGTCTTCGCGAGCTTGACCGAAAGCGACGACTCGGCCAAGCATTTCGATGATTTGGAACGTTCCTTTTGTCATAAATTTACTCTCCTGGTTCGTTCGTTGACTTTTTGACCGTCCTTGATCACTTTTTCGATTCCCTTCGATGCTCGATGATCGTCGGAGCAAACTTTTTCGGCATCGTGCGTCGCTCTGTGACCATCGCGCGTTGCTTTTTGGTCATCGTGCGTTGCTCTGTGGCCATCGTGTCTAACTCTGCGGTGATCGTGACAGCCAACCTGAGCGGCGTGCCTTGCTAGATGACCGCGTGACGGACCTTTTTCGTGAGCGGACCTTCCAACTTGACCGGCCGTTCTCCCTTTTTGATGACCTGGGGAGTCTCACGGACGGTGTGATCCGACTTTGGGGCCGTCTGTCGCGGTTTTGGGACTCCGTGACTGTCGTACCGGGATGTTTCTTCGCATACGGAGCCGTCACGAACCTTCCCGTGATTGCGCTTCTGTTCTTCTGGACCATGTCGTCCTCCTTTCTTGCCCCGCGTAAAGGCACTCGGGTCTCCGGGTGTCAGAATTGGAGGTCTGTGAGGGATTTCAAGGAGTTACGTTGCGGGAAGAATGATGGCAGCGCTCGGATTTAAGACCAATCGGTCTTAAACCAAGACCGATTGGTCTTAAAAGTAGTCCGGCCTCGACAAATAGGCCTGCCTATTCGAAGCGGCCGAAATCCTGCCTCTTCCCGCCGTGTTCGACCTTATATTAATGCCGCTGACCTCCCTTCTCGCCGGTGCTCGAAGCCACGCTGCGATGCAAGCCGACATAATCGCCCTCCGACATCAATTGATCGTGCTGCAACGAGCAAAAAAAGCCGGGCACGTCAGATTTAGCCCTAGGATTTAGGAATATGGGCGGGCCCAGGATTTATTTCTTGCAATGCTGGGGTTGTCGGTGTGAAATCGACGTTCTTAATTGATGTTGGCGTGTTTTGAGCTCGCTGACAATGAAATCCAGCTTGGCATGAAGTTCGCAGGAGGTAAACCTTATGTCTTCCCAACGGCTGTCGGCCATTTTCCTAGGTCGATGACTAAAGTCTTGGTAGCGCCCAAGTGGGCACGCGCGAAAGGAACAAACGCCGCCACGGTGGGACTCATCCTTTTGGATTCGTCTTTGAAGCCAGTCTACTGCAACTCCGAGGCCCTTCGCTTATTTGCCTATCCAAATCAACCACCGCCGGCGCCTAACGCTGAATTCTTGGAGTCGATCCTTTCGATCGTCGGGAAGAAGCCAGGCACTAATGATTTCCCGATTACAACGTATTTTGTGTCGGGCAAAAGGCGCTATCTGTGCCGGACTTTTGTTTTGGAATCCGAAGCCGATAGCGGTTCCAAGCCGGCTATTGCACTCACTGTTGAACGTGAACGCTGGGTGCTCCCCGCCCTGGCAGCGCGATTTCAACTTACCGGCCGCGAAATCGAAGCAGTGCAGCATCTCGCAGGTGGGCTCACTAGTAAAGAAATCGCGCAACGAATGAACATCAGCCCGAACACTGTCAAGACTTTCTTACGGCTTATCATGCTCAAGATGAGTGTCACGACTCGTTCCGGCGTCATCGGAAAGCTCATAAGCGGCGCGCCTTTTGGCGATGAGTAGCCGAATACGGACGATCCGGTGAACCATCTCTCCGATTAAGAAGCCACTATCGATCCGTAGGCATCCCCTTGGCTGTATCCGCCATTTCCGTCATCGTGCCCGTTTAGGTTCTCCCTAATCGACAGTGACTGCCTCCCTCACAGAGACTGCCAGCGAGCGGTTGTGAGGAATCTTATGAGCCCATAGTACCGGTGAAGATGGGGAACCGCAGGGCCACGGAGCAAGTTCAGTCAAGTGGAATAGCCCAATTGAAGTAAGCCAATTGCCAACAAATGAATTCGAGTTGTTCGATGTAATCTTGCGCTTCACCGGTTCTGTAGTAACGCTCGGACTCACACCCTTAAATTGACTCTAAGAATGTTGTTGAGTATTGCGAAGGAGGTCGCACCAGCATGCGAAGGAGATCGCAGCTGAGGGAGCCGGTCCCGGCCATGGCTTCGGGGCGGGCTAGGCGCAAACGACCACAGGTCCGCGGCAGGTTCCTGTTCTCGGGAGACGAAAAACTTCGTATCTGTGGCGTCACATACGGAACATTCCGTCCTGATGAAGCCCGTAATGAATTCCACCCCGTCAGAGCTGCCCGCGATTTCGCGAAAATGGCGTCAAAAGGCATCAATGCCATTCGAACTTACACCGTACCGCCCGTCTGGCTGCTCGACTTAGCTCTTCAGCATAGCTTATGGGTGATGGTCGGCATCCCGTGGGAGCAGCACATCACATTTTTGGACGATCGGGCACGGGTATGTGCCATCGAAGAGCGTTTGCGCTCAGCCGTGAGGTCATGTGCAGCTCACCCCGCGATCTTATGTTTTGCGATCGGCAACGAAATTCCCAATACCATCGTGCGCTGGTATGGTCATCGCCGGATCGAGAAGTTTCTGGAACGGCTATACCGGCTAGTAAAAAGTGAGGATCCCAACGCGCTGGTTACGTACGTAAACTATCCCACAACGGAGTACCTTGCGCTCCCATTCCTGGACTTAGTCTGCTTTAACGTGTATTTGGAGTCACAGAATTCCTGGGAACGATACCTTGCGCGACTCCAGAATCTGGCGGCTGAACGCCCGCTGATCCTATCCGAGATTGGTCTGGACAGCAGGCGCAATGGGGAAGAGCGGCAAGCCCAATCCTTGGATTGGCTGATCCGGACGGCCTTCACCAGTGGTGGCGCAGGAGTATTTGTATTCGGGTGGACAGACGAATGGTATCGAGGCGGCTTCGATATTGAGGATTGGGACTTTGGCCTCACGCGGCGGGATCGGACAGAAAAGGTCGCGCTGGAGATTGTTCACCGGGCGTTTACCGAGGCTACGTTCCGCGCCGCACGGGACTGGCCGAGCATTACCGTTGTGGTTTGCAGCTACAATGGGCATCGGACCCTGGGGGAGTGTCTCGATGGCATATCGAAACTTCGATATCGAAATTTCGAAGTGATTCTCGTTGACGATGGTTCGTCGCCACCCTTGGAGCCGATCGTGGCGCCATACGGATTCCGGACAATCCGCACGCCAAACCAAGGTTTGAGCGCCGCCCGTAATCTCGGAATGGACGCGGCAGGGGGCGAGATCGTCGCCTATTTGGATGACGACGCGTATCCGGATCCGGATTGGCTGACCTACCTGGCCGATTCTTTCTTGAAGACGACTCATGTGGGAATTGGCGGGCCCAATATTGCGCCGCCCGGCGACGGAAGAATCGCGGACTGTGTGGCGAACGCGCCAGGAGGACCTGTGCACGTTTTGCTCTCCGATGACACGGCTGAGCATATTCCCGGCTGCAACATGGCTTTCCGGAAGGCGGCGCTGCAGGCGATCGGCGGATTCGATCCGAAGTTTCGGGTGGCCGGCGATGATGTCGACCTCTGCTGGGGGCTCCAGAAGCAAGGCGGAACGCTGGGCTTTCATCCCGCGGCCGTGGTATGGCATCACCGGCGTAACTCGGTTCGAGCTTATTGGAAACAGCAGAAGGGATATGGGCGCGCGGAGGCGCTACTGCTAAGGAAGTGGCCGGAAAAGTATAACTCAGCCGGCCATTTGAGTTGGACTGGGCGGATTTACGGAAGAGGCCTGGTTCACGGGTTGGCCCAGGTAAGCAGGATCTACCACGGAACCTGGGGCGCGGCGCCATTTCAGAGTTTGTATCAAAGGGAATCCCATACCGTACTTTCTGTGCTGCTCATGCCGGAATGGTATTTGATTGTGCTGTTTCTGGGCCTGACAACAGTGCTGTGCCAGGACTACGAGCGGCTCCGGTTGGCCGCGCTTCTGTTCCTCCTCGCGCTATCCGTTCCAGTGGTCCAGGCTTGGAGGAGCGTCGCTCGAGCCACTTTCCCCGCAGTGCAATCCGCCACCGAGCGCCTGGCCTTGCGTCTGTTCACGGCGACTCTGTATATCTTGCAGCCGATCGCGCGTCTTTGGGGACGAGTGCAGCACGGGCTTTCTCCATGGCGAAAGCGCGCCTCCGGTTTCTGCGCGCCGCGCCTAAAGCAGTATCAGATCTGGAGCGAAAAATGGCAGGCTCCCACACGCTGGCTCGAGGCAGTGGAGGAGGCGGTCCGGCCGGCAGGCGGGCCTCCGCTGCGTGGGGGAGATTTCGACCGGTGGGATCTCGAAGTACCGGGTGGCATCTCCGGGTCCTGCCGGCTGCGCATGGCCGTTGAAGAGCACGGGGCGGGCAGGCAACTCGTCCGCTTTCGGTGCTGGCCGCGGCCGGCGCCGTTTGTGCTGACGTTGCTGGTGCTGTTCGCCGTTGGGGCCATCGACGCCGAGTTGAGTCATGCCATTTCCGCGGCCGCATTTTTGGGATCAACCGCAGCTTTTCTGGCCTTCCACGTTGTCCAGCAGTGTGGGGCCGCGATGGCAGCGGCAGATTCCGCCCTTCGGCAATTGCACACCCGGCGCAGTTTAGAGGGCGCCGAACAAAAGGACTTTTCGCCGCCTCGAGTCCAATGGGAGCAGCCGCCAAACTTTGGCGCCGGTCTCCATGTCAACCGGCTGCAACAAAGCACCGCCGCCGATGGCGTTGCACCGACCGGGGGAGATGACTGATGGCTTCGGAACCATGCAACCCAGCGGTTGCTTTTCCCCCAGGTGTTGTCAATGCCCAGGACGGAAGCCGTCCGATTCAGCGAGCGGTGATCTGGGCCGCACTTGGGACGTTGCTCGCAGGAGTCTGCTTTGGGCAGACAACGGTAATCGTTTCCGGCACGGTCTTTGATCCGAGCAACGCCATCCTGTATGGTGCGTCCGTCACTTTGACTGCCGGAAAGGAGGATGTTCTCCGCACCACCACCGATGCCAAAGGTGAGTTCCGTTTTGATTCCGTTGCGCCGGGACGCTACGAAGTGCGGGCTGAATATACCGGGTTCAAAACGGGAAGGGTCCGCATGACCGTAAGGAACACCGCCCCAGAGCCCTTGCGATTGGCGTTGGCAATCGCAGACGTGCAAGAGACGGTCAAAGTTGATAGCGAGGGATCGCAAATCAATACGAACCCCAGCGAAAACCTCGACGTGATACGCCTTCGTCCCGAAGACCTGGAAAATCTGCCGGTGCTCGACGGGGATGTGGTGGGCGCGCTGGCGCGATTGCTAGACCCGGCGTCCGTCGGGTCGGGAGGTCCAACAGTCGTCATTGACGGATTGCCGAGCTCCGAGCACAACCTTCGCCCTTCTGAAATCCAGGAAGTCCGAATCAACAACAATCCGTACTCCGCCGAGTACGCGCGTCCGGGGCGGGGGCGGATCGAGATCATCACCAAGACGGGTTCGGCGAAGTACCACGGGGAGGTTGATTTTGGACTGCGAGATTTCCGGCTCGACGCCCGGAATGCTTTTGCTGTGGAGCGGCCACAGCAACGGCGGCGCCATCTGGAGGCGAACTTATCGGGACCTCTTCTGAAAGGCGACAAGAACACCTTTTCGCTTACTGCCAGCCGCACACAGGACGGGCTGGAGCCGATTGTCTATGCCTTCGGCCTCGGGGGTCCGATCCAGGAGAATACCGCTCGAACCCAAACCAGCACATACCTGTCGGCCCAGTTCACCCGGCGCATTCACGAGAACGCGTTGTCCTTCCGCTACACGGATTTCGACTGGTCGGACAAAGGAGAAGGCGCCGGAGGATTCGTGCTTCCGGAGACAGCTACAAAATCAGGCAGCCGGTATCATCAGCTCTACTTGAGCTACCGGGCGGTGATCAGCCCCAGGTTGTTGAATGAATTCTTCGTGCGCCTGAAGGCGGAAGATTCGGCGACCACGAGCCAGCTTCCCGGCATTTCGAAAATCGTCGTGACGGATGCGTTTACCAGCGGTGGCGGGCAGGTGGACAAGGGCGAGACGGAGGGGCGGCTGGAATTCAATGATACCGTCTCCTGGTCCCACTCCCGTCATCTTGTGAAAGCCGGAGTCAATCTTCCCGCGTTCGGCAGAATTGGTTCAAGCGATCGATCGAATTTTGACGGCACCTTCTACTTCGCTTCGCTCGACGATTACGCGCGGCACAAGCCGTTTTCATTTGTGCGGCAGGCCGGCGACGGACATCTTGTGTTCTGGCAGAAGCAAGTGGCCGGCTTCGTCCAGGACGAGGTCAAGGTCGGCCATGGCCTGTCGATGGCAGCCGGCGTTCGCTATGAATGGCAAAACTATGGATCCGGTTATCACAACTTCGCACCGCGGTTGTCCTTCGCGTACGGGCTGGGCAAAACCCTGAAGACGGTGCTCCGCGGTGGGGCCGGATTCTTCTATGACGCCGTTCCTACGGCAGAGATCGCTGCCACGCTTCTACTGGGTGGCAGCCGGCTGCATCGGGTCCAGTTGCTGAACCCCGGTTACCCGGATCCGCTCCCTGGTGCCATTTCGGTTGAAAGCCTCTCTCCGGATCTTGCGCGATTCAGCCCCGGTCTGCGGTCGCCGTACACGCTTCAGTACAGCCTGGGCATGGACCGCGCGCTACGCAAATCGCTCACGTTGACCGCAACGTACACGGCGACGCGAGGCGTGCATCTCTACCGGTCGCGGGACGTCAATGCACCGTTACCGCCGCTCTACGTTTCGCGGCCGGACCCGTCCATCGCGCAGTTGCGTCAGTTTGAATCTTCTGGCGGATCGCGGAACCATGCGCTTCAGACGGCGCTTCGGGGCAACCTGAGCCGCTTCTTCAGTGGCATGGTGATGTATGAACTGAGCCGCGCCATGAACGACACGGACGGGATCGCCTCATTTCCTGCAAACAACTGGGATCTACGGGGTGAATGGTCACGCGCATCCTCCGACGTACGCCATTACGTGTACCTCTACGGGACGCTCAGCGCGGGCAGGTTTTTCAAATTCGGTATGATCTTTTCCGCGAATTCCGGGAAACCTTATACCATGACGACCGGCTTGGACAGCTATCACGACGGCATGACCAACGTTCGTCCGGTCGGTATTCCCAGAAACAGCCTGCAAGGGACGGGTGCCGCGACGCTCGACCTGCGCTGGTCGCGGGAGTTCCTGGCGCATCGTTCCGACAAGAATGGACTGCGGCTGAACACGTCAGTGGATCTATTCAACCTGTTGAACCGCGTAAACTACACAGGCTTCGTCGGAAATCTGAGCTCGCCGTTCTTTGCCAATCCGATTTCCGCCGCTCCGGCGCGGCGGATACAAATGTCGGCCACCGTGAGGTTCTGATGCAGACGTGGCGTTCCGATATGACAATTTACCGGAGGCTGTTTTTGCAGGCGCGGCCTTACAGGTTGCATATTGCCGGCATCTTTCTCCTGAGCTTGTTAGACGGTCCTCTCGGACTAGTCGCGCCTCTGCCCCTGAAAATCGCGGTCGACAGCGGAATCGGGTCCCATCCTCTTCCCGGCGTTCTGGATCGCGTTTTGCCGGCAAACGTAGCAGGTTCACCGTCCCGCATTTTGCTTCTGGCAGCTTTCCTGATGGTAGGAGTCGCCGCGCTCGGTGGTCTGTTGGGCCTGGCCAGTACTTTTCTTCGCTCCTACACGGCAGAACAGTTAGTCCTGAATTTCCGCACGCGTGTTTTTGCGCACCTCCAGCGTATGTCGCTGCAGTACCACGACGCCAAGGGAACCGCCGATTCGGTGTATCGCATTCAAAATGACACGCTGACGCTCCAGTACATCTGCCTGGACGGCTTATCTCCTTTTGTGACTTCGATCTTCACGCTGGCGGCAATGTTCTACGTCACCTTCCGGATCGACAAGGAGCTGGCCCTGGTTGCGATGGCGGTAGCGCCTTTCCTGTTTTTGCTTTCCCAAAAATATCGCCCGATTTTTCGTGAACGCTCGAAACAAGTCAAACAGATTGAGAGCTCGGCCATGGCGGTGTTGCAAGAAGTTCTGTCGGCGCTGCGCGTCGTCAAGGCCTTCGGCAGAGAGCAGCACGAAGAAAATCGCTACATGCGCCAGGGCACCGCAGGAATGTGGGCGCGCATCAAGCTGGAGTTTATCGGCGGCGCGTATAGCTTGGTCATTGGCCTCGTCACGGCCGCAGGGACGGCTGCGGTTCTCTGGATCGGCATGCGCCACGTTCAGGCTGGTGAGTTGACATTGGGAAGCCTGCTGCTGGTGATGAGCTACCTGGGCCAGTTGTACTCGCCATTAAAAACGATCGGCCGGAAGGCGGCTTCTTTGCAGGGCCACCTGGTGGGTGCAGAGCGCGCCTTTTCGGTTCTGGACCAGGAGAGGGACGTGCCCGAGAAACCGAACGCGCTCTCTTTGAGACGCGCTTCGGGCTCGATCACTTTCCAGAATGTTTCTTTCTCATATGACGAAGGTCATCCGGTTCTGCACGACATGTCTTTCGAAGTTCCAGCTGGCGCGCGCGTCGGCATCTCGGGCCGAACCGGTGCTGGAAAAACCACACTGCTCAGCTTGCTGACTCGCCTTTACGATCCAACCAGCGGCGCGATTTTGTTAGACGGATCGGATCTGCGAGATTACCGGCTGGCCGACCTGCGGAACCAATTCGCTATTGTTCTGCAGGAGCCGGTACTGTTCTCTACCAGCATCGCCGAGAACATCGCCTATGCCCGCCCCGAAGCCACGGAAGAAGAGATTGTTCGCGCCGCGAAGTTGGCCGACGCTCACGATTTCATTGTCCGGCTGGCCAACGGCTACCAAACAGTGGTCGGCGAACGCGGGATGCGCCTCTCCGGCGGGGAACGCCAACGCATCGCGGTAGCCCGGGCGTTTCTGAAGGACGCGCCGGTCCTTCTGCTTGATGAACCCACCAGTTCCGTTGACATGAGAACCGAGAGGGCGATCATGATGGCCACCGAGCGCCTCATGCAGGGCCGCACGACCTTCCTGATTGCTCACCGGATGAGCACGTTGGAGCATTGTGACATTCGGCTGGAAATTGAACATGGACGGCTGGTCAGCGCCGTAAGGACAACCCAGCAAAACGCTAGCCCAGGCGCTCTCGATTCCACGGCCAGTACCGTGGCATTGCCAGGGGGTGTTCGCCGTGGCTGACCGTATTCCCGTCGATATTCCGATTGCGAATCTGGCCAAGCATCCGGCCGTTGTGGCCTGGAGGCAGCTGACTGGAGCCGACGCGGTGCCCCATCGAATCACCCGGCTCAACCAGGGCCACTCCGTAGTCTACCGGCTCGCCGGAATGAAAGAGGACGAAGATTCGGTGATCGCGAAGCTATGCTCGAGTCATGACGCAGAGACGACGCGGATCATTTGCACACGGTTGCTGCCGCTGGTGCCAAAGCCGGCTCTGGTGTTCTATGGCTGTTTGCCGATACGGACTGCTGGCAAGGCCTGGATCTTTCTCGAAGACGCCGGACCCGTGAAGTGTTCGCTGGAGGACCCCGCGCACCTGCGTGCCATGAGCGCCTGGTTGGCGGCTCTGCACGCCTGCCTGGCGGGGCACCTTGAAGACCTTTCTCTGCCCGAGACCGGTCTGAGCATGTACCTCAAACAGCTATGCATCGGCCGCCAGAGAATCCTCAAGAGTCTGAGTGTGCTGGTGCTCGAAGCTGAGGACCGTGCCATGCTGCAGTCGGTAGTTGAATGGTTTGATCATGTGGAGGCCCGTTGGGACAAACTGGAGGCGCTGGTAGGCGGCGGGCCACGCACGCTGGTTCACGGCGACTTCGCGCCGAAAAATATCCTTGTCCGTCAGGCCACCGGACCTTTAGAGGTCTTTCCGATCGATTGGGAAACGGCGGGCTGGGGGCCGCCGGCGGCGGACATGGGAGAATGTTCGGACCTGATCACTTATCGAGCGGAAGCGCTCAGGTACGGCGTTTCATGGAGCCTTGAGACAACCCGCGGCTGGACGGCGGTCGGCAAAATCCTCCGACATATCGCTGCCTTCGAGTGGGCTTCCGCAAGCCTTATCGGAGGCTGGCCTCCCCGAGGCGTACGGCGCATGAGCGTCAGACTTGAGGATGCACAGACTGCGTCCGCCCTGGAGTTTTGAGCGATGGCTACCTCCTGCTGGCAATTGCCCGATACGCCGCGCCTCGAAGCCGGTCTCGCCGCGGCCTTCAACACGAATGGACAGGGCGGGCTGAAAGTCCTGAAGCGAACGTTGTCTCCATACTCCACCACCTTTCCTTGCGAAGTCGTCAGCTGCCGCCTGCCTGGCAACAAGAAGACGGACGTATTTTGTAAATACTCGGCGGGCATCGACTATACGGGGTTCGGCCACCGTGGCGGGCCGGCTTATGAACTGGCTGTATACCGTGAGGTCCTCCAGCCGATCGGAGTATCGGCGCCGGTTTGCTACGGGGGCCAGATAGATCCAAAGTCGGGCCAGGCATGGCTGGCTCTCGAGTACCTGCCCGGTGCGCTGGGTGTGGGCAAATTGCACCGTTGCGGTGCGTTGGTGGCAGCCGCTCATTGGATCGGCCGGTTTCACCGGCTAACGCAGACTCGCAGAACTCTTCCTGGGCCCGCTTGGATCAAGGCCTACACACGTCAATATTACCTGGGGTGGGTTCGTCGAACGCTAAAGTCCTCTTCGTCGCTCCCGCGGAGGCTTCCGTGGCTGGAGACCATCTGTCACCGCGCCGGCGATCTGCTTGCGCCGCTGCTGGAGCAGCCACTCAGTATCGTCCATGGCGAGTATTATCCTCACAATGTTCTGTACCACCACGGGCGCGTCTACCCAGTGGATTGGGAATCGGCTGCCAGAGCGGCAGGGGAAATCGACATCGCTGCCCTGACGGAAGACTGGTCCGCGAAAACGACACGGAGTTGCATAGCCGCTTATCAGCGGGAGCGATGGCCCGACGGCGTTCCAGCCGGTTTCGCCCGCCGCTTCCTCGCCGCGCGCCTCTACCTGTGCTTTCGCTGGCTGGGCGATAACGAAGACTGGTCCCGCTATTCCGGGCTGTCCGGTTGTCTTCGGCGGCTCCGGCGGCTGGGCCGCGAGCTGGGAGTGTTCTAGATGAGAATGCTCCGCCTCGTCGTGCTCGGTAATCTCGCCGGCGAACCGTACCCGGGCATCGCCTGGCAAGTTGCACACTTCATGATTGGGCTTTGCCGGCTGGGTCATGACGTCTACTACTTCGAGACGTCGTCTGCGTGGCCTTACGATCCGGTTCGCGAATCCAGGGTAAATGATTCGGAATACGCGATCTCCTATTTAGCTCAGGCGGCCGATCATTTCGGTTTCGGCGGCCGCTGGGCGTACCGGCGCAGCTATGGAGACAAAGTCTGGTTCGGCCTGAGCCGCGCCAAAGCGGAGGAGCTGCTCGCGCATGCGGACGTGATTATGAGCATCACAGGGTCCACACGCCTGGCGGAAGAAGGTTTAAAAGCCGGCCGGCTGGTTTATGTGTGCACAGATCCGGTGGTCCACGAATGCCGCCACGCGAACGGCGATGAGGATATTCGGACGCTGGTCGATGAACACGATGACGTGGTGACGTTTGGAGAAAATATCGGAACTTCCCATTGTCCTCTTACGCCGTTGCCGCGCCTGAGGGCCAGGACTCGCCAGCCGGTCGTGCTCGACCTCTGGAAGAACGGCCCGCCCTCCAGAGTCGAGTTCACTACGGTGGGCAACTGGAGGCAGGAGGGACGGGATAGCGAGTATCGTGGCGAAACTTATCACTGGAGCAAGCATCGCGAATATCTGAAATTCATCCAGCTTCCCCGCCACACGGCGCAGCCGCTTGAACTGGCGACCGGTTTCATCCAGTTGGAAGCCGATGACTGCGCTCTGCTCCGCGAAAATGGCTGGTGGCTGGCGGATTCCCACGCATTCACGGTGACTTCGTACCGGGATTATATCCTTGCTTCGCGCGGTGAATTCACGGTTGCCAAAGATGCCAACGTACGGCTTTCGACCGGGTGGTTCAGTGACCGCAGCGCCTGTTATCTGGCGAGCGGGAGGCCGGTCATCACGCAGGATACGGGATTCAGCACGGTGCTTCCGACTGGCGAGGGCCTGTTTGCCTTCAGCACGATGGAAGACATTCTAAACGCTATCGAGGCGATCAACTCGGATTACCAAAAGCACAGCCGCGCGGCCCGTGCCATCGCCGAAACGTACTTCAAAGCCGAAACGGTTTTGTCAAAACTCCTGGTTGACCTGGGGATCTGAGATATGTGCGCGAAGAGATACTTGATCGTCAACGCCGATGATTTTGGCCACAGCACTGGAGTCAACCGCGGCATCATCCATGCGCATGATCACGGCATCGTGACTAGCGCTAGCCTTATGGTGCGCCGACCGGCCGCTGCGGAAGCCGTCGCGTACTGGCAAGATCGCCCGTCGCTTAGCCTCGGCCTGCATATCGATCTCGGTGAATGGGTTTATCGGAACGAGTGCTGGACGCTTCTTTACCACGTGGTGGCACTGGATCAAGCGGGGGCGGTTAGGGAAGCGATATCGTGCCAGCTCGCTATTTTCCGGAACCTGACGGGCAAAGACCCTAGCCACATCGATTCCCACCAACACGTGCATCTTCGAGAGCCGGTTCGTTCCGTTGTGTTGGAAATAGCGGAAGCGCTGAGGGTCCCGGTCCGTGATTGCAGTCCCGAGGTTCATTATTGTGGGCGCTTTTACGGACAGACGAGCGAGGGCTTGCCCTATCCAGAGGGGATCAGTACGGGCGGGCTAATTGAAATCCTCGCGCAGCTCCAATCGGGTGTCACAGAACTTGGTTGTCATCCCGGCACAGGTGATGACCCTGAAACGACGTACGGTCGTGAGCGCGCACAAGAAGTGAAGGCTTTGTGCGATGCCCGCGTTAGATCGGCGCTAATCGAAATGGGAATCGAGCTGTGCCCATTCACCGCCGTTCCGGGCTTTTCGACAACTTCCAATCTGGGATCTGTTGCGACATGAGACCGCAGAACACATTTCGGCGCTTGCGCATCGCCCTGGTTCCGCCATTGTGGGCCCGCGTGGCCCCCGCTACGCAGGGAGGAGTCGAATACATCGTGTATCTGCTTGCGGAGGGACTCGTCAAGCGGGGCCACGAAGTTACAGTCTTTACCTCAAGCGATTCCCCCACGATCGCGAAAGTCGAGGCCCTCTGCGAATGCAACATGATCGAAGCGATGGAAAGAAACCGCGCCTGGGAATACGCATATTACGAAACCTGTAACATCGCCGAAGCGCTGCAAAGGAGCAACTCTTTCGACATTGTCCACTTCCACGTGGGAGGTTACGCAATTCCTCTCGGGGTGCTTTCCCGAGCGCCGGTTCTGCATACGCTGCATAATCCGATCACTCCCGATGCCATTTGGCTCCTGGAGCGCTATGCGAACGCTCCGGTCTCAGCGGTTGGCCGACAGCAGATTGCCAAGATTCCTCAGAAACGCCGAAGCAGTATTCGAGTGATTTATAACGGTTGTGATTTTGAAGCTTATGAGTTCTCTTCCTCGCCCGGGAAGCACCTGGCGTTCCTAGGACGCATGGGGCCAGAGAAATCGCCACTCGACGCCATTCGAATCGCAAAGCAAGCCGGCCTGCCGATCATTCTGGCGGGCCAGCCGCTCGACGAGGAGGAGCGAGCTTACTTTGTGAAGAAAGTCGAACCGCTGATCGACGGCAAGAATGTCATCTACGTTGGGCAAGTCGATTACCGGGAGAAGGTCGATTTGCTGAAGCACGCTTGCGCTCTCTTGTTCCCCATTCAGTGGGACGAGCCTTTCGGCCTTGTCATGATCGAAGCGATGGCCTGCGGCACACCGGTAGTCGCCTTGCAGAGGGGTTCTGTGGAAGAGGTGGTCGACTTTGGGAAGACTGGTTTCTATGCGGATTCCATGCAAGCACTTTCATCGTTGGTTCCGCGTGCTTTGTCGCTTGACCGCAGAGCGGTTCGAGACGGTGCCAGAGAGCGGTTCGGCCACGAGCGCATGGTGGATGAATATCTTCAGGCCTATGAAGAAATTCTCCAGGCGAGCCGGAATGGGCTGCCTGCATTAACTCCGGCGAGGGACTCATGAACAACTTCGAGCTCGCCACTATCATCGTCAACAACTACAACTATGGGCGTTTCTTGCCGGAGGCCATCGACAGCGCCCTGAACCAGACTTACCGAAATACGGAGGTCATTGTGGTGGACGACGGCTCCACGGACGGCTCGCCCGAGATCATTGCCAGTTACGGCGATCGAATTGTACCCGTGTTAAAGCAGAATGGCGGCCAGAACTCGGCCTTGAACGCCGGATTCTCCCAGAGTCGCGGGGATGTAATCCTGTTCCTCGATTCCGACGATGTTCTGCTTCCGACAGCTGTAGAAGCGGCCTTGGAAGCGTTCGCCGAGCCGGATGTCGTCAAAGTGCATTGGCCGTGGGTGGAATGGAACGATTCCTCGCGGAAGACAGGCAAAGTCTGGTGCAAATCTCTTCCCGATGTTGACTTGCGCGATTTGGTCTTGCGCGAAGGCCCGGACGGCGTGGCGGCTTTCCTGCCATCTGGTAATGCGCACACTCGCAGGTTCCTGGAAAGTGTTTTCCCTCTGCCCGACGTGCGGCGCAACCCCGACTGCAGTCCATCTGACCGCGAGAGAAGTTGGACGGCTAGGCCGGGCCCCGACTTGTATCTAGCTACTCTGGCGCCGTTTCATGGCCGCCTGAAGCAGGTCGCGGAACCACAGGCGTGCTACCGGATACATGGAGGGAATGGCTACCAATCGCTGAAATTTAAAGACAGGCTCAGGTTCGATCTAGCGCTCTTCGATTATGTATCGAAGGCGGCGGCCGAACACTGCGGCAAGCTCGGGATCAGTGTCAATCGAGAGGAGTGGAAGGCCAAATCCTGGGCGCACCGAGTCCAGCAGGCGGCACGAGGCATCGTTTCGCTCATACCGATGGGCGGATCGTTCATTTTAGTCGATGAGGATTGCTGGAAGACAGATTCGTTCCTGTCTGGCCGCAAACGCATCCCGTTCCTGGAACGCAACGGCCAGTATTGGGGGAGGCCCCCGGACGATGTGACAGCTATTCAGGAACTCGAACGGTTACGGGAGGCAGGGGCGGAATTCATCGTTTTCGCCTGGTCGACTTTTTGGTGGTTTGACTATTATGCAGGGCTGCATCGCCACCTGCGTACAGGTTTCCGCTGCCTCCTGGAGAACGACTGCCTCGTCGTTTTCGATCTGAGGAAAAAGGGGGAGCTCGTATGAATGTCCTGGTGATTGCTCCTCATCCCGATGATGAGTCGATCGGCTGTGGTGGAACGATATGCCTGCACGCTGACCGGGGTGACCGTGTGGCCACAGTTTTCCTGACCTCCGGCGAAATGGGCCTGACTGATCTGTCGGAGGGAGACGCCCGCCGCACGCGAGAACGGGAGTCGGAAGATGCCGCCGGTATACTGGGCATTTCCTCGGTAACTTTCCTGAGGCGGCCGGACCAGCACCTTGAGCAGGATACCCTTCACGCCGCGCAAGCTCTCAAACCCATCCTCGAACGGGAAAAGCCGGAGATCATCTATCTAACGCACGAACGCGATTTTCATCGGGACCACCGAGCATCCGTATCGATTGTTCAGACGGCTGTCCGAGCCTCCGGAATCGCAACGCCAGCTCTCCTGGGCTATGAAGTCCTGACCCCTCTCACCGAATTTGACCGCGCGGAGGATATCAGCGCGGTGATACGGCGCAAACTGAAGGCGGTGTGCGCGCATCGCTCGCAAGTGCGGCAGTTTCGCTATGATCGGGCGCTTCGAGCCATGAACAGATTTCGGGGCGTCGTGGCGGGGGCGGGCCGCTACGCTGAAGTCTTTCGATTCGCCGATAGCGGCATGAGCGGCATGCCTCCGGCTTGTCGGGCGAACCCAGGCTGGCACCGCCTCTATGCGGCGATCCAGGAAATCATAAAAGTTGTTCCAGCGGAGAGCTCCTTCATTCTGGTGGACGATGGGTGCCTGGAGGCGCCCGCCTTGTTTGCTCCACGACGCTGCCTGCCGTTCCTAGAAAAAAATGGGCGCTACTGGGGGAAGCCCCCTGACGATGCGACGGCAATTCGAGAGCTCGAACGGCTTCGAAAAGCTGGAGCTGGTTTTATCGTTTTCATTTGGTCAACCTTTTGGTGGCTCGAATATTACGCAGGGCTGCATCGCTACCTGCGTGCACAGTTTCCTTGTATTCAGCAAGATGAACGAATTGTTGTTTTCGATCTGAGAACTCGGAACTAATCCTGCGCCGGTTTGCAGGTTATGTGAATGTGAAAAATGACGGCCGAAGATAAGATCCTCGCTGCTTACCAACAGGCTTCCCCGGCGCGCACGACCTCGCCGAGTAATCCCGCCAGCCGTGCCAGGTGCTTTTTCAGAATGCTCATGTCATCAGTATGGAGCCGAACATGACGGCGCCACCGCAGGTAGCAAGGACAAAGCCGAGCCGTGGTCCAAAGCTACGGGAGGCGCGCTTCGAGGACTATGAGCAAATTGCAGCGCTGGAATCCCGGTTCGGGCTTGCGGTCAAGCCTTACAACGAGTGGGTCCACCTCTGGCAGGGCAATCCCCTTTACCGCGAGCTAAAAACTGACTGGCCTATAGGCTGGGTAATCGAGGACCAGGACGGGAAAATCGTCGGCTCGATGGGGAACATTCCATTCTTATATGAACTCGACGGAAGAAGAATCCTGGTCGCCTCCGGACACTCCTGGGTTGCCGACCTCGAGTACCGGAGCGCGTCGTTGTTGCTCCTGCATAATCTGATCAGGCAAAGGCATGTAGATCTTTATTTGAATAATACGGTCGGTAATAGTTCCGTCGCCGCGGTGACCACTCTTGGGTGCTCTCGGATGCCGGTCGGCATCTGGGACGAGGTAGCGTACTGGATCACAAATTACCGGGGGTTCTTCGAGCGCATTGTCGCGATGAAGAACTACCGTCTGACGAGGCCGTTTGCCTTTCCGTTATGGGAGGGATCTTGGACTCGCCTGAAGGCTCTGCGGGCCCGGCTTTCCAAACCCCTGAGCTATCCGCTTTCGGCCGCGGCATTTCTGAAAGACCGTCTGGCAAAGACGTCAGTGAGGGAAGGCGAAGTGGAAGTGAAGCCTTGCACAGATTTCGACGATCGTTTCGATAGCTTCTGGGAAGACGTGAAGAGAAACAATCGCCACTTACTCTTGGCCGTCCGTACGCGTGAAGTCCTGGAATGGCACTTTAAACATGCATTGTTGCGCAACCGGCTCTGGATCGTCACGGCTGTTGACGGCCCCCGATTGGTGGCTTATGCCATTTTCGACAAATCGGTCAATTCAAAGTCCGGCCTGAAACAAGTAAAACTTGTCGACTATCAGTCCCTGGAGGATGGCACGTCTATGCTTGAACCCCTCCTTTCCTGGACTTTGAGAAGGTGTCGATCCGAAGGTGTCCACATGTTGGAACACACTGGTCGCTGGATGGAGAAGGGGCAGTTCATCGAGACCGCCGCGCCCTACCGGCGCAAGCTGTCTACGTGGTCATACTTCTACCACGCAAATAATCCCGAATTGAGAGAGCTCCTGAACAGCAGACAAGTTTGGACTCCCTCCTTATTTGACAGTGACGCGACCCTCTAGCTGTTAGCGAGGCGATAGTGATTGGCAGATGGCCGAATTAAATCGAAATTTTAATTATTTGAAACGTTAAGTAAGGGGAGGGAGAGGCTACGATGCGGGCCGTTAAACTCTGCACTTCAGTACTCGCCGCGTTCCTGGCTATCAACACGCTGTCAGCCAGGCAGCAAACCGCTACCCCGAGCGAGGTGGGCGATGGCCAGCAGCTTTTCATAGCCAACTGCGCAGTTTGTCACGGTCCGGATGGCGATTCCGTGCCCGGCGTGGATCTTGGGCATGGCAAATTCAAGAGAGCATCATCCTACGATAACCTCGTCGAGGTCATCCGGGATGGCGTCCCAGGAACTGGGATGCCCGCGTTTTCGAAAGACCTTTCGGACCTCGAAATGCGCACCCTCGTTGCTTATTTCCGTTTTATGGCAGCCACCGCCTACAGCACCTCGGCCCCAGGCGATCCTGTCCGGGGCAAAGCTATTTTCGAGGGCAAAGTTGATTGCCTCAATTGCCACCGCGTCAAGGACAAAGGCTCTCGGTTCGGGCCAGAGCTCACGGAGATTGGGGCGGTTCGGCGGATGATTGAGCTGGAACGGTCGCTTCTCGAACCGAACGCCGAAATCCTCCTCCAGAATCGACTGGTCCGTCTGGTAACCCGGGATGGCGTCACGATCACCGGAAGACTTCTGAACCAGGACACTTTCACCGTGCAGCTTATCGATTCGAAGGAACGCCTGCATTCTTTACAGAAGTCGCGCCTCAACGAGTATGCCTTCATCAACAAATCTCCAATGCCCACCTACCGGGACAAGCTGAACCCTCGGGAACTCGCGGATCTTGTCAGCTACCTGGTTTCTCTGAAAGGAATCGGCGGCCAATGAATGCAAGAGCGCCATTACTGGTTTCGATAATCCTGTCCAGTCTTCTTTCGGCTTCAATTTCCTCGGGCCAGGTCTCATTCGAGCGCATCCTTGGCGCTGACAAGGAACCTGAGAACTGGCTAACCTACTCTGGAACTACTCTCAGCCTGCGTCATAGTCTGCTGAACCAGATCACTCCGGCGAATGCGAAGAATTTGGAATTGCAGTGGATCTATCAGGCCAGGTCGCTGGAGAAGTTTGAGGCCACGCCTCTGGTGGTAGACGGGATCATGTACACGGTGCAGGCTCCGAATGACGTGATTGCCCTTGATGCAGCCACGGGACGAATCTTCTGGACGTACTCGCATCATCCGGAGCATGGGCGCCCCTGCTGCGGCCGTGTCAACCGCG
>WNFT01000668.1_pt1 | contig 28788 bp, 20 predicted proteins | sample 5400191 | NCBI WGS metagenome assembly WNFT01 (sample SAMN13153359, study PRJNA577476) | soil metagenome | isolation source: 80 cm saprolite under Madrone tree | place: USA:California | collected 2016-06-14 | reverse complement strand
CTTTTCAATCTGAGCTTGCTGGGTCAGAGCGGGAAGGGACAGCAGGCCGACAGCGAAGACAGCGATCAGCGCGATGACACACGTGCGCATTTCAGACCTCCTTTGATGTTTGGTGAGGGTCTGAGCGTAACAAGGCAGTGGACTATCCGCAAGTTTTTCGATTGCAGACTTCTTGACATCCGATTCGCGCGGAGTAGATCATTCCTTCGGAAACCTGCTTCTTCTCGGGAAATTACATCGTCACGTTGGCAGATGTGGAGAAGGAATGTGAATTTTCTCTCATCAAAGTCCGGGTTCGTGTACATGGCCCCGGTCCTGCTTTTCTTCGGAATACTGGTATCGACGCAGCTCGTCTATCCGCAGCAAGCTCAAAACCGCGGCCCCGAGATCGAGCTTTTGCCTGTACAAGGCAACATCAGCATGCTCGCAGGAGCGGGCGGCAACATAACGGTGCAGGCAGGTAAGGACGGCATCCTGCTGGTCGACACCGGCGTCGCAGCTATGAGCGATAAGGTCCTGGAGGCCATCCGGGCCTTATCGAAACGTCAGATCACCTACATTATTAATACCAGCGACAGAACCGATCATGTAGGCGGCAACGAGAACTTCGCAAAGATCGGCCCGCCCCTGGCCATCAACCGGGCCGCGCGGGCGAGCGTTTTTATCATTGCCTTTAGCACGATTCTCGAGAGGATGAGCGATCCCAACGCCAAACCTTCCATACCGGAAAAAGCCTGGCCAAACGACACATATTCGGTGCCCCAGAAGAACCTTTATTTTAACGGTGAAGCGATCCAGATATTTCATCAACCGGCGACTACGGACGGCAACAGCATCGTATTTTTTCGGCGCTCCGACGTCGTCAGCACGGGCGATATTTTCGATCCAACGGAATACCCCATCATCGACCTGAAGAACGGAGGGAGTCTCCAGGGAGTGCTCGAGGGACTTAACCGCCTGAGGCAAATCGCGATTCCGGCCGACCACATTGAAGGCGGCACGATGATCGTCCCAGGACATGGAAGGCTTTGTGACGTGGCGGATTTGGATATCTATCAGCAAATGGTCACCGTCGTCCGAGACCGCCTTCAGGACATGATCAACAGGGGGATGACTCTAGATCAGGTGAAGGCGGCTAAGCCAACCCGGGACTATGATCCGATCTATGGCAGTAATACGGGCAATTGGACGACGGATATGTTTATCGAGGCGGCCTACAAGAGTCTCAGCACCAAACCGGACACTCGAGGAGGCCGTGGAAAATAACCAGTGGCCCGTAACAGCCGAATTGGGATCAATTCAACTGTAGCGGCGGTCTATGACCGCCGACTGGAGTTTGGACGTTTGTGCGGGGTTTGGAGCAAGAACTCCTACTAGGAGGGGAATTCAGACTCACGTTCCCCTAGTAGCTATTCGCGGAGTCATTTCCAGGAGCATGGTTATGAAACATAGATTGCTAGTCTTAGCTTCATTGAGTGCGTTGACCCTTCTGACGCTGGGCGCTGGTCTGATCTTCGCGCATCATTCGGCTTCCGCAACCTACATGCACGGCAAGTCCGTAAAGATCGAAGGGACGTTAAAAGAATTTATTTGGCGTAATCCGCACTCCTTTATGAAAGTGCAGGCCCCCGACGAAAAAGGGGAGATGCAGATCTGGGTCATCGAAGGTGCTGCAGCTGCGCAATTGGCTGAACAAGGCGTGACGACAAATACCCTTCGGCCTGGGGATCACGTCATTGTTACGGGGCAACCCGGGCGCATTGCGGAGGATCACAGACTACTGCTTGAGAGGGTGGAGCGGCCATCGGACGGCCTGAAATGGCAGGGCCCCGCGGGCCAGCAATGACCACCCCCATGAATCGAGTATTCCTCGTCGCAGCGTTATCGCTGTTCGCTTCGGCTAATCTCGCTGCGCAACGCCCAGGTGATGCCCAAGGTGCACGTCCAACAACGGCGCGCGCGGCTGCCCCGGACGACTTAACGGGATATTGGGTATCGATCGTAACCGAAATGTGGCGTTACCGCATGCTCGTACCGGACAAAGGCGATTACGTGAAGGTTCCGCTCAACCCCGAAGGCCGTAAAGTTGCGGACGCCTGGGATCCCGCCAAAGATCAAGCGAGCGGTAACGCATGCAAGTCGTACGGTGCTGCCGCTATCCTGCAAGTTCCGGGGCGGCTGCACATCTATTGGCAGGACGACAACACGCTACGTATGGATACGGATTCCGGCACCCAGACTCGCTTGTTCCGTTTCGGTGGGTCACCGCCCCCGAATGAACCGCCCACCTGGCAAGGATACTCGGTTGCCATGTGGCGCGGAGACGAACCCAGGGACCGGCGTGACGGGCAAGGCGGACCTGTGCAGGATTCGACGGGCAGGCTGGTAATCGCACAACCACAGCGGAAGGACGCGGATTATCTCAAGGTGGTTACCACGCATATGCGCCCGGGATATCTGCAGAAGAACGGCGTTCCTTACAGTGGCAACGCGATCGTGGAAGAATACTTCGATCGCTTTTCGGACCCCTATACTCACAACACCTGGCTATCGGTGACAACGGTGATAAGCGATCCTCAGTACCTCATAGAACCTCTTATCACCCATGCGCATTTCAAGAAAATTTCGGACAGTTCCGGGTGGGATCCAACGCCATGTCGCGCCGACGAACCACGCTGATGGCCAGGAGGATGGGCCGATGAGATTGACAAAGATCATCAACTGGAAAATGAAGCACGTTTGGTTTCTGCTGCTCTTACTGGCTGTGCTAGCGAGCCGGCCGGCGCAGGCCCAGGTGGATCTAACCGGCGAGTGGTCACCCAGGGTTTATAACGACCACATGGATATTGGCGACTACACGGGAATCCCACTCAATGAAGCGGGGCGCCTGAGAGCCGAGAGTTGGCATCCGGAACAACTCGATCTTCCGGAAAATTTGTGTAGGCCGCACCCCATCGACATCGGGTTACGTGTCTCGGTTTCGCAGCTGCGGATTACCACGGAGTTGGACAACGAAACACGGCAGCCCGTTGGCTTGCGTCTCCACGTGGCCTGGCAGGAACCTGAACAAGTGATTTACCTGGATGGCCGCCCACACCCTTCGGCGAACGCTCCTCACAAATGGTCGGGATTTTCGACCGGACACTGGGAACGCAACACATTGGTGTACACGACCGACCATCTCAAGGAAGCCTATCTCACCCGCACCGGAGTTCCCAAGAGCGACAAGGCGACGGTGACGACGCGAGTCCGTCGATACGGCAATATTCTGACGATCACCTTTATCATTAACGATCCGGCTTATTTGACGGAACCTTACATTCGCGAATCCAGTTGGGTCTATGATCCCAACCAGGTGATAGCTCCATTCCCTTGTGAAATCACTCCGGACGGAACCATCATTCCGGAGGGAAAAGTGCCAAGTTTTCTGCCTGGGAAGAATGACATTCTTAACGACTTTGCGACTGAATACGGGATACCTCCCGAGTCCGCGTCAGGCGGCGCGGAAACCTTGTACCCCGAGTACATCAAGAAGATGAAAACGATGAAGGTCGCGCCGCGCACCACGACGGAACACTATAAGCGCACTCAGTGAATGGGGCAGTTTGACTTTCCTGTAGCGGCGGTCTATGACCGCCGGCAATACAGCTACTTGCGGCAGCGTCGGCGGTCATAGACCGCCGCTACAGTCGATTGCCGGAGGAGAAGATGACCAGAATATTGAAAGCCGTGATTGCAAGCGTGCTCACGAGTTTCGTTGCAAGCGCTCAGTCTTCGAAAGACAACGCCGTCGTGCGGCTTGATCCCGCGCTGGATGCGCTGGTCTCGTCCGATGCCAGGGTCGAGCTCGTCAAGGGCGGCTTCGGCTTCACGGAAGGGCCGGTGTGGGTGCAGAACGGCGGGGAAGGGTACCTGCTGTTCACCGATATTCCGGGCAATGTGATCTGGAAGCTCACGCCGGACGGCAAAGCGTCGATCTATCTCAGCAATGTCGGTTACAACGGGCCGGAGGTCTGGCGCTGGGGCGGCATACAGAACAACGGTCGCGAGCGCACCGATCCCGGGTTCGAAGAATTCGCCATGATCGGCGCGGACGGGCTGACTCTCGACCGCCAGGGGCGGTTGATCATCGCCACCTTTGCGGGCCGCTCGCTCATGAGAATCGAGAAGAACGGCCAGCGCACCGTGCTGGCCGACCGCCACGAGGGCAAGCGCTTCGGCGGCCCCAATGACGTCGTGGTCAAGCGCGACGGCGCGATCTACTTCACCGATACGTTCGGCGCGTTCCGCCTGCGCGAGAAGGATCCCCGCAGGGAGCTCGATTTCAATGCGGTGTACATGTGGAAAGACGGCAAGCTGACGCTGGTGGTCAAGGACATGCCGGCGACCAACGGCCTCGCCTTCTCACCCGACGAGAAATATCTCTACGTCAACGGCAGCCGCGACAACTATGTCAACCGCTACGAAGTTCGCGCCGACGGCACCCTCGCCAACGGCAAGCTGTTCATCGACCTGAGCAAGGCAACCGGAACCGGGGTCACCGACGGCCTGCGAGTCGATACCAGGGGCAATCTCTACGAGACTGGTCCCGGCGGCGTGTGGATCGTCTCGCCGGAAGGAAAGCATCTCGGCACCATCCGCGCGCCGGAGACTTCCACCAATATCGGATTCGGCGACGCCGACAAGAAGACGCTCTACATCGCCGCGCGCACGGGAATTTACAGGATCAGGGTCAACACGCCGGGCATCTGAAAGATGCAATAAAAAGTTCCCGTTCCGAAGCGGCGCAGACGGGGGTGGTCGCTCACACACAACGTTTCGCCGAACTGACCACCCCGTCCGCGCCTTTCAAAGGAGGCTTCGCCGCATTTTATTGATGGCGCGTCCACTCCTCCTGTTCCAGGAGGGGAACACCCTACCGTCTCGATCTTTCCTTTTGCATCAAACGACCCAAAGCGCCGGCAGCACAAATTGTTTCATTTTCGTGAGGGGCTTGTGCATACTTGGGCGGCCCAAGCAACAAAAGTGAAACATCAGTATCCGTTCGGATTGCCGTCCGCGACCCGTTGAGCGGCGCGTCGCGAAGGCATCCCAATCGGTAAACATCATTTAATGCGGAAGGGGGATCTGTGTACGGACGATCAAAGATGATACTTTCTCTGACAATCATGCTCCTGGTTTGTGGAACTCCATCGAGCTTCTCCCAATCAGCCTCGACGGGAGCCCTGACAGGAACCACAACAGACGCTACGCCCGCCGTTGTGCCGGGCGTGAAATTAACGCTCACCAACGAAGCCACTGGAGAAGCGCGCTCGACGATCTCGGGCGAAAGCGGCAGCTATTCGTTTCTTCAACTGGTCCCGGGCTCCTATCGTCTGGACGCGGCCCTGGAAGGGTTCAAAACAACCAGTCGTTCCGGGCTTCGAATCGCGGTCACGGAAACTGTTCGTCTCGACATTCGGCTTGAAGTTGGCGCGTTGTCGGAAACGATTTCGGTAGAAGCGGCGCCACAAATGGTGCAACAGGAAACCAGCGCGCTGGGACGCGTCGTGGGTGAAACAGTCGTTATGAATCTTCCGCTGGTGAGCCGGAACTTCACTCAGATTCTCGGCCTCTCACCAGGGATTACGACCGACGTGACGAATGCGGCCGAGCTTGGCCGAGGCAGTGGAGGGCAGATCACAGCACGGACCAGCGTTAACGGAAGCCGGTCCTTTGATCACAATTTCCAGATCGACGGTGTGGACACCAACGACTTTCAACAGAGCGACAATGGTCTGACTCCGGGCGCGGCAATACCGAACCCCGACACGATCCAGGAGTTCAAGGTCCAGACCGCTCAGGCCGATGCTTCTTTCGGACGGAATGCAGGCGCCAACGTCAACATCATTACGAAGTCAGGATCGAATGACTTTCACGGCTCCGTCTTCGAGTTCTTTCGGAACGAAGCGTTGAATGCCAATGATTTCTTCTTTAATCGTGCCGGACAGAAAAAGCCGGTCGTCAGGCAGAACCAATATGGCGGAACGATCGGAGGACCGATCAAGAAAGAAAAGTTGCTGTTCTTCGGATCCTATCAAGGTACAAAGCAGTTCAACGGACTGGCTGCCGGAAAATTCAACGCGAAATGCAGCTCGACGATCTCTTCTCCTCCGTTGACCAATGACCGATCGGCGGCCGCCCTGGGTGCATTGTTCGCCGGGCGTGCAGGTCAAAATGGGGGAGTCGCGATCAGGGCGGACGGCTCCAACATCAATCCGGTGGCGTTGCGGCTGCTGAACCTCAAGGGGGCGGATGGCGGCTATTTGTTTCCGACACCGCAGACCATCGATCCCTCCCAGCCGTTTGCGCGCCAGGGATTTTCGGCCTTCAGCGAACCCTGCACATTCGACGAAAACCAGTACATGGTGAATCTGGATTTCCTCCAGTCCGACAAAAGCAAGTTTGCTCTTCGCGCCTTTTATGCAGACAGCGACCAGCATGTGGAGTTTGGAGTGCCGGCGGCAAATGTGAAGGGATCGCCTTTATCGCTGAGGGCCAGGTACACGGTGATGTCGCTGTCGCACACCTATATTCTCAGTCCGCGTGTATTCAATGAAGCGCGGGTCGGAGCCTTTGTAAGTCTGCAGGCCCTGAAGCACAAAGGAGCGTTCAATTACTCCGACGTCGGAATCAATGCGCCGTTCATGTACGATACCTACCCGAACATTGCGATCACAGGTTCATACGTGGCATCCGCCGGTCAGACGATCAACTATCCACAGGGAGTCTATGCGATCCAGGATCATATTTCGTATGTGCTGGGGAACCACAATGTTCGCTTTGGCGGCGGCATCACCCGCCTCAAGACCAATCTGGATCACCAGAGAGCAACGGCAAGCATCACTTTTCTGAGTTTCCCGGATTTCCTGCTGGGACTGGATGCGGCCTCGAACGGCAGCCAGTTCAGCAACATCAACGCGTCCGGCTATACGCCCGGCGACCGTTTCAAGAAGATGCGTTTGTGGGATGGTTTCGGGTATCTGCAGGACGACATGAAACTCGGCCGTCTGGCGATGAACGTCGGCCTTCGATACGAGCGGCTTGGAGCCGTAACCGACATTCTCGGCATCGGTGTGAATTTCGATCCGGCTCGCGGTGATCCGAACCCGCCGCCTCAGGGAACTTTTGCGGGTTACATCATTCCGAAAAACTTTTGCTGCGCAGACCAATTCCCCGCAACCGGCGGCATTCCTGCCGGTGCTACTCAAGGCACCAACAGTCTGGGTATCGACGGTCGCGGACAGAACAACCTGGCGCCTCGCCTGGGTTTGTCATGGCAAATCCTGCCGAATTCCAGCAGGCTGTTGCTGCGCGGCGGTTATGGCGTGTATTACAGCCACATCAGCGGCAACGCCGGTCCTCTGACCATGGGCGGGGTTTTTCGCCAGAGTGGAGACACCACACGCAGCGGAATCGACGCAGCGTCGTTTACGTTTCAAAACCCATTCGTGCCTCTTCCTCCAAGGTACACGACGGATGTCGACCATCTCATCTGGGCAAAAACTCCAGTTACGCCCGCGTCTCTCGATGCCGAGACAGCGATGGCAATGGACTATCGTCCGCCCATCACGCAACAGTACAGCTTGAACATACAAACCCAAATGGCGTCGAACTTCCTGCTGGAAGTCGGTTATGTGGGCAGCCGGGGCACACACCTGCAGCGCGGCCGTCCAACCAACGAGGCGTTTCTTGCAAGTTCCTCGAGCCCTGTTCGGGGCATCACCACGAATACAGTGGCCAACGTCCGGCAGCGCGTGCCTTTGCTGGGCTTTTCGGCGACTGGAATAAACTTCAAGGAAACATCCGGAGCGATCTGGTACAACGGTCTGCAGACGAGTCTCACGAAGCGGATGAGCAGAGGTCTTCAGTTTTTGACCTCCTATACTTTTTCCCGAACGATGGACCTGGATGCCGCACGGTCATACCTCGCTTATCAAGGTGGCTTTCAACCGGGAGACGAGAGGGCCAGCAAGAAGCAGGGGTATGGGAAGTCCGAAACCAGCCGCGACCATCGGTTTGTTTTCAGCTATGTCTATGATCTTCCCGGTATCGCCGGGAACCGCGCTATTGGAAAGCTGGCGAGTGGCTGGTCAGTCTCCGGTGTCGCGGCTTTCCAGAGCGGTACGCCGCTTACCATTCTGTACACCAACTCGAATAACGTCACCGGGCTTACCGGAGATCGGGCGCAGCTGGCTGCGGGTTGCACGCACGCCAATCTGGTTACTTCCGGCCGGATGCAGGACAGGCTCTCGGGCTTCTTCAACGCGGCGTGTTTCACGACTCCTCGAGTGGTCGGTGATGACGGTCGGGCAACCGCCTTCGGAAACAGCGGCGCAAGCATCGTGACCGGGCCGGGACAGTCCAATGTCGACATGTCCATTCTGAAGAAGATTCCACTGGGTGAAAGCAGGCTCGTGGAATTCCGGGCCGAGTTCTTCAACCTGTTCAACACTCCTCAGTTCAGTAATCCGGAAACGAATTTCAGCTCGTCGACCTTCGGGCAGATTTCATCCACGTCTGTTAATCCGCGGTTTGTTCAGTTCGCGCTCAAGTTGAGCTTCTGACGTGCGAAGGCCGCCGGGAAGGCGGCCTTCGCACAGGTGACGCAACTCCTGAGCCCTAGGGTTTTGCGGGGGTTGGGCGAGGGGCCGCTGGCCTCGCGTAAATATCTTTTATCTCCGGCCGTGGCCCGTCTGTCTGAAGGCCTGCGGCGAGCATGAGGCGAGTAATCTCTTCGATTGTCGGGCGGGAAGGTTGAGGTCGTCCCGCCTTGTAGCCCTCGGCAATGAACAGCGGCGACCTTCCCTCTTTGTCGGGCTGTTTCCAGATGTTGATGTCGGCGCCGCGGTCCGCCAGCAATTTCACAATCGTCGGAAAGTTGCCGTACGCCGCGCCGTGCATCGCGGTCTCGCCTTTGTTGTCCACGGCGTTGATGTCCGCGCCAAGGTCAAGCAGGAACTGCACGGCTTCCAGCGCTTCGGACTCCGTGCCGGCTTCTTCCAGGGGGTCCGACGTGCCGAGACCGGCCGCGGCCATCAGGGGCGTGCTTTTGTCGGCATTCGGCAGGAAGGGATCCGCGCCCAGCTCGCGGAGCAGACGCATCAAGGGGAGGTCCGCCCGGTCAGCAGCCATCAGGAACAGCGTCGCCCCTTCCATTCCGAGCATCGATGCCGAGCTCGGCGCGCGCGGCGCGCCCTTGTCCACACGCGCATTCACGTTAGCTCCCCGCTCCACAAGCGCGCGAACGAATTGAAGGCTCGTCAGGCGGCCCGATCCAATCGGGGACGGATCGCCCCGGTCACTGGCATCCGGCCTTCTCACCCAGCTCACCGCATGCAGCGGAGTGAATCCTGTCCGCCGGTCGTTCGGATCGGCCCCGGCTTCGACCAGAGCGACCGCGAGCTCGAAGTGGCCATTCTCTACGGCCATCATCAATGGACTGGTGCCCTTCCTGACCGGGTCGTTGACTGCCAGCACGGGTCCTTTCTCCTCACGCTGTAACGTATCGTTCACATTCACGCCAGCCTCGAGGATCTCACGCGTCGCATCGATGTGGCCTTCGCGCACAGCGAAGAACAACGGCGTGAACCCGGACTTGAGCTTTGCGCGGACATCGGCACCGCCATCGATGAGGGTTCGCACGACCGCCGCGTGCCCCTCGGCCGCGGCCCACATTAGGGCCGTCTGGTCGAGCCGTTCCCGGGCATTGGGGTTGGCGCCACGGGCAAGCAGGGCTTTCACTGCTTCGACACTTCCCGCGCGCGCCGCCGTCATCAGGACGGTCTCCCCGCCCTGAGCCGACGCGTTCGCGTCGGCTCCGGCACCGAGCAGGAGCTTCACGAGGTCCGCGTTTCCGTTTGTACAGGCGAGGGAAAGCGGAGGCACGCCGTAGCGATTCGCGGCGTTGACGTTGGCGCCCGATCTTACCAGCAGTCGTGCCGTATCCACGTCGTCGTTGTAGACAGCCCAGTGCAGGGCAGTCATCCCATCGGCTTGCGCCGCGTTGACGTCCGCGCGCGCATCGAGAAGAGTGCGGATGAGCGCCCTGTTGCGCTGTTCGGCCGCGTCCGCGAGCGTCGGTTTCTCAGCCGCTACGGATGCGGCGGCCACCCCGAACATCAGCAGAGAGAGTCCAGCGATTCGTCTCCAATCCATGAGCCATCTCCCGCAGCCATAGGAGGGCTGCTTCGAAAGACTATCGACCTATATGGACGCCGGATCGAAGAGGTCTTCGATCTTACCGTTGCTGTCGCCGAATGAATCCACATGCACCCCCGCCCGGTCGAGCAACGTGAGGTGGAGATTGGCTAACGGCGTGCCATTCTTGTACCGGATGTGCTGGCCGCCCTTGATGCCGCACCCGGCGCCACCCGCGACCAGAATTGGCAGGTTCTCATGGTCGTGGATACTGGAGTTGCCCAACCCGCTTCCGTACATGTAGACGGTATTATCGAGTAGAGAGCCGTCTCCGTCTGGAGTGGATTTCAGTTTCTCGAGAAAATACGCGAACAGCGACACGTGAAATGCATTGATCTTGGCAATTTTTGCGAGCTTTTCCGGATCGTTGCCGTGATGACTCGTCGGATGGTGCGGATCCGGGACGCCGATTTCCGGATACGTACGGTTACTGAGCTCGCGCGACAGCTGGAAGCTGACGACCCTTGTGATGTCGGCCTGAAACGCCAGGACCTGCAGGTCGAACAAGAGCTTCGCGTGGTCGGCAAAGGCCGCCGGGACACCCACCGGCCGGTCCAGATCGGGCGTCGTATTTTCCTTCGCCCCTGCTTCGGCGCGCTCGATCTGGCGCTCGACCTGGCGAATGCTGTCGAGGTACTGATCGACTCGAGCGCGGTCCGCCGGCCCCACTCTCTGCTTGAGCCGCGCAATCTCGCCGTTGAACGAATCGAGCAGGCTGCCCCGGCTGCGCAGCGCCGCGCGCCGGGCGGAGGCGGGTCCGCCTTCGCCGAAGAGGCGCTCGAACACGATCCGTGGATGCGCCTCGGCGGGAAGAGGCGTCGTCGGTGAAGACCAGGAGAGACAATTCTGATAGACGCAGGCATAGCCGTTGTTGCACACGCCGGCGAGCACGTTCAGATCCATCGACAGCTCGAGCGACGGCAGTTGCGTGTCGCGGCCGAGCTGCTTCGCCGCAACCTGGTCCACGGTGGTGGCCAGATGGTAGTCCGAACTCTCCGTGTGTTTGGCGAAGGCCGCGCTCAGGAACCCTGCGTTCGCCGTGTCGTGCGTGCCCGGGTAGGATTGTTCCAGCCTGAGGTTGGTCAGAACCGTCAGCTGCTTTTTGACCGGCTCCAGCGAGGCAAGGATGGGCGACAGATCACCCAGCGCGCCCTCACCCTGCGGCGTCCAGCGAGCATGGTCGCATCCCATCGGAACGTACACGAAGCCGAGCCGGCGCACCGGTCTGGCCGGAGTCCTGGCCATGGCGGTTGCCGCGGGAATCATCGCGTCGAGCAGGGGCAGTGCCAGAGTGGCCTGCAGGCCCTTCAGAAACGTGCGCCTCGCTAGCGACTTCTTGCTGATAAATGTCATGACGACCTCCTCATTTGAAAGGGTACGCTTTTCACGATTCCCAATATAAGCGACGAGAAGCGATATCCATTCGGCCCGGACTCGCGAAGAATCTTCCGAATCGCGGGCGCATCGTAGTACTCGACCCCTCGTCCCAGTGCAAACGTCAACAGCTTCTCCGTCAGCGTTCCGGCGAACAGCTCAGGACGACGGAGCAACGCCTCTTCCAGGCCAGACACTCCCTTGAGGTCGCCGGCGCCGGGCAGACCTCCTGACACGTCAATGGCTCCGCTGTCTCCCTCCTGATCCCGCCAGCGGCCGACCGCGTCGAAGTTCTCCAACGCGAATCCCACGGGATCTATCGTCCGGTGACAGCTCGCGCACACCGGGCTGCTGCGATGGAGGCTCAGCCTCTCCCGGATCGGGAGGTTGCCGGGCACCGAACCGTCGAGCGCCGGCACATTCGGGAGTGGAGGCGGCGGCGGGGCGCCGAAAATGTTGCCCAGGATCCATACTCCACGAAGCACAGGCGAAGTCCGCGTCGCGTAGGACGAGACCGCCAGTATGCTGCCCTGCCGCAGCAATCCGCCACGCTTGCTGTCAGGCGCGAGCGTCACGCGCCGGAAGCGGCTGCCATAGACGTCGGGAATCCCGTAATGCTTCGCCAGGCGCTCGTTGAGAAAGGTGTAGTCCGCCTTGAGCAGGTCGAGCACACTGCGATCTTCACGCCGAACGCTGTCCACGAAGAGCTCGGTCTCCAGGCGTAACGCCTGACGAAGGTTATCGTCAAAGTCAGGGTACAGGCGCACGTTCGGATCGACGGACGCCAGGTTGCGCAGCCGGAGCCATTGCCCGGCGAAGTTGCTGGCGAGATTGTACGAGCGAGGATCGGCGAGCATCCGGCGGGCCTGCTTCTCGAGCACGTCCGGCCGGCGGAGTTCGCCCCTAATGGCGGCATCGAGCAGTTCGTCATCGGGGATGCTGCTCCAGAGAAAGAATGACAGGCGCGATGCCAGTTCGAGGTCGCTGATGCGGTAGGCGGCGCCGGCCGCCACGCCAGCCGGATCTGCCTCCACGCGGAACAGGAATCCGGGGTTGAAAAGCACCAGGCTCAGGGCCCGTGCGATTCCTGCATCGAAATCGCCATCGGACCTTCCTTGAGGCTTCGCCCTATCGGGCTCGCGCTTCGCGCCTTCCCGGTAGAAGGCCATCGGCCGCTCTACATCTGCCTCGGAAATGGATCTACGATACGCTCGCCGCATCAGGGTGGAGAGAATCTTTTTCGCGCACGCGTCTTCCTCACGGGGTGCGGCTGGCCGGCAGACGAATATCCGGCGGCGGCTTGGCGTATCGTCGGCAACGCGCGCCGCATATGGTCCGGTAATGGCAAATTGGGAAATCCCCGGAGTAAGACGGGGATGACGCCTCTCGTTGAAGTGCGCCTGGAGAGGCTGGCGCGCCGTCTCGAGCAGAGACGAGGAATTCCTGACAAAGGTGACGCCCACGTCATGCGGACCGGCCTTCACGGGCACACGAATCTTGAAGTTCTTGTCGAGAAGTGAATCGTCTCCGTCGGCAGGCTTCTGGACCGTAATCGTCCCAATCGGCGTCCGGTCGAGCAGCACCTTCATTTCGTGCGGTTGCGCATCCCTTAAGCCGTCGATGTTCCCGGAATAACCGCGCGCGAGGTAAACCTGGATGTCGTACTCTCCGTCCTGCGCGAACGTGTAACGAACCGAAACCCCACCGCGCGTGCCGATCGGGAGTCCCTCTACATGCTCCTCCTGCGTGAGGTCGGGCGGGACGCGAATGATGTCGCTCTCCAGCGAGGGCAGGCTGCCGATCGCCAGCCGGCTGATCTTCTGCGCGGCCGAGATGTACCGGTCCAGCAGGGCCGGCGGCAGATCGCCTACTGTGACATTGTCGAAGCCATAACCGCTTTCATCTGGGGGCAAAAGCGAGTTGGCATCAATGTCGAGGAGAAGCAGGTCTCTGATAGCGTTTTGATACTCGGTACGATTGAGACGCCGCAACGTGTCCGTCCGGCCCGGATTCGGTTTCGCCGCGGCGGCCTGGTCGAGCGACGTTTCCAACCACGAAAGCACGGCCCTGCGTTCTTCGATCGAAGGCTGCGGCATGTTGGGAGGCGGCATGGTGCTCGTGTGAAGCTTACGAACCACCTTTTCCCAGACCTCGCCGGCTGCGGCAGGACGGGCAATGTCGGCTTCGTCTAACATCAAGCCGGCTGTCTTGAGCTTCTGGTTGTGGCAGGTCACGCAATAGCGATCAATCACCTGGCGCTGGCTCGACACGGGTGCCACCGCACCAGTTGAGGGTGATGATTGGGCGACCTTCACCTGCGGGGCCGTTTGCTGCGCAGACGCCCGTGTCTGCAAGCAAAGGCACACGCTCAACGCCAGCCCTACCAACCCGATAGTCACCACTCTCACATTCAGGAAGGAGTCTGTCGTCCTGTGTCTCATCCTACGCATCGTCTGGTCCTCCGGCTGTTTCAGCTAGCCACAATTCGTGGTGCAAGTCCGCCCCCGAGCCCACATTTTCCAGGAATAGAATGAGGTTAAGGGCGATAGCGAAAGCTGTCAAGAATATTGGTTAACGCAGGACATTGGCCAATGCACAAGACAAGGTAGATAGCAACACTTCTTCTCTCTCCTTCAGGTGAGCCACCGTTTCGGTGCCCGGCGAAATCCCGAACCCTTCAGCGTTTGGGATCGTATATCGCGTCGCCTTCGGTCTGACTCAAAACCAAACGCCTCACCGTGCCGTTGGCGTCCAGGAGGAACTCCGCGGCGGCGCCTGTCGACTCAAACTGCGTCTCCGATATAGGAATTAGAGGAAGAGCATTCAAGAATAGCTGGCCATTGGCCAGGGTGACGTTTTGGGTCATACCCATGAAGCCTGCGACAGTCCGCGACCCTTCAAGAAACCCATACCTTCCGGCGTACTTTGCGAGAACGGCTGAGCTGAGTTCCACACTTGTGTTCGCAGTGCCCACCATGTGAGCCTTATCCCAGCTGCTTTCGTTGCAGACATTCTCAAGCATCTCCGTATCCGCTCTGTAGTTCACCGCCAGCGAGAGGCTCAGGGGCTTCGTCAACGTCTCGGGATCGTCGAAAGTGATCTGAAACTGCATGTGTCCGAAATCGACACGCCGGAGTCTCTCTGTTACGCGCAGGTTTTCGGAATGAGGGTGGCCTGCCCTATCGAGCCAGGTCCTGTTATTGAACCCCGCGGATTCGACCACGAGCGTGTCGCCCTCCCAGTGGCCGACCGAGTATCCTAACCAGGTCGGGTTCGGATCTTCCGGCAGTTTCCGCCCATCCATGTGGATCTGCCGGTAACGCCCGGTGCCACTCTCGTAAAGCAGCGCCACGACGGTGGAGGACTGGATGATCCGGTACGTCGCATTAAGCATTTCTGAAGGACCGGCCGGCAGGCAGTTCGTAACGGGATCGTCGTGCCTGAAGTCCGCGACGCGCTTCATGAAGAGTGCTTCCGCCGCTGGCCGGAAGATGCTTTCATCCTTCAGATCTTGTATGACGTCAAAACGGAAGGGATTTACTTCGGGCTGCCACAGGCCTGAGAAATCCGGCTTGCCATCAGGCGTCCGGGGCGCCGGAGCCGTCAGGTTCGGCTTACCGTCGGCGGTTCGGGGAATCCCCGGCGTCCGGAAGGCGAGCCACTGAGCGCACAGCGAAACCGGGAGTAGCCATAACGCCGCGGCGATCACGATTCTCTGCATGAGGGCTTCCTCCTGCTTAGCTGACCGTTGTCACAGTTTCTGTAAACTCTTGCCGGCTATTATACAGCTCACGGCGGAGTTCTTCGAACTTCCCGTTGAAGACGATCCGTTCCAGGTGTAACGCAAATAATGGTGCGCTACCATTGGACCCATGCATTCCAACGAACCGAAATCGGCAGCAGCGGTCAAGCGATGGGTCGAGAAGCACACCCGATCAACAGACCGCTTCCAATATCTGGCAGATAAGTATGAACCCCATCGAAAGGAGCACGGATGTTTCGACGTGTATCCTTTTTCGAATGGACCTTTGCTCGCCGCTTTAGCAGCTGCCGCGAAACCCAAACGGCTGCTCGAAGTGGGATGCGGCTTGGGATATAGCGGTCTCTGGCTGGCGTATGGAGCGGGGCCGCGAGGCCACCTTGAAACGATCGAGGCCAGCAAAGAGCACGCCAAAATAGCCCGCGACCATCATAAAGCTGAAGGCCTCGACAAACGCATTCAAGTGTTCGTCGGCGATGCCACGCGCGTTCTGCCGGCGCTGAAGGGCCGCTACGATCTTATTTTCTTCGACATCAGTCCGACCGAATCGCTGGCTGTCCTGGATCATTCCGAACGGCTGCTCCGGAAAGGCGGATTACTTATTTCAGCAAACTTGTTCCTGGGCCAGTTCGCTCCCGACATTCCGGGACTTGAGAAGACGGCCGAATATCGTCTGCGTATTCTCGATGCCGCCCGATGGCTCACTGGATATATGACTGATGGGACGTCCATCAGCGTCCGGATTAATTAAGGAAAAGGAGCGTGGACCGAGATTGCGAAACCTGCCCCAGCGACGCTCAGCCACGGCTCTCCGGAGAGCCGCGGACGGCGAGAGCACTCGCACCGTTGTTATCGCGTTGCTTGCCAACATCGTCATCGCGATTGCGAAGTTAATTGCGGGACTCGCTTCAAAATCGACGGGCATGCTTGCGGAGTCAGCGCACTCCGCCGCCGATGCGGTGAACGAGGTGTTCCTCGCCGTCGGGCTGCACCGTGACCGCGCGCCCCCAGATGCGACGCACCCCGGCGGCCATGGTCGCGAGCGATTTCTCTGGGCCTTCATGGCCGCGATCTCCTCGTTTCTTATCGGCGGGTGCCTGTCTATCGCCCTGGCTATCGGAGAGTTCAAGGAACGCCACCCTATATCCGGCGGCCTTGCGGCATGGATCGTTCTCGCGATCTCGTTCGCCGCCGACGGAGTGTCCTGGCTGCAGAGCATGCGGCAGGCACGCGCCCAGGCGAAAGAATATGGAATCACCGTGTGGCGCTACATCTTCATTTCCAGTGACCCCACCGTGCGTGCGATCGTCTTCGAGGATAGCGCTGCGCTCATCGGTCTCTTCCTGGCCGCAGGCGGTCTTCTACTGAGCGAGATTCTTGGAACGAACGTACCGGATTCTCTCGCGTCGCTACTCATAGGGCTGCTGCTCGCAGTGACGGCGTTCGCGCTGGCCCGTCCACTCGCGGATTTCCTGGTCGGACGGTCGCTCCCTGCGTCGCTGCTCGAAAAGTTGTACGCGATCGTCAATGAAGACCCGGCGATCGAACAACTCTTGTCGCTTCGTGCGACGTACTCGGGCCCCGAAGAGGTGATCGTCGTAGGCAAGGTTCGTCCCTCGGCGAACTTGAATATCGAGCAATTCACCCGGGCGATGGATGACCTCGACCGCAGGATTCGGTTTGCGCTGCCAATCGTTGCGGATGTGTTCATCGACGTTACAGCGAACCGTGCTGAAGACAATTCTCGTGAACTAAGCGGCGGCGATCATGATTGAGTCGGCAGGAAAGAGCACGCTGAACCGCGCAGGTTTCGTTACAAACGATCCGGAACATGATACGCTTCGTCGCACTCAAGCAATAAATTGAGCACGCAGTCGCCCCGGAGAGGTTCACCGCTCCAATGTTGCTGCCTGGACCGCTGCTATCGGCTGGACACAGCTGATTTGCCCACATATCCGAAGATCCCCGTGTGGTAGGGATCGGGGAAACACTGATGATGTCAAAAATTTCGTCGGCGCTGGCAGGCCGTAAACGAATGGCCACGCCAGCGCCCATGCTTTACAGAGGGCCTGCCGCAAAGAGAGAGCTCGACAAGCGCTACGAATTTGGACCCTTTCAATTGATCTCCGTTGAAAGGCAGCTGTTGCGCGACGGTAGCCCGGTTCCAATTACAAACAAAGCTTTCGAGACGCTGCTTGCTTTGGTTGGGAGGAGTGGGCACCTGGTAGAGAAATCGGAACTAATGGCTGCCGTTTGGAAGGACTCGTACGTCGAGGAGGGAAACCTCGCCGTCACAATTTCCATGATTCGGAAGGCGTTAGGCGATAGCCGAAGAGACCAGAAGTATATTCAAACGATAACTAAACGAGGTTATCGGTTTGTCGCGGCCACACGGCTGGTACCGGTGCCGACGGTATTGGGCATCGTAGGCAGAAGTATTCAAGAATCCTTAAAACGGGCTCAGCTCTTTCGAGGCTGAATGGCAGTTTCGAAATATTCGGGGCAACACTTCAAAGGAGAAGAAAATGCGGAAGACGATTCTGGGTCTGGGCTTTCTGCTTTTGCTGTCACCGGCGGTCGGGCTTGCACAATCACAATGGACAGAGTCAGGCAAACTCGCGTTCGACGTCACCAAGGCCGATATCGACACGATTCTGAAAAAAATGCCTCCGCAAGGAGCCACTGACCAACTGCTTCGCATAGTCGACATGGGTAAGTACAATCTTGCCGTTGGCGTCGTTTATCGCGGCCCAACCACGGATAAACCCGGCGACCCGACGACAGGGACGTATCACGACCAGGTGGCCGAAATCTACATTGTCCTGTCCGGATCGGGAATCCTGACGACCGGCGGCAGTAAGGACAAGAAACCGAGGCCGGAGTACCTCCTTCCGACTGGCCCGGGCGGAAGCGGCACAGTCGGTCCTGGCGCTTACAGTCGCAAGGTGCAGACAGGCGACATCGTCCTCATTCCTCCCGGGGTGCTTCACGCCTGGAGTAAAATTACCGATCATGTCACATATCTGAGCATGCGGCCGGACCCCGAGCGTGCGCTGCCAGGTGGATACGTCAACCCTCTGCTGATGAGTAATCCTCCAGCACCAGCGCCGTAGCTTGTGGGTACTGCTTCCCTCGCCGGTGCTCAGATCGATTCCGGACGACAGCGACTGTAGCGGCGGTCTATGACCGCCGACGGTCTCGCAAGTTGCTGCATTGCCGGCGGTCATAGACCGCCGCTACAGTGACGAGCCCGGTTCCGGCAATCACGTAGAAAATTTAAGAACAATTTAATAAGTATTAAAGGACGGCGGAAATATTTCTTTGTTATATGCACGACTCACGACTAATGGTGGGTTCACACCTGTGCCCGGGAAAGTGTGCACATACAACCTTTGACCGCGAGGGGCATCCGCGGAATTTCCTTACCATCTCAGGAGACAATTTCCATGACGATTTCAGTCCGTAATATTCATCGGTGTTTGCTGTGGCTTGTTGTGATTATCTTGGGTGGGATCGCGATATCCGCTCCACTTCTCCTGGCTCAGTCCCTTTACGGCTCGATCGTTGGGACCGTGCGTGACAGCACTGGCGCCATCCTCCCAGGGATCGGCGTCACGGCGGTGAACCTCGGGACGAACGGCCAGCAGAAGGCTGACACCGACGAATACGGCTCTTATCGATTCCTGAACCTCATTCCGGGACGCTATCGTCTCGAGTTTGAGAAGGCAGGTTTCCAGCACCTTGTACGGGCCGACGTTGGCGTTACCGTGCAAGCTGAAGTCCGTATCGACGCCATTCTGGAAGTGGGGCAAACCAGTCAGACGATCGAAATTACGGCGGAAACGCCCTTGCTCAATACCGAAAGCGCGACGGTAAGCCAGGTAATCGAGAATCAAACTGTTCGGGAAATGCCTCTGAACGGTCGGAACATCATGAACCTGGTGGCGCTTTCACCAGGGGTTGTACCTCAGGCAAGCGCCGCCGGCCTTACCATCGGTAACGGCAATGCAGGCACAGCGACAGTCACTACCGCGTGGGGCAATTACCAGATTGGCGGTGGCATGGCGAACCAGAATTCTTCCCTGTTGGATGGTTCGGCTATAAATCAAGCTTTCGGCAACGCTGTCGCCCTCGTTCCCGCGCAAGACACGATTCAGGAATTCCGAGTGTCGAGCCAAAACGTAGGCGTCGACTCCGGACGCTCTTCAGGCGGCATTATCAACTTCACAACCAAGTCGGGAACCAACACATTTCACGGATCCGCTTACGAGTACCTTCGCAACCACATTTTGAACGCCAACGCATTCTTCAACAACAGATCGGGGATCGACCGGCCGAAATATATTCAAAGCCAGTATGGCGCCACACTTGGCGGCCCGATCTTGAAAAACAAGCTCTTCATGTTTCTGGCGGCAGAAAATATCGATTTCCGGCTGGGAGGGCCGAGTCTCTTCACAGTGCCGACTGCCGCGATGCGGAATGGAGACTTCTCAGGACCTGGAATTCCGAATATTTACGACCCTCTCACCATTTGCGGACAATACGGCAATCCCGCATGCCCGGTTGTAAACGGCGTAGCGGTCCAGACTCGGCAACAATTTCCAGGCAACAGAATCCCTGCCAACCGGATCGATCCGGTGTCCAATCTCCTGAGCGACTCCTATTCTCTTCCCAACACCAACGGCACCTTGATCACCAACAACTATGCCGTCAATCAGTATATTAAGGGCTACGAAAGCCAACAAAATGCGCGATTCGATTACACGCTCAGCCCGAAACAGAGCCTGTTTGGGCGTTACACATTCTGGCGCGGGGGTGTTAGTCCAGGAGATCCGTTTTGGCCGGTGACGTCCCTCGGTACCAAGGTCGATTACCAGACGCACTACGGCGTGATCGGTGATACGTATGTATTCTCGCCAAATACGGTTGGCGACCTGCGCGCCTCGTTCCTGCAATTCAAACAACGAAACAAAGCCCAGAGCATTGGCGAACCTCTCGCGCGGTACGGACCGGCGTGGGCCGCCATGGCGTCCCAGACGGTTCTCCAGGCTCGTCCGGGAATAAACATCAATAGTCAGACCCCGACTCTTGTCAGTTCAGAAAATTTTACGATTAACCATAACCAGACCTGGGGCTTCAACGGGAACCTCACTCACGTTGTCGGCCGCCACAGCCTGAAGTCCGGTGGCGAGTTCAGGCGAATCCGATGGTACCAATTTGCTTCGACCAGTGCGGTCGGCCAGTACCAATTCGATAACGGGTTTACCGCACAAAATCCGCTGGCTACCTCCGGTTCGGGATACGGCTTTGCAAGTTTCCTTCTCGGATTCCCCGCGAGCGCATTCGCCACGGAAATCATTCCGTCGCGCCAATACATGAACTACGCCGCGCTCTACGTTCAGGATTCCTTCAAAGCGACCAACAAGCTGTTACTAATCGCCGGCTTGCGGTGGGAGAATCCCGGGCAATGGTCGGACGTGAGCGGAAACGCTGCGGTATTTCTTCCGAACGCTATGGACCCGTTTGGCACGCAGGTGAATCTGCCACTCAAGGGCCAGGTCGCGCTTGTAAATTCGGAACTCTATCCACAGAACACGATTCATCCGCCGAACCGGGATCTCTTTGCTCCCCGGTTCGGTTTCACCTACCTGCTTTCAGACAAGACCGTGGCTCGCGGTGGGTACGGCGTCATGTACATACCCAGCAATGTCAGCACGACGGACGTGCCGTATACCACGCCAGCGCCTGGCGGCGTCACCCAGATGACGACTTCGCTCAACGGGGGAATCACGCCGGCAGCCACGTACACCTCCTTCACGGGCAGCGGCACCGCAGGTACGTTCAGTAATCCATTCCCCGCCGGGCTGGTTCAACCGCCGGGTCGAAATGCGGAAGCTCTGCGCGCCAGCGTCGAAGGAACCTCTCTGACCGCCCCGATTCCGGACCACCCGTTTCCTTACATGCAGCAGTGGAATCTCAGTTTTGAGAATCAATCGGTGTGGGGAATGCTGCTGGGGATCGGTTACGTCGGTGCGAAGGGCACCCACCTTCCAATGAACGGAAGCCCGCAGCTGAATCAACTTCCGGACCAATACAACTCCCTGGGGGCCGCGCTTCTTACACAGGTACCTAATCCTTTCTTCGGAAAGCTGCCCGCCAGTATCGGCGCTCTTGCAATAAGCCCGACCGTGAATGCAGGGCAGCTATTGAGGCCTTACCCGCAGTTCCAGAGTGTGGTCAACCCGGCATACTATGTCGGGAGTTCCACGTATCATGCTCTGCAAGCCAAGCTCGAGAAGCGCTTCGGCGGGGCCGGCATCTTCGGCGCCAACTACACATGGGCGAAACTGCTCAGTAACACGGATTCGCTCGCTAACGGCGGGGTTAACGGGACGGGGCCGGGTACCGTGCAGGACTGGAATAACCTTGCCGCCGAAAAATCGCTGGCCAGCTTTGACGTTGCTCACCGCGCGGTGATCAACTATGTGCTCGATCTTCCGATTGGACGCGGGAAAAGGTTGCTGCGAGACGTGAGCGGCATCGCGGACAAATTGATCTCGGGCTGGGCCATCAATGGCATCACCACATTTCAAAGCGGCTTTCCCTTGAACATGCAGGCCTCAGCCACTGTTTTGAGCAGCACCTTCGGCGCCGGCACTGCGCGTCCGAACATCGTTCCCGGTTGTCAGATACAACTCGAGGGGCGAGCCCAGGACAGACTCAACAAATGGTTCAACACGGCGTGTTTCACGGCGCCGTCGTCTTTTGGCTACGGCAATGCGCCTCGTACGCTTAATGTACGAGGGATGGGAATCAGCAATTTCGACTTTGCCCTGGCAAAGAATACGACCATCACGGAACGTCTGCGCGTACAATTCCGGGCGGAAGCCTTCAACGTGTTCAACCGTGTGCAGTTCAATCCTCCCGGTACCGTTTTCGGCATCTCAACCTTTGGCGTGACCTCGGCAAGCGTGGCGAGCCAGGCAAATCAACCGCGGCTCATCCAGCTTGCACTAAAGCTCGAGTTTTGACCGAATTGTAGCGGCGGTCTATGACCGCCGGCGATCTCGCAAGTTGCTGTATAGTCGGCGGTCATAGACCGCCGCTACAGACAGGGGAAGGCGATGCGAAGACAAACATGGAGAGCGCTTGCGATCGTCGCCCTGGGTTGGGTGGTGATACAGCCCGGGGTTTCGGCTCAGGATCGGAGCGCAGATAAACTTACCGTTTCGAAGCGCGTATACGACAAGCGGCTGCTGCTGGCAAAGCCGCAATTGTCGGAAGATGCGTTGAAAGGCCGTGCGCTGTGGGTACAACGATGCGCCTATTGTCATGATGGTGTAGGCACGCCCACATACAGGACGTTGGGGCCCTGGCTGGATGCCGAAACGGTACGGCCGGAGCGCGAAACATCCGTTCGCCAGTTCATCGCCACCGGCTCCCTCCGAATGCCTGGTTTTCGATATACCTTGCAGACGGAACAGGTCGGTCAGCTCATCGCGTTTTTGAAGAGCGTAACGCCGGACCAAAAGCCCACGGCGGAGCAATTGTCCAAATCTCCACCCACGGAAGCGCCTACGCAGTAGCGAGGAGGATTCATGCGGAGATACACGCTGGCACTTATAGCGAGCGTCACTATGGCCGTCGTTGTCAGTGTGGCAGGTATGGCACGTCAAGCTGCGCGGACTACCACAGGCGCCAGTGGACCGGCGTCGTCGTCCACGTTGATGGGAACGATCCGCGATGCCGGCGGGAAACCATTGAACGGTGTTGCGGTGTCCGTGCGGGCCTCCGATCAGACGTTCACCACGTCGGTCTACACGGACGAAAAGGGCGAGTACGTATTCCCGACCTTAGCGCGTGGCGACTACAAGGTCTGGGCGCAGGCGGTGGGGTTTTCTACGGCACGTTTGGATCTGACACTCGACAGCGCAAAACCGACCGTTCAAGCCCTTACGCTGAAACCCCTCGCCAATTTTGAGCCACAGCTCACGGGTGTGGAATGGTACGACGCTCTGCCGGATGATACGGCCGATCACCGTCGCCTGAAACAAATCACATACGTCGCTTGTGCGGATTGCCATAGTTTAGCCGTGGCTCTGCAGAACCGGTTCGACGAGGCAGGGTGGCGCGCGATCCTCACTGCGATGGAATCATCAGTTTTCCAGGGATATCGCGGTCGGACCGATTTTCGGGATGACGAACTGTTCTGGCAGGGACAAATCTTTCGTCATCACAAGGACGAGCTGGCCAAATATCTGGCCGCCATGCGGGGGCCGGGGCAGTCCCCAATGACTCTGAAGCCGCTGCCGCGCCCTACCGGGGACGCGGCGCGCGTGGTGGTCACCGAGTATGACTTTCCGATCGCCGAGCGCCCCAACGAGCTGGCGTGGTTCAACGGCAGCGACTGGTCGCAAGGTTCGTCTACGGGCATGCATGGCGTCGTCGGGTTGCACGACGTGAATGTCGATCCGGCCGGAATTGCGTGGGTGTCGGAGAGCCGTACCACGTGGGAGACGGATCGAACGCTGACCAAACTCGATCCCAGAACCGGCGAGATGACCGCGTTCAAGTTGACCGGCGCAAACGGTAACATCATCCGTGTCGAACAAATGGGCTTCGATCCCAGCGGCAACCTTTGGATGCACGATGCTCCATCCGTGATCCGGCTCAATCCCGTGACCGAGACTTTCACGCAGTTTTTCCAGCCGCGCGCGATGGCAGGAATGCAAAACTCCATCGATGCGGATTCAAAGGGAAAGGTGTGGATCAACGGTAAATACGGGGCGGTCCGATTCGACCCGGTTACCGAGAAATGGCAGCTGTTCCAGCAGCACACGCCTGGCAACGGCATCACTTATGGCATTTCGGCCGACGCAGAGGATAACGGCTGGTGGTCGGAGTTTTACAACGATAAGGTTGCCAAGAAGGACATGAAGACGGGTCAGGTACACGAAATCGATATGCACGATCCGCAGTACGACGCGCGGAAGAAACTCGCTACACCGGCCGATCTCGAGTTCTATGACTCGATTGGCTCCGAAACCTGGGGCGGGTATTCGGCCACTCCAGCGCCATACGCGAACGCTCCCCGGCGTTTGGCCGCTGACAAAAACGGCAACACCGTGTGGGTGCCGAACTGGGCGGGTTCAAATCTTGCGGAGATCGACATCCATACGCTCAAGGTCACGTATCATCCGTTGCCGATTCACGGGCATCCTTACAAAACCACGGTCGACAACCAACACAACGCCTGGGCGTCCGTGCCAGCCGGGGACAGTATCGTCAAATTCAATCCCGCTACGCATGGGTGGACGGTATACATGTTGCCCAGTCATGGCTGCGGCCCACGCCATGTAAGCTTCGACGACCGGCTGAACGAGGCCTGGTTGCCGTGCGATCAATCCAGCAAAGTGGCGCGGTTCCAATTCCGTACGGCGGAGCAGATTCAAGCGCAGAAATCCGCCGCGGCAACGGCAAGGTAGCTGGGAGTTTGCCCGCAATCGTGAACAGGATTCGATAAACGTGGGTTTGCGTCGTAAAAGTGCTGACGCACTTCAAGCAAAGTTGAAGACTTTTCGCCCGTTATATCGGAAACTTCGCCCATTGTTCCAGTTTGGGCATTTACCGGCCAAAAACCATTTGACCGAGTTCCTCTCCGAGCCGTTCGACATCCTTGGGGTCGTCCGCGGCTCGAAAGCGTTCCGCAAGTTCGAAAAAAGCCTTCTCCTTTAGTTTCTTTGCCTCGAGCCCCTCTTCGACCAGTTCAATGAGCATGCGATTCGCGCTCAGCCGGCGGCGTTTCGCCATGCTGCGGACTTGGGTAGCGATCTTCGAAGGCAATGTGATGCTCTGACGAACACTCTTATCTTTAAGTGCCATGACACCATTATGCACCAAAATGGTGCGAACGAAGAGATGGCACCGAACTGCAACGCCTCCTGCACGAGGGAGAGATCTGTACTTCGCGCAGAAGGCTGTTGAGGGAACCTTGATTTGTGGCCTAACAGGCTGCGGCAAAATGCTTCAAGGAAGGAATCCGAGCTGTAGCGGCGGTCTATGACCGCCGGTATGTCGTTGATTCCAGGAAAAACCGGCGCTCATAGAGCGCCGCTACAGTTGCTCGATCCGAGTTTTTCCGCATCCTGGTAATCTAAGTTGCCCTGTGCAAATCTAAGTGGTCCTTCGCCCGAGGGGTTATTGCACCGCCGGCCCCAACGGTGCCCGTTCGACAATCTCGATGCGGGTACCCCAGGGATCGGTGATGTAGGTGATGGTGCTGCCGGTGGGACTCTTGCGAACCGGCTCGTCGAGCTTGATGCCTTCCGCCTGGATCTTCTTCACGAAGGCCTGGTGGTCCTTCACGTCGAAACCGATGTGGTCGAGCACACGCCCTCGAGTCGGCGCCTGCTTCGTGTCGGCCTTGGCAAACCGGATCTGTACGCCCGGGAGGTCCACGACCGGCGCATCGTTGCGGGTGCCCGGCTTCCCACCGAAGGTCTTCGCATACCAGGCCTGAGCTTTCGGGATTTCAGATTCCGTCAGGGATAAGTGGACATGTTCATTGCGGACCGGTGTCGACTGCGTCTTGTCTTCCAGGATTTCAATGCGCACGCCGTCCGGCGTCTCGACGAAGGCCTGGTCCAGCCGGTTGTTGTTGCCTGGGAGTACCTTCACTCCCGCGGCCTTCCACTGGGCGACCCGCGCCTGAACGTTGTTGACGATGAAGCCGACGTGGTTCACCACTGAACCCTGAGTGGCGCCATTTCCTTTCTCGGTCCCGAGGTTCAAATTGATATACACGCCGGGGAACATGATCAGCGGGTTTCCGCCGGGCATGAACAACTTGCCGCCCATAGCCAGAAAGAGTTTCTTGTTCGCTTCAACATCCTTCGAGGCGATGTGCCAGTGACCCATGGTCACCCCGATCTGGTTGAACGGGGCCGGTTGCGCGACCGCGGTGCCCGCAGTCAGCGTCAAAGCGATTAATAGTGTTACGAACACTTTTGTCTTCACGGATGCCTCCCTGTTGATTTCCAGTTGCCTGGCGATGCGTGAACGCTATCAGCCCGCAGTCAAAATGTCACGCGCCTTCGGTTGTAAAAAAGGGGAAGATGACGGGAGTGGAAGGCTCGCCACTATGCCGAGTCTGAGCCTATGCCGAGTCCGCCAGCTCCAGTGAAAGAAAAGCCTTCGCGACCCATGACGGAGCGGGTGGCGCAGCTCAGACTTTTCTAAAGTGCCAATGGGCGAATCGGCATAGTATTTGCACACGCATCGTGAAGCGTTATCTGAAACGATCCGGTACCTGCCGGGTCAAACGCCGGCATACTCCCTTAAGCGATACGGGAGCCGTCCGTCGGTCATTGCCAACAAACGCTCGGTTGCGACTATCGGCCGAGCGACATAAGTTTTACCCGGATAATATTTGACAGGGCGAATTTTATCCGGGTATATTTGCCACATGACTTACACCGCTTTCCACGGGGTTCACAGGGTAGCAGTGGGCGAGGCTGCTGACCTTGTGAAAATTCTTAAACGCAAAAGACAGGGCGAGATCATCGTCTTCGATGATTCGACGGGTGCGCAGATCGATCTCGACCTGCGCAGAAAACCGCCACAAACCAGCGTGTCCCCAATCGAGCCCCGGGGACCCGGCCGGCCGCGGCTCGGCGTGATTGCCAAAGAGGTGACTCTGCTGCCGCGGCATTGGGACTGGCTCAATGTGCAACCAGGTGGCGCGTCCGTCGCCCTGCGGAAGCTCGTTGACGAAGCCCGCAGAGTCAGTGGCGATCGCGACCGCGTACGCGCCGCTCAAGAAGCGGCATACAGGTTTATGTCCGCCATCGCTGGCAACCTGCCTGGATTCGAAGAAGCGACGCGAGCGCTCTTCGCATACGACCGGCGGCGCTTCACAGAACTCGTTGCGAAGTGGCCGGAGCATGTGCGCGACTATGCAGTCAAACTGGCATTCGCCGATCAGGAACCGCAGACCTGACTAGCCCGCAAGGGCTGAGCGCCGTTTCAATTCAGTGCTCCACTAACTGACTACTTGAACAAAGCGGGGCGGACTTGTGTCCGTTTCTCTAATTTCGGCACGTGTGTTGATTTTCATATTCGAAAGGAGGGTATTGAATGAATCCCATTTTCAAATCCAGTGAAGGTCAGCGCCTGGTTCGTGAGCGTTACCAGGCATTCCTCCAACGTTGGCCCGTACCCAATGAACAACTGCACATACCAACGACGCAGGGCTCAACTTTTGTCGTCGTCTCGGGTCCAAAAGACGCCGCGCCGTTGTTGTTGCTACACGGAAGTGCCGCAAACTCGGCGATGTGGATGGGAGATCTCCCTATCTTTGCCAGAGCTTTCCGCGTCTATTGCATCGATATGATCGGCGAGCCCGGATTCAGCGCTCCTGTGCGACCATCACTTGGCTCTAATGCCTACGCAGTCTGGCTGGACGATGTCCTCGACCATTTCTCCATCGATAGCGCATCTATAGTCGGTGTCTCGCTCGGTGGATGGCTTGCTCTCGATTACGCGATCCGTCGTCAGGCCCGTGTTAAAAGCCTCGCCGTCATCTGTCCGGGAGGAATTGGGCGACAGAAAGTTGGAATCGTCTTTCTTACGCTTTGGTTCCGCATATTCGGCCGCTGGGGCAAGCGTAAGCTAACGGAACGAATCATCGGCCGGCCTCCGGTCGATCCACCGCCTCCAGTGAAGGCGTTCGTCGATTTCGTCGCCCTGATTCATCGTCATTTCCGGCCGCGGATGGTGAATCTGCCCGTATTCAGCGACACTGCCCTGAGCAATCTGAAAACACCGGTGTTAGCCATTGTGGGCGCCCGCGACGTCCTTCTCGATTCAGCGGAGACCAAGCGGCGCCTGGAACAACATTCCCCCAATGCGCAGGTCGTGTACTTGCCGGATAACGGACATCTCATCGCGAATCAAACGCTGAGGATTCTTGAATTCATGCAGGCTCAAATCCGAAAAGGCGACTGGCGGCGCATGCCGAGTCCAGACCGAGACTCTTGTTAAACGCCGCCATCAATCGGCAGCATTGTTGTTCGCTTCGCTGTTTTGAAGTTCATGCGGCAATAGAAATGGTAATTCTTCGTGTTTTCGATCTGGGTACCACCGTTGCGCGCGCGGCTGGAAGATATTCCCCTTCTGGTGGACTACTTTATAAGCGATTGTGTTGGTCAGGCCAAACGCCTGGTAACGGCTGCCGCACAACAAGTTCTGGATCTATTCCAACAATATTCGTGGCCGAGAAACATCCGGGAACTGCGGAATGTCGTCAAGCGCGGCGTCTTCACCGGCAAAACCGAATGGATCCGGCAGGAAGACTTACCATTCGATGTTGCGCAGCGGCTGGCAACCCCGCTATCGAAGCTCGCAGACCATGACGA
>WNFT01000955.1_pt1 | contig 28811 bp, 28 predicted proteins | sample 5400191 | NCBI WGS metagenome assembly WNFT01 (sample SAMN13153359, study PRJNA577476) | soil metagenome | isolation source: 80 cm saprolite under Madrone tree | place: USA:California | collected 2016-06-14 | reverse complement strand
ATCGTGAACGACGAGAGCACCGCCACCGGCCGGCCCGTGGCGCGGACCGCCCGCAGGTTCTGCTCGAAGGCCACGATGTCGTTCGACCAGTCCTTGACCGCCGCCACCGTGGGAATCTCCGCGAGTCGCGCCAGCGTCTCCGGCGTGTAGCCGATACCCGACGCCGTCGGGTACTCGAAGACGACGATCGGCAGGTCGACAGCGCTCGCGATCTCGGCAAAGTGCCGGAGCGCCATCTCGGGCTTGAGCTGCGCGCCCCACATGAAGAGCGTGGGCGGGAACACCAGGATCCCTGTCGCGCCGCCGGCGCGGGCGTCCCGGGCGAGCGTCACCGCTTCCTGCGTGCCGTCCGCGTAGACGCCGCTCACGACCGGGCACGCGCCCGCGACCTCGTCGAGCGCGATCGCGAGGGCACGCTGGCGCTCCTCGCGGCTGAGCGACGCGACCTCCGCGGCGTGGCCGTTGACCACCACGCCCGTCACCCCGGGTGCGTCGACGAGCCAGCGGAGGTGGGCGCGGTACGCCCCCTCGTCGATCGAGAGGCCGGCCGTGAACGGAAGCAGGTTCGCCGGCAGGACGCCGGAGAACTTGAGGGGCGCATCCGTCGTCGTCATCTCATCGAGCCTCCCGGTGACCCCGACGCGGGCACGTCCTTCCGGGAGAGCGTGCCGCGGAGTATAGCACGGCGGCCGCGGCCGCCGGCGGCGGCGGGAACGCGCTAGTAGGGCAGGTCGGCCTCGGTCGGGATCGTGAGGAGGGTGAGCATCCTTACCAGCAGCGGGTAGAACATCATGACGACGAAGAACGCGGTCACGATCCAGATCAGAGCCCGCACGACCGTCATGCCCGCCTCACGCTCCTTTGGGCCATCCCGGCCCTTCGCCGACCGCCCGGTGGCTCTACCGCACGCAACCGGCAGATTCTAGCTGGCGCTCACGCGGTCGGTCAATATGGCACTCTGCGCCATCCTGTCATGCCAACTCGGCGCGGCGCGGGTGTCGCCGCTCGTGCTGACAGGGGTTTAGGGGTGGCACCTTGCTTGCTAAAGGTCGGGGAACTAATGATCAGGGCTGAGACGAGCACACTCGATTCGCGCGACCCGGGGCCATGAGCAGCGACAGGGTCTCGCCCCGGCTCCGGAAGTTCCTCGGCCAGCGGCTCCGCACCCTCCGCAAGCAGCGGGGGTGGAGTCAGCGCGCGCTCGGCCGGCACTCGGGGCTCAGCGGCAAATTCATCGGCGAGGTCGAGCGCGGCGAGAAATCAATCTCGGTCGACAGCCTCTACGGGGTCTCCCGCGCGCTCAAGGTTTCGCTCCGGACGCTGACGGACGCGCCGTCGGACCGCACGCCAGTGCCGAGCGAGGACGCCGAGAAGCTGCTGGCGCTCCTCGTGCAATACCGCGCGCCCCGCGACCTGCACAAGGTCTACCGCGTCCTGCGCACGCTCTTCCGCCACGACCGGGCGCGCTGAGCGGCGGGCCCTCGCCCGGCGTCACGCCCTCGACAGGCCGCCGAAGACGATCCGTCCTGTCGGCAGGACTCAGTCGGGCAGCCCAGGACACCTTGCGCTGGACGAGGCCGGCGCGCCGGCCGAACCGCTCGCTCCGGACGGTCTACCGGTCCGGTTCGTGGCGCATCCGGGCGGATCACGCCGGCCACGTCAGTCGCGTTGGACATGCCCGCCTCCCGCGCCGCGCCCGCGCTCCGGACACGCAGGCGGCAGTGGGGCGTGAGCCGGACGGAGACGCCCGCGGGTGCGGAGGCCGCCCGCAGGGCTCGGTGCTTCGGACGGTCGTCGCGACCTCGAGGCGCCGTCGGACGTGATGTCACGTCGTCGACCCGGAGCCGCGGCCGCCCAACAAGGTCGGGGTGTCGGTCAGGGGGGCCGTCCCGCTCTATCGGCCGGGACGAGGTCGACTGCCGCGGCTGGCAGAGTATGATCGGGTTGCCGTGACGAGGGGGGCTGCCGCGGGGCTGGCCGTTCGCCGTCGGGTCCTGCTCGTCCTGATCGCGAGCGGTGCCGCCGGATGCTCGGCGGGCGCCCCCGCGTACCGGGACGAGACGAGCCTCCGCTCCCTGACCCTCGGAGAACCGAAGGCGGCGGTACTCGCGACGTTCGGCGAGCACGACAGGGACGTCCGGAACAAGTCCATTCCTGTCGTGGCGATCCGAATGCGGATCGGCGAGCGAACCGGCGCCGGGGATTTCCTGGAGATCGGCGAGGTGCCGTTGATCGACAGGAGCTCGGGCCGGGTCAGATACTACTGGGTCCTCTTCGAGAACGGCCGGTTGGCCGTCTGGGGACGGCCCGAGGATTGGGGCCTGGTGGCGGGGCGGTATCCAATCAGCTTCAGACCAACCCAGACCACCAAGTAGGCAGGCCGCCTCACCGGCCGACGGACGACCGCGGAGGAAGGTGTCGGCGTCAGGCGACACCCGACTCGGCCCCGGATCGGGCGGGGCCGCCTTCGGTGGTCGCGGGGCGTGGCGCCGCCGGCTGATCGCGGTTCGTGACCCGGCTCGAGCAGAAGACCTCCAGATCGCGCCCGACCTATGGACCCCCAGGGCCAACGAGCCAGCGCCGCCGCGCGCGCGGCAGATCGCCCCGGAGAGCCGCGAGCCCCCCGCGGCCGTCCGGTGCGTCGTCTGCGCGCGTGCCTGCGGGGCGGATTAGACCGTTGCCCGCACGATCGGCCTCGGACGGGCGGGGGGACGGGAACCACGATGCCGCGTGTTGTTGGAATCCGCCGGCGTCAGCCGGCGCAGGACGTCACGTCAGGACCTCCTGGACCTTTGTCAGGAGGGCGTCGGGCACGAACGGCTTCGGCAGAATGGGCGCGTCGAGCCTGAGAGCATCCCGCGTCTTCTCGTCGGCGTAGCCGGAAATATACAGCACCTTCAGGCTCGGGTGCGTCGGCAGGAGGCGCTTCACCATGGCCTGCCCGCCGAGACGGGGCATGAGGAGGTCGGTAATGACGAGGTGAATCGCGCCCGCGTGCTGCTCGGCGACGTGCAGCCCCTCCAGTCCGTCACCGGCCGTCAGGACGGTGTAGCCGTGCGTCTCGAGAACCTCTTGCATCAGCGCTCGAGGGCCGGCCTCATCCTCGACCACCAAGATGGTTTGGGGCGAGGTCGTCTTCATGGTCGGGTTCGCCACCTCCAGCGGATGTAGTCGCCCTGCCCGGAGCCGAGACGGCGCCCGCGAGTGTCCCGACGGCCCGCCGCGAACGAGGCTGAGTCTCGCAACCGCCCCCAAGTATCCGTCATCTTGGCCCCTCGCGCACTGGAACGGTCTCGCTCGGTGCCGGCGCGTCACGATAGCCCACCCCGAAGGCGCCCGCCCGAGAAGGCAGCCGTGGTCGCGGGCCTCGGGCCTCGCCCGTCGTCGTCATCTCCCGTCAGCGCCGCCGGGACTGGCGCCCTCGCCCGTCCCCCACGACGATCGGGCAGCGGCGACGGAGATCATCGTCCAGACGGATCAGGTCGACGACGGGTCGCGAATCGCCCGAAGGGAGCTCGGCCGCCCGCGTCGCCCGCACGGCCCTGGAGTCACGCGCCCGCGGAGGCCGCCGTGTCCGTCAAGGTGGCGGGCCCGCCCGCGGCGGGCGTCTCCGGCACCTTCCACATCACTCTGCCCCGTCGGCCCACGAAGACGAACTGCCGGGCGCGGATTTCGTGGCCGCGACGCCGCTCGAGCTTTCGGCGCTCGTCCCACTTGCCAGCGTCCTCCCGTCGCCGCTCCCCCCGTCGCCGGTCCAGGATCACCTCGACGGTCGGCCGCTCCGCCGACACGCGCGACAGGTATTGGTACTGCTCAGGATCGTCGGCCGGCACGATGAAGCGCCAGTCGGGGGCGCGAGCGGGCCCCGACCCGCCGGCGGCGCGCCACGGATTCACGGGCCCATCTCACTTCGCACGCGGACCTCGTCGAAGACCCGGCACCCCGGGGCCTGCCGAGGCGGGTCGGGCGCGGGGCCACGGCTGACCACGAACCGACCGTCGAGCCAAGCGGAGCTCATCCGGATCCGGGGCGGGGGTACGAGCCGAGGGCGAGCGCGCCCAAGGGGCGCCCGGGCGTACGCGCGGTGAGCACGGAGCAGCGACGCCACGAGGCATCATGTGGGAGTTCGACATTAACGGCGAAGCCTCCCGGTTTGCAAGGGAGAGGAAGGGCCGGGAGGCTCGAGGCCCTACTGCGCCCGCCCGGACGCCCGCGGAGCCCGACCGCCGGCCGGGTCCTTGGCCGGACGCTTTGAGGCGGCGACGCCCGTCGGCCCGACGAGCGCGTCGAGCTCGCCCTGAACCCAGCCCTGGCGTTCGGCCTCTCTCCGGACAACGCCCTCGAGCCGCCGGAACGTCGCCTCGCTCAGGCTGACGAAGCGGAAGCCGTGGCCGTCCGAATCTTCCCGAACGGGAACGGCGAGGACCTCGAGGGGCGCCGTTTCGTCCGGCGGGATGAAGCTGAGCTTGACGACGGAGTCGAGAGCCAGCGGCCCGTGCGGACGGACCTTCATGCCGAAGAGGCTCAGGTCGACGCACTCACCCACGGACTCGGTGCCGGCGGCCCCGGCAATCCGGACGGGAATCGGCAAGGGCGGCCGCAGCGAGCGCCGCCGCTCTCCGGCGCGTTCGCCTTCCCCGCCCTGGCGATCGGTCGCGCAGACCTCGAGATAGGCGATGAGCCCGCGCGCCAGATCGCGAGAGATGCGCTTGTCGGCAAAATCGAGCACGCCGAGGCGGAGGCACTCTCGCGCCTGTCCCTCTGTCGGGAAGCCGGAGACGGCGATCAGTGGGACTTCCGCCCATCGCGCGGGCCGCTGCCGGAGAAAATCCAGCCCGCTCACGCTCGGGAAGTAGAAGTAGAGGTTGAGGAGGATCGCGTCGGGCGGTGCGGCTTCGAACCGCTCCAGCGCCGCGTCGACGCTCGGGACGACGACGGGCGTGTGCCCCGCCTCGATCAGCAGATCCCGGAAGACGGAGGCGATCTCTTCCTCGTCCTCTACCACCAGGATCCGCACCTTCGCGTCCCTCCTTTGTTCTGTGGTCTGTCCCGAGTTCGGTGGTCTGTCCCGGTGACGTCACCGGGCGCCCCGGCTGCGGTTAGGTGAGGCAGCAAGGCGTGAGCCAGGTAGGAGAGAGGGTTAAAGGCCCGGATTCGAAGGTCTCTCGGCCCCGTCAGGTGTCAGGCCGGCATGGCGATGCCACCCGGGGACACAGTGGGCGCCGCCGAGGAGTGCCGCAGGGCCGGTGCGGCCACCCCGGAGGCGCCCCCACCAGAGCCGGTCAGGGAGACGCCGCGCCGACCCGGACCGATCGCCTCACTGTTGAGCGGGCTGGGGGGCCTGAGTCTCGGCCGACGCCTGCGTGCCGCCGGGCGTCGTCGACAGCACCGTGACCGTGACCCGGCGCTTCTTTGCCTGCTCCTCGGGCGCCCCCGTACCGGACAGCACCCCGAGCCCTACCCAGTGGATCCGCGACAGCTCGATTCCCTTCTCCACGAGGTAGCGCTGCACGGCGGCCGCCCGGCGCTGGCTCAGCTGAATGTTGTAGTCGCGTGTGCCGACCGGATCCGTGTAGCCCTCCAGGTTCACCATCAAGTCAGGATGCTCCCGGACCTGGGTCGCGATCTCGGCGAGCGCCGTCTGGTCCGCGTCGTTGAGGTCCGCCTTGTCGAAGGCGAACGTCACGACCGTGCTCGCCACCGCCTGGGGCGGCCCGCTTCGCTGGTCGCTCGGCCCACGCCCTGTCTGCTCGGCCTTCGCCAGGGCCGTGCCGGCCGTCGCCGCGCTGGCCTCGGCCTTCGTCGACGCCTCGCGCGCGAGCGAGGCCGCCTCGTCCGCGGTCTTGGCCGCCCGCTCCGCGAGGGTGCGCACGGCTATGAGCTGAGCGGCGGGATCGGATTCCGCGGCCGTCGTCTGGCCCTGGTCGGCGGGCTGGACTCCCGCGCCCTGCGTCCCGCCTCCCATGGAGGCGACGCGCGAGAGCGTCACGCGCACCGGCCCGTCTGCATGGTCGAAGATCCCGGCCATTTGATCCCCGCGCACCCTGAACCGCGCGGTCACGAGGTCGCTTCCGAGCTCGTGCTCAACGCGAAGCCGCGTGCCGGAGACGACGAGCACGACGGGCACTCCGCCGCCGCCCGCGCGGCGAAGCGAGGTCGGGATTTCTTCGGCTGCCATGGTGTCGTGCAGCACAAGCTTTCCCGTCCCCGTCGAGCCCCGCTGGGCGAAATCGGCGAGGACCGCGCCGGTGCGTGTGCCCTCCACGCCGGGCAGGCTCCAGGTGCCGATCCAGTGCCCCGAGACGTTGACGCTCGCGGCTGGGGCGGTTCGGGCGGTCGGGACCGCCGGGGAGACCAGCACCATCGGCTCGGACGGGGCCGCCGGCTCGGGCTCGACCATCCCGAAGCCCGCCCAGACCTTTTGCGGGTGGTCGCCGGCCTGGGCATCGGCGAGAGCGACGAGCCCGCCGAGGCCGGCGGCGGTCAGGAGCAGCACTGCGGGGCGCACGAGGCCCTGTGGTCGCATGAATCTCTCCCTCCCTCTCCTCGTCCTCGACCGCCACTCAGCCATCGGCGCCGTCCCCCCTCACTCGAACCAGCGCACGACGAGCGCGATGAGGGCGGCCAGGACCAGGAATCCGATCGTCACACTAATGAGGACTCCAGCCGCTTCGAGCACCTCAATCGTCCAGAATCTTCCAGCGACGCCGCAGCGACGTCCCGTCCGTGACAAGCACTGGCCGTGCCATCCGAGGGTCGACCCGGCGATCTTCGAACTCTCAGCCACTTACGTGGGTCGGCCGCGCGCGCGACACGCCGAATTCCGCCCGCATCCTGACAGTGTCAGCCCAGCCAAAAAGTGCCCACGGCTGACACAGGCTGTCGGTCGCTGACAGTCCGGGGCCCCGGCGCTGGGCCCCGATCCGCCGCTCGGCCACGAGCGCTAGGGTTGTCCCGGTCACCGACCGCCTGGAATGCGGCTTGCACCGTCAGGAATCGGCACCTCTTCGTGCGGGGACCAGCCTGTCGGAACGCGCGTCGAGGCCCGAGGCCCACACCGGGAGAGTCGCGATGCGGAAGGAGGCAGAAGAGATGCTTGGTCGTTCGGGAGCTTCGAGGCCCGGGGTCACGCCCCCCGGGTCCGCGTCGGAGGACCGCCGGGCCGCCGCCGAGATGACCTTGCTCACGATCGTCGGCGACAGCGCGAGGGTCGAAGGGAAGTTCGACATCGCCGAGTCCATCCACATCGAATGCGCCGTCGGCGGCGAGCTGAAGGTCGGCAAGCAGCTGGTGATCGGCGAGAAGGGCGTGGTGAACGCGAACGTGCAGACCGTCGACGCCATCATCCGGGGGGCGTACGAGGGCACGATGGTGGCGACCGGCAACGTCGAGATCACCGCCACCGGGCGGGTGAACGGCAACATCGAGACGGACTCGCTCGTCATTTCCAAGGGCGGCTTCTTCAACGGCAACGTCGTGAAGACGGGCGGACGCGAGCCGAAGGCGCCCGTCTATCTCGTCGAGGACAAGCGGGTGGGCGTCCCGAGGTAGTCGCCCGCTACATCCACCATGGGGAGCCCGGCAGGATCGCGGACGCGAGCGCAGGCGGTGACCCGGTGACCCGCCGGCCACGGCTCAGCGTCTTCATCGTCCCGAGCGACGGCGCGCGGCCCGTGCGCTTCCACCTCCCGCGGGCCGTCGTCCCGGCCGTCGTGGTCGCCGCCGCCCTCACCCTCACCGCGCTCACCGCCCTCGTCTGCGACTATGTCCGCGTGCGGCGGCTCGCCGCGAGCCCGGCCTTGCTCGAGCGGCAGCTCGCCGAGCAGCAGGGACTCGCCGCCTCGCTCCAGACGCGCATCGGCGAGATCCGCCTCGAGATCGGGTCGTGGCGGGACCTGCACGCCAAGATCTGGGAGCCGTTCGGGCCGGACGTCGGTCGCGTCCAGAAGACGCGCGGCATCGGCGGCGCCGGCGCGGCGGCGCCCTTCGAGCACGGCGGGGTCAGGCAATCGCCGCTCGAGGACCTCGAGCGACTGGCCGAGACCGTGGACGAGGCCGATCAGAACCTGCGGGCGCTCGAGCGACTGATGGAGCACGCGGGAAAGGCGCTGGCGCTCATGCCGTCGCGCTGGCCCGTGCGCGGCGCCGTGAACTCCGAGTTCGGGCGTCGCCCCTCGCCGTGGGAGGAGGGGACCGAGTTCCACCCGGGCCTCGACATCGCCGCCGATACCGGAACGCCGGTTCACGCGCCGGCGCCGAGCAGCGTCGTCTTTGCCGGGCGCCAGCCCGACTTCGGGTTGACCGTGATCCTCGAGCACGGACACGACATCCGCTCGATCTACGGACACCTGTCGAAGGTGCTGGTCTCCGCCGGACAAACGGTCGGGCGCGGGCAGCTCATCGCGCTGACCGGCAACAGCGGTAAGTCGACCGGCCCTCACCTGCACTACCAGATCCTCGTCAAAGGCCAACCGGTCAACCCGCGCGCCTATCTCTGGGAATGAGCGGCCGAGATTCCGCACGGCCGCGTGGCGCGATGGCGCAGGACGTCCGCGCCGAGCGGACCGACCGCTCGGCACCCCGAGGCAGAGCGGCATGACGTGGGTCGTCGAACTGATCCGGGCGCGGGCGGCGGATCTCCACGACCATGCCGCGGACCCACGCGCGGACGCGACGCCGGTCGAGACCGGGGAATCGCGCGTCGTACGGAGCTTGATGGTCGGGCTCCTGCCCGCCGGTTTGCTCTGGCTGACGGTGTTCTCCCTGCTCCGCGACCTTCTCGGGTAACGCGTCCCGGCGCCGAGGCCGAGGGCACTCGGGGGACGCCGCGGGCGGGCCCAACCTCCGGGTCACTCACCCGATCTCCTCCCGCGGACGACCCGATCCCTTCACGCGGCTCCCCGGCGGTGGTCGCCGGACTGAGCTTCCTCTGGCTCTCGCTCGACGCGCCGTCACTCTCGGCGTATCCGGCGGACGGGTCGACACCCCTCGCGCTCGAGATCATCGACACCGGCCTGTGCGCTCGCCGGCGCGACGCACCGCCGCGGCTCGGCGCGGCCAGCCGAATCACCGCGCCCGTCAGCCGTCTGGGCCGCCTTCGGCGCAGGCACGCGCGCGCCGACAGAGGACGAGACCGGACCCCGTCGAGCGGACCAGTTCCCCGCCGCGCTCGCAGAATCTGAGAGAGTGCCCCGCGCATCCCAATGGCGAGGAGGCATGACGGATGGCAAAACGGATTCTCGTCCCCCTTGACCGGTCCTCCGCCAGCGAGGCCGTGCTGCCGGTGATCGGCGACGCCGCGCGCGGTGCCGGGGCGACGGTCAGGCTCCTGCACATCGCGCCGGTTCCCGACGCCGTCGAGCGTGAATACGGACGGGTCGCCGCGGACAGCGACCGCGTCATGGAGCGGGCCACCGCCGAGGGAGAGAGCTATCTGGAGGGGGCCAGCGCGAGTCTGCAGGGCATCCCGGTCGAACGCGTCGTGCGGTTCGGGGATCCCGCGCGCGAGATTCTCGTCGAGGCGGAGGCCTGGGGCGCCGACCTGATCGCGGTGACGGCGACGCCGGCGAGCCCCTTCAGGCGGCTCGTCCGCCGGGGCGGAGTCGCAGACCGGGTCACGCGGGGTGCCGCCGCCCCGGTGCTTCTCTACCGGCCTCGGCGGGACCGGCGGCGCGCGGGCCTCAGCTGAGCGGCTTCCGCGAGCCTCCCCTCAGCGCCGCCGCGACGAGGTTCTCGACGTAGGCGACGCTGACGGGCTTGGGAATGTAGGCGAAGGCGCCGCTCTCCGCCGCTTCGGCCGCGATCCTCAAATCCCGTGTTCCGGTGATCACGATGACCGGGATCGTCGCCTGAAGCTGGCGGACGAGCTTCAGTACGTCGAGGCCGCTGAAATCGGGCAGGCCGATGTCGAGCAGGACGATGCTCGGCCGGCGCCGGTGGGCGACCTCGAGGGCGTCGCCCCCGGTCGCCGCCACGTCCACGACGTAGCCGAATTCCCCGCGCGCGAACCATTCACGCAGGAGCTCGCGCACCGTCGCGTCGTCTTCGACGATCAGCAACCGGACCGGGGGGGCAGGCGGCTCCGGCCGCGCGGGCGGCGATGGAACCCGGTTGACGGATGGGCCATCGCTCACGCCGCGGCCGCCCGGGCTTCGCGAGAATGGTTCACGATCGCCGGGCGCGGCGTGTCAACGGCCCGGCACCGTGAGCGCCTCCGCCTGGCGCAGCTTCTGGAGCAGGCTCCCGAAGGACTCGACCTGGATGACCTGACTGGACTCCCGGCGATACGACGCGACGAAGCTGACGCCGCCGATCAGCACGTCGTAGACGGCCCAGCGCGCGCCGACGCGGTAGAGGCGATACTCCACCGGAATCTCGCCCCGCCCGGCGGTCACGATCTTCGCCCGGACTCGCGCGTAGGCCTGGTCGATCGACTCCCCGAGGTAGACGATCCGGTCGCCCGCGTAGGCCTGAATCCTTTCCACGTACGCCCGCTCGAGCCTCCCCGTGGAGAGCCGAATGAATTCCGCGCGCTCCCGGGTGGAGTAGCCGGTCCCGTGCCGGGCCAGCGCCTGCCGCGCCATCTCGGGGAAGTCGAAGAGCGACGCGGCCACCCGGTGGATCTCGGCGCGCCGCTTCTCGGTATTGCCGGGACGCGCCAGCTCGGGATCCCGCAGAAGGGCGAGCACCCGCCCGACCGAGGATTGGACGACCACGAGGGGCGTTGTCGGAGAGGCGACGGTGGCCGCCAGCAGCAGCCACGCCGCGAGTGCTTTGCTCATCTTCGCCCTTCCCGGCAGGCCCTCGCACGCATAGGACGTACCAGCCCCCCGGTGTCACGGGCCCGCTCGGGCAAGACATTGAATCGGCAGACATCGAACGGGGCGCGGGCGCGGTCGACAGGGGGCGGGCGCGCGCCGCGGCGACGACGGCTGTCAGGGACCATTACAAAATTTCGTCGGTCGGCCCCGGGGCAGGGGTGAGGCCAGCCGGCCGGGCCTGCCTGTGCGGCCCGCTCACCGCGCCCGGGGCGGCACGGCGGGCACCCCATCGAAGCCGAACATGTTGCAGCAGGTCCCCAGGAGCGCTCCGGCGCGCACGAACCTGTCGTCTTGGGCATCGCGGGCCGCGTCGGCCTCCGCTTCCAGGCCGGCGGCGAGCAGGGTCCGCGCCTCCTCGGTCGGCTCGGGCTTCTGCCGTATGAGCCCGAGCGCCCGGGCTGCCGATCGAGCGAGGCGGGGACGGGGCGCCAGCGCGAGGAGCCGGGTGAGGGCGGCCTCGGCATCCGGGATCTGTCCACCTCGGAGGTAAGCAAGGGCGAGGTAGAGGTGGGCGGTCTCGCTGCTCGGCTGCCGGGCGACTACACGGGCGAGATCGGCCACCGCCTCGGCGAGCTTGCCCTCCTTATAGCGGGCGATCCCGAGGCCCATCAGGGCATCGAGCCGGTCGGGATCGCGAGCGAGGGCATCCTCGAAGTGGCGCGCGGCGTCAGCATACCGTCCGACCTGCAGGGCGACCCGGCCATCCGCATAGGGCGTCGCGCAGCCGGCCAGCAGGACGAGGCCCAGGACGCCGCACCCGAGCCGGACGCTCACTGCTCCGCGCTCCCCCGCCCGATTGCAGGCCCGCGCGACGGAGGCGTCGCAGCATCCGGGCCTGGCTGCCCGCGCGTTAGTCTTCTTCGCCCCCGCGGCGCTTGAGCGCTCGTCGCCGCTTCTTCCGGGCCTGCGCTTGCTTCCGCTTTCGCTTGACCGAGGGCTTCTCGTAGTAGGCCCGGCGCTTCATCTCCTGGAACGCGCCCTCCTTGAGCATCTGCTTCTTGAGCGTCTTGAGGGCCGCCTCGATCTGGTTGTCGAAGACCTCAACTCTCACGTCATCCTCCCGACCCGGCCCGGGCCCGCCCTTCGTCACGCTCCGTGGCCGCGTCCGACTGCGCCGCTCCCCCCCTCTGGGGGGGAACGCGGGTGGCCGCGACGCGCGCCAACGCCACCAGCCGCACGACCGCCAGGGCGCGGATCAGGAGCCAGGACGGATCGAACTCGCCCCGCCCGACACTGAACTTCGCGGCCCGCGGGTCAGCGTGATGGTTATTGTGGAGGCTTTCGCCGCCCGTCACCCACGCCAGGGAGCGCCAATTATACGCCGTGTTCTCGAAGTTCTGCGCCCCCCGCCAGTGCCCGAGGCCGTTGATCAGGGGCGCCAGGACGAACACGTACAGCAACGCGTGCCCCAGCCCGGCGCCGAGGCCGGCGCCGACCCCGAGGATGACGCACAGCAGCACCAGGCCGAGCGCCGGACCGCACCAACCCCAGGCGAAGACCACGCGGTCGAGCCAGTCCTCCTGCAGATCGGGGGCGAACGTCTCGATCGTCTCACGGTTCTGCACGGCCCGCATGTAGTAGTACACGTTGAAGAGTTGCACGTGCCAGAAGCCGAAGAGCCGGGGGCTGTGGGGATCCCCGTCTCGGTCGGTGAAGGTGTGATGCTTCCGATGGACGGCCACCCACTCCCGCCGGCGCATACCCGTCGTCAGCCAGAGCACCGCTCGAAAGAGCAGCTCCGCGACCGGGTGGACCCGGAGGGCCCGATGGGCGAGGGCCCGGTGAAGGTAGACGGACGTGGCGATCACGGCGATCTGAGCCAGCGCAACCGCCACCAGGGGAACGATCCAGACGGATGACAGCACAGCGCCTCCTGCTCAGCGAGAGGACCGCGCGAGGACGTCGAGATCGGCGGAGAACCTCGGCCGATCGCGCCTCACGGAGTCACTCGGCGGCTATAGGGACGACCGAGGGAGGCGAGCGCAAGCCCGGTCGCCTCCGATCGTCGTCTCCCCGTGGTGGCCTCGGTATGGCTCCTCGCCGCTCCGGGCCGGGCGATTCCGGCCGACGGCGATCTCGCGGCGCGGCTCCCCGCAGCCCGGGCTGGCGGCACGCGCCCGCCGGGCCCGAGGGCCCCGGCGGTCCCGCACGGCGCGCCCACCGAGCGCCGTGTCATCACCGCTTCCGCCCCTCGTCCCGGTCGCCGGGTCGCGGCGATCGCCGTCTCCCCAGCGCCCAGTGGCTCGCGTCGTTCGACCTCCTGCCCTCGGCTCGGGGCGGAGTGTGGGGTGCCGCCCCGGAGCCCGCTCGCCGTCTCGCCAGGCCTCGCGCGCGTCGGACCGCGTGCGCCTGGTTTTCGATGTTGGCGAGGAGGGCCCGATCATCGGCGCGCTTCAGTCCCTCCTCGATGAGGGCACGCAGGACGATCTGGAGGCTCACCGTGAGCTTGAGCTTTGTCGTCGTCCGACCGGCCAGGACTCGGGCCCGCTCGAGGACGTCTGCCGGGAGAATGAGCAGGACCCGCGTCTTGTTCTCGAACATCGTCGCCTCCGCTGTGGTTCCCACCCGGACGACCGACCGGCCTCTGGAGAGGGTCTGTATATAAGATATACTTCAACTATACTTCAGTACTAGGGTATACTGCCAGGTGAATCGGGGTGCACGTTTCGCGCCGCCGGCGAGGCCGGGCGGCCGCCCCCGAGGGCACGTCCGAAGCGGTCGTCAGGGGCATGGCCGGGACCCCGGGACGCTGACGCCGACCCCAGACGCAGATCGAGACCGACGCCCACTGTGTTGCGGAGGAGCCTACGATGAGCGGGATCCGGGTCGTCGACGAGGTGACGATCAGCGCAGGTCGCGACGACCGGTGACGACGCACCGATGAGCCGCATCGCGCCGAAGAAGTCCTTCTACTGCACCGTCGTCTCCGAAACCGTGGCGATCACCCTGGCCCGGCGATCCCGCTTCAGCGGCCGCGAGGATCTGTTCGTCCAGTGCAGCGAAGCCGACTGCCAGTACGTCGACTCCAATGCGCCGCCCTGCCCCCTGACGCTCAGTCTCTTCGCGGTCGAGATCGAACGCCGGGCGGCGCGACGCAGCGCGGGAGGTGAAGCATGACGCTCGACATCGTCGCGGTGCGCGGTCAGGTGACTTGGTGGACCTGGGTGATTCGAGACGCCGCCGGCGTGGCGATCGAGGAATCGAAGACGCAGTTTCGTGTCATCGAAGACGCCAAGGCCAGTGGTCATGCTCGACTCGCGCAGCTCCAAGCCCCCCGGCAGCGGCCCGGCCAGGACTGACGAAGCCCGGTCCCCCCGACCCAGCCCGACACGCACCCAGCCCGACAGGCGTTGACGAGGCCGCGAGGTCAGCGCAGAGTCGCGCCCCATCGACCCCCTCACGTCCAGGTCCCCGAAGCGTAGAGGGGTCTCCTGCGGGGTTATCCGCCCGCCCACCCAACGCCCCAAGGTCGGATCAGCCGGTGTCGAGCACCTCGCGGACCGTGCGCGACAGGGCATCGGGCAGGAAGGGCTTCTCGAGCACCGGCCTGCCCTCGGGGTGCCGCCCCGATCGCCCGGTGACGGCATCGGAGTACGCCGAGATGTAGAGCACCTTGATCTCAGGCCGGTAGGCCCGGAGGCGCTCGGACAGCTCGAACCCGTTCATCTGGGGCATCATGAGATCGGTGACGACCAGATGGATGCGGCCCGCGTACCGTTCCCCGAGCAGGAGCGCCTCGCCGGGGTGCCGCGCCTCGAGCACCCGGTAGCCCTGTGCCTGGAGCACCTCCTGAGCGAGCTCCCGCACGCCCTGCTCGTCCTCGACCACCAGGATGGTCTCCGAGCCGCGCGGGGCCTCGACCTGCGCCCCCGCCGGCGGCGCCAGCTCGACGGCCATCTCGACCCGCGGGAGGTAGATCGTGAAGCACGCGCCGCGTCCGAGCGCGCTCTCCACGGCGACGGACCCCCCATGCTGCTTGACGATTCCGTACACGGTCGACAGCCCGAGGCCCGTGCCCCGTCCCGCCTCCTTCGTGGTGAAGAACGGCTCGAAGATGTGGGACTTGGTCTGCTCGCTCATCCCGACCCCGGTGTCGGTCACCGACAACCGCACGTGCGGCCCGGCGCGGGCTCCGGGGTGGCGCGCGGCAAACGCCTCGTCCAGATGGACGGTCGCCGTCTCGAGGGTGACGCGGCCACCGTGCGGCATCGCATCGCGCGCGTTGACCACGAGGTTCATTAGGACCTGCCCGAGCTGCCCGGAGTCGGCGCGCACGGCCGCGAGGCCTGACTCGGGAACGACGGCCAGGTCGATGTCCTCGGCGATCAGGCGCCGGAGCATGGGCTCCATGTTGGCCACGACCGCGTTGAAGTCGAGCACGCTCGGCTCGAAGACCTGCTTGCGGGTGAAGGCCAGGAGCTGCTTGGTGAGGTCCGCGGCCCGCCCGGCCGCCTTCTCGATCAGGTCGAGGTCCCGCCGCAGGCGCTCCTCGGGCGGCAGGCGCGTCTCCAGGAGCTTCGCGCGGCCGGTGATGACCGTCAGCAGGTTATTGAAGTCGTGGGCGATGCCGCCGGCCAGCGCCCCGATCGCCTCCATCTTCTGGGCCTGGCGCAGCTGATCCTCGAGCTGCGCCCGCGCCTCTTCGGCCTGCTTGCGCTCCGTGATGTCCTGGACCACGCCCAGCATCCGCGGCGCCCCCGCCCCCTCGTCCCGGGTGATGTCGGCCTCCTCATGCACCCAGCGCACGGTGCCGTCCGGGCGGACGATGCGGTGGTCGATCCGGTAATGGCCCCCGCCGCCGAGCGCGGCCTCACTCGCCCGTCTGACCGCCTCCCGGTCGTCGGGATGGACGAGCTCGAAGAACGTCTCCACGCGGCCGTCGAAGCCGCCCTCGGGGATCCCGAAGATCCGATAGGTCTCGGCCGACCATCGGAGTGGGCCCGACGTGCTCGCCGCCGAGACCCAGTACCCGACGTGGGCCACCTCCTGGGTCTTCTCGAGGAGCGCGTAGTTCTCGCGCCACGCCCCTTCCGCCTGGCGCGCCTCGGCCTGCCGGCGTTCCAGCTCGGCCACCTGCTCGCGCAACCGGTCGACGACCGCGGCGAGGCGGGCCTCGCGGTCCGGGACCTCCCCCGCGTCGTCCCCGGGCTCGCGGGTCGACTCCGCGAGATCGAGCCGGACGGGGAGGCCCGGCGGGTCGTTCGCGGACCTGAGCCGGGTGATGTGAGCCATGCCCGCCACGATGGCGCGCACGCGCTCTGCGGCGCCGAGGGCCTTCTCGAGCCGCGGGCGGGCCCCCGCGTGCAGGTCGACGTCCCGCGCGAGCATCTCGAGGTGACCCACGATGATCGAGAGCGGGTTGTTGATCTCGTGCGCGGCCGCGTTGGCCAGCTGGGTCACGGACCGGAGGGCGAGGGCCTCGCGCTCGGTCGCCTCCGCTCGCTTTCGCTCAGTGATGTCAAGGAACGTGCCGAGGATCGCGGGCCGGCCTTCCCATGACACGACCGAGACCACGATCTCGATCCAGATCGGCGCGCCGTCCTTGCGCCGGCCCCGCGTCTCGTAGCGGGTCGGGGCCGGCTCGCCGCGGAGGCGCGCCGCGCGATAGCCCTCGATGCGCGCGTGCTCCTCGGGCGCGAGGAAGATCAGGTAGTCCTGCCCGACCAGCTCCGCCGCGCTCTCGTAGCGGAAGGTCCGAACCATCGCCTCGTTGGCGAACCGGATGGTGCGGTCCTGGTGGATGTACATGCCCTGGATCGACCCGTCCACGACCGCGCGATACCGCTCCTCGGTCACCCGGAGCGCCAGGAGGGCGGCCTCCGCGTCGGCGCGCGCCGCCTGCTCGCGGGCGAAGAGCCGAGCGTTCGTGATGGCGATGGCGGCGTGGTCGGCGAGCCGCACCAGGATCGCCTCGTGGTGGTCGCCGAACGGGCGCGGCGACCGGTTCTGCGCGTACAGGAGTCCCTCGATGCGGTCGCCGATCCGGATCGGAACGGCCACGGCGGCGACGGTCGCGTCCTCAGGCGCCCACAGGAGGTAGTCCTTGGTGACGCGCGGATCTTCCGCGTAGTTGCCGGTCCGGAACGGGCGTCCCGTCACGAGCACTTGACCGCCGACTCCCTGTCCCGGCTCGACGCGGCGATTCCGATAGGCGTCGGCGCGCGGGCCCGCCCGGTAGCGGACGATCATGGCGTCGGAGGCGGCGTCGCGGATGGCGATCATCGCCCGGTCGCTGCCGCAGAGCTCCCGCGCCGCTTCGGCCACGCGCTGGAGAACCGTGTCGAGGTCGAGCGCGGCGTTGACGGTCTTTGCCAGCTCGGCGAAGAGCTCGGTCTCCCGGAGCTTTTCCTGTGTCTGGCGGTCGAGGTCGGCGTTCTCGAGGGCGAGCCCCACCTGGGACGCCACGCCCTCCATCAGGCCAAGCTCCGCGGGCGTGAAGCTGCGCTCGGAGGCCCACCAGACCAAGAAGAGCCCGCCAACGACCTCGCCGCGGACCGGGGTCGGCGCGAAGAGGAGCGATCGAGGCCGGCGGTCGGCCAGGAATCCCTGATCGAACCGGTGGTCGCTCTCATAGGCGGAGGTCCACACGGGCTTTCGGGTGTCCCACGCCTCTCGAAGGATCTTGAACCGCGAGATCGGAAAGGGGGTCTGGAGCAAGGTCGACCGGAGGTCCGTCGGGACGTGGTACCCGGCGAGGGGGACCAGGAGTTCTTTCGTGGCGTCGAGGACGTACGCGCCTCCCATGTCGGCGCCAAACCTCAGTGCCACGGCCGCGGTGACCTGGCGCATGGCCTCCTGCACCGAGAGCGGGGACGAGAACGCCCGTGCCACCTCCAGGAGTGTCTCGGTCTCTCGCAGACGCGCCGTGGTCTCCGCGAACATCCGTGCGTTGTCCAGCGCCAGCGCCGCCTGGTCGGCGAAGGCGGAGAGAAGCTGGAGCTCGGCCTCGGTCATCCGTCGCCCGCCGACGTCGCTCAGGCTCAGGGCACCGACCGTCTCGCCCCGGACCATCAGGGGCACGCCGACCACCGACCGGTGTCCCGTCGCCTTGGCGCGCTCACGCAACCAATCGGGCACGACGATGCGGGGATCGGCGAGAAAATCCGGCGACCACACGGTCCGCCCTTCGATCACCGCGCGACCGACGACGCCGTCGCCGGCCGCGAGGACCTTCCCGATCCACCGTCGCGCGTCGCCGCCCCCCGCGACGGCCAGGCACCGGAGCGCTCCCGTCCCCCGGTCTCGCTCATAGAGGGCCGCCGCCCGGCTGTGACAGAGCCGCAGCACCGCGTCGACGACGAGGTGGGTCACCCGGTCCAGATCGAGGGTTCCGACCAGCTCACGTCCGAGCTCGGCGAGGGCGTGCGCGGCCTCTTCGGCCCGCCCGCGCGCTGATGGAGGGCCCGTGGAGCGGGGTGACGGCCTGGGCGCCCCCGAGGCGCGCCCTCTCGGGCCGGGCGACCGCGGCATCACGCCGCGAACGGCGTGTGAGACCCGTGAGCCACGCGCTGCCGCGTCTTCATGCCGCTCCCCTCATGATAGTCCCCGGACGGGGAAGGGCAAAGGTCACCGACCAGCCGGTCGACACGTCCCCGCCGTATGCGCGCCGGGGCGGGGGGACGAGGCGAGCGCGAGAGCATCGGGCGCCCGCGCTGCCGCATAAGCGACCGTCACGGCGAGGGGATCCCGGACCGCTCAGGGCCAGAAGCGCCCTTCGCGCGAGCCCGGCCGGAATTCGCCCCAGACGCGAGAGGCGCGCTACGATGGGGTGGAGGAGGAGCCGGCGCACTACGGCCGTGCCCCACCGAAGGCCCCGCAGCACAAGGGAGGAGCTGACGCTATGAGATCGGTGCTTCTTTTCCTGACCGTGGTCGCTCTTGCGCTGTCGCCCGCCCTGTCCCCCGCCCAGTCGAGGACCGCCGACGCTCGCCCGGCCGCGCGGGTCGACGAGCCGACGAAGCCGGCCGACGTCGGCGCCGGCCAGGTGATGAAAGACTCGTGGCTCACGACGAAGACGAAGATGGCGCTCGTGAAGGACAAACGCGTGAAGGCCCGGCGCATTACGGTTGAGACGCAGGGCAGCGTCGTCACCCTGCGCGGCAAGGTGGCGACCGTCTCGGAACGGGTCGCGGCGGAAGAGGTCGCCAAAGGTGTGGCCGGGGTGAAGTCCGTCAGCAACGCCCTGCAAGTCGTCCCGGAGGTGCAACGGAAGTCGGTCGACGCGAAGGACGACGAGATTCAAAAGGCGGTGAAGGAGCGTCTCGGCAAGGACGGGGGGCTCAAGGACGCCGACATCAAGGTGCGTTCCGACAATGGCGTCGTGACTCTGTTAGGCAAGGCGCCTGACGCCAAGACCAAGACCCACGCCGCCGACCTCACGCGCGCGGTCCCCGGCGTCAGGGCGCTTCGGGACGAGTTGCGGTAGAGCGTCCGTCGACGCCGAACGAGCGTCGGCCGGCGCTCCTCTCTAAGACGGGTGTGGTGGGCCCCGACGGTGCGTCCGCCCGGTGGGGAGGGGACGGGCGGACGGGCAAAAGCGGCGAGCGACGGGTCACGAGCGGTCCGGCGGAAGGCGAATCTTCGGCCCGGCGCCGACGGCATCCGTCGGGGGGCCGGGTATCGAGGACGAACTGCCGGGAGGTCGCGCGCCCCCTAAAAGGCATCCGGGTCGACGCCAGACGCGTGAGCCATGGCGTCGGCGCGAAGCGGGCGCGTCGCTCGAGTAACCGGAGTCGTCCCGACAGCCGCGGCCCGCCGGGCGCCGTATCCCGAGGGCGCCCGGTGCCGACGGGAGCGGGAGCGGCGGGTCGTCGCGCTTCGGACCGCCGAAGATGCCGGGCGCCCCCGTATCGGTCCCGACACGCCTCGGACCCTTCCCGGCGCCCCTCGGGCCCGCTCTCCCGCAGGAGGAGGCGCTCCGAGCCCGCAGGACCGCTTCGTCGACGAGCGTCAGGATTCTGACGTCCAACGTGTCGCGGCGGGATCACGGCTTCCTCGGAAGTCCTTGAAAAGAAGAGGTATTGGGTGTCACGCCCGGCTGGCACGGGGGCTGCACTGACACTCGACTTCGCAGGACATTTTGACGCTCACCACGACCGCCGGGTCGTTCCCTCTCCGCTGAAGGAGGCCGGAATGTTTGAACAGATGGTCGGGACAGTTCCGGAACAGTGGCGGGAGATCGCCCAGTTGCTCATGGCGCCGATCATTTGGATCCCCCGCCTAGAGCGGCAGCTGATCGATTTGATCTTCAACTCCTCCTCGGGGTGGACCGCCGCGGCGAAGTATCTCTTTCTGCTGTTCCCCCTCCTCCTCGGTATCGCCGCGATCTGGTGTACGCAGCTCTCGATCTACACGCTCCCGTTTCGATCCCGACGCATCGCCTTCGTGTCGGCGATGCTGATGACGTGGTGGGAGGGCGCGCGCGCGGTTTGGCTCTACTGGGTCGGCGTGTTTCGGATGGCGGCCGTCGTCGCCGGCTGGGTATTCTCGCTCGCGAGGCTCGCCGTGAAGCTCGTCCTCGAGGCGCTGCACCAGCTCGTCCTCATGCCCTTCACGATGACGGGCCGGATGACCAACCAGTACTTCCAGCCCGGCGTGCCCTGGATCGCCTTCGTGATGCTGGTCTTCTGGTGCATGCTCGAGACGACCATCTTCACCTACACGCTGTTCCCCACCGTGTCGGAGGTGCTGGCCGACATGGCCGGCGTCGAGCAGGTGTCCCGATTCGCCGGGCCGGTCCTCTGGTTCTTTCTGCTTCTGCTGATCATGGGCAGCTTCGCGTGCGTCCAGGCCCTGACCGACGCGGTCAAGAAGCGGGAGTTCAAGTTCCTCGTCCAGATCGTCCTGGTCGAGCTGTTCGTCATGATCTTCGAGGTCATGTTCCTCTACCGCGAGCTGGTCGACGCGATCACGCCCTGGATCGCCCAGCAGACCGGCGACAAGTTCCGGCCCGGGATCGTCTTCACCCTGAGCCTGGCGACCTTCGGATGGGTCGGCGTGCGGGGCATGACGTGGTTCCTGTTCGGGCGTTACGGGACGCCGCCGCTGCTCGCCTTCATCTCCCGGCAGCCGATGGAGACGCAGGATGCCCGGGGGGTCGTGATGCCGCAGGCGGCCGCGCCGGCCGCCTGGTGGCGCGCGCCGCTCGAGGACTTCAAGCGTGAGATCGGCTGGCTGCACGAGAGGGGCGACCAACTGCTCGAGTACCTCGCCCTGCCCGTCCTCCATCTCATCGCGGCGGCCCTGAACTTCGGCATGGTGCTGCTGACGGGACGCCCCCTCTTCAGCCTGCCGTTCCGGGGGCTCAAGGAGGCGTTGGAGACGCGCGAGGTCCTCGCCGGCCTGCAGCTCCAGCCGCGGAAGCAGGGGAACCTATGACGCCGCGGCAGCGCCTCGTCGCCACGGCGCTGGTCGCCAGCACGCTCCTGGCCGCGGCCCCGCCCATCGCCGCGCAGACGCCCGACGGGAAGTCTCGGGAGACGCTCTTCGTCGGCGTCGACACGAGCGGGTCATTCCGCCGGGAGTACGACCACGCGGTGAGCTTTCTCGCCTATTACCTCTACGGCCGCCTCAACGGACTCGGCGGCCTCCGCCGGCCGCGCGAGTTGTTCGTCGCCGCCATCGGTGGTCGCGAACTGAGCGAACCGAAGGCCTTTCGGCCGATCCACGACTTCGCCGGCAAGGACATTGCCCAGATCGAGGCGGACCTCCGGAAGTGGTCGGCCTCCGCCGACGTGCTCACCGACTTCAACGTCTTCTTCGCCCAGGTGGCCAGGATCGCCAAGGAACGCAATCTGGTCCTGAGCCCTATCACGGTGATGATCGTCAGCGACGGCATTCCTGACGTCGCCGTCCAACCGGTCAAAGACGACCCGGGCGCGCTGTACCGGTCGATCGATCTCAGCCCGTTGGAGTTCCTCTCCAAGAACCTGACGCTGCGGCTGGTGTACGCGAGCCCCAAGGTCGACGACAACTGGCGGAAGTACGTCCATCGGCAGCGGATCAGGTTCTGGACGGTCGAGGCCGAGGTGATGCGGGGCTGGCGTCAGCAACTCACGCCAGGGGTGGAGCCGGCCGACCAGACGCGCCTCTGGAAGTGGGTGCGCGAAAACGTCGACTTCCGCGTGCGGTCACGGGGGCTCTGAGCCGGCGCACGTCGACCGGGTGGGCCGCCAGCGGCTCCCCTCAGCTCCTTCGTCTCGTCCGTCAGCGGCCCCCGCTGCCTCTCGAGCCCGCGGCGCTCCGTGAGGCCTGCCTCATCCCAGGCCGGCGGCACGGCCCGCCCTCCGCGAGGAATGGATGCTCGGCGCGGGCCTGGTCTCCCGGAGGGCTTCCCTTGGCGCTCGCCGGCGCCGGATGCTTGGGATCCGGCACCCCGCAGGGAAGGCTCTTCTCGGGTCGCGTCCGAGCGCTCGTCGGCGCCCGCCCTCTGCCGCACGATCCCGCGCCCCGATAGCGACGCGTCCAGCCACCCCCTGGAGGCGTAGAACCAGATCGGGACCGACGGCAGGCACGGCGGCGCCGGCAGCCAGCGTCTCCGGCAGGAGCCCGAGAGCCGAAGACGGCCGCCGCGTTGGTCAGCGTCGGGATCACGCCACGCGGGTGCCGCGTCAATCCCCCAGAACCGCCCTCACCGCCGGACGGTCTCGAGCACCGCCCACACGGCCACGACGGCCCACAGCAGGAGGGCGACCCACCTTGGAGGCGTGCCGGCCGTCAGCTTCCCCCAAACACCCAAGCCCCTGCCCACCGTGAGCCCTCCCGTCCGCGTATCGACAGTAGTCCCATGCCGTATCGTGAAGGACTGGCGCCCGGCTGAGACCTCGGCCCGCCGTCCTGCTCTGTGGGATGCGACGGCTCGGGCAGGCGATTCACATGACGCGCGGCGCCAGGCCAGGCGCTGACCGGCCGGCGGGTCGATCCAGGTGAGGCACTGCACCCCGGACCGAACGGGCCGAGCCGCAGAGTCGCGGCACGGACGAGCGGAGCGCGCACGCCGCGCGCGGGCGTGTCTTTCGCCCGTCTATAGTCGGGGCTCTGGGCGAAGCCGTGCGGACGCCTACCGCCGGGCGTGCTTCACGAACGTCCCCTGCTCGTACTCCCGGAAGGCGGTGCGCGGCTCCTCCTGTGTGTTCATGACGATCGGGCCGTACCAGGCGATCCGCTCCTTGAGAGGCCTCCCGGCGACAAGGAGGAAGCGGACGGTTTGCTTCTCGGTGGTGACGACGATGCGGTTCCCGGGCCCGTAGAGGACAAGGGTGCCCTCGCCGCACGCGCACGGGCGCGCCATGTCGAAGTAGTTCTCCCCGACGGCTTCGCGCGCGAAGGCGTCGCGCCCCAGATCGAAGTATCCCTCGCCCTCGATGACGTAGGCGAAGACCGTGTGCCCCGCCTTCGCTGGGTGTCTGAAGGTCGTGTCGGCCCGAAGCGACACGTCGAGGAGCTCCGGGTCGGTGACGATCTCCCGTACCGGCCCCCGCACGCCCGCCACCTCCCCGCAGATGACGCGCACCTCGGCGCCGTCGGGGGTCTTCACCTGCGGGACGGCGACCTGCTTCACCTCGCGGTAGCGGGGGTCCATCATCTTGTGGCTCGCGGGCAGATTCGACCACAGCTGGAACCCCCACATCAGCCCCGTGCGGTCTCCCTTGGGCATTTCCTGGTGGATGATGCCGCTGCCCGCCGTCATCCATTGGACGTCGCCCGCCGAGATGATCCCGCGGTCCCCGAGGCTGTCCCCGTGCTCAACGTCCCCGTCGAGCACACAGGTGATGGTCTCGATGCCGCGGTGCGGGTGCCAGGGAAATCCGCGCCGGTAATCGTCGGGGTTGTCGGAGCGGAAGGCGTCGAGGAGCAGGAAGGGATCGAGCCGGGGGACCTCCGCGAAGCCGAACGCGCGCTTGAGATGGACGCCGGCGCCCTCAATGGCCGGTTGGCTCTTCCAGACCTTCCGGATCGTGCGGTCGATCTCTCCGCTCTGCATGTGAGCCTCCGTGTGCGAGCGTTCACGATTCGATCACGATGTCGCGCACCGCCGGGCGGGCACGACCGTCGGTGTCGGCCAGGGCTTCTGGGGCCTGGTGGCGGGATGCCTCCCGGGGGACCCCTGGTCCACCTCCCGTCGTGACTCTGGAGCGACGCCCGCCTGCGGGCGGCAGAGCCGCGCGGGCCCTTCCCCGCACGCTCCGCGGGGTGCCCCCGGGCATCTGGACGTCCGAGGCGCGGCAGCGAGCGAGGATACCACCCGCATCCGGCACGGGTCCGAGGCACGAGCACGGTGAATTGACAGGCGATGAGCGGCGGGGCTAGGATTCGTTCCCCGATTTCCTTTTCCTCACAGGAGGCACTCCATGAGACGCCGTGCCAGCCTCACCGCGTGCGCTGTTATCGCCCTCGCCGCCACGACTGCCTTCGCGCAGATGCTTCCGTCGGCGGCGCCAGAGCAGGTCGGATTCTCGGCGGACCGTCTCGACCGCATCGGACGAATCCTCCGGAGCGAGATCGAGAAGCGGAAGCTCCCCGGCGCGGTCGCCCTGGTCGCCCGCAAGGGCCGGGTCGCGTATTTCGAGAGCTTCGGCCTGCGTGACCCCGCGACCGGGACCCCGATGAGCAACGACACGATCTTCCGCGTCTACTCGATGACCAAGCCCTTGGTCGGTCTCAAAGTTTCTCCCGCCGCTCGGGAAGCTGCCGGTCAGCGTTCAGAAGGCGGATCCCGTCTCCGGCAAGGTCACCTACTCACTCGTCCCCGCGGAGCGGGAGATGACGCTCCAGGATCTGCTCCGGCATACCTCGGGCCTCGCGTATGGTGAACTGACGGCGAACGCCCCCGTGAAGGAAGCCTACGCGAAGGCCGGACTCGCCCCGTCGGACGGCCTCCCGTTCGACATCAGGAGCCTGACGCCTGCCGAGGAGGTCGAGCGACTCGCGACCGTCCCGCTCGCGCATCAGCCCGGGACGGTCTGGGAGTACAGCCTGTCCTCGGACGTGCTCGGCCGCGTGGTCGAGGCGATCTCGGGCATGACGCTCGGGCAGTTCCTCCAGGAGCGTCTGTTCTCACCGCTCAAGATGAGTGACTCAGGCTTCTTCGTCCCGACGGACAAGCTCGCCCGGCTGGCCCAGCCCGCTCCAGCCGATCCAGCGACGGGCAACCCGATCAGGCTCATCGACGTGACGGCCAGGCCGAATAACGATTCCGGTGGCGCGGGCGGGGTCTCCACCGCCGCCGACTACCTCCGCTTCGCCCAGATGCTGCTCAACGGTGGCCGGCTCGACGCTGTGCGCGTGCTGAGCCGCAGCACCGTGGCCCTCATGACCGCGGATCACCTGGGCAAGCTCGACGCGGCGCTCACGCCCGGCGAACTGCTCCTCGGGACGCCGGGCTACACCTTCGGCCTCGGCTTCGCCGTCCGGCGGGAGGCGGGCCTCGCGGGGGCCCCCGGATCGCCCGGCGAGTACATGTGGGGTGGTTTCGCGGGCACCTACTTCTGGATTGATCCGAAGGAGGAGCTGATCGGCATCCTCATGACCCAAGCCCCGGGCGCGCTGCGCGTCTATCACCGGAAGCTCTTCAAGCAGCTCGTCTACCAGGCGATCGTCGACTAGTGCCGCCGGTCGATTCCGTGTCAGCCACGTTATCGTGAACCATTGCCCGAGGGAGGGGCCAGGATGATTAAGGGGCTCTGGAACATCGGCGTCAAGACCGAGAACCTCGACGCAGAGGTGGACTTCCTCCGGCGGGTGGGCGCCGAAGTCGTCCTCCGGGAGCGTTTCGACGCGGGCGAGGGGACCTCCCTCGAGTATTCGATTCTCCGGCTTGGCGGCGTCAGGATGCTGCTCTTCCCCAAGACGATTTTCGAGGATCGGATCGAGGGGGGCGTCCGACCGGGACTCACGCACGCCGTCTACGAAGTGGACGATCTCGAGACAGAGTATCAGCGCATCAAGGCGCTGGGCGCCCAGGTCCTCGTCGAGCCCCGCGAGATTAGCGCAGGCTTCGGCCGGCGCAAGCTCGCCTTCTTTCGCTCGCCCGGCGGCCTGGCCTTCGAGGTCATGCAGATCCTCGAAGACCGGCTCTCGTAGGCCTCGAGAGCCGCCTGCGCCTGTCGGTGGTCCCGCCGACTCGGCGCGCAGCCCGTGCCGGCGCCCGCGCGGTCAAGAGCGGCTCGAGGAGGGGTGCGGGCGGCGGCCTGCGCTCGCTTCGCCCCGAACTCAGAGTAGAGTGAGGGGCGAGCGCGGTCGTGTCCAGGTCCGGCGGCGCCCCACTGTTTCCGCCCTTTCGGGTCCGGTGTCCATTCGCCGAGTGGACCATCACGCGTTTCCCGCCCCTCCTCATCGAACCGTACGTGCGGTTGTCGGGATAGATCTCGCGCGCGCGCACGGTAGGTGGAGGGTTACCAGCCCGCTCTTTCGATTGCGAGGTGGGGTCACATTTCCACCGTGGCCACGTTTCACGAGGCCCCCCTACGATCCCGGACGGCCGGCTTTCCCGGGTCCGGTTCTGGCCTCGGCCCTGCTCGCCATTTTCCAGGCAGCGGCCTTCCCTCATCTCGAGGGAGCTTAAGCAGCGACACGCATCCGCTCCACTCGGAAGAGATTTGCTCGCGCCCTCGTCCCAACGCCCGTGCTGCACTGGCCCAGCTCTGTGTCTGGGTGCACACGAACAAGTCGAGACCGCCGAGTGCCCAGAGTCCCTTTGCCCGACGCCTCGTCGGGGCGTCCTCGAGGAACGCCTGGGAGAGCGTTACCTCTCCGTCGTCGCTCATATGGACTCATGCGCCAGACCATGCTCCTCCAGGTGCCTCGGTCTCCCTCGGCCGCCTGATCTTTGCAGGTTGTTGTCGCTCCCTGCTGGAACATGGCCCTTCCCGACGTTATCCCTGCATCCCTTGCGTAGGCGCCTGGACCCATACCCCGCCGTCCCCCTCCGGTGCACGCACCCATTTCTTCCCAGAGGGCCTCGGCCTCGCACCACGGGAAACGTGCTCGGCAGACGAAACTATCTCTGCAATGCAACTTCAGCAGAGAGCCGTATTTTCGGGGCTGCAGCCATTCGCTTCGCTTCAAGCTCCCACGCTCGCTAGGCCCCCAGGTTGCACCCACCGCGGATAGCCTGAGGCTCTCCGGGCGGCCGGGCCGTTTACACCACGCATATTCCCGGACGGTTACCCGCACGGGATGTGGTATCGCTACGTGTCTGAACTGGGCAATTGACACGGCTGGATTCCCACCAGCTGGGTTGCAGTCTTGTCGGCCGCTCCCTCCCGCATACGGCTCTCGGACGGGTCTCACACCCCGGCATGCGCAGGCGACTCCCGATGAAAGCGCCGGAACTGAAATACCCCCAGTTCCCCGAAGATGACGTCCTCGGAAAAGCGCCTCGTCCCTCGCGAAGGAACCTGGTGTCTCCGCCGCAGAAAGTGCCGCACACTGTCCCAGACGTAATGATCGACCGCTCGGTAGGCCATGAGCCGCGTGCCGTAGCTGAAGTAATTCGCCCACCCGCGCAGCGCGCGGTTGAGCTCCTCCCTCACCTCGTCCCACGGCGCCTGGTTGCCCGGGCGGAGAATCCGTCGGATGCGTCCCTTGACCCGTGTCACCGCCTTCTTGGCAGGCGCAGCCCCCAAGTACCAGTGGCCATCCTTCCGATACCGCATCGGCCCGAAGGTGTAGCCCAAAAAGGTAAACGCCTCGCGCCGCCCATCACACAGCCGGGTCTTCTGCTCATTGAGCGTCAGCCCCATCTGGGTGAACCACCGGCGACTCTGCGCGAGCACCTCCGCCGCCCCGTACCGACACAGGACGACGAAGTCATCCGCGTAGTTCACGAGTCGCGCCCCGTAGCGCCGGTCGAGCCCCCGCAGGCGAAACACCTTCAGATAGCGATTCATGTAGATCACGGAGAACAACGGCGAAATCACCCCACCTTGGGGCGTCCCACGCGTCGCCCGCTTGCCTCCACTGAACCGCCACCCGCCCCGCTTCGTCTGTTCCGCCACTGGTGCCTTCAACCACATCTTGAGCAACCGGAGCATCTTCCGATCGCTGATGCGGCGGGCCAGTGACTGGACCAGCTCTGAATGCGGAATTGTGTCGAAATAGCTCGACACGTCGGCGTCTACCACGTCGGTATGCCCGGCACACAACGCCCGGTGCACCTCCTGAACGGCCTCCAGCGCCGTCCGGCCCGGCCGATAGCCATAGGCCGTGGGTTCCAGGTCTGCCTCGAAGATCGGTTGCAGGATCAGCAAGGCGGCGGTCTGCACCACGCGATCGAGAATCCGAGGAATCCCGAGCGGGCGCTCGCCCACGCCGCCAGGCTTCGGAATCAGCACCCGCCGTACTGCGTGAGGCCGGTACGTCTCCGTACGCAGCGCCTCCCCAACGGCGGCCAGCCACGGCTCCACACCGGCTGCTTCGATGTCCTCGAACGTCACCCCGTCCACACCGGGCGCCCCGCCATTCTGCTTGGCGCGCGCGTAGGCGTGGGCCAGGATGTCCGCTCGGTACACCTTGTCGTACAGCAGGTAGAAGCGATAGGCCGGTTCCTGCTTGGCCTTGGTGTACAGCGCCTCTTGGAGCCGCCGGAGCTTTGGAGGAGTTGCCAGGCTCACGCCAATCTCCCGCCCCTTGGCCCGTCGAAGCACACCCCGAACCAGGGCGCCTTCCCTCCCGACCGGTTCTGCTGTCCGGCCAGTCCAAACGGTACTGCGCGCCCCTCCGTCACCCAGCGCCGCCTCCGCCTGGAAGCAGAGACGAGGGCCGCGACCCCTCGCAGCGGTGGGCTTCCCGTGTTGCGCCATGCTCTGTGCTGACGTGCCGCGCCCCTTACCCCGGTGAGCGATCCCGTGGCCTTCGGTCGGTTGCTCCCACGCGATCCATCGGCCTTCCCTGAAATGAGGGCAGGTCGGCGCTCACGATTCCCTTTCGAGGCCTGCTCGGGCTTCACACACGTTGCGGCCCGCCAGCTTGCCGACCCACCCGTGGTGGGCC
>WNFT01000666.1_pt1 | contig 28817 bp, 18 predicted proteins | sample 5400191 | NCBI WGS metagenome assembly WNFT01 (sample SAMN13153359, study PRJNA577476) | soil metagenome | isolation source: 80 cm saprolite under Madrone tree | place: USA:California | collected 2016-06-14 | reverse complement strand
GGATCGTCCTGGGTCTCGCGGCAGCGCTCCTGACCATGCCGTCGACCTCTGGGCCGGAGGTCAGCGGCTCAGCTACGGCAGGGCAAACCGCGACCCTTCTTCCTGATGGCCGGTGGCTGATCCTCGGCGGCCAGGCCGGTGGGAGGATGCTGGCGAGGGCATCCGTCCAGGATCCAGGGAGCGGAACAATCGTGGCCCTGCCCAACGGTCTTCAGGACGCGCGTGCCTGGCACACCGCCACGACACTTCCCGACGGCACCGTCCTGATTGTCGGCGGCGTGGACGCGAGCGGTCGCGTGGTCGAGACCACCGAGCGGTTCGATCCCGACACGCAAACGTTCCAGAGGCTGACGGGGTCGGGTGTCGTGCCGCGCGCCTACCACACGGCGACGCTCCTCACGGACGGCCGCGTGCTCATCGCCGGCGGGGTGTCGAACTCGGGCGCGCTCGTGTCGCAAGCGGAACTGTGGGATCCCTGGTCTCGTACGCTCGGACAGCGCGCCGACGGCGCACGCGCAACGCTTTCCACCCCGCGCGCGCGCCACACCGCGACCCTCCTGGCGGACGGCTCGGTCCTCCTGTGGGGCGGGGTGAACGTCAGCGGGACTGGCCTCGACAGCGGTGAAGTCTTCGACCCGCAGGGGGGGCGGTTCCATCCGATCGACGTCCCGCCCCCCGGACTCGACCCGTTAGTCGACGGACCTCATGTCGCGGGCTCGCTGCCCCGTGACGGAGATCGTGGCGTGCCGGTCGACGTCATGATCGCCGTGCGCTTCTCCCAACCGCTGCGTGTTAACACGCTCAACCCTAGCACGGTGCTGCTCAGTAGCCCGGCCGGCATCGAGCTGATCACGATCGTTCCGGCCGAGGGCGGCCGGCTGATCTTCATCACCCCAACCGTGGCGTTGTCGTCGAATACTGTCTACAGCCTTTCTCTTGTTGGAGCCACCGACATCGACGGGCGGCTGTTGTCGCCGACCGCTATCCACTTCACGACCGAGCATGGGACCGCGATCGGTGAGACACCGCGGCCGCCGACGGGTCCAGCTGCCCCGGCGACCCCACCAGGGAATGACGCCACCCCGGGCGACGACGACTGGGACTCGACGGGGGCTCTTCGGGACGGACGCCCAAACTCTTCCTGGCAAACGCTGCCGCCCCTCACAGCCCCGTCCGGCGTCACTGCGGTGGCCGGCCAGGTCCTGACGCTCAACGGCCAGCCGCTTTCGGATGTCACGGTCGAAACCGGGGGTCTGGACGACAGCCGATCGACGACCCAGACGGATCGGACCGGGCGCTTCCTGCTCGAGGGGATTGCGGCGGAGCACCGCGAGATGCTGGTCGACGGCCGCTCGGCCAACCGCCCCGGCCGCACCTACGGCGTCTTCGAGCTGGGGTTGGAAGTGACGGGGGGCCGGACCAACGTCCTGCCCTACACGATTTGGATGCCTGAGATCGATACCGCGCACGCCGTCAGCATTCCATCGCCCACCACGGCGGAGACGGTCATCACGACGCCGCGCATCCCCGGGCTGGAGGTGCGCATTCCCGCGGGCTCCGTGATCTACGACCACGAGTACCGGCGGGTGCGGCGACTGAGCCTCACGGAAATTCCGATCGACCGGCCGCCGTTCCCGCTCCCCACGAACGTGAGCGTGCCGCTGTACTTCACGCTCCAGCCGGGGGCGAGCTACGTTCGCAACCTCGAGGGCGCTGGCGCGCGCCTCATCTATCCGAATCGGCGGCAGGCGCCCCCAGGCACCCGCTTCGACTTCTGGCATTACGACCCCGGAGGTAAGGGCTGGCACGTCTACGGCCAGGGCACCGTCACGCCGGATGGGCGGCAGATCGAGCCCGACCCGGGGGTGGCCGTCTACGAGTTCACCGGGGCGATGGTGGCGACGCCGTCCCTGGCGCCCCTCATCGGGGCCATCGTGGCGGGCCTGCGCGCAGGCGACCCGGTGGATGTGGCCACCGGGCTCTTCGTGATGGAGAAGACCGATCTGGCACTTGCCGACATCCTGCCGATCGCGCTGACGCGGACCTATCGCCAGAACGACAGCCGCTCGCGCGCCTTCGGGATCGGGGCCTCGCACCCCTACGAGATCTTCCTGATCGGCACCGCCTTTCCCTACACCTACATCGATCTGATCCTGCCCGACGGGGGGCGGGTGCACTTTCCGCGGATCTCGCCGGGCACGGGCTATGAGGACGCCGTGTACGAGCACACGGCGACACCAACGGCGTGGTACGGCGCGAAGATCGTCTGGAACGCGCCGGGGGTGAACTGGTACCTGACGCTGCGGGACGGCACGCGGTACACGTTCCCGGAATCGTTCAGCGCGACGGTGCCGGCGCGGGCGGCGGTGATGGAGGTCCGGGACCGGTTCGGCAACACGCTGCAGATGATCCGCGACGGGACGTCCTACGACCTGCTCATGATCAGCTCCCTCACCGGCCGCCGGATCGAGTTCACGTATGACGCTGGGCACCGCATCACCGCGGCGACCGATCAGATGGGCCGGAGGGTGACGTACAGCTACGACGCCAGCGGCCGGCTGGTGCAGGTGATCGATCCCGCCGGCGGCACGACGGAGTACACGTACGACGCGGCCCACCGGATGCTGACGCTGAAGGATGCGCGGGGGATCACCTACCTCACCAACGTGTATGATAGCAACGGCCGGGTGATCACGCAGACGCAGGCCGATGGGACGACCTACCAGTTCGCGTACACCGTGGACGTGAACAACACGGTCACGCAGACGGACGTGACGGACCCCCGGGGCCTGGTGCGGCGCGTGACGTTCAACAGCCAGAGGTACGTGCTGACCGACACGCGGGCGGTGGGGCGGCCGGAGCAGCAGGCGACGACCTACACGCGCCAGGCCGGGACGAATCTCGTGCAGTCGGTGACCGACGCGCTGAGCCGGCAAACCACCTTCACGTACGACACGAAGGGCAACGTGACGTCGGTGACGCGGCTGGCCGGCACCCCGCAGGCGGTGACGACGAGCTTGACCTGGGAGGCGCCGGCGCCCACGACCTTCAACCGGCTGACGAGCGTGACGACGCCGGTCCCCACCACGACGACGTGGGCCTATGACGACGCCAACCGCCGCATCACGATCACCGACCCGCTGGGGCACCAGACGGTGGTGACGCACAACCCCGTGGGCCAGCCGGTGTCGGTGGCGAACGCGCTGCAGCAGACGACGACGTTCGAGTACGACGCGCAGGCCAATCTGGCGGCGATCGTCGACCCGCTCGGCAACCGAACCACGCGCGTCTACGATGCCGCCAGCCGCCTCACGCAACAGACGGATCCGGGCGGCCGGGCGACCGGGCTGGCCTATGATGTCCTGAACCAGTTGGGCGCCATCGGGGCCCCCGGGGGCGTCACGACGCGCTTCAGCTATGACCCGAACGGCAATCTCCTGAGCGTGACGGACGCCCGGGGCAACAGCACGAGCTACGTCTACAACAGCATGGATCGGCTGACGACGCGGACCGACCCGCTGACCCGCAGCGAGACGTACGCCTACGACAACAACGGTAACGCCACGAGCTTCACGGATCGAAAGAACCAGGCCGCCAGTACCACGTATGACGGGCTGAACCGGCCGACACTCGTCACCTACCAGGACAACTCGACGACGAGTTACACGTGGGACGCGGGCAACCGGGTGACGCAGATCGTCGACTCTCTGGGCGCCACGATCACGCGCACGTACGACGGCCTGGATCGTGTGATGTCGGAGACGACGCCTGAGGGGTCGATCAGCTACACCTACGACGGAGCCGGCCGGCGAACGAGCATGACAGTCGCGGGGCACCCGGCGGTGACGTACGCCTATGACAACGCCGATCGCCTCACGTCGATCACGCAAGGCACTGCGGTGGTGACGTTCGGCTACGACAACGCGGACCGGCGCACGTCGCTGACACTGCCGAACGGGGTCACCACCAGTTACGCCTACGACACCGCGTCCCGGCTGACCGGATTGACCTACGCTGTTGGGACAACCACGCTTGGCACCCTGCTCTACGGCTACGACGCCAATGGGAACCGGACGGGGGTCGAGGGCACCTGGGCCCGCACGGGCCTGCCGCAGCCCCTCGCCTCAGCGACCTACAATGCCGCCAATCACCAGCTCACCTTCGGTAGTCAGACGCTGACGTATGACCTCAACGGCAATCTGACGAGCGACGGCACGAGCACGTATACATGGGACGCCCGGAATCGACTCGCGGCGATCAATGGGCCGGCGCCCGCGAGCTTCGTCTACGACGCGACGGGGCGGCGGCGGGCGAAGACCATCAGCGGCAGCACCACCAGTTTCCTCTACGATGGGTTCAATCCCGTACAGGAACAGGCCGGCGCGTCGATCAGGAATCTGCTGACGGGCCTCGGGGTGGATGAGGTCCTGACGCGCGATGACGGGGCCGGCGCCCGCGGGCTCCTGGGCGATGCGCTGGGCTCGACGCTCGCGCTGGTGGACGGGACCGGGACCATTCAGGCGACCTACACATATGACCCGTTCGGGGCGACGACGGTGACCGGACCGCCGGGCGCGAACACCCTGAGCTACACCGGGCGCGAAGACGACGGCACGGGGCTAAAGTACTACCGGGCGCGGTACTACCATCCCGGCCTGCAGCGGTTCATTAGCGAGGACCCAATCGGATTTCTTGGAGGAGACTCAAACCTGTACGCCTATACAGCGAACCGACCAGTATCCGATAGAGATCCAACAGGTCTGTGTGCCGACCCCGGGGGCGTCGGCCTGCGATATTGCATCGACGCCTACATCGAAGACAAGCGCGTGCGCTATATCGGGGCAGGCGACAATCGAGGTACGAATCCAAGTGGAGGCACGTTCAGGACACGCCAGTTCGTCTTCTCAAACGGCGGTTCCGAAGCCTGGGCCGGCGACAGTTTTGTGCTGGGCGTGCCGCTCATGGGCACAGCGAATTGCGAGTCGACTGTGAAGACGGTGCCGTTGTCCGGCCGAAAGATCTCGGTCTCATGTACGGCCTGGAACGGATGGGCGTTTGTCACCGGTGATCCGCCGCTCTCGTATCGGTTCGTGATCCGGGAAGATCAAGCCGGTGTCGCGAGCGTGGTACGTGCCTCCGGGACGTCGTTTCCCTCGTTTGAAATCTACCAGTATGGAGGTCCCGCCGGCATCCAGCGCGTCTATAACTATTCCCATAGGAACTACGGAACGACCATCGGCGATCTATCGAACGGGCCTGACGTCCTGCCACTTCGCCCATGAAGCGCTTCATGATGGTACTCGCTTGGGTCGTGGGAATTCTCGTGGTCGGTGGCGCGGGCCTGGTTGCTCTGATGATCTTCAGGCTAGGTGTGACCCGCCCAACAGTCTATGAGCTTCACAGCGGGTACCGTGGTTGGCTCCAGATCCGCTATGAGGATCGTAGCTGCCCACCGTCTTCAAGTCGCGGTGTGTTTCAAGCTATTCGCGTCGCTGCTAATGGACACGGCTGTACATCAGGCCCGCTGCCGAGAGGCTGGCACTACCAACGGGCGACGTATCTGGAACCTGACGGGTCACGAACGGTCGCGCCGCCCGTCTGGCCGCTAGGTCATTCGGAGCAAAGAAAACTGGTGCTTGTGTTTGTTGGAACCGAGGAGGAGTTTCGGGCGAGCCAGCAGCCGCCTCTACGGTAAGAGAGGTGAGTCGACCTGGATTGGTGATTCACAGGGTCGGTCTCGATGATGAGGCGACTCGCGGTGGGCGTTACTGTAGGGCGCGGTACTACCATCCCGGCCTGCAGCGCTTCATCAGTGAAGATCCGCTCGGCTTCGGCGGGGGCGACCCGAATTTGTATGCTTACGTTTTCAACGCGCCTACTGAACTTCGTGACCCGTCGGGCTTAGTCGTCGATCCTGTTTCCCTTGCGGCATTCGCCATCTTTTGTGGAGGTGGGGCTGCTGTCAACGTCGCGACGAAGTATGTCCTGGCGGGCCGCAAAATAACGGTGGGCGAGGCGGCAAGTGCGGCCGCAGTCGGCTGCGGAATAGGAGTCCTGACTCTCACGGCGGGCATTGCGGCCGGGGTGGTGGCTACAGGAGGCGTATTGGCCGGGGACGTCATTACAACCAGTTCTGGCTCGGCATCGGCGCTCCTGATAAAATCTGCGGCGGAGCAGATCTCTCAGGGGCACGCCTTCGGAAGGCATGTCGTAGAGAGAGGCGAGTTCCCGGCGATTCGCACTCGGGAGCAATTCGCAGAAGTGATCGAGCGCGTAATGTCGAAGGCTGAATATGTCAGAGAGCTGAGCAACGGGCGGACTGCATACTGGAGAGGCGGCGTAGTCGTAATTCGAAATCCAGGGGCACCTGATGGAGGAACTGCTTTCGTGCCTCAGCGCGGTCTTGAGTATTTCCGGGCACTGCAATAGTGATCGAAGCGCGTCTGCTCGACGATCGTGAAGTTCAGCTTGTGCAACGGTGCCTTGAAGCTGTTGCGTCGGGGCGCTTTTTCCCCCAGTGGGAGTTCGAGACTCTGTTTGGGTTATCACAGAAGGAGGTACAGGCCATTGCGGGACGATGGCCGCACAATGCGGCCGAGCGCTCGACTGAGACGGCGGTGATCAACGCTGTGGCGCATCTCTACGGCTATCCGCACGGGCAAGAGGACGAGATTCGAAACGCCGTCGGCGCCGAGCCGGCGAGCCTCGGCCGCTTGCTGGAGAAGCTTCGGTCCATTTCCAAGCCGTAGAGTAGGGCCCAACTCACATTGGTGAGTGTGAGGCGCTCGAATCTCGGGCTGTGGCCAGCCGAAGCCATCGTTGGGCCATACCGCCCGCGCCTACGAATTGAGTCACTTCTACAGCGCGACAACCGGTCACTTACCGCTCCCGCGCCGCTGCACCTGCGTCGCCTTCGGACGCGCCGGCGCTCGTCCGTCTTCCGACCTACCAGCCCTCATCGGCGAACGTCGCATCGGGCTCGATGTCGATTTTCTGGCCAGACTCGCGGTGGGCGCTACTCTTGGGCGCGGTACTACCACCCGCAGCTGAGCCGCTTCATCAGCGAGGATCCGATCGGATTCGCGGGGGGCGATGTCAACGTGTACGTGTACGTCCGGAATAATCCAGTGCTCTTCAGAGACCCGACCGGCCACTTGGATCCGTTGACCGCCGCGATAATTGCGGGCGCAGCGATCGGCGCCCTAGGTGGAGGGCCTGTCGGTCCTTGCGAGTGGCAATGCCACGCCACTCAGTGTGACTGTTGGGATCGTAAGTGGTGCGGTCAGCGGCGCGGCTGCTGTTGCGAGCCCGGTTTTGGGCTCCGGCGTTGCAGCACTGGCGGACGTCGTATCGCAAATCGGAGCGGGCAAGTCGTTCTCAGAGATCAACGTCACTAGCGTCATTCTCTCCGCAGCGCTGGCCTTTGGGGGCGGAACTGCAGTGGGACAACTTGAGCGAGTCATTGAGTCGAGGTTCGCTAAGGCTCTTGCGACGGCACTTGGTGGAGAAGCGCTTGTTCCGTTCAGTCTTGTACCGTCTGTCGTCGGAGACTTGCTGCCGTTTCGCATAGCTCTTCAGGCTCCACCGGCTCTTGCCGGGCGGAAATAGTGGCAACGCAGCAGGATCAGTCTTTCAGATACATCCCAGGATTCGCGTTGGTGATGACAGCCGGCGCTGTGGCTTTTTTGTATGGGTTCTATCTTATCTTGCGGGTTCCGGACGTGTTATCCCCAATTGGGATTATTGCGGTCGTGCTGGCAGTTGTGGTGAATGGCTATCTCTGCACGTTTGTGTGGTTTCTCTGGAGAGAGAACTGGCGCTTTGTCATCAGGCCAGATGTCCTGGCAGCAGAGCACGCCGTTTGTTCGACACACGTAGAGATCCCGTGGGGCTCCATTGTACGGATTCGTCGGCGTCGCGTGTGGGGCGAGGGACGGCTGAGGTTCATAGTGATCGAAACAGCCGACGGCAGGAAGATCGCTGTTCTCAGTCTTCTGATGGGTTACGAAAGGTTCATGGAACAGCTCATAGCAAGGGCAGTGAATTGTGAGGAGATTTCCCCGGACTGGCGATGGCAATGGTGAACTTCTGGTGCAGCGGGATACCCTTCGGCGCGGCACCCTCGGTGGACACGTGAAAACCAGCCACCGGCGGGCCGAGGTCGTCGACGCACACGGCATCACCCGGCCTCGCTCTCACCGCCGAGACTCGCATCGGCGGCGGCACCGATTTTCCGGCCAGACTCGCGGTGGGCGCTACTCTCGGGCGCGGTACTACCACCCCACGCTGCAGCGCTTTGTCAGCGAGGACCCGGTGGAATTTGGCGCAGGTGACGTCAATCTCTACGCCTACGTCGTGAACCAACCGACTAGTGTTCCGTCCGGTAAGTCATGTTAACGACGGCGGCGGACGGCGCTCTTAATGATGGCCGCCGGGTCTTTCGTCCAGACGAAGGGAGTCGGGTGACTATTCCACGCCTCGATGTAGGCCTCGATGTGGCGGACGAGAGCCCGGACGGTGTCGAACGAGCCGCGCCGGACCGACTTGCGGGTCAGGATGCCGAACCACGCCTCGACCAGGTTCAGCCAGGACGCGCCTTTCGGCGTGAAGTGAAACTGGATCGCGGGATGCTGGGCGAGCCAGGCCTGCACCGCTGGGGTCGAGTGCGTGGACGAGTTGTCGAGGACGATGTGCAGCGCCCGCCCGCGGTAACGCCGGGCGAGCCCCTTCATGAAGTGCAAGAAGTCGGCGCCGGTGTGTCGTGGCGCGCAGCCGCCGATGACACGGCCGCTGGCGACTTCGAGGGCCGCATACAGACTCGTGAGCCCGTTGCGGCGATAGTCGTGGGTCTGCCGGGCCGGCAGCCCCGGTCGCAGCGGCAGCAGCGGTTGGGTGCGACTGAGACTCAGCACGACCACGTTGGTCGGCGGATTCAGGTACAGGCCAACCACGTCGTAGATCTTGTCCTCGGCGGCCGGATCAGTAGTGAACTTGAACGTCGAGATCCGATGCGGCTGCAGGGCGTGCGCGCGCCAGAGGCGATGGACCGTACCGTGCGAGACGCCCGTTTTCCGGGCCAGATCGCGCGTCGACCAGTGAGTCAGGCCGGCCGGCGCGGGCTTCAGCGTCAGCGCGACGATCTGCGCGCGCTTCCGCGCGGTGATCGTGGGCGGGCGCCCCGACCGCGGGCGATCGTGCAGGCCGTTCAGGCCGTGTTCCGCAAAACGGCGCCGCAGCCGGCTCACCTGCACGACGGTGTAGCCGGTACGCTCAGCGATCTCGACGCCCGCCAGGCCCTGGGCCATCAGCAACACCGCGCGGGCCCGCCGACTGAGACCGGCCGGCGTCGACGACGCCCGCTGGAGCCGCTCCAGCTCATGCCGATCCTCGTGGCTGACGACGATCGGGCGGATGCGATTTGCCATGGATTCCCTCCCGGAGAATGCCATGGCATATATTAACCTGACTTACTATACGGGACACTAGTCTCGTCGACCCGCTCGGCCTCGAGCCTGTGACGATCTCCACGGCTGCGGCCCTTGCGGTGGTCTGCGCGGCAGGCGCGGTCGCAGGAGACATCGTGGTTCTGTCGGTGAGCGGTCGGAAGGCGACCTGGGGTGAGTTGGCCGCTGGCGCAGGAATAGGTTGCACAGGCGGGATCGCAGTCTTGGGCGCTTATGCGGTTGCCACAGGAGCCGCGGCGGCAAAGGCGACAGAAACCGGCGCTCAATTTCTCTTGCGCAGTTGGTACCAGGCGACGTTTTTCAGCGCGTCAGGGACTGTTGCATATCATTGGTTAAGGCACGCCCCAAGATACGGGAAGTCGGCTGTGGAATATACTCGGGATGCTGTCGACTTCTTCAGTAAGAACCAGCACCTTGGGAAGGCTGTAACTTTCAAGGACGGCACCGCTGGCGTCCTGATCCGTATGCGCGGCGGGCCTGGCGGCTATTTCACTCCCGACGGACGGGTAGTCAGCTTCTGGTACAAGTGATGAACGATCGCCGCCAACAACTCCGGAAAGCATATGATGAACTCAAGCTGAAGCCCTTCCCCGAAGGAAGTGATGACGAGAATGCTAGCCAACTGCATGCCGAGCTAGTCTTGATCGACACGGAGTGGAATGGACTCGTAACGCGCGCCCTCGGTAGTGCGGAACTCGGCAAAGTCTTTGGGCCCGAGGAGGAATGGCGATATCAGGACTTGAAAGCGCGTCTCGAATCGCTCATTCGTGAAGGTGATGTTCGAGCAGCGACGGATGCAAAACGATATTTAGACTATCTCAGTGCTCTTTGGGCATTGGTCGTATTGGCCGTACGAGGGCGGTAGTGTGCCGATACCTGAGCGCCAGGCCGCGGCGGTCACTCCCTCTGCTCCGTTCCGAGCCGTCTTCGTCTGGTTCCGCCGCTGGCTCATCATCGGTCCGCCGCCGCGCCCGCTCTGGGCTCGCCGCCGGCCCGCCTCAAGGCACGATCCAGGTCCACTAACGACCACAAGATCTCGACAGGAGTGGCCACAGATCCTGCAACCGCCGAGCAGCTTCCGGTACTGCTCGGCGTACGCGTCGAGGGACCTGCTGATGAACCACCACGGGTCCTTCCCCCACCCTCTGGCCACGGCCCGCATACGGCCCTCGCGCCGAGATGGCCGATTGCGTCTGCACTCGCAGAGGGCCGCGCGCCGCTCAATGGACGCGCGCACTTAGGGGCCATCCGGCCCTCCCCTTTATCTTGCCGTGTCGATGCCTGCTTCCTCACCCTAGCCATTCCGCGACTCCAGTAGACCGGCCGGGGCTCCAGCCACTTCATCCCTCGCGTGACGCCGCCACGCCTGAAACGCTCGATCGGTGTTCACGAAAGTCCGGAGCGTCCGAAGCACGGGCGGCCCGAGGTCGAGCGCCTCGCCATCGACCTCGCTGTTGTAGGTGCCGTAGCCGGTCAGAGTGCCGAGCACACGGCCGGCGGGCTTCATCGACGGTAGTCGATCAGTCTGAGATTCATGCATGTCTCCTGTGCCCGAGCCATCGCGCGATCACCCGGCAGCTCTCTCGCCAGGTCCTGTCGCCAGCCGGAGCCGTAACGTGCGTCGCGCTACGTAGCCGCTCTTACGCTTGAATTGGACCGACGAGCGACCTGCCGCTTCGCCGGCGTCGCGGCGGCGCCGGAACCGAACCGCTGTAGATTGCAGCGGTGCGCTGCGAAACACCGCACTCTCGCGCGCCGAGGGCAGCGGCGCTGATCGCCCTTTCGCCGAGCACAACACTTTGTCGCTCGGGACTTGCGAGACGGCCTAGCTCGGACGGTGGTCCTGGCATGCTCTTCGCTGATCGCCGGGCGCATGAGTGGCGACCCGGTGATCACGAGAGCAGGTGGGAGACAGCTCTCGGAGCAGCAGCGCGCTGCTCAGCAGCTCCGTGCGCTTGCCAAGCCATATCGCTTCCGGGTCCGGGCCGACGCCGAAGGGTTCCCCATCATCCCCGGGCGCTACGGTCAGATCGAATGGTTCGACGGTCGAGCGCTCGCCGTCTACAGTGATCACCCCAAGCTCTTTCGGAAGCTCTGGGCCATTGCGAATGTCCGGCGGCACCAGACGGGTGACCATGAGATGCGCGCCGTGTTCCCGCCCGAGGCGTTGGCGCAAGTCGCAGGGGTGATCCGGGCGAGGCGGTGGGGTGGGACCGGGAGCGGGCGACCCGAGAATTTTCGTTCCGGGCCCGGACAAGTGGCCGCTTCCGGACGCTAGAAGCCACGAAGCGTGGACACCAAGGGCGACGGGCCGAATGAGCGATTGGCGGGGGGCCAAGGGCCGTGGAACGCTCGCCCTCAGAACCGCCATGTCGGCCAGGTCAAGAGCACGCTGCCCAGACGATTCGGGGACATCGCCGCAGTTCCAACGCTCGACCAAATCGCCGAGAACCCGGCGCTCGCAAATGAACTGCCGCCACATGTGTGTGGGGCCCTTGCGACTCGAGCTGCTGCCGTTGTCACGGTTCTGGGGACGCGGATGGCGACCGTGCCCGCTGTCGTGTCACGAGGTCCGGACGCTTCCGGGCCTGACGAGCTTCTCGAGGTCGACGAAGCCGCTCGGCGCTTGGGGATTGCGCCTGCCACTCTGTATCGGAGGGCGAGAACCACGTACCGTGGCCTCGTCGTGCCGACAGGGACCAGGAATTTGCGCTTCAGTGCGCGGCGAATTGAAGAGTATTGTGCGCGGAGGGTGTCGTGAACGCTGGGTCCGCTTCGCCGATTGCAAGCGGCGCGGCGGCGCAAATGGTGTCCCCCTCGCCACCAGCCCAGCCGCCCATACCGCGGGGGGCTCGAGACGGGAGGGGACCGATGCGGGGCTTAGGAAGGATCTTCGAACGACCACCGGGCAGCGGCAACCTCTGGATTGCCTACTACCACCGAGGGAGAGAGATCCGGGAGTCGGTGGCGAAGCTGCTCGGCAAGCCGAACGAGCTCGTCACCGAGCCTGACGCCGAGCGGGCTCTGAAGCGCCGGATCAAAGAGATGGCCGGTGGGCGGTTCTGCGGTCCCCATCAGGACCGCGTGACGGTCGCGGAGGTCCTCGATCACTACGAGGGCGAGCTTCGGACGAATGGTACCAACCTCCGCTCGATTCGTCCGCGGCTCAAGGCGATTCGGAACGGCCTCGGCGCGCTCCGCGTCGTCGACCTCGGGCCGACGCGTATCAAGACGTGGCGCGACGAGCTACTCACTCACGGTGGCGACGGGACTGCCTACAAACCCAGCACCGTCAACGGCACGCTCGCCTATCTCCACGCCGCACTGATGCAGGCGCAGGAGGACGAGCTGATCGCCTTCGTGCCGAAGGTCCCCCGACTGCGGAACGCGGACAACCCGCGGCAAGGCTTCTTCGAGGGGGCGGAATTCTGGGCCGTCTACGAGCGGCTCCGCCAGGAGGTCATCCGTGACGTTGTCCATTTCCTCTACCGCTCTGGATGGCGTCACGAAGAAGTGACCGGTCTCCGGTGGGAATGGGTCGACCGCGCCCGCGGGCGTGTCGCCATCCCTGACACTAAGAATGACGAGGGCGCGGCCCTCCCACTGGTCGATGATCGTGGCGAGCTGAATGAGCTCGGGAAGATCGTCGAACGGCGCTGGCGGGATCGCGAGTATCGCCGGCATGATAGCGCCACGGGCCTGAGCGAGTGGGTATTCCATCGCCACGGGAAGCGGATCGCCGACTTCCGCTGGCAGTGGCGCCGTGCCTGTGAGGAGGCCGGCGTCGGGCGCAAGATCCCGCATGACTTCCGACGGACGGCGGTGCGCGACCTGGTCGACGCTGGCGTGGATCCTCACGTCGCGATGGCGATCACGCACCACAAGGACCCGAAGATGCTCAAGCGCTACAACATCGTCGACACGAGACGGATGGCGGCCGCGCTACGCCGGGCGGACGACTATCGCGAGGCGCAGCGGGCGGTGATGCCGACCGCCCTCGTGCCGTCGGGACACGGACAAATCGGGGGGAGAACACGGACAGCGGTCAAAAAATCGACGCCAAGTCAAATAGATGCTGACCACCCGCGCGTTATGCAGTATCATCCGTGGATGTTTCGCGCGACTGACTGACTGCTCCGGAGGCTCGACGTCCGATGAACGCCGCACACGCCGCTGACCTCGCCTTCGCTGCCTCGTCCTCGCCGGGCGGAGGCGGATCCACCGCCGTCGCCACGCAGCTCCTGTTCTTCGCCGCGATCTTCGCGATCTTTTGGTTCCTCCTGATCCGTCCTCAGCAGAAGCAGAAGCGCGAGCGCGAGCAGATGCTCGCCGCCCTCAAGCGCGGCGACCGCGTCGTCACGTCGGGCGGATTGCACGGGACGGTCACGAGCCTCGACGAGCACAAGGTCGTGCTGCGCGTCGCGGACCAGGTGCGGCTCGAGTTCGACCGCGGCGCCGTCGGACGGGTCCTCGAGCCGCAGGACGACAAGAATGCCTAGGAACCTCTGGTCGCGGGTGACCCTCGTCGCCGTCGTGGTCGTCCTGTCCGGCTGGTACCTTTATCCGCCGAAGCGGACGATCAACCTCGGCCTCGACCTGCAGGGCGGCACCCATCTCGTGCTCGGTGTCGAGGCCGACAAGTACGTCGCCAGCCAGACCGACCGCGCGGCCGAGGATCTCAAGGCCACGCTCGAGCGCAAAGGCGTCGCGGTCAAGCGTATCGCGCGCGAGGGCGACGCGACGGTGGTCGTCGAGCTCGCGAGTCCGCAGAGCTGGAACGACGCGCTGACCGCGGCCGCCGAGCTGCAGAACTTCGGCCGGCGCGACGAGGACCAGGCGGCGGGCCGGTTCAAGCTCGTGATGAGCGAGCGCGTGGTGAGCCGGCTCCGCGACGACGCGGTCCGCCAGGGGCTGGAGACGATCCGCAACCGCGTCGACCAGTTCGGCGTCGCGGAGCCCACCATCACGCGGCAGGGGAGCGACCGGATCCTGATCCAGCTGCCGGGCATCCACGACGTGGCGCGGGCGAAGGCGCTCATCGGCAAGACGGCGCTCCTCGAGTTCAAGCTGCTCGACGAGCGCGTGTCGGTCGAGGAGGCGCTCAAGGGCAACCTGCCGGACACCGACGAGATCCTCTACCAGCGACGCGTGGACAAGGAGACGAAGACGGAGCGGAAGATCCCGTACGTCGTCCAGAAGCGGGCCCTCCTCACGGGCGCGGAGCTGACACGCGCGGAGGTGCAGGCCGACCCGAACTCGCCGGGGAACTGGCAGGTCTCGATCGAGTTCACGGCGACGGGCACGCGCATCTTCGGCGAGGTCACCGAGCAGAACGTGGGCAAGCACCTCGCGATCGTTCTCGACGGCAGTGTGTACTCGGCGCCCCGCATCAACGAGCGCATCCCCGGCGGGCGCGCGGTCATCACGGGCCAGTTCACGGTGGACGAGGCGCGCGACCTCGCGATCGTCCTCCGCGCCGGCGCGCTGCCCGCTCCGGTCACGATCCTCGAAGAGCGGACGGTCGGCCCATCGCTCGGCGCCGACTCGATCCGGCAGGGGCTGATCGCGATCTCGGCGTCGGCGGCGGTGGTCTTCGTGTTCATGCTCTTCTACTACCGGCTCTCGGGGCTCATCGCCGACGTCGCGCTCGGCCTCAACCTCCTCCTCCTCTTCGCCTGCATGGCGGCGATCGGGGCGACCCTCACGCTGCCGGGCCTCGCGGGCATCGCGCTCACTGTAGGCATGGCGGTGGACACCAACATCCTGATCTTCGAGCGAATCCGCGAAGAGCTACGGTTGGGGAAGACGCCGCGAGCGTCGATCGAGGCCGGATTCAGGCGCGCGCTTCGCACCATCATCGACACGCACCTGACCGTCATGGGGACCGCGGTCATTCTGGTGAGCTTCGGGACAAGTTCCGTCAAGGGCTTCGGAGCGTCGCTGTTCCTCGGGCTCGCCGCGAGCCTGTTCACGGCGTATTTCTTCACGCGCCTCCTCTTCGACCTGGTCTACATGGGCCGCCGCAAGGTCGAGGCCATTTCGATATGAAGCCACGCGCGTGGAATGGATAGCGATATGAGGAACGGAACCGGGGCGCACCTCGTCTCAGGCCACCCACCGATCGCGCCGGCCCCGGGGACGCCGGTGGAATGAAGAGCGACATGCGGAACGGAGCCGGGAGGTACCTCGTCTCAGGCCACCCACCGATCGCGCCGGCCCCGGGGACGCCGCTACAATGATCGAGCTGTTCAAGAACCCGAACTACGACTTCATCGGCAAGCGCAAGTGGGCGTACTACGTCTCGATCGCGTTCACCCTGATCGGGCTGACCTCGCTGGTGGCCAAGGGTGGGCTGCGATACGACATCGACTTCACCGGGGGCACGCTCGTCCAGGTCCGCTTCGAGCAAGCGCCGTCCGTCGCGCAGATCCGCTCGAGCCTATCGACGATCCATTTGGGCGAGTCGGTCATCCAGCGGTTCGGTGACGAGCGCGAGTACATCATCCGCCTGCCGCTCGCGGCCGCGAGCTCCGAGGAGGTCCAGAAGCGCGTCCAGTCGGCGCTGGCGGCCGGCGGGCTCGGAAAGTTCGAGATCCGCCGCCTCGAATTTGTCGGGCCCCAGGTCGGCCGCGACTTGCAACTGCAGGCGGTATACCTCGTGCTCGTCGGCCTCGTGTGGATCACGATCTACATCGGCCTCCGGTTCGACCTCAGGGGCGGCGTCGCGGCGGTCATCGCCGTCATCCACGACGTGCTCGTGTGCCTGGGCGCCCTCTCGATCATGAACCGCGAGTTCTCGCTCCCCGTGCTGGCGGCGCTCCTGACCATCATCGGCTACTCCGTCAACGACACGATCGTCGCCTACGACCGGTTGCGGGAGAACCGCGGGAAGATGGTCCCGAAGGGCCGCACCTTCGCCGACCAGATGAACGACGCGGTGAACCAGACGCTCTCGCGGACCATCCTGACCTCGCTGACCACGTTCTTCTCGGCGGCGGTTCTGCTCTTCTTCGGGGGCAAGACGCTCGAGGACTTCGCGTTCGTCCTCTTCGTCGGGGTCATCACCGGGACGTACTCGACCACGTACGTGGCCGCGGCGATCGTCGTGGACTGGACCCGGTACGTGGAGGGGCGGCTCCGGCGGTCCAAAAAAGCGGTGGCGAAAGCCTGAAGGCCGCGTAAGATTGTATGTTTAACGCGAGGGTTTCGCACCGTGACCCAAATTCAGGCGCTGCTCGAGGAGATCCCGAAGTACCAGCCCGGGGCTGATCTCAACCTCCTTGCCCGCGCGTACGAGTTCTCCGCGGCGTCGCACCGCGGTCAGCAGCGCGCCTCCGGCGAGCCGTACCTCAGCCACCCCCTCGAAGTCGCGACCCTCCTCGTGAACTTCAAGATGGACGTCACGACCGTGACGGCGGGGCTCCTGCACGACGTCCTCGAGGACACCAAGGCCACGAAGGACGACCTCGAGCGCGAGTTCGGCGCCGAGATCGCCGAGCTCGTGGACGGCGTGACGAAGATCGGCAAGCTCGCGTTCTCGTCGCGCGAGGAGCGTCAGGCCGAGAACTTCCGCAAGATGCTCGTCGCCATGGCGCGCGACCTGCGCGTGCTGATGATCAAGCTCGCCGACCGCCTGCACAACATGCGGACCCTCGACTATCTGTCTCCCGACAAGGCGAAGAAGATCGGGCAGGAAACGCTCGACATCTACGCCCCCCTGGCGCACCGGCTCGGCATGGCCAAGGTGAAGGCGGAGCTCGAGGACCTCGCGCTGCGGACCCTCAACCCGGAGGACTACGTCGACCTCCAGAAGCGCGTCGCCAAGCGTCGCCTCGAGCGCGAGGCGGACATCAACCAGGTGATCGCGATCCTCCAGCGGAAGCTGTCGGAGGTCGGGATCGAGTCGCAGATCCGCGGCCGGCCGAAGCACTTCTACTCGATCTGGAAGAAGATGCACGACCAGGGCCGGGAGTTCGACGAGATCTACGACCTCACCGCCGTCCGTGTCATCACGATGTCCGTGCGCGACTGCTACGGCGCCCTCGGCGTCATCCACTCGCTGTGGAAGCCGGTGCCCGGCCGCTTCAAGGACTTCATCGCGATGCCGAAGGTGAACATGTACCAGTCGCTTCACACGACGGTCATCGGGCCCAAGGGGGACCCGGTCGAGATCCAGATTCGCACGCGCGAGATGCACCGGATCGCCGAGGAGGGCATCGCGGCGCACTGGCTCTACAAGGAGAAGAAGTCGGGCAAGGACAAGCTCGACGAGTCGCTCCTCTGGCTGCGGCAGCTCATCGAGACGCAGCAGGACATGAAGGATCCACGCGAGTTCATGGACACCGTGCGCGTGGACCTGTTTCCCGACGAGGTGTACGTCTTCACGCCCAAGGGCGACGTGAAGGCGCTCCCCGAGGGCTCCACGCCGATCGACTTCGCCTACGCCGTCCACACGAAGGTCGGGGAACACTGCGTCGGCGCGAAGGTGAATGGCAAGCTCGTGCCGCTGCGCAACACGCTCCGCCAGGGCGACATCGTCGAGATTATCACCGCGCCGAGCCAGCATCCGAGCCGCGACTGGCTCAAGATCGTCAAGTCCACACGCGCCAGATCGAAGATCAACCAGTGGCTCAAGGTCGAGGAGCGCGCGCGCTCGATCGAGCTGGGCCGCGAGCTCTTCGAGCGCGAGGCCAAGAAGTACCGGCTCAATCCGACGGCGCTGCTCGCCGGCGAGGAGATCAAGAAGGCGGCGGCCGACCTCGGGTACGCGACCGGCGACGACCTGCTGGCGGCGCTCGGCTACGGCAAGAGCTCCGTGCACCAGCTCCTGAACAAGCTGGCACCCGGCGCCCTCCTCGAGCCGCCGGAACGCGCCAGGACGGTGACGGCGGCGCCGCGCCCGAAGACCGACCAGGGCGTCCGCATCCGCGGCGTGGACGACCTGCTCGTCCGCTTCGCGAAGTGCTGTAACCCGCTCCCGGGCGACCAGATCGTGGGCTTCATCACGCGGGGGCGCGGGCTCACCGTCCACGGCCGCGACTGCCTGACCGTCGCCAAGAGCGTCCTCGACCGGGAGCGGCTGATCAACGTCGAGTGGGACGTGGCGGAGCCTGGCAAGCGGCCCGTCAAGGTCGCCGTCTATATCGGCCGGGATCGCCCGGGACTGCTGGCCGAGATCACCGGAGCGATCTCGTCGCGTAACGGCAACATCACCAAGGCCGAGGTCACCGTCACCGATGACCGCCGGGGCATCAACCACTTCGTGATCGAGGTCGCCGACCTTCACCAGCTCCAGGACATCATCGGGGCGATCCGCGAGATCAGGGACGTCATCAACGTCGAGCGCGTCCGCGGGCTCTAGGGGCGGCGAGGCGGGGCAGGGTCGATGCTCAGAAAACCCCACTTCGCCCTGACCCAGCCCCGCCTCGCCGCCCCGGGACCCCTGGGCACGCTCGGGCCTCGGCCGGGATGACGCGGCGGCAGTTCGAGGCGCTGGTGGACCGGGCGCTCCGACGCCTGCCCCGGAAGTTCAAGGACAAGCTCGCCAACATCGCGGTCGTCGTCGAGGCCTGGCCGGAGGACGCGACGCTCGCCGAGCTGGGCATCGAGCCTCCCGACACGCTCTACGGGCTCTACCGGGGCGTCGATCTCACGCGCCGCGACTCGAGCTACGGCAACGTCCTCCCCGACACGGTGACGATCTACCAGGGGCCGATCGAGGAAGACTGCGTCGACGAGGAGGAGATGGCGGAGCTCGTGCGTGAAACCGTCGTCCACGAGCTCGGTCATTACTTCGGCCTGGACGACGAGACGATGGAGCGCATCGAGGACCCGGACGCCTAGCAGGCCCGTGGGAGGGACCGTGTTCGAGCGCCGGCTGGCGGGCCGGCGGCTCGTGGACGCCCTGGCCGCCGTCGCGTCTCGCTACGAGCCCGCCGCGCGGAAGGAGAAGCTCCGCCTGCTCGACGCGCTCGCCGGTCGGCGCGTCGGGCGGCCAGGGTCGCTCGCGCGTCTCCACGAGGCGTTGTGCTTCCTCCAGGCATACCCAGACGATCCCGAGGTCCTCGAGCGCGTCGACCGCGCGCTCGCGGAATTTCCCCGGCGCGTGGCGCGGCTCCGGGCCGTCGCCCGCCGGCGCCTCCACGACTCCGGCATCGCGAATACGACGCTCGATTACCCGTTCGGCTTTCCGATGGCGCGCTGGCTCGCCACGCGCTTTCCGCACGACTGCGAGGTCGCCTGGGCCGGCTTCGTGGACACGGAGCGGCTGGACGAGACCCTGTCGCTCCTCGCGACCGCGGGGGAGGGGGACGCGTTCAGCGAGGGCGGGATGGGCTGGCGCGCATGGCTCGGCGTCGCCAAGGGTGGCCGGCCGATGACAGACCTCCAGCTCCTCCTCGAGGTGTTCGAGCGGACGGGGCTCCCCGAGGAGACGCGCGACTGGCTCTACGAGAGCCTGGCGCTTCCGGTCGTGTGGCGCCCGCGGGGCGTCGGCGCCTCGCGCACCCTCGCGCGGGTCCCGCCCGCGCGCGTGTTCTTCCACGCGGACGGGCTCGAGCGGCGGGTGGCGTCCCTCGTCGACGCGCTCGCGCGACCGCTGCCGCCGCTGCGGCGGGCGCCGCGTGCCCTGGCCGAGGCGTTGATCGAGGCGGCCCATGTGGCGATGGCCACGCGCCAGCGCGAGCTCCACGCCTTCTCCTATCCGAACCCCGACGACGTCCTGCTGGTGGATGTCGATCGCGGTGTCCGGCTCGCGTTCGTCGGGATCCTCCCGGGCTTCCGTCTGCCCCTCGAGGGCTACTACGCGTTCCTCGCGCTCAAGAACGGGATTCCGGTGGCGTACGGCGGCGGCTGGGAGCTCTTCGGCACGCTCGACTTCGCCGTCAACGTCTTCGCGTCGTTCCGCCAGGGTGAGTCGGCGTTCCTCGCGACCGAGCTCCTCCGGGCGTACCGGCGGATCTTCGGCATGCGAACGATCGTCGTGGACCGCTACCAGCTCGGCCACGAGAGCGCGGAGGCGCTCCGCTCGGGGGCCTTCTACTTCTATCACCGCCTCGGCTTCCGGCCCCGCGACCCGGCGGTGTTGCGCGTGCTGGAGGCCGAGCAGTCGAAGATCGCCGCCGACCGGTCGTATCGCTCCCCCATCCCCATCCTCAAGCGGCTCGCGGGGGCCGAGGTCTATCTGGCGCTTCCTGGTGGCCATCGCGAGCCCGAGAAGCGTCTGCGGGCGACGGACGTCTCGGGGCTCATCGCCCGCCTCATCGCGCGCGACTTCGGCGGCGACCGCGGCGTCGCCGTGAGGGAATCGACGGCCCGAGCGCGGCGCGAGCTCGGCGTGACCGGGTGGACCGCCTGGCCGACGGCCGAGCGACGCGCCTTCGCTCAGCTGTCGCTGGTCGCGGCCCTCATCGGAGATCTCGAGACGTGGCCGTCGGTGGAGCGTCGCCGACTTGTGCGCGTCTTCCGCGCGAAGGGGCGCGGAAGCGAGCGCACCTACGCCAACCTCCTCGATTCCCATCGTTGGCTTCGACGGAGTCTCGAGGCGCTGGTCACGTGAGGCGCTGGTCACGTAAGTTTTCGCTTGACAGCTACTTTCATTCGTCCTTATGGTTTCAGCAGATGCTGAAAGACTCGGAGCTAGAGAAACATGCTCAAATCCGAGGAGATCCGGCGACAAGTGGCTCAGCGCCTTCGGGAGCTCCTTCCCAAGGCGAAGTCGTGGGAAGAGCAGACCGACGTGAAAATCGCCGGACACGCCGCGGGTTTGGTGGTGCGGTTCCGCCTCGTCGACCAGGAGCACACCGTGGTCCTTGAGGTCGCCTCGCTGGGGCAACCTCGGCAGATCCGGGCGGCCGTTACGCGACTCGCCGACATCCGTCGCGAGCTTCCGGGGGCGTATCCGGTCGCCGCCGCGGTCTACATCGGCCCTCAGAGCGCGCGGATCCTCAAGAGTCACAACCTCGGGTATGTCGACCTCTCTGGCAACTGCTCCCTCGCCTTCGAGAACGTCCTGATCGAGAAGGACGGCAAGCGCAACGTCCGTCCCTCGACGCGTCCGCTGCGCTCGCTGTTCGCGCCGCGCGCGACCCGGATCGTGCGCGTGCTCCTCGTCGAGCCGGCACGGGCCTGGCGGCTCGAGGAGCTGGCGCGCGCGGCCCAGGTGAGTCTCGGACACACCCACAACGTCGTGAAGCGGCTCCAGGAGCTCGCCTGGGTGGAGCACGACGAGAGCCAGCGGATCCGGCTCGGGAAACCGGCCGACCTCCTCGAGAGCTGGTGCGAGTCGTACACCTACCGGGCCAACGAGATCGGCTCCTACGCCGCACCCGAGCGCGTGACCCGCGCGTTCCTGAGCGCGATCGCGCGCGCGGCAACGGCCGAGGGACGCCGCTACGCGTTCACCCTCAACGCCGGCCTATCACTGGTGGCCCCGAGCCTCCGCGTGCCGGCCGTGCACTGCTACCTCGAAGGGGACCCGGCCCCGGTCGCCGCCGCGCTCGGGCTCCGCGCGACAGCCGAAGGGGACGGCGCCGTGCACTTCCTCGCGCCCTACGACCCCGGCGTCTTCCACGCCCTGCTGGAGAAGGGCGGGCTCACGGTGGTGTGTCTGCCACAGCTCTACGCCGACCTTCTGCGCTACGAGCGGCGGGGGCGTGAGCAGGCCGAGCACCTCCGTCGCGAGGCGATGGGCTACTGACGGCGCTGGCGCGGTGAATCCCAGAACGAGAGGAGGTGAGACCCGAGATGAAGAAGAAGGCGACGAAGAAAAAGAAGAAGAAGTAAGTGTTGCAGGTCTGCGGTGGGGGGTGGCGGCCTCCCACCAGGTGCCAATCGGGAGGGGGCGTCGCCCCCTCCCGTTTGTGCGTGTGCTTAAATGACCTTGGTGACCTTGCCCGCCTTGAGACACCGGGTGCAGACGCGCACGCGCCGGGTCGTTCCGGCGAGCTTCGCCCGCATCGAGACGAGGTTGGGAAGCCACCGTCGCTTCGTCAGCTTGTGCGCGTGGCTGATCGTATGACCCACCGAGGGACCCTTCCCGCAGATGTCGCACCGCTGTGCCATGCACGCTCCTCGGAATCGATTCGGGTCTCGGGAGACGCCCGCCCTGTATAGCACGGGCACGCACCCGAAGCAAACGGCGACCGCGGACCTCCGGACGCCCCTCCAGTTCCTGAAGGGCGTCGGGCCCCGGCGCGCGGCCCAGCTCGAGCGGAAGGGGCTTCGCACCGTCGAGGACGCGCTCTTCTTCCTGCCGCTCCGCCACGAGGACCGCACGCGCCTGGTGCCCTTCCGGTCGCTCCAGCCGGGCCAGGTCGCGACGTGCTCGGGGACGATCGTGGGGCTCTCGCCGCCGCCGCCGGGACGGTCACGAGCGCCGTTGGTCGTCATGCTCCGCGACGAGAGCGGCTACGCGCAGGCGAGCTGGTTCCACGGCGCCTACCTCGCGCGCGTGTTCGAGCGCGGCCAGCGCCTCGTCCTGCACGGCAAGGTCACGCGCTTCAAGGGGGCGGTCGTGATCCAGCAGCCGGACTACGAGATCGTCGAGAGCGGCGACGACGAGCGGCTACACACGGGCCGGCTCGTGCCCGTGTACTCGCTGACCGAGGGGCTGGCGCAGCGCGCGCTGCGCGCGCTCCTGTGGCGCATCGTCGACACCTTCGCGCGGGACGTGCCGGAGGCGCTGCCCGACGCGGTGCGCGCGCGACGCAAACTCGTCACGCTCGCGCAGGCGCTGCGCGACTGCCATTTCCCCGAGACCGACGCGGCGCTCGGTACCGCCCGCCGTCGGCTCACGTTCGACGACTTCCTGCTGCTCCAGCTCGGCCTCGCCATCCTCCGCTCGCGGACGACCCGCGCGCGCGGCGTCGCGATGAACCCGCGCGGCCAGCTCGTCGCCCGGCTCCGCGGGTCGTTGCCATGGCCGCTCACCGGCGCGCAGGAGCGCGTGTGGAACGAGATCCGTCGGGACATGGCGGCGCCGTTCCCGATGCACCGACTGCTCCAGGGAGACGTCGGCTCGGGCAAGACGATCGTCGCGGCGCTCGCCGTCCTGACCGCCATCGAGGCCGGCTACCAGGCCGCGGTGATGGCGCCGACCGAGATCCTCGCCGAGCAGCACGTCTTCACCTTCCGCCAGCTCCTCGAGCCGCTCGGCGTGCCGGTGACGCTGCTCACCTCGTCGCTCAAGCCGCGCGAGCGCGCCGCGCGCCGGGCGGGGATCGCCGCGGGGGACGTCGCGTGCGTCGTCGGCACGCACGCGCTCGTGCAGGAAGGTGTGGAGTTCCGCCGCCTCGGCCTCGCCGTCGTGGACGAGCAGCACCGGTTCGGCGTCGAGCAGCGCGCCCGGCTCCGCGGCAAGGGCGAGCACCCCGACCTCCTCGTGATGACGGCCACGCCGATCCCGAGAACGCTCGCCCTGACGCTCTACGGCGACCTCGACGTCTCGGTCCTCGACGAGCTGCCGCCGGGCCGGCGCCCCGTCGTCACCGTCGCGCGAACCGAGTCGAAGCGCCGCGAGATCTACGCCTTCCTGCGCGACGAGATCGGCCGCGGCCGCCAGGCCTATGTCGTCTACCCGCTCGTCGAGGAGTCGGAGGCGCTCGACCTCAAGGCGGCGACGGACATGGCGCGGCACCTCGCCGAGGACGTCTTCCCCGACCTCCACGTCGGGCTCATCCACGGGCGGCTCGGGTTCGAGGAGAAGGACGAGGTCATGCGACGGTTCAAGGCGCGCGAGATCCACATCCTCGTCTCGACGACCGTGATCGAGGTCGGGATCGACGTGGCGAACGCGTCGGTCATGCTCGTCGAGCACGCCGAGCGCTTCGGGCTCTCGCAGCTCCACCAGCTCCGCGGGCGCGTCGGGCGGGGCCCGTGGAAGTCGGTGTGCATTCTCCTGACGAGCGGCCGGCTCACCGAAGAGGCCAAGCGGCGCATCGACGCGATGGTCGCGACGAACGACGGCTTCAAGATCGCGGAAGTCGACCTCGAGCTGCGCGGGCCCGGCGAGTTCTTCGGCACCCGGCAGTCGGGACTCCCCGAGTTCCGCACCGCCGACCTGCTCCGTGACGCCGCCGTCCTCGAGGAGGCGCGCCAGGAGGCTCAGGCGATCATCGCCGCCGACCCCGAGCTCCGCGAGCCGGCGCACGGCGCCCTGCGCGCGAGCCTCCTGTCCCGGTGGCGTGGCAAGCTCGCGCTCGCCAGCGCGGGCTGAGCGGGCGCGTGCGCGTCATCGCGGGCTCCCTCAAGGGGCGCCGTCTCGTCGTCCCGCGCGGCGCCACGACTCGCCCGACCGGCGACCAGGTCCGCATCGCGCTCATGGACACCCTGACGCCGTGGCTTCCGGGCGCGCGCGTGCTCGACCTCTTCGCCGGCGCGGGCGGCGTCGGCTTCGAGGCGCTCTCGCGGGGCGCCCTGGACGCGACCTTCGTCGAGCACGAGGCGCGCGCCGTCGCCGCGCTCGACGCGAACATCGCCGCGCTCGGCGTCCGGACCCAGGCCCGCGTGCTGCGCCTCGACGCCGGCCGCGCCCTCCGGCGGCTCGCCGCGGACGGCGAGCGGTTCGGGATCGTCTTCCTCGACCCGCCGTACGCGACCGACCTCGCGACCCGCACGCTCGAGGCGCTCGGGGCGGGCGGCGTCGTGGCGCCCGGCGCGATCGTCGTCGCCCAGCACCTGACCAAGCGCGCGGCCGCGTCCGAAGTGGGCGTCCTGAAAGCGTTCCGGGCCCGTCGATTCGGAGAGACAACCTTGACTTTCTTTCGAGCCGAAGGGTAGCCTGAGGGCCGTGGCCAAGCGTGCGGTCTACCCGGGCATGTTCGATCCCGTACACAACGGCCACGTCGACGTCATCCAGCGCAGCCTCCAGATCTTCGACGAGCTGATCGTCGCGGTCGTCGCGAATCCCTCGAAGCAGCCGCTGTTCACGGTCAAGGAGCGCCTCGAGATGATCGACGAGGCGACGGCCGGGCTCAGCAACTTCCGCATCGTCGCGTTCGACGGGCTCTTGATCGACCTGGTCGCGCGCGAGCGCGCCGACTGCATCGTGCGCGGTATCCGCGCCGTCTCGGACTTCGAGTACGAGTTCCAGATGGCGCTGATGAACCGGAAGCTCCGGTCGACCGTCGAGACGGTGTTCCTCATGCCGCACGAGAAGTACACGTACATCTCCTCGCGCCTCATCAAGGAAGTCGCCAGCTTCGGCACGTCGGTCACGGGGATGGTGCCGCCGATCGTCGAGAAGCGGCTGGCGGAGAAGTTCCCCCCCAAGTAACCCGGCGGGCCGCCGCCGAAGGAGCCGCCACCGTGCTGGCCGAACGCGTGAAGACGCTTGCGCCGTCGTCGACACTCGCGGTCCAGGCCAAGGCCAAGGCGCTCCGCGCGCGGGGCGTCGACGTCATCTCGTTCGGCGCGGGCGAGCCCGACTTCGACACGCCCGAGCGCATCAAGGCCGCCGCGGTGGAGGCGATGCGACGCGGCCAGACGAAGTACACGGACGTCGCCGGCGTTCCCGAGCTCCGCGCGGCCGTGTGCGCCAAGCTCAAGCGTGACCATGGGCTCGCGTACGAGCCCGACGACGTGCTCGTCTCGTGCGGGGCCAAGCACACCCTCTTCAATATGGCCGTCGCGGTCCTCGATCCGGGCGACGAGGTCCTGATCCCGAGCCCGTACTGGGTCTCGTATCCGGAGCAGGCGCGCCTCGTCGGCGGAATGCCGGTGGAGGTCCCGACGCGCGAGGCGACGGGGTTCGACCTCGATCCCGAGCGCCTCGCCGCCGCCGTCACGCCGCGCACGAAGGCGATCGTGCTCAACAGCCCGAACAACCCGACGGGCGCCGTCTTCTCGGCCGAGGCGCTCGGCAACGTGGCGCGACTCGCGGTCGACGCGGGCTTGCTCGTCGTGTCCGACGAGTGCTACGAGGCCCTCACGTTCGAGGGCCGTCACGTCTCCATCGCCTCGCTCGGCCCCGAGATCAAGGCGCGGACGCTCGTCATCAACACGTGCTCGAAGGCGTACGCGATGACCGGCTGGCGCATCGGCTACGCGGCGGGGCCGCGCGCGTTGATCCGCGCGATGACCGATGTTCAGAGCCAGGTGACCTCGAACGCGTCGTCCGTGGCCCAGTGGGCGGCGGTCGAGGCGCTCCTGGGGCCTCAGGACGAGGTGCGGGTGATGGCGGCGGAGTTCGATCGCCGGCGCCATTTGATCGTCGACGGGCTCAACCGGCTGCCCGGCGTCTCGTGCATCAAGCCGAAGGGCGCGTTCTACGCGTTCGCGAACGTGGCGGGGCTCTTCGGCCGGAGCTCCGCGGGCGCGGCGGGGACGACTCCGCTCGACGGTTCGCTCGACGTCGCCGCGTTTCTGCTCGAGGAGGCGCGCGTGGCCGTCGTGCCGGGCGTCGACTTCGGCTCCGACGCCCACGTGCGCCTGTCGTACGCGACCAGCGACGCGCTCATCCGGGAGGGGCTCGCGCGCATGGACGCCGCGATCCGCAAGTTGCGTTAGACTACCCGCGCCCCCTCCGATGAACGAGGGCCCACAGAGGAGAGAGGAATGAAGCTCGAAGGCTCCTACGACGTCCCGGCGCCGCGCGCGAAGGTCTGGGACGCCTTTCTCGACCCCAAGCAGCTCAAGAAGGCGATCCCCGGCTGCGAAAAGCTCGAGGCCCTCGGGAACGACGAGTACAAGGCGACGCTGAAGATCGGCGTGGCGGCGGTGAAGGGAACGTTCGAGGGCAAGGTGCGCCTGGCGGACAGGAAGCCGCCGGAGTCGTACCGCCTCCTGGCCGAGGGCAGCGGCGGCCCCGGCTTCGTCAAGGCCGACACGCTCATCACGCTCACCGAGATCGACGGCGGCACGCGCGTCTCCTACCTCGCCGACGTCCAGGTGGGCGGACTGATCGCCGGGGTCGGCCAGCGGATGCTCGGCGGGGTGTCGAAGATGATGGCCGACCAGTTCTTCAATCGCATGAGCGACTTGCTCCAGTCCTCCTGACCCCGCCCTCCATGGCCTCCCGCTACCTCGAGCCACGCCGGGAGCGCGCCTCGCGCGGTGAGATGAGGCGACTGCAGGCGCGGCTGCTCAGGGCCGAGGTTCGGCACGCCTACGCGCACAGCCCGTTCTACCGGAGGAAGCTCAAGGCGGCGGGGGTCACGCCCGACGCGGTCCGGACCCTCGACGACTTGTGCACGCTGCCGTTCACGACCAAGGACGAGCTGAAGGAGAACCAGGCGGCGAACCCACCGTGGGGCGACGTCCTCGCCGTGCCGTTCGCCGACGTGCTCCGCGTCCACATGACGTCGGCGACGACGGGCCGTCCGCTCGCGTTCCTCGACACCCGGGAGGACTGGTACGGCTTCTACCACTCCTACGCGCGCTCGCTCTACGCGTACGGCGTCCGCAAGTGCGACGTGGTCATGGCCGCGTTCTCGTACGGGCCGTGGATCGGGTACTGGTCGGGCTTCCACGCGGCCCAGGACCTGGGCTGCCTCGTCTTCCCGGTCGGCGGCCTCACGACCGATGCGCGGATCGACGCGCTGCTCGCCTACCCGATCACGGTGCTCGGCTGCACGCCGTCCTATGCGCTCTTCCTCGCCGAGGTCGCCGCGAAGAAGGGGATCGACCTCGCGAAGCAGACGAAGGTCCGAATCACGTGGCACACGGGCGAGCCGGGCGCCTCGATCCCCGCGACGAAGGCGAAGATCGAGGCGGCGTTCGGCGCGAAGGCGTTCGACCTTCCCGGGCTCACCGAGATCGCCGCGTGGGGGTTCGAGTGCGACGCGCGCGCCGGGCTCGTGCACGTGCACGAGGACTACTGCTATCCCGAGGTCCTCGACGACGCGGATCGGCCGGTCGGTGCGGGCGGGCGCGGCGAGCTGGTCTTCACGAGCCTCTACCGGAAGGCGATGCCGCTCCTCCGGTACCGCACGCGCGACGTGGTCCAGGTCGCCGAGCGGACGTGCCCGTGCGGCCGCACGCTGCTCGCCTTCGAGGGCGGCGTCCTCGCGCGGCTCGACGACATGAAGAAGATTCGTGGGGTGATCGTCTACCCGCGGCGCGTCGAAGAGCTGGTACGGCCGCACAGTGGCGTCGACGAATTTCAAATCGTCTTCAGGCGTCACGCGGGACTCGACGACGTCCTGGTCCGCATCGACCCCTCGCCGTCCCTGTCGCGCGCCGAGTGCCTGGGGCTCACGGCGCGCCTCGCCGACGAGCTGCGCACCGGGCTCGGGATCCGCGTGACGGTCGAGGTCGGCGAGCCGGGGTCCCTGCCCCGGTGGGACCACAAGGCCAGGCGCGTGAAGGACGAGCGCACCGAGGTGCCGTTCTGAGAGGAGGCCGCGCGTGAGAGCG
>WNFT01000869.1_pt1 | contig 28847 bp, 26 predicted proteins | sample 5400191 | NCBI WGS metagenome assembly WNFT01 (sample SAMN13153359, study PRJNA577476) | soil metagenome | isolation source: 80 cm saprolite under Madrone tree | place: USA:California | collected 2016-06-14 | reverse complement strand
CCACCAACGTCGTCGACGCGTACGCCTACTACGTGTTCCACCGCGGAACGATCTTCGGCACCACGCAGCGGCTGCTGCGAGGCCTGGCGATGGCGCCGATCTACGCGCTCAGCAACCGCATGAACCGGAAGGTCTTCAACGAGCTGTTCTACCGGTCCTATCGCGGGCTCTCCGAGGACCGGCTGGTCGAGCTCTCGCAGGACCTCTGCGACAAGGTGCTCAAGCCCGCGGTCTACCCGGGGGCCCTGGACATCATCGCCGAGTGCCGCAAGGCGGGCTGCAAGATCGTTCTCTGCACCGGCGCCATCGACATCACCATGCGCCCCCTGGTGGACTACCTGGGCGCAGACGATCTGATCGCGAACTCCCTCCAGTTCGTGGAGGGATTCGCCACCGGAAAGGTAATCCCGCCCATCGTGGAGGGAGCGAACAAGGCGAACCGCGTGCGCGAGTACTGCGCGCGGCACAGCCTGCGCCTGGACGTGTCCCACGCGTACAGCGATTCGCTCTCCGACTATCCCATGCTGGCCGTGGTGGGCCGGCCCACCGCGGTCAACCCCGATCGCCGGCTGCGCTCTCACGCCCGCGCCTACGAGTGGCCGATCCTCGACCTCATGCTGACCGGCCGCAAACACTTGCCCCGCTGAGGTCGTTCCGGGCGCCACCGCCGGCAGCACGAGCGTGAAGAGCTGGGCCGGGGGCGGCGTTTCCGGCACCGGCGACGGCTCCGGCTCCAGCGCCACGTTCCAGGTGCCGCTCGGTCTCTGGCGGGGCAACGACGGCAACGTGTACGTGGTCGACGGAACTGCCGGCTCCCTGCGCGCCGTCAAGCCTTAGCGCCGATCCTGCGAAGCGGAATTACGCTGAAAGGCAGCGGATTCCGGGACGTTGCGGGAGAGCTTGCCTGGCTGGGGGGCATCCTGATGGCGCTGCTCGTGCTCCCTTCCTCCCGGTTCAGCAAGAAGCTCGCCTGAGGGGCGGACGCTGCAACCGGCCAGGGTTTCGGGTAAAACCGCCCTCCCATGCGTTCGTTGGACAGGCTGCGCCAGAGCTACGACGAGGACTCGCAGGTCGTCGTCCAGGAAAAGCGATCCCCGCCGCGCATGCTCTTCTCCGACACCGAGATCCTCCTCGAGGAGATTCCGGTCGGGACGCGCGTCGTCTTTCCGAACCCGCCGATCGAAGAGCTGGCCAACTGGCGCGCCGCGATCCGCTGGGCCATCAATCATCCCGAAGGCTGCGATCCGCTGCATGCGCAGCTGCGGCCAGGGATGAAGGTCGTCATCGCCATCGACGACATCTCCCTGCCGCTGCCGCCCATGCGCACGCCCGACGTCCGGCAGATCATGCTGGAGATCGTGCTGCCGCTGCTCGCCGATTCCGGCGTGGACGACGTGCACCTCGTGATCGCGAACGCTCTCCACCGCCGCATGACGGAAGCGGAGATGCGGCGGATGGTGGGCTCGAAGATCTTCGATGCCTACTATCCCGACCATTACACCAACCACGACGCGGAGGAGCCGGGAGCGATCGCGGAGCTGGGCACGACGGAAGCCGGCGAGAAGGTCCGCATCTCGCGGCGGGCCACCGAGGCAGACCTCGTCATCTACCTGAACGTGAACTTCGTCCCCATGGACGGAGGCCACAAGTCCGTCGGCACCGGCCTGACCGACTACCTGGGCCTGCGCGCCCACCACACGCCGCAGGCCATCCGGGGCTCGAAAAGCTACATGGAGCCGAAGCACTCGGAGCTGCACAGCTCCGTCGATCGCATCGGCCGCGTCATCGATCAGCACCTCAACGTCTTCCACGTCGAGACGGCCCTGAACAACAAGATGTTCGACGGGCCGATGGCCTTCCTGGGAAAGCGCGAGGAGGACTTCACCGACCTCGATCGCGCGGCGCTGGCGGGTTTGCGCTGGACGCTGCAGAAGACGCCGCGGGCGCTGCGCCAGAGCATCTTCCACAAGGTCCCGGCGGCGTACGGGCTGATCGCCTGCGCGGCGGGGCGAACGGAGCTGGCGCACGAAAAGATCCTGCAGGCCTGCCGGCGCCAGCTCTTCGTCAAGGTCCGGGGGCAGGCGGACATCCTGATCGCGGGCATTCCGTACATCAGCCCCTACAACGTCAACTCGATCCTCAATCCGCTGCTGGTGCAGGTGATGGCCTGCGGGTACTTCTTCAACATGAACCGGGGCGTGCCGCTGGTGAGGAAGGGCGGCACCCTGATCGTGACGCATCCCTGCATGGACGAGTTCGACCCCGTCCAGCACCCGAGCTACATCGAGTTCTTCCACCGCCTGCTGCCGGAGACCACGGACGCGATGACCCTGCACATGAAGTACGAGCGGGAATTCGCGCAGAACCCGTCGTACGTCCATCTCTACCGCAAGGGCAACGCGTACCACGGCGCCCACCCCTTCTACATGTGGTACTGGGGCGAGAACGGCCGTCAGCATCTGGGCCAGATCATCGCGGTCGGGACCGAGAACACCCACGTTCCGGAGCTGATGGGCTGGGAGCGCGCCGACACGCTCGCGGAAGCCATCGACATGGCGCGGGGGCGGCAAGGGCGGTCGGCGGAGATCACGCTCATGCACCACCCCCCGATGGTGATGACGGAGGTTGCGCTGGCGGCGGACCAGGGCGTGCGCCAGCTTCCCGAGCACGGCGGTGGCTCGGCCTCCAAGCCGGGGATCGCGGCGAAGGAACAACCTTGAGCATCGATCTCGAGAAAGCCCTGCGCGGGCGCGAGATCCTCATCACCGGCGTCACCGGCTTCCTCGGCAAGGTGGCGCTCACGATGCTGCTCGACCGGTATCCCGAGGTGGGCAAGCTCTACGTCCTGGTGCGGCCCCGCGCCGGTGGCACCGCCGACGACCGGTTCTTCGGGAAGGTCGCGTCGTCTCCGCCCTTCCGGCCCTTGCGCGAGCGCCACGGAGACGGATTCGACGCCTTCCTTCGGGAAAAATGCGTCCCGCTGGCCGGCGACGTGACCGATCCGCTGCTCGGCCTGTCGGCCCGGCAAGTCGGCGGTCTGAAGGGGAAGCTCGCCTGCGTGATCAATTCGGCCGGGCTGGTCACCTTCAACCCCTCGCTGGAGCTCGCCGTCAGCGTCAACACGGAGGGTGCGAAGAACGCCGCCGACCTCTGCAAGGAGACCGGCGCCACGCTCGTCCACATCTCCACCTGCTTCGTCGCCGGAGCGCGGCGGGGGCCCGTCTTCGAGGACGAGCCGCTGGTCGGGAGCTATCCGAAGGCGCACGATCTCGACCCTGCTGCCCGCGTCCCCTTCTCCGCCGACGCGGAGCTGAAGGACGTCGCCGCGCTGGTGGCGAGGCTGCGCGCGCAGGCCGACGACAGGGCCCTGGCGGCGCAGTTCCGGGCGGACGCCGTGAAGCGCCTGGAGGAGGAAGGCCGGGACCCCGCCGACGAAAGGGCGTTGCGCCTGGCGGCAGGACGCGAGCGCAAGCTGTGGCTCTCGCAGCAGCTGGTGCAGGCCGGCATGGACCGCGCGCGCGCGTGGGGGTGGCCCAACACGTACACGTACACGAAGTCGATGGGTGAGCAGGCCATCGCCGCCAGCGGCTGCAAGTACGCGCTGGTGCGTCCGGCGATCGTGGAGAGCGCCCTGCGCTTCCCCTTCCCGGGATGGAACGAGGGCTTCACCACTTCCGCGCCGCTGGTGTTCATGGGCCTCAAGGGCCAGCGCGTGTTCCCCACGGGACACAAGCTGGTGCTCGACCTGATCCCGGTCGACCTGGTCGCGGCCGGGATCCTCGGCGTGGCGGGCGCCGCCTGCGCGGAGCAGCTGGAGCAGCGCGTGTTCCAGCTCGCTTCCGGCGACGTCAATCCGTTCTACGTCCGCCGCTCGGTCGAGCTGGTCGCGCTCTACAAGCGGCGCAAGATGGAGGAGCGCGTCGAGGAGGGAAAGCGCAGCGCGTTCGAGAACTGGATCGACACCTTCCTCGAGCCCTACCCGGCGTCCAAGGAGCTGTACTTCGCCTCCAGCGCGCCCCTCTTCCGCGCCGCCGCGAAGGGATTGCGGAAGTTGATCGCGGATCGGGGGGCTTCTTGGGGCGCGCCACGCACCACCGCCCTGCTCGCCCGCGCGGACCAGGCGCTGGAGAGCGTCGACCGGCAGCTCGCGGTGCTGGAGATGACCTGGGAGCTGTTCCTGCCCTTCATCGCCGGCGAGCGATTCATCTTCCAGTGCAAGCACACGCGGGAGCTCTGGGCGCGGCTCACTGCGGCGGACCGCGAGAAGCTTCCCTGGGACCCGGAGGCGATCGACTGGCGCACGTACTGGATGGAAGTCCACATGCGCGGCCTCGAGGAGTGGGTGTTCCCGGGACTCGAGGAGGAGAGCAAGGCGCTCAAGCGGGAGGTGGCGCAGCCGAAGGACCTCCTCGCTCTGCTGGCGGCCTCGCAGAACGCGTTCGGGCAGCGCGTCGCGCTCCGGTTCTTCGCGGGCGAGGACAGCGCGGCGGAGCTGGCGCGGACGCGGGACGACCGGGTCACGTACGACGAGCTGGCGCGCTTCTCCGACCGCGCCGGCCGCACCCTGCAGGCGGCGGGGGTGAAGCCCGGCGACCGCGTGCTCTTGATGTCCGAGAACCGGCCGGAGTGGGCGATGGCGTACTTCGGCATCCTCAAGGCGGGAGCTGCCGCCGCCCCGCTCGACCACGACCTCTCCGCGCAAGAGGTGGAGAATTGTGCCAAGGCCGCGGGCGCGGCCATCCTGATCGCCAGCCCGCGCGTCGCAGAGCGCCTGGGCCGGCTTGCTGGCTTGCGCATCCTCACGCTGCCGGAGGCGCTTCGCGGGTCCGACAAGGCCGGCCTGCCGCCGCTGCGCAAGAGCGCCGGCGCCGACGACGTCGCGTCCGTGCTCTTCACCAGCGGCACCACCGGAAAGCCCAAGGGCGTGCTGCTCACGCATCGGAACTTCTCCGCGCTGGCGGCGAAGCTGGCGGGCCTCTTCGATCTTCGCGTCGGCGAGGGCGTCCTCAGCGTCCTGCCCCTGCACCACACGTTCGAGTTCAGCTGTGGCCTCCTGGTTCCCTTGATGCTCGGCGCGGAGATCACCTACCTGGACGAGCTGACCGCCGACCGCCTGACCGAGGCGCTGGATACGGGCCGGATCCACGCCATGATCGGAGTCCCGGCCCTCTGGCAACTGCTGCACCGGCGCCTGACGCAGGAGCTGGCGGCGCGGCCCCGTACGGTCGAGGCGGCCATCCGGGGCGCGATGGCGCTGCACGGCGAGCTGCGCAACCGCACTCCGTTCAACGTCGGGAAGCTCCTCTTCTGGCCCATCCACAACCGGTTCGGCGGCAAGCTGCGCCTGCTGGTCTCCGGCGGCAGCGCGCTGTCGGAAGAGGTGCAGAAGGCGTTCCACGAGCTCGGGTTCGACCTGACGGAGGGGTACGGCCTCACCGAGGCAGCGCCGGTCCTGTCGGTGACGGTGCCGGAGAACAGGTTGCGCACGGGAAGCGTCGGCCCGCCGCTCCCCGGCGTCGAGATTCGCATCGAGGACCCGGACGCCGAGGGCGTCGGCGAGGTGCTGGCCAAGGGTCCAAACGTGATGGCCGGCTATCTCGACGACCCGTCGGCTACCCAGGAGACGCTGTCGGACGGCTGGCTGCGCACCGGCGATCTCGGGAAGCTCGACGAGGACGGCCATCTGACGCTGGTCGGCCGCAAGAAGGACCTGATCCTCGACGCCAGCGGCAAGAACGTCTACCCGGACGAGCTGGAGGAGCGGTACGGCACATCGCCGCTGATCAAGGAGCTCTCGATCGTCGGCCTGCCGGACGGCAAGGGACAGGAGCGCATCGCTTGCCTCTGCGTGCCGGCAAACCGCGAGGACCGTGCTCGGGTCGAAGAGCACTTCGCCCGGGTCTCGGCCGAGCTGCCGTTCTGGAAGCGGGTGAAGATCCTGCACTTCTGGGAGGGCGATCTCCCCAAGACGGCGACGCGCAAGGTGAAGCGGCCGCTGGTGGCCGCGGAGCTGCTCCGGCTGGAGAGGGCCACGGCGGCGGCGACCCAGCTCGCCACCCAGCCGGCGGGGAGCGACGCCTGGCTGTACGATCTGCTCGCGGACCTGGCGCAGAAGCCGCGGGGAACCGTGAACGCCCGGACGCGCATGGCAGCGGACCTGGGATTCGACTCGCTGCTCATCGCCGAGCTGACCGTCGCCCTCGAGAAGGCGGGGGTGAAGGCGCCGTCGGAAGCGCAGTCCGCCGCGATCAGTACCGCCGGCGAGCTGGCCCGCCTGATCGAGAAGCGCGTTGAGGCGCAGCCTCGCGACGATCGAGCCGCCGCGGCTCTCGACGGCAAGGACGCCGACATCCCGGTGCCCGGACCGGTGGCTGCCGCGGGGCGCGCGGCGATCGGGTTCTTCCAGAAGGCGCTCTACGGCGGGGTGTTCGATCTGGAGGTGACGGGCCAGGCCGGCGTTCCCTCGAGCGGCGCATTCCTGGTCGCCGCGAATCACTCCAGCCATCTCGACGTGGGGCTGGTGAAGATCGCGCTGGGCGAGGAGGGCAAGAAGCTCGCCTCGTTGGCGGCAAGGGACTACTTCTTCGACAATCCCTGGAAACGCGCCTGGTTCGGAAACTTCACCAACCTGGTGCCGATCCAGCGGCGCGGCTCCCTCAAGGAATCGCTGCACACCGCGGTCCGTACGCTCGAATACGGGTACCACCTGCTCATCTTCCCCGAGGGAACCCGGTCTCCGGACGGGAGCCTGCAGGAATTCAAGCCCGCCATCGCCTATCTCTCGTTCGCTGCCGGCGCGGACATCCTGCCCGTCTACCTGGAAGGCACACACGAGGCGATGCCGAAGGGCGCCTTCCTGCCCGACCCGCGCAAGCGCCGGAAGCTGATCGTCCGCATCGGGCCGGTGCTCCGGCACGAAGAGCTGCGTTCCGCGACGCAGGGGCTCGCGCGATCGGCCGCGCACAAGGAGGTGACGCGGCTCGTCCGGCTCGCGATCGAGGCGCTGCGCGACGGCAGGCCGCCGCCGGAGATCGGCCGCCCCGGGCGGCTGCTGGAGGCCTCCCGGTGAAGCTCCTGGTGACCGGCGGGACTGGGTTCCTGGGGTCCACGCTGGTCCCCCTGCTGCGCGAGGCTGGCCACGACGTCCGCGTGCTGGTGCGGTCGGACGCGCCGTTCCCCGGCGCCGAGAGCGTGAAGGGCGACGTGCGCGATCCCGAGTCGATCCGCCGCGCGCTGGACGGCGTGGAGGGCTTGTACCACCTGGCGGGGCTGGTGAGCCGCGATCCCGCCGACGCGCGCAGGATGTACGAGCTGCACGTGGAGGGCACGCGCCACCTGCTCGAGGCCGCTGCCCGGGCAAAGCTGAAGCGGATCGTCCTCGCCTCGTCTTCGGGGACGATCGGGGTCTCGCGATTCCGGAGGGTCGCGACCGAAGAGGACGACTATCCCATCGAGACGGTCGGCAAATGGCCCTACTACCTGAGCAAGATCTATGAAGAGAAGATCGCCATCGAGCTGTCGCGCCGCGGACTGCCGGTGGTGATCCTCAACCCCTCGCTCCTGCTGGGCCCGGGCGACGGGCGGATGTCCTCCACCCAGGACATCTTCCGCTTCCTGATGGGGCGCATCCCCGTGATGCCGCGAGGCGGGATCTCCTTCGTCGACGTGCGCGACGCCGCCCAGGTGTTCCTGGCTGCGCTCACGCAGGGCAACCTCGGCGAGCGGCACCTGATCGGCGCCGCCAACTGGGAATTCACCGAGTTCTTCGCGCGGCTCGGCCGCATCGCGCACCGGCCGCCTCCGCTGCTCCGCATGCCCTCCCCCCTGAAAGTCGCCGCTGCCCGCTGGCTGGAGACATGGGCGCGGGATCGCGGGCGCGAGCCCGAGCTCCCCGCGAGCGACGTGGAGATGGGCGAGTGCTGGTTCTTCATCGACTCGACCAAGAGCGAGCGTCTGTTCGGCTTCCGCCCGCGCGACCCGGTGGAGACCCTGAGCGACACGGTACGGTACGTGCAGCGCAACTTCGTGGGCAACGCGTAGTGGCCGTCGAGGAAGGCCAGGGGTGATGCCGTCCTTCGCCTGCATCCAGCAGCACCAGCACGAGACCGTCGCGGAGCGCGACGGATGCGACGCGCAGACGCACGACGCCATGTCCCTGGTCAAGATGTCCCAGGTGGGGTTCACGGGCCCCGCCAAGATCCGACGCCTCTATGAGCCGGGACGCGTCGAGCGGCGGCACGGTCTGGAAGTCGTCATCTTCTCCGAAGAGCAGATCGTTCCCTGGGTGCTCGGGGATGACGAGGAGGAGTGATGCTCCTGTATGTGGCTCGGCATGCGCAGACCGCCTCCTCCGCGGTGGACTCGTTCAATGGCCAGCGCGAGCTGCCGCTGACGGCGCACGGCCGCGAGCAGGCGCGCAAGCTCGGCCAACGCCTCACGGGCGTCCGTTTCGCCGCGGTCTACCGCTCCCCGCTCGGTCGCACGGCAGAAACGGCCGCGCTGATCGCGCCCCAGATCCCGGCGCAGGTCGTCCCCGGCCTGATCGAGATCGACTACGGCCGCTGGGAAGGCCTCTCACCGGAGCAGGCCCGTGCGCTCGATCCGCGGCGCTACGACGCCTGGGTGGCAGATCCAGTGACCACCTCGCCGCCCGGCGGGGAAACCGCGGCGCAGGTGGCGGAGCGCGCGCTGGCAGCCCTCGAGCAGATTCGTTCGCGCCACCCCGCCGCGGATGAGCGCGTTCTCGCGGTCTCGCACAAGGCGACGCTGCGCATTCTCGCCGCGGCGCTCAGCGGAGCGCCTGTCGCGACGTACCGGACGCGCTGGGCGCAGGACGAGTGCGCGCTGAGCCTCCTCGAGCTGCGCGCCGGCAAGGATCCATTCCTGCGGCTCTGGAACGATACAGCCCACCTGGGGCCCGATCCCGGCGCGACCACGCGGGGAGCAAAATCGTGACCGGCGAGGCTCAGATCGCGCGGCGCTCGAAGAGGAACGCACATTCTTCCTTGCGGGCGCCCGATGCGTCGGCCACCGCGAACTGTCGCCGCTTCCCGGTGGTCGAGAACGCGTGCATGACGGCGCTGCCGTACTGGCCCGCCTTGCTCACGGCATAGAAGCTGATGTCGAAATTCGGCCGGCCGGGGGCCGCGAGCAGGCGCTTCTCGCGCGTGGTCCTGGCGATCCGCTCCAGCGTCATCAGGCAGGCCTCGCGCGGGTGCTTCCCCTGCCGCATGAGCTCGACCGTGAGATGGCCGCCGCCCACCAGGATGTTCGCCTCACCCCGTCCGGTGCTGCCCGCCGACCCCACCTCGTTGTCCGTGAAGCACCCGGCGCCGAGGATGGGCGAGTCGCCCACGCGGCCCGGCATCTTGAAGAACAGCCCGCTCGTCGACGTGCACCCGCCCAGGTCGCCGCGCCCGTCGACCGCGGAGAGATGGATGGTGCCGCCCCGCTGCGGCTTCCGGAACTCGTCCCAGCCGAACTCCTGGATGAACTCCTTCACTTCGAGCGGGTAGTGGTCCGGGTCCGGCTCCAGCCACTTGTCCTTGTCGGACAGGTTCTGCTTCCAGAACAGCCAGACCTTGCGCGCCTTCTCCGTCAGCAGATTTTCGTTGGCAAAGCCGTGCAGGGTGGCGAAGTGCCGGGCACCAGGGCCGACCAGGAGGACGTGGTCGGTGGTCTCCATCACCAGCTTCGCGACCCTGGTGGGGTTCTTCACCCCCTCCAGCGCCGCCACCGCCCCGGCGCGGGCCGTGGGACCGTGCATGACGCAGGCGTCGAGCTGGACCACTCCTTCCTCGTTGGGAACGCCGCCGTACCCGACGGTCATGTCCGCGGGATCGTCCTCGACCAGGTTCACGCCCGCGATCGCCGCGTCGAGCGGGTCCACGCCTTCCTGCATGCGCCGGACGGCGAGCTCGACCGCCTTCAGGCCGTTGCTCGACGAGATGGCCACCGGGCGCGACGCCTTCTGCGCCCGACCCGCCTGCGCCAGGGCGGCCGCGGCCGCCGCCGTTCCGAGCAGCTTCCTCCTCGACAAGGTCATTCGCGCTCCAGCGAAGCGACGTCGCGTCCGGTGATGCCGAGCAGGTACAGGATCGCGTCCAGGCCCATGGCCGAGATGGACGTGTGCGCCGCCTCGCGGAGCTTGGGCTTGGCATGGAAGGCGATGCCGTGCCCGGCCTTCTGCAGCATCAGCAGATCATTTGCCCCGTCGCCGATCGCGATCACCTGATCGAGCGGCACGTTCTCGCGCCGCGCCAGCTCCTCCAGGATGTCCGCTTTGCGCTGCGCATTGACGATGGGTCCGATCACCCGGCCGGTGAGAACGCCGCCCTCGATCTCCAGCGTATTGCTCCAGGCAAAATCGATCCCGAGGCGTTTCTGCAGCGCCTCCGCCGCCACCGAGAAGCCGCCCGAGATCACCGCCGTCCGATACCCGAGGCGCTGGAGCACGCGCAAGAGCGTCTCCGCGCCTTCCGTCAGCGGAAGGCCCGCGGCCAGCTCGTAGAGGACGCGCGCGTCGAGCCCTCGGAGCAGCGCCACGCGCTCGCGGAGGCTCTGGTCGTAGTCCATCTCGCCCGCCATCGCCCGCCGGGTGATGGCCTTGACCTGATCCCCCACGCCGTGTGCGCGCGCCAGCTCGTCGATGACCTCGATGCGGATGAGCGTCGAGTCCATGTCCATCACGATCAGCCTCTTGCTGCGCCGGAGCAGGGTCTCGCGCTGCAGCGCGCAGTCGAAGGCGCCTTCCCCCGCCGCCGCGAGCAGGGCGCGCTTGAGCGGAAGGACGTCGCCCTGCAGCGAGATCGCGAACTCCACCGACGCCAGCCCGCCCTCGGAAAGCCGGTAGATCCGCTCGATGTTCGCGCCGTGCGCCGCCAGGACCTCCGACACGGCCTGCAGCTGCGAAGGCCCGATGGTGCGCGCGATCAGCGTGAGCGCGTACCGCTGCGGCGCCTCGGACTGCGACGCTTCGGGCTTGCGGTAGTCGAGCGAGAGCCCGAGCTCCCTGGCGATGAAGAGGAGCTCCTTGATCAGCGCCGGCTCGTCCTCCGTCTCCACGGCGAAGCCGAGGGTCAAGAGGTCCTGCACCACCACCTGCTCCACGTCGGAGAGCCGCACGTTCGCCTGCGCCAGCGCGCGCGAGATGCGCGCCGTGATGCCGGGCGCGTCGCGCCCGGTGAAGGTCAAGATCAACTCGCCCACCGCGCTACCCTAGACCACCGGTGACCCGCAGGCGCGGCACTTTCGCGCGGCGATCGGGATCGCCTCGAGGCACTCGGCGCAGCTCTTCGTCGCGGGCGCCGCCGGCTTCTCCAGGAACGCTTTGATGAGCAGGAATACGACCAGGGCGACCACGAAGAAATCGACGATGCGGCCCGCCAGGTCGCCGTACTTGATGGCGTTCTGCCCCGAGAGCACGATCTGGGCATTGCGCCACTCGCCGCCGGGCAGCACGAGGCCGACGATCGGCATCACCACGTCCTCCACAATCCCTGAGACGACCTTGCCGATGGCGGCGCCGATCACGACGCCGACCGCCAGCGCGAACGCGTTCTGCTTGAGGAGGAACTCCCGGAACTCCCTCGTCGTTGCCTTCATCATACGACCTCGATCGCATGCCGCCGCCAGGCAGGCAAGCCGCTGTTGTGAGGTGCAGCCTTGCGTGTTATCCCCAGCGCGGATGGACCGTCCGCAGATTTCCGTCGTTATTCCGCTATTCAACGAAGAGGAGAGCGTCCGGGCGCTGCTCGACGAGCTCTTCGGCGAGCTTGCGAAGCTCGGGCGGAGCTACGAGGTCATCTGCGTCGATGACGGCTCCCGCGACGGGACCTTCGCGGAGCTGGCGCGCATCGCTGCCCTGCGGCGCGAGCTGCGCGTCATCCGGTTCCGCCTCAACTTCGGCCAGACGGCGGCGATGAGCGCTGGAATCGAGGCGGCGCGAGGCGACGTGATCGTCCCCATGGACGGCGATCTCCAGAACGACCCCGCGGACATCGGCAAGCTGCTGGCGCAGCTCGACTCCGGCTACGACGTGGTGTCCGGCTGGCGGAGGGACCGGCAGGACAGGGAGTTCGGGCGCAAGCTTCCCAGCCGCATCGCCAACCGGCTGATCTCGTCGATCTCCGGCGTGCGGCTGCACGACTATGGCTGCTCGCTGAAGGCGTATCGCCGCGACGTCCTGCGCGACGTGAAGCTCTACGGGGAGATGCACCGCTTCATCCCCATCTACGCCTCCTGGCAAGGCGCCCGCGTGAGCGAGCTGGTGGTGAACCACCGCGCGCGTCGGGCGGGTCGATCGAAGTACGGGTTCTCGCGCACCTTCAAGGTGGTGCTGGATCTCATGGTGGTGAAGTTCCTCGCCAGCTTCGCCACCAAGCCCATCTACGTCTTCGGTGGGTTCGGCCTGGTCTCGCTCGCCTGCGCGCTGGGCGCTTTCCTCTGGGCGCTGTACTACAAGCTCGCCGGACTGAAGGACTTCGTCCAGACGCCGCTGCCCCTGGTGACGGTGATGTTCACCCTGGTCGGCGCGCTCAGCTTGCTGATGGGCCTGCTTGCCGAGCTGGTGATCCGCACCTACTACGAGTCGCAGGACAAGCGCCCCTATCTGGTGGCCGAGGAGCTGAACCGGCCCGAGAAGGCGCTTCCCCGGGCCGTGGGGCAGTAGATGTGCGGCATCTGCGGTGAAGTCGATCTCGCCGGAGCCCCCGACGCGGACGGGGTGCGGCGGGCCGCGCGCGCCATCGCGCACCGCGGACCGGACGCCGAAGGGTTCTTCTTCGAGGGTCCGGCCGGGCTCGGCCACCGCCGGCTTTCGATCCTCGATCTCGAGTCCGGGGACCAGCCGATGGTCCGCGACGGGGTGGCCCTCGCGTTCAACGGCGAGGCGTACGACTTCGCCGCGCTGCGCGACGAGCTGCGATCCAAGGGCCATCCGTTCACCAGCCGCAGCGACACCGAGGTCGTGCTCCGCGCGTATCTGGAATGGGGAGACGACTTCGCGGAGCGCGTGCACGGCATGTTCTCGCTGGCGATCTGGGATTCGCGCCGGCGCAAGCTGGTCCTGGCGCGAGACCGGCTGGGCAAGAAGCCGCTCTATTACTTCGCCCGCGGGTCGCGCGTCGTCTTCGGCTCGGAGCTCAAGGCGCTCCTTGCCCATGGCGGCGTCCCACGGGAGCTGGATCCGGAAGCCCTGGTCCAATACCTCGCGTGCGAGTACGTTCCGGCCCCCGCCACCATCCTGCGCGACGTCCGCAAGCTGCCGGCGGCGCACCTGGCCGTGCTCGACGAGCACGGCTTTCGCATCCGCCGCTACTGGGACGTCCCCGGTCCCTCCCGGGAGCGGGTTTCCGCTCGAGAGGCCGCTCCGGAGCTGCTGCGCGTGCTCGATCGCGCGGTGGCGAAGCGTCTCGTCGCCGACGTGCCGGTCGGGGTGTTCCTTTCCGGCGGAGTGGACTCGACCTCCATCGCCGCGCTGGCCGTCCGACACAAGAATCCGCTGCAGACGTTCTCCATCGGCTTCGTCGAGGAGAGCTTCGACGAGTCGCCCTGGGCGCAGCTCGCGGCCGACCGCCTCGGCACCGAGCACGTTTCGCAGAAGTTCTCGGGACAGGACTGCCTCGATCTGATCCCGGCGGCGGCAGCGCAGCTGGACGAGCCGTTCGCGGACCCCAGCTTCTTGCCCACGCTGCTGCTGTCCCGCTTCACCCGCCGGCACGTCAAGGTGGCGCTGGCCGGCGACGGCGGCGACGAGCTGTTCGCCGGTTACGACCCCTTCCTGGCGCACCGGCCCGGGGCGCTCTTGGCGCGGGTACCCCGTCCGTTTCGCTCCCTGCTGCAGCGCTTGGTGCACGGGCTTCCCGCCTCCTCGCGGAACATGAGCCTCGACTTCCGGCTCAAGCAGTTCCTGCGCGGCGTCGACGCGCCGCCGTCGCTGCGGCACGCCTGCTGGATCGCTTCCTTCCTTCCCGGCGAGATCGGAGCGCTCCTTCAGCCCGGGCTCAGATCGCTGGCCTCGCCGGAGATCGCGTTCCGGCAGGTGCTGGAGGATGCGACGCGGAGCGGAGCGCGCCCCGGTTCCATCGACGAGGCGCTGCGTTACTACCTGACGCGGTACCTGGCGGACGACATCCTGGTGAAGGCGGACCGCGCCTCGATGGCCGCGTCGCTGGAGCTGCGCGCGCCCTACCTGGACACCGAGGTGGTGGAGCTCGCGGCGCGGCTGCCCTGGCAGCTCAAGATCTCGCTCACCCGCACGAAGGTGCTGCTCAAGCGCGCGCTGCGCGGCCTGGTGCCCGACGAGATCCTGCGCCGCCCGAAGAAGGGCTTCGGGATCCCGGTGGCGGCGTGGATCCGTGGCCCGCTGCGCCCCTTGTTCGAGGAGCTGCTCTCGGAGCGCGAGCTTCGCGACGGCGGCGTGTTCGACCCGAGGGCGGTCCGCTCGCTGCTCCAGACGCACCTGGACGGCCGCGCGGACCTGCGCAAGCCCCTCTGGACCCTGCTCATGTTCCAGCTCTGGCGAAAGCACCACGCGCAAGCCGTCTCCCTGCGGAGCGCCGCTTGAAGCGGGTGCTGGTCACCGGCGGCGCTGGATTCATCGGATCGCACCTGGTCCAGGCCCTGGTTCAGCGGGGCGACGAGGTCTCCATCGTCGACAACTTCGATCCCTTCTATCCCGAGCGGCTGAAACGCCGCGCCCTTCACCCGCAGGCGCGCCTGCTCGAGTCGGACATCCGCGATCAGGACGCGATGCACCGGGCCTTCGGCGAGGTGAAGCCCGACGTCGTCGTGCACCTGGCCGCGCTCGCCGGCGTGAGACCGAGCCTCGAACGGCCGGCGGCGTACATGGACGTGAACGTGCGCGGGACCGCCGCCGTCCTCGAAGCGGCGCGAAAGGCAGGCACGGCGCGATTCGTGCTCGGCTCCAGCAGCTCGGTGTATGGGGCGCACGCGCAGGCGCCGTTCCGCGAGACCGCCCGCATCGATTCGCCGGAGAGCCCTTACGCCGCGAGCAAGGTCGCCGCCGAAGTGCTGGCGCGGGCGTTCCACAACCTCTACGGCGTCGAGGTCGCTTCATTGCGCTTCTTCACCGTCTACGGGCCCCGGCAGCGGCCGGATCTCGCCATCCACAAGTTCTCGCGCCGGATGCTCGCCGGCCAGCCGCTGCCCTTCTACGGCGACGGCTCGACCCAGCGCGACTATACCTGGGTGGACGACATCATCGCCGGCGTGCTTCGCGCTTGCGACGTGCCGCTGCAATTCGACGTCCTGAACCTGGGTGGAGCGCAGACCACTTCGCTCGCCGAGCTCGTCACGCTGCTGGAGGAGGCCCTGGGCGTCCGGGCCCTCCTGGACCGGCAGCACGCGCAGCCGGGCGACGTCCCGCTCACCAGCGCCGACGTATCCCATGCTGGAGAAGTTCTCGGCTACGCGCCGCGCACCCCCATCCGCGCGGGCCTGCGCCAGTTCGCGCAGTGGCTGCGAAGCGAAGGGCGCGACTGGACCTGAGCGCTTAGTTTTCAACCGCGTGAAGACGCTGGCGAAGGTCCTCAACGAGCGCAGCGATGCGATCGCCCGACGATGGATCGAGCGGGTCCGCGGTCACTTGTCCGCCGGGCGCGCTCTCGACGAGGAGGAAGTGCTCGACAGCCTGCACGCCTTCCTCGACGAGGTCATCGCCGCGCTCGAGGCCGGGATCCCCCTTCCGGAAACGGGCACCGCGGTGGCCCAAGCGCACGGCGCGCAACGCGAGATCCTGGAACGCGACATCGCCGATGTGGTCCGCGAGTACGGATTGCTCTTCGAGGTCATCGTCGAAGAGTGCCGCGCCGCCGGAGCCGGCCCCTTCGATCCCGATGAATACGCCCACCTGGTCGGGTGCTTGTCCAGAGGCGCGTCCGAAGCGGTGCGCGAGTTCGCCGGCCTGCGCGCGCTCGAGCTGCGTCGCCAGGCCTGGGAGCATTTCGCCTTTCTCGCCCACGAAATCCGCAATCCTCTGCAGACCGCGCGGACGGCAGCGCACCTGTTGCGCTCCGAGGCGCCGTCGCGCGCGGTGGAGGTGCTGGAGCGCAGCCTCGCTCAGCTCTCGGAAACCGTCGACCACGCCCTGGTCGACGCCCGCCTGCGTGGAATCCACGCCGGCTCCGCACTGCATCGCGAGACGATCGATCTGGGCGCGCTGCTCAAGCTTTGCATCGAAGACGCGATGCCGGACGCGGAGGCTCGCCGGATCGCCCTGGTGCTCGACGGGGCCTCGGTGCGGATCCACGGGGATGCGCGCGTCCTGCGCTCCGCGTTTGGGAATCTCATCCGAAACGCGGTGAAGTTCACGCGCAGCGGCGGCAAGGTGACTGTGCGCGCACGCCCGGGGGCGGTCGAGATCGAGGACCAGTGCGGTGGTTTGCGGAGCGGCGACGAGCAAAAGATTTTCGAGGCATTCCGCCAGTCGAACGAGGACCGGAGCGGATTCGGGCTCGGGCTCGCCATTGCCCAGCAGGCCATCGACGGGCACTCCGGCTCCATCACCGTCCGGAACCTCCCCGGACAGGGCTGCATCTTCGCGGTGACCCTGCCGTAGGCTCCGGCGCGAGTGAGTGTCGCGCGAGCGCGTTTGTGGTTTGTGTGTGTGTTCCTTCCCTCCCTCACTCGATCAATGCGGGGCGCGGTGTGCGCTGTGTCGACTCAGTCAGACGCGCGCAGATAGCCGACGGGGTGCGTGGCCCTCGCGCCGACGCATCAGAAAGCACACGACGCGCAGAATGCGCCGCCCCGTGTCTCTCGCTTCACGTGAAGTGCCTCGCCAGCGAGCTCGCTTTCTGCGTGGCGGCGCAGGGCCATGCAGCCCGGCGGCGTCTCAGCGACCGATACTCGAAGCGCTATCGGACGCCCAGCAGCTCCACCTCGAACACGAGGGTCGCGTTGCCTGGAATGACGCCGCCCGCCCCCTGTGCGCCGTAGCCCAGCTCCGGCGGAATGGTCAGCTTGCGCTTTCCGCCGACCTTCATTCCTTCCACGCCCTGGTCCCAGCCGGGGATCACGTGCCCGCGCCCGAGCGGGAACTGGAAAGGCTGGCCCCGATCCTTCGAGGAGTCGAACTTCTTTCCGTCGGTGAGCCAGCCCGTGTAATGGACGGAAACCAGCTTCCCCTTGATCGCCTCGGCCCCGGTGCCGACCACCATGTCCTCGACCTGTAGCGTGCCCGCCACGATCGCCTCCTCTACCGCCTCCGCACCAGCGGGCCCGTCCCCGGGTCCTGCTCGTCCGGGAACGGCATCTCGCCGGGCAGGAGCCGGTACACCTTCACCACCTCGCGCCCCCGGATCCGCTCCACGTGCCAGGGTGTGCGCCGCGACAGGTTGGCGACGGCGTCCTGGTTGAGGAAGTACAGGCGCCCGACTTGCACGACCACATAGCAGACCCGCCCGGAGCGGCAGGTCCGCCCCCGCCGGACCAGCGTCTGCGCGAGATCCGGGCGCTCCGCGGCTTGCGCATAGAGCTGCGCCGGCCAGTCGATCTCGGTCGAGAGCTCCGCGTCCGGCTCCGCGTGCGCGGCGACGTACCCCACCGCCTCGCGAAAGCCGGCGTCGAAGTAGTCGCAGTGCGGAAAGTACCATTGGACCTGCGCGTCGCCGCCGGCCAGCGGCGAGATGTACAAGCGGTAGTGCGGGGCGTGCGCCACCGCCGCGGCTGCCTCGCTCCCGGGAAGGAGCAGCGCGGCGGCGGCCAGGGCTGCCCAGCGGGGCGCCGGCATCCTCACCCGCTCGACGGCCAGCGCGGCGATCCAGCCGGCGAGGATCAGGAACGCGGGCAGCACGCTGACGAAGAAACGGCCCCACTTCGATCCGGAGGCCGAGTGCACGATGAACCACACCGCCAGCCACGAGAGCAGCAGCTTCTGCGCTGGCCGCCGTTGCGCCAGGGTGACGGCGAGACCGGCCAGCGCGAAGAGGAAGGTCGCGGGGGCAAGCTTCACCGCGGCGAACACGGCGTAGAACCAGGGGGGCGTGCCTCGGAGACCGTACTCCAACAGGTTGTGGTAGATGCGCCCCATGAAGAACAGCGACCCGTGCACCGTCTGCTGCCCGGTCGTGTAGCTCCTCGCGTATTCCCAGGTGCTGGGCAGGAACGGCGACCAGTTCACGCACACCCAGAGCGCGGCCGCGAACCCGATCAGCTGGAGCCAGCGCCGGAGGGGAACGCGCCACTGCGTCTCGCGCCGGATCCACAGATAGAAGACCAGCGGAACGGGGGTGAGGAAGAAGAAGTACTTCGAGGCCAGCATTCCGGCGAGGGACGCTGCTCCCCACAGCTCCCATCTTCGCGGATCGCGACCGTCATCCGCTGCCGCTTTCGCTTCCGCCATGCACCACAAGAGGAGCATGAGGAAGAGTCCGAGGAGGGTGTCTTCCTTGGCCACCCGCTGGTAACCGACGAGCGTGACCGAGCACGCCGTCAGCGCCGCCGAGAGCAGGCCGGCCGTGCGGCCGAACAGCCGGCGGGCCAGCAGGGCGACCACCAGCACCGACGCTCCGCCTGCGAGCGCGTTCGGGAGCCGCGTCATCGTCTCGGGCGCCCATCCGAGGCGCGAGCCTACGGCGATCGAGGCGGCGATCAGCCACTTCATCAGCATCGGGTGCTCGACGTCGTCACCCGAGAACACGCCCTGCAGATAGCGGTTGGCGGCGAGCCACTTGTGGACCTCGTCGTCGCCGAACCCTTCCGCCGAGAGCCCGCGCAGGCGGAGCCAGAGCCCGAACAGCACCAGCGCGGCCAGCGCGAGCGAAGCGCCGCGGCCCCAAGGGACGGTGCGGCCGCGAAGCTGGTCCGGGTTTTCCTCCATCGAGCGCCCGCTCTTCTACCTGCGATTCGGGTTCGTTGCCAAGGACTGGCGCATTTTCCTCCACCAGCTAAGCTGGGTCTCAGGCGTGCTTCGCACCTTGGCCAGCGTGGCGGCGCTCTGCGTGCTGCTCATCTCCGCAGGGACCGCCGGCGAGGAGCCGCGGCCACCGCAGATCACACCCGTCGACGTTCATTCGTTCCGCGTCCTCGAATCGTATTCAGGGCCGGTCAGCTATTACAAGATCGTCGAGGATCCCGAGCAACCGTTCATCCGGGCGGTCTACCGCCCACCGCTGGAGACCGTCACGCTCGGCGCGGAGGTGCCGGATTCGCTCCGCCAGCGCATCAAACGCCTGCGCTGGAAGTGGCGCGCGCAGGTCCTGCCCAAGGGCGGCAACGAGTGCAAGGAAGGGCGCGGCGACTCGGCCGCGGTGGTCTACGTCTCCTGGAAGCGCGGGCTCAAGTGGTACTCGCTCAAGTACGCGTGGAGCTCGGAAGGCGAGAAGGGGCGCACCTGCGACCGGAAGCGCAACCTCTTCGTCGCGCAGGATACCGTCGTGATCGAGTCGAACGGCCCCGTCGGCGAGTGGCGGACGGAGGACATCGACCCCTCCGCCGAGTTTCGCGCGCACTTCGAGGACGGCAACCCGAACGCCGACGTGCCGGACCTGGTGGGCGTCGGGATCATGAGCGATGGCGATCAGACGAAGTCCATCTCCGCCGCGGACTACACGGGGTTCGAGCTAGTCCATTGAGCGCGGCTGGCCTTCGGCCGCCAGGCCATCGAGATCGGGAGACCGCGCGGGCCGGACTTCGTAGATCCGGAACGTCTCCAACGCTCCCCAGCGCAGCGTCCAGGGAACCGCGGCCCAGTAGTAATAGAGGCCGCCTCCGCCGGTGACCGTGCGCACCAGGTCCAGGGCGTTGCCGCGCACGGACTCCTCGCGGACCGGGTGGAGAAGCGCGGCGTCCTCCGAGGTGATCTGCTGCCGGTGGACCGTCCCGGGCACGACGACGAAGTCGCCGGGCTCGAGCCGGCTCTTTCCGGGCTCGTACTCGCGCATGCCCTCCTGAGTCGCGTACCACTGCCATCCCCAATGGCCGACCGCCCAGGTGGCGCCCGCCGAGGAGAGCGCCCGGGCCTCGGTGCGGTAGACGTCCGCGCGCCGCCAGTCGGAAACCGCGGCGGCGATGCCGAGCGCCGCGGTGAGAATGAGCGCGCCTGTGGCGCGCCGCGGCGAGGGGGCGAAGTCGCGCGCGAGCAGCACCATCACCGGAGGCAACGCGAGCAGCACATGCCGCACGGCCGGGAACGGGGCCAAGAGAACCGCGGCGGCGAGCGCGCACCCCATCCAGACCACCAGGACGTCGATCTGGGAGCGTTCCGCGGGGCTACCGCCCTGCCCCCGGGCGAGCAGCGCCTTGCGGATGAGCGCGGCGACCAGCAGCCCGTTCGCAAAGAAGACTCCCCGGAGGACCGCATCGGTCGCGTTGACGTCGCGAAACGCCGGCAGGTCCGCGACGGGCAGCAGCAGGCCGGCGGCGACGATGGCCGCGCCGGCGCCCGCGCAGACCCAGAGCACCCGGCGACCGGCTTGCGCGGCGAAAGCGACCGCGAACGGGGATACGGCCCCCAGTCCCAGGATCCACAGCGGCAACCGGCCCGCCGCCAGCGAGACAGCCGTCTGGAGCGCCCCGTCGGGCGAAGCGACAGCTCCGGCCCGCTCGAGGAGGTGGATCTCCCCGTACGCGATCCAGTTGAACGTGCTCCACGCGACCAGCGCCGCGACCGGCACGGACAGGGCCAGAAGGCTCTTCCAGGCCTTGCGCCGCACGGCGAGCACCACGAACGCGGGCAAGAGCACGAGGCTGGTGTACTTGATCAGGCACCCGGCGGCCGCGAACGCGCACGCCTGCCAGTCCCGCAGCTGCCCTCCTTCGCGGTCCGCGAGCGCCATGCAGAGGAAGAAGCCGGCCCACATCGCCAGCGTCGGCACGTCGACCATCAGATTGAGGCCGGGCAGGAATGCCGGGCTGAGCGCGAGCAGCGCCGTGACCCACAGCGCCTGCTCGGGGACCAGAAGCGCGGCGAGCCTCCAGGCCGACCAGAGCGCGAGGAAGGCGAAGGCGACGGAGACCAGATGGAGCGCCTCCGTCGGCGCGCCCAGCTTCATCGGAACGGCGAGCAGGTACATGAACAGGTGGGGAACGTTGAGCGCATGCAGCGGCTCGGACACCTGGTCCCAGTTGAGCATCGTCTTGGCGGCGTGCACCGGATCGCGGACGATCGCGCGCGCGATCCAGAGGTGCGCGGTGTCGTCCATGTGGACGGCCTTGGTCACCGTGAATGCGCCGGCGACCGCAGCCAGGCCGGCGACCGCGATCAAGCCGCGCGGACGGCTAGCTGGCATACGGTTCGGCGGGCACTGCCACCGCCGGGACTTCCCGGCGGAACTGCAGCAAGCCGCGCTGGCCGAGCAGGGACTCACCCTCGAGGACCAGCACCAACACTCCCCCCATGAACCCCGGCACCACCTGCGTCAGGTGGTAGAGGAACATGAAGGCGAGGGCAGTCTCCTTGGGGACCCCGAAAGCGATCAGCGCCAGCGTCCCGCCCGCCTCGAACGACCCCGCATTTCCCGGCGAGGGAACGGCGGTGGCGACGTTGAATGCGGTCAGGGCCGCGAAGGCCTGCATGGCGGAGAGATCGAGCCCCAGCGCGTGACCCGCGATCGCGATCACGAAAGTCTCCCAGAGCCAGGGCAAAGGAGCGATCACCGTCTCCACCAGGAGCAGGCGCTTCCAGTGGTTGGCAGCGAATCCATCACGGAGATTGGTCAACCACCGGGGACCCCGGCGCAGCAGCCCGCTTCCCATCAGCGCCAGCAGGACCCCCACACCCACCACGATGCCCCCGATCAGCAGGAGCGCGCGGAAGAGCCAGGACGGAGGAGTGCCGAAGAGGCAGAGGATGGGGAACGCAGCCACCCATCCCCACTTGTCGCTCCAGAAGTCCACGATCTCCGTCCCCAGAAGCTTGGCGCGAGAGACCCCGGTGCGTTTCCCCAGATACTGGACGCGCAGCAGATCGCCTCCGCGCGCGGGCAGCACCACGTTGAAGAAGAATCCGACCATCATGGCGCGGCAGGCCTGGCCGTAGCTGAGGTCGAGCAGGGGGCGCATCACCACCCACCAGCGCAAGGCTTGCAGCGCCATCAAGACAAGCCCACCGGCCGCCGCCATCAGCAGCGGCTGCTCGGCCACGCCGTGCAAGGAAGCGAGCAGCTCCCTCTGGCTGATGCCGAGATAGAACACCACGGCGGCCGCGGCCAGGAGGCCGGCGATGAGCCCAAGGGCGGTCCTGATCCAGAGCCGTTCCGTCACAGCACTCCCGCCAGCTCGCCCAGGCGCCGCAGCGTGAGAGGAGCCTGCGGTTCCGCGCGGCAGGCGTCGAAGCAGGCGCCGCAGTTCGGCCCTGCGTAAGCGCCCGGGAGGAACTCGGAATAGTGCGCCACCGGCGGCAACTCGGCGCAGGGCTGCACCATGCCCTTGGGCGAGACGTGGATCATGATCTTGCCCGCCTGGCAGCCGTCGATCCTGCGCTTCTCGTAGAACTCGGGCAGGGTCTCGAAGAAGTAGTCCGAGGTCATGACGTTGCCGAGCTCGCGCTTGAGCTGGATGATCCTGGAGCAGACGGCCTTGAATTCCGCCATCTTCTCCCTCGATACCATGTGGGACTGGTTGCCGTTCTTCAGGTCGTTGTAGCCGGAGAAGGCGATGTTGATGCCCCACGCGTGCGCCAGCCGGATGAGCGGCTCGGCGTCATGCATGTTGTCGACCATCAGCATCGAGGCGAACGTGAAACAGTTGTAGCCGGAGGCCACCACCCGGGGGATGGTCTGCTCCAGCCGCTCGAAAAGGCCCGGAAGCCCGCGCTCGCGGTCCTGGCGCGCATCCGGGTAGTTCATGGAGATGTTGATCTGGTTCACTCCCGCCGCGACCAGCTCCTTGATCTTGCCCTCGGTGAGGAACCCCCCGTGGGTGAGCACGGTAATGTAGCGAAAGCCCGGCAGTTCCTTGATCTGCCGGACCAGCGGCACCAGGTCCCTGCGCAACATCGGCTCACCGCCGGTGAACACCACCACCAGCGGGTCGAAGCGCCGGACGACGTCCGTGAAATCAGTCATTTCATCGCGATCGCTGATCTTCCAGTAGTCGCAGAAGTCGCAGCGCGCGTTGCAGCGCTTGGTCACCTCGATCGAGACTGTGAGCGGTCGCTTGTTGAAGGTGACGTCGAGGAACTTGCCCGCTGCACGAAGCTTTTCCAGCGGGCTCAAGGCAATCTTCATTCCGTACCCCTGACCGTACCCCTGAAAGCGCGCACCGATAGCATCTGGCAGTCCTTCTGGCAACGATTGCCGCAGGGGGCGGAACGGCCCCGTCGGAGACTGCCCTCAAGCGCGGCCGGACACAAAAAAATCGAGCAGGAGCCCGGCGGCAGCGCTCCAGGCAGGCGGGTGGGCAGGGTCCCGCAGGATGCTCCGGAGGCGCTGCAGTTGCTCACTCGGTAGGACCCGGTCCCGCCACTCGCCCCGCGACAGCTCGGCCGCAAGCTCGCGCAGAAGCTCCGGCTCGCCGTGCACGGCCCCGCGCGCCTCCGCGGCCGCGCAGAGTCGATCGACCGCTTCCGGGCGATCGTCGAAGATCGATCGCAGCCGGACGGCGAACGGTCCGGGAGCCACGCGCGCCCGCGCCGGAGGCGGGAGGTCCGACGAAGGGAGGACCGGCGTCTCCCACTCGAATTGGTCGTCGCTCCAACGATCTGCGCGCGGGATGCGCTGGCCGCGAGCGTCGAAGCGCAACTCGTTCCTCTCCCGCGACAGCAGTGGCGCGATCGGCAGCGGCCCACGCGGCGGAGGGGCTTCCTCCGTCCGCTCGATGCGCGGCCGGGGCGGCTCCACCGCAGGGGCGCCGCGCGCGGCCACGGCTTCCATCGGCTTGGACGGAAGGGTGGTGGGGACCTCCACCACGGTGCCGATGGCCCGTTTGAACGGCGACCTGCGGATGGGCGGCGCGAGCTTCTTGCCGGCCGGCAGCGGGGCCTTTTCCGTCGTCGCTCCGTGCGCTTTACCGGTGGATTGGGCGGCGGCGCGGGCCTTCTTGAGAGCGGCGGGGTTCGCCGCCGCGTCGGCGGGCTCCACGGAGGCGTTCTGCAACTCGGCGTCCGCGATGAAGGGCGCGAACTTCTCTGGAAGACTGGGCGGCCACGCCGGCGCGAGGCCCACGCGCCTGGCCGCGGCGGGGGCGCGGCGATGGGCGGCGCAGGTCTGCTCCAGCAGACGCTTCCAGCCGTTCCGGTGGTTTTCTGGCAGCTCGCCCGCGTCGAGGGCGAACAGGGCCGCGATTGCGCCGGCGTGCAGCTCCTTCGCCGGGTCAAGCAGATCCTTGATCCGCGCCACTCCGACCGCCGATGCCCCGGCGTACGCGGAGCGGGCGAACGCGCCAGCGGCGAGCGTGATCTGCGCGGATTCGCCTCCGAGTTGGAGAGCGGAGGGAAGCCCCGACTCGACCAGCTTGCGCGCCATCGCGCCGAGGCGCGGGTCGGTGACCAGATCGCCGGCGCCGATGAACAGGTGCCCGACGAAGGGCCCCGCGATGCCGGCCTCGAGCAGGGCACGCGAAGCGGCGAGACGCGCGCTTTTGAGAACGCGGAGGTCACAGGCGACCTCGAGCAAGATCGCCCCTCCTTCGCCGTGCGCGACGAGCTCTTTTTGCTCGTGGGGCGGGGCCGACAGGGCGTTCGCGAGCGCGGCCAGGGCCCCGGTCTCGCGGTGGCGGAGCTCGCGCAGGTACTCGTCGAGGTTCTTCCACTCGCCCGCCCGACTCTGCCGGAGCGTCGCCAGGATCGACATCTAGCCGTCCTTGGGATTCCGGCTGTCGCGGGCCGGGCCTGCACGTCCCATCGTCGCCAGCGTTCCCCGGGAGAAGACCCAGAGATGCGCCAGGAAAGCGGCGCCCCAAGCGAGCGCAACCCACTGCACCCAGAAGCGATCGGGCGAGAAGCGGCGGTTGAGCACGGCGCAGGCGAGGAGCCCGAAGATCATCACCAGGGCATGGATGGTGAGCAGCACGCGGTGGTTCTCACGGACCAGGAATCCCCTGCCGGCCATGCCGGATTTCTACCGCGAAAACGGGATCGGGCGTCGAACCTGCACGAAGCGAGAGCGCCGGGTCCCCGCGAGGAGGACCCGGCGCCCCTACAATCGCAGCCCGCCCCCGGAGAGCGGGCTGCGCCCCGCAACCTATTTGGGGTTCGGGTTGTTGGTGTTCTGGTCGCTGGTACCGGTGTTCGACTTCGAGTCCGGGTTCGTCCGGTCGCCCTGGCTGCCGGTCGATCCCGTGCTGCCGGAGACCGATCCCGTGGAGCCGCTGGAAGAGTCGGAGCCCATGGTGCTGCTCTTGCTCTTCTTGCTCTTCCTGCTGGACATCACCTCGATCTTGTCCGCCCGGTTCGATGCGGGGTCGAAGCTCGCCCGCACCTGCGTACCCTCGTGGATCGCGGCGATCCCGGCCGCCACGGGCTGGCCGCGGCGGAGCACCTGGGTCTGCGAGTCGACGGTCAGCGTGACGCCCTGGTCGAGGGTGATGCTGTTCTGGTCGACCTTGGAGACCGATCCGGTCACCGTGCGCAGGTTCCCCTGGTCGCCGGAGGAAGGACCCATCGCCGTGGCGGAGCTGCCCGTGCCGGCGGCGCCCGCGGTCGACGAGCCGGTGTTTCCGCTCTGACCGCTGTTCGCGGTGTCAGTGCTGCCGTACGTATCGGAGCGCGTCGAGCCGCTCTGGCTGGTCGTGTCAGCGCTGGACGGCGCGGTGTTCGAGGCGCTGCTCTGATCGGAGGTTCCTGAAGTGGTTCCGCTCTGGCCGGCGGTCGCGCCGGCGGCGCCAGCGCCCGCGGCACCGGCGGCAGTGCCGGGGCTCATGCCGGACGACGAGCTGCTGCCCTGGTTGTCCGCCGTCGCCGAGGAGCTCGACGGCTGGTTGCTCATGGAGCCTTGGGTATTCGTATCGGTGCCGGTCTGATTGGTGGAGGTGCTGCCGGTCGTCGCCGTGGACGTGCCCTGCGTGTTGGCCTGCGTCCCCGCCGTCGAGCCGGTGCCCGAGACGGAGCCGGGCTGCGTCGTGCCGGTGTGTTCTCCCTGCTGCTGCTGCAGCCGAAGACCAACGCGGCCGCCAGCGCGAGACCATATGCGTACTTCATGTGTTGCCTCCTCAAGGGGTTTCGCGACGCTTTCAACTGGGGCGCCGCTCCGAAAACGCCGGGAAATCCCCGGCTGCTTCGCAGAGGTAGGCATCGTGCAGTCGCCACGGAAGCTTCCCAGCCGTCCGGCCGGTCCAGGAGCGGACATGCTAGAAGGCGCTGTGCTCGCACGCTGTCCGAGCTGCCGGAACACGTTCAGCACGGACCGTGCTGGACACCAGCTTTGTCCAGTCTGTGGCAAGGCGCTGGTCGTGCCCGAGCCTGCGCCGGCTGCACCCGGCGCACCTCAAGCCGATCTGCTCGAGGGACCCGGCACCCCCTGGGAGCGCCGCGCCGAGCTGGGGTTCTGGCGGGGGTGGGCGCAGACCGTGCAGCTGGCGTTGCTGGAGCCGGGCAAGCTCTTCGCGTCAGCCCGCCTGGACAAGGGCCCGGCACAACTCGGATTCGCGGTCTTCACCACCTCCGTGTCCTGGGCTTTGGGCCAGGTCCTCGAGGCGCTCCTGCTCCAGGGCCAACGGGAACGGCTGCGTGCGATCCTGGGCACTCTTTCCCAGAACCCCGACCTCGCTCCGGCGTTGCAACGCATGATCCAGGCGCAGCTGGAGGCAAGCTCGCCGGGCTGGGTCATCGGGCTCGCGCTGCTCACGCCCGTGGTCGCTCTCGTGTTTCTCTACCTGAACGCCGCGGTCACGCATGCCGTTGCGGCGCTCCTGGGCCAGGCGAAGCGCGGGTTTGCCGCCACCTTCGCCGCTTGCGCCTACGCCTGCGCGCCGCTGGTGCTGCTGGCGGTCCCCGCCTGCGGCTCGATCGTCGGCATCATCTGGGTCGTCGTGCTGACGTCGATCGGCCTCAAAGTCACGCATCGCATCTCCACCGGAGCGGCGGCGGCGGCGGTGCTCGCCCCCTACTTCGTGCTCTGCTGTGTGATGTTCCTGGCGATGGGATCGCTGATGATGGCGTTGAGGAGCGCAGCGCACGGGGCCCAGGGACTGCCGTGATCGCGCGCGCCGGCCGCCCGTCGCTGCACGCGGTCGCGCTCGCCGGCATCGCGATGTTGCTGCTCGCCGCGGCCGCCGCGCTGCCGCTCGATGCACCGCCGCTCTCGCTCTTCTTCTGCCCGTTCCGGGCCGCCACCGGCCTTCCCTGCCCTGGATGCGGCTGCACCCGCGCTTTCCACTTCGCGGTGCGCGGGCAACTCGCAGCGGCGTTCTGGTGCAGCCCTCTGGGAACGCTGCTCGCGCTCGCCTCCGCCACGCACCTTCTCTGGACGGCCCTGCGCATCGCCGGCCTTCCCTACGCGCCGGCCCTGCAACTCACTCGCGGGGCGCGCTGGGCCGCGGCGGCCATGGTCGCCGCCAGCTGGCTCTTCGTCGCGCTGCGGAACGGACCATGAGCTGGTTGTGGGCGCTGGTGGCCTACCTCTGCGGGTCGATTCCGTTCGGGCTGCTGATCGCGAAGGCGGCGACAGGCAGCGACGTTCGCGCGGCGGGCTCGGGAAACATCGGGGCCACCAACGTGGCGCGCGTGGCGGGGAGGCCTGCCGCCATCGCCACGCTGGTCCTCGATGCGCTCAAAGGTCTGGTGCCCGTCCTGATTGCTGCGCGCACGCCGGAGGCGCCATTGCTGCTCGCCTCGGGCTGCGCGATCGCCGCCGTGATCGGGCACTGCTTTCCGGTCTGGCTCGGGTTCCGGGGCGGAAAGGGCGTGGCCACTGGGCTCGGCGTCGCCCTGGCCCTCGCACCCCTGGCAGCCGCCGCAGGAGCGGTGACGTGGCTCGTGCTCTACAAAGCGTTCCGCATCTCGAGCGTCGGCTCGCTTGCGGGTGCGGCGGTCACGCTTGCCGTCGCCATGGTCACGGCCGACCGCTACGCCGTCTATGGACTGGTCGGGGTGGCGCTCATCATCGTGCTCCGGCACCGGGCGAACATCCGCCGCTTGCTGGCCCGGCAAGGTGGTTAGCCCCGGCCGCCGCAGGGGGCTCGGGGGCTACGCTCGGCACCGCCAGCATGCCCAGCGAGGCCGACGCCCGCCTCGATCGGCCCCTGCGCCTCGACTGGAGCGCCCTCTTCGCCGGCACGTTGATCGGTTGGGGCGTGCTGCTCGTCCTCTCGCTGATCGGAATCGTCCTCGGTCTTTCGGTGATCGATCCGTTCACGGCGCGTCCAGCCGCCTCCAACTCCGGAGCGGCCTTCTGGGGAGCCTCGAGCGCCGTCGTCTCCGCGTTCATCGGCGGATACGCGGTGGTCCGGCTCGCCGGGGACCGCCGCCGCGGGGAGAGCCTGGTGCACGGCACCGTATCCTGGGCAATGTCGATGCTGCTCGCGGGCCTGATCGCTCTCTTCGTCTCGGGCGTGGCCGCTTTCACGCGCACTCCTGCGCGCAACTCCGCGATCGCGAGGAACACCCGCGGGCAGACGGCCGCCCTGGTGGCGACCACGGGCAACGGACCCGTGGTGGCGATCTTCGCGGCGGGCGGCGCGGTGCTGGCGCTGGTGGGCTCGCTGCTCGGGTCCCTGGCCGCGGCGAGCCGGTCGAGCGGCGTCCCGTTCTCGGACGAGCTCCGGCTGCGGCACCGCGAGGCGGACCGGCATCCTGGGACCGAGCCGCCGGCGCCACCCGCGAGCGACGTTCGGCGCGACGAGACCACCATCCTCCCGCCCACGCACTGAAGTCGGCGAAGCTTCGGTGTCCGGGGCTAGCCAAGCTCCTCGTTGAAGCCTTTTTCAAACAGCTCCGCGATCGCGTCCGC
>WNFT01000681.1_pt1 | contig 28854 bp, 23 predicted proteins | sample 5400191 | NCBI WGS metagenome assembly WNFT01 (sample SAMN13153359, study PRJNA577476) | soil metagenome | isolation source: 80 cm saprolite under Madrone tree | place: USA:California | collected 2016-06-14 | reverse complement strand
TCTCCAAGATCCCCCTGCTCGGCCACATCCCCATCCTGGGCGAGCTCTTCAAGAGCCGCAGCTTCATCGAGCACAAGACGGAGCTCGCGATCTATGTCACGCCTCGGGTGATTTCGCCCGCCAGCGAGAAGGCCAAGGACCTGCTCGACGATGCGCGCCAGCTGTACAAGGACTCAGCCGCCTCGGTTTCGTTCTCCATCTTCGATTGAGAGGTTGCCGGTGGTCGAAGTGCCGGTCCCGCGGCAGGGCGTGGCGGCGCACGGCCATGCAGCCCGGCGGCGTCCCGGGGGGCCCAGCCAGATGTCATTCAGCGTCATCCTGACGGAAAAGGGCGGCCCCACGCAGCGGCTCGACTTCGAGTGCGAAGAGATCACCATCGGCCGGGTCGACGAGAACGACATCTGCCTGCCCAAGGGCAACATCTCCAAGAAGCACACCCGGATCGTCGTCAAGGACGGCAAGATCATCGTCCTTGATCTCAAGTCCACCAACGGCACCTACGTGAACGGCAGGAAGCTGGCCGGGCCGCAGGTCATCTCGCCGGCGGACAAGGTCTACATCGGCGACTTCATCCTCAACGTCGAGCCTCCCGATCTGGAGCTTCCGCAAAACGGTGCCCCCGTGGACGGCGCGCCGGTCGCCGAAGAGCCGACCATGACCCCGGCCGTCCCCCACCCCGCCGCGGGGGAAGCGACGCGACCGCATCCCCGGCCGGGGACTGCGACCCCTGCCCCGAGCCCTGCCGCCCTGCCGGCCAGCCATGGGCAGACGCTGCAGCTGGTGCACGGAAGGTTGATCGAGGCGATGGACTTGCGCCGGCTGGATCTCGACGCGCTGGGCTCGGACGAGCTGTGGCAGAAGGCCGAAGCAAGCGTCCGGCAAATCGTCAGCCGGATGGACCAGACCGGAGAGCTGGATCCGCACCTCGACCGGGACGAGCTGATCGAGGACGTGCTCAACGAAGCTCTGGGACTGGGTCCGCTGGAGACCTGGCTCGCCGACGACTCGGTCAGCGAGATCATGGTGAACAGCCCCACGCAGGTCTACGTGGAGCGGGAAGGCAGGCTGGAGCGGGTCGAAAAGGCGTTCAGCTCGGCGCAAGCGGTACTGGGAGTGATTGAACGGATCGTCGCGCCCCTGGGACGGCACATCGACGAGTCGTCGCCGTTCGTCGATGCGCGCCTGCCCGACGGCAGCCGCGTCAACGCCATCATTCCCCCTCTGGCGCTGAAGGGACCCTGCATCACCATCCGCAAGTTCAAGCGCGACCTGCTGGGCGTGGACAGCCTGATCGGATTCGGGACCCTGACGCCGCCGATGGCGCGGTTCCTCGAGACCTGCGTCAAGGTACGGCGCAACGTCGTGATCTCGGGCGGCACGGGCTCGGGCAAGACCACCCTGCTCAACGTCCTTGCCGGCTACATTCCGGAGATAGAACGGATCGTCAGCATCGAGGATGCCGCGGAGCTGCAGCTGCCCCAGGATCACTGGATCCAGCTCGAGTCCCGGCCGGCGAACATCGAGGGAAAGGGCCAGATCACCATCCGCGACCTGGTGCGCAACGCGCTGCGGATGCGGCCGGACCGGATCGTGGTCGGCGAGTGCCGGGGCGGCGAAGCGCTCGACATGCTGCAGGCCATGAACACCGGCCATGACGGGTCGCTCACCACCCTGCACGCCAACTCCACCCGCGACGCGCTCGCCCGCCTGGAGACCATGGTGCTGATGAGCGGCATGGAGCTGCCCGTGCGCGCCATCCGGGAGCAGATCGCCAGCGCGGTGAACGTGATCCTCCAGCAGACGCGCTTCGCCGACGGATCGCGGAAGGTCACGGCCGTCAGCGAGGTCTCGGGCATGGAGCAGGACATGATCGCCCTGCATGACGTCTTTCGGTTCAAGCAGGAAGGCCTCGACGACCAGGGCGCCGTGGTGGGCCGCTTCGTCGCCACCGGGTTCGTCCCGAAGTTCTACGACGACCTGCAGCAGCGGGGCATCCCGGTGGACATGGAGATTTTCCGCGAGGAAGGGTGAGCAGCCGTCCCTTTCCGATGTTAAAACCCGCGGCCGATGCCTTCGCTCTGGCTCGTGGACGGCTCCCACACCATCTTCCGCGCCTACCACGCCCTCCCCCACCTCTCGACGCGCCAGGGCGTGCCCACCAACGCCGTCTACGGTTTCACCACCATGCTCCTGCGCGCCATCCGCGAGGGAAGCCCGACCCACCTCGCGGTCGCCTTCGACGAGGAAGCCAAGGCGAAGCGCAGCGAGATCTACGACGCCTACAAAGCCACCCGCGGCGCTCCTCCCGACGATCTGATGCCGCAGTTCCCGCTGGTGCGGCAGGTGCTGGAGGCGATGCGGGTCCCGGCGATCGGGTTTCCCGGGTACGAGGCCGACGACGTCATCGCCACGCTGGCGAAGCGCGCCCGGGCGCAGGGTTGGGAGGTGGTGATCGTCTCCGGCGACAAGGACATGATGCAGCTGGTGGTCGACGGCATCCGCTGTTACGACTCGATGTACGAGAAGTGGTACGGCCCCGCCGAGGTCGAGGAGAAATGGGGCGTTCCGCCCGCCCAGGTGGCCGACCTGCTCGCGCTCACCGGCGACAAGATCGACAACATCCCCGGGGTGCCCGGAGTGGGCGAGAAGACCGCGGCGGGGCTGCTCAAGGAGCACGGCACGCTGGAGAACGTGCTGGCCAACGCGGCCCAGGTGAAGAAGCCCAAGCTGCGCGAGAACCTCCTCGCCAACCTCGACAACGTGCGCCGCGGCCGCAAGCTCATCTCGCTGTACGACGACCTGCCCCTGCCCGTGCAGCTCGAGGACCTCGAGCGCAAGCCGATCGACGAGCCGCGCGCCCGGCAGCTCTTCACCCAGCTGGAGTTCGTCCGCCTGGTGAACGACCTGCCGCGCCCGCCGCCCACCCCGCCGAGTGGAGCGCGCTCGATCGCCACCACCGTCGAGGAGGTGCAGCGGATCGTCGACCAGGCGCGGGCCAGAGGGCGGTTCGCCATCCTCACCTTGACCAGCGAGGACGAACCGCTGCGCGACGAGCTGCTCGGGCTCGCGATCTCCCTTCCCGAGGAGTCCGTCTACATTCCGCTCGGCCACCGCCCAGCCGGAGCCGGTGGTTCCGGCGCCCTGTTCGCGCCGGCGGAGATCAACGCCAGAAGGGCGATCCCGCTGCTCAAGCCGCTGCTCGAGGACCCAGGCATCATCAAGGACGGACACGATCTGAAGCGGGACGTCGATGCCTGGCGCCGCGTCGGCGTAAACCTGAAAGCCCTGGGCATCGACTCGCGCATCGCCTCGTACCTGATCGACCCGACCGGCCGCGATCACTCGCTGGTGCAGACCGCCCGCGAGCGGATCTCCTGCGAGCTGCCGCTGCTGAAGGAGCTCTGCGAGCGCAGCGGGAAAGGAAAGAAGGCGACCCCGCTCGCGGAGCTGCCGGTGGACGTGACGGGTGCGGCGGCCGCCGCGCTGGTCGAAGGAGCGCGCCGCCTCTCCGAGGCGCTGGGCGAGGACCTGCGCGGCGATCCCGAGCTGCTCGGCCTCTACACGGACATCGAGAAGCCGCTGATCGAAGTGCTGGCCGATCTGGAAGTGACCGGAATCCGCATCGACGTACCCCGGCTGCAGCAGCTCGGGGAGGAGCTCGGCCGTCAGATCGACGCGCTCCTCCGGGAGATCTTCCAGCTCGCCGGCGGCGAGTTCCTTCCGGCGTCCACGCAGCAGCTCGCGGAGGTCCTCTACAAAAAGCTCAACCTGCCCGTCCTGAAGCGGGGCAAGACCGGACCTTCCACCGACCAGGAAGTGCTCGAGGAGCTGGCCCAGCAGCACCCGCTGCCCGCCAAGGTGTTGGAACACCGGCAGCTGACGAAGCTGAAGAACACGTACCTCGACGCCCTGCCCGCCGTCCTGGGCAAGGACGGCCGGCTGCACACCACGTTCGACCAGGCCGTCGCGGCCACCGGCCGCCTCTCCAGCATCAACCCGAACCTCCAGAACATCCCCATCCGCACCCCGATCGGCGCCAAGATCCGCGAGGCGTTCATCCCCGAGCCGGGGTGGCTGCTGCTCAGCGCCGACTACTCGCAGATCGAGCTGCGCGTGCTGGCGCACATCTCGGGCGATCCGGTGCTGCGCGCGAGCTTCGAATCGGGCGAGGACCTGCACGCGCGCACCGCCGGCGAGACCTTCGGGGTGCCGCCCTCGGAGGTGACGCGGCAGCAGCGCGACATCGCCAAGATGATCAACTACGGCATCGCCTACGGCCTGTCCGCCTTCGGCCTGGCCCACCGGCTGGGGCTGGACACCAGCGCGGCCGCGGACATCATCGAGCGCTATTTCGCCCGCTACGCCAAGGTGAAGCAGTGGCTCGACGACACCATCGCCTCGGCGCGCAGCACCGGGATGGTGAAGACGATGTTCGGGCGCCGCCGTTACCTGCCGGACATCAACAGCAAGAACCCCAGCGCCCGGAGCGCAGCGGAGCGCACCGCGGTCAACACGCCCGTCCAGGGGAGCGCGGCAGATCTAATGAAGCGCGCCATGCTGCTGGTGGACGCCGCGCTGCGCGGAAAGTACCAGGCGCGCATGCTTCTCCAGGTCCACGACGAGCTCGTGCTGGAGGCGCCTCCCGCGGAAGTGGAGGCGGTGGCCCCGGTCGTGAAGGCGCAGATGAGCAGGGCCGCGGACCTGGCGGTGCCGCTGGTGGTCGAGCTGGGTTCGGGAAAGACCTGGGGCGCCGCGCACTGAGCCGGGGGCCCGCCTTACTGGATGGCGATCGCCGCCGTTCCCCGGCCGTTCCCGCCTACCTCCGCGCCGGAGATCGCGCGCGCAACGCAGCCGGACACCTTCTCGTCGCGGACCGAATCCATGATGACCTGTGGATCTCGCACCCGTCCGCCCTGCACCGCGAAGGCGACCAGGAGCTTCCCGGCGCGCTGCGCGCCGGTAGCGCAACGGTCCAGCGCCGCCTGGGCGCCTGCGAGACGGGCCCGCCCATCGTTCTGCGGCGGAGCGTCGTCGGAGTCGATCGCCACCTTCTCCACCTGGACCTGCCTCGGGCCTCCGCCGACGGGCTCGCCCTCCTCGTTGGCGGCGGCGACCACGCCTTGCGCGCCGACCAGCTCCCACGAACGCGCATGGCCGGCAAGCCTCCAGGATTCCGCCGCGGCGCTGCCCGCGCAGCGCTCACCGGCGGGCTTCCAGACCAACGCCAGCTTCAGCGTCTTCGCCTTCTTCTCCTGGTTCCAGGCGGTGACCTGTTCCGGGCGGGCGTTGAAGGCGACGTCGTCGGCGCCGTCCAGGTCGAGCGAGAGCGTGTCGTCGACGGCGCGCAGCGGCCGGTCGCCGTCCAACTCGAGCTGCTGATCCTGCGCCCGGTAGCGGCCGAACGCGAAGCCCTTGGCCGGCACCTCCACCCTGTACCAGCGAGACGCAGCCTCGTCGCGGCGGGCCTGGGCGGCCTTGCGCGCGGCGGCCACCTGGGCCGGATCGAGGTCCGACTCGGAGGGCTGCGCGCGAAGCGCGTCGCAGAGCTCCTTGACCTGCGACTTCTGCGTGAGCTGCACGACGTCCTGGCTCGATGCGGCGGCAAGAACGAGGATGGCGATGAGCGGCATGCCCCGAGCATAGTGCGGGGCGCCCGTGCCGCCAAACGGTCACCGGACGAGGAGCAAGGCGCCGGGGAGCAGGGTGAACGTCGCCGGAAGACGCCCCAGACGCTCGCCGTCCACCTCGATGCCGACGGGCCCTGCGCCTTTGGGCTCCACGCGGACGGTGCGCGCCGTCCGCGTTCGCGTCCCCTTTAGATTGACGTGGGACCCGTCGTACATCGACCCACTCTTGAGCACGAAGTCCGAAAGCCGGTATCCGCTCCAGATGGTGACGTGGAACTGCCCGTCGTCGAGCCGCGCTTCCGGAGCCACCATCATGCCGCCCCCGAAGTACTTGCCGTTCGCGATCGCCAGGGCCGTGACCGACAGGTCCTCCGCCGGACCGCCGTCGAACGAGGCGCCGATGCACAGGTCGCGCCAGCCCAGCAGGGCCCGCAGGGAGGCGAGCAGGAACGTCACCTTGCCGCCGAGCCGCTTGCTGGAGCGGTTGGCGATCTCGACCACCCGAGCCCCCACCCCGACCTCGCCGACGTTGATGAAATAGCGGCTCGCGGCGAGGCCGTCGTCGGCGACGTAGTCGACCCGCCCGACGTCCACCGCGGCGCGATCACCGTTGAGACGGTCGGCACAGCGCGCGAGGTCGTCGTCGAGCCCGAGAGTGCGCCGCAAGTCTCCTCCGGTTCCCCGCGGGAGCAGGGCCAGCGCAGCGCTCGGCTTGATCGGCGCCGGGGGCTCGCCGGGACGGGCCGGCTGGAAGAATCCGTTGACCACCTCGTTGATGGTCCCGTCGCCTCCGACCGCGACGATCAGGTCGTGGCCCGCGCGCAGCGCCTCGCGGGTCAGCTCTGCTCCGTGCATGGCCCCCTCGGTGAACGCGTGCGCCACGTCGCCCAGGGCGTTCCGCACCGCCCGCACGATGCCGTCGAAGTGACGCGCGGTAGCCCCGTTGGCCGACCGCGGATTGACCACCAGGAATGGTTTCAATGCGTCCCCTGCGCCAGCCAGCGCGCAAGGACGGAGACTATCGCAGTCGCGCCCAGAGCGGCTGCACAAGCGGGGCTGGAAGTGGCGGCCGGCCCGCCCAGCTCCGCCTTCCGCTCCTCGGCGATCCGGCGAGCGACGTCAGGCAACGTGCCCGGGAGGAGGCCGGAGGCTCCGCAGCAGCTCGTCTCCACGCCGCACCGCCCTGGATCGCGAAGCTCGCTGACGGCCGCGGCGAGCAGCGCCCGGGGCGCGATGGTCTCGTGCAGACCACGCGCGAGCGCGCAGGGATCGTGCAGGGTCAGCGCTTCGGGCAACGGCGGCGGCCGTTCGTCCTCGGGCATGGCCACCAGGAGACGGGCGAGATAGGTCGTGACGTGCTCGATCCGCGATCCTGGCGGCAGCTCCCAGCTCTTGAGGACGTCCTGGGCGCATCCGGGGTCGAGGAACACCACGTGCACCGGACTCCGCCCGGGCAGGAGCGCCGAGCGCACCCGGGTCCCGTGCGCCCGGTGCAACTCGGGGTGACCGCCTTCCAGCAGCTTGCGCCCGCAGCAGAGGGCGCCCGCGGGGGCGAGGCGAAGCGGCACGCCCAGCTTCTCCGCCACGAAGAGCGCTTCGCGGACCTCCCCGCCACCCTGGGCCAGGGCCTCGCAGCCCGGGAACAGCATCGCTTCTCCTCGTGTCTCCGGCAGGCCCGCGCGCACGGCGGCGAGATCGCGTGTCTCGCCGTGTCCCTGGGTCGAGAACCGCAGGGCCAGATCGGCCCAGGAGCGCGGAGCGACGCCGGCGCGTACCGCAGTCGCGCGCGCCGCGAACAGCATCGCCGGAACGTCATTGGCGTGGGCGCAATGGTGCACGCAGCGATCGCAGCCCGTGCAGCCGGCGAAGGCCAGCGTCGCCGACGCGTCGGGCGTGCGCCCGCAGAGGGCCGCGAGGGAGACCTTGGCCCAAGGAGTGAGCGCATCGCGCCCCGTCACCTCGCTCACCGGGCAGGCGAATCGGCACATCTTGGGACAGTACTCGCAGAGCTCCTGCTCTTGCCGGAGGGCGATCACGCTTCGATTCCCAAGGCGCCCGCGAGCCGCTCCCAGGCGGCGCCCGCGCCGGCCGCCTCCCAGCCCGGGCCGGCATCGCGCAGCCGCCGCGGCGCGATCACGCGCGCGCCGGCCGCGCGGGCCAGGGCGGCTCCCTGCTCCGCCCCCCCAGCTTCCGGCAAAGAGAGCACGGCGAACGCGCCGCCGGCGTGCAAGCCGAAGAGGTGGAGGTCCCCGTGAGACGACCAGGAGCGCAGGCTGGCCCAGCGCGCGTCCACCTCCACCGGATGTCCTTGGGAGGGCTCGCGGACGAAGTTCGGCGGCACCTCCGGGGCTGGCAGACAGGTCTCGCGCAGGATCCGCGCTGCCCGATCGCGCTCGATGGCCGCGCTCTGGAGACCCTCCCAGGCCATGCCCAGAGTGGCGCCGTCCGGCCCGGCCTGGATTCTTGCGCGCCCCGGAGCGAGGCGGTGCTCGCAGACGCGCTCGAGGGCCGCGATCGCCGCGGCCACGTCCGGGCAGCGCCAGGCGCTGGGCATGGCCAGCGCTGCCGGGTAGAGGCGGATCGAGGCCGCGGCGATGATGCAGAGCGAACCGCCGCCGCCGAGCGCGAGCTGATCGAGATCGGGACCCACCGACTTGGCCGGCGCGGGGCGCCCCTCCGCGATGCGCCCGTCCGCCAGGACCGCTGCGACGGTGAGCGCGGCTGTCTGCCGGCGGGTGCCCGGGATGCCTCGTTGGCCGCGCGTCGGCCCGGCGAGCCAGGCGCCGACCGACCCGGCGCGCACCGACGGTGGCAGCGGGCCCAGGGTGCATCCGGAACGCCGCACCGCCGATTCCAGCGCCGCCACGCTGCAACCCGCCTCCACCCGCGCGAGCCCGTTGGCGGCATCCACCGATGCGATGCGGTCCAGCGAGGCCAGATCGAAGAGCACGCCGGAGGCAGGCGCGTTCGCGGGCGCGTCGCCGCTCCCCCGGATGCGCAGCGGAAGCCGGTGGCCGCGGGCCACGGCCACCGCCCGCGCCAGCGACGCCGTGCTCGGGGGCGTCACGCGCACGCCCTCTCCATCGTCGACCAGCGCCACTCCGGTGGCGGCGAGATCGTCGCGCGCGATCACAGGAGCAGCTTCCCGGGATTGAGGATGCCGTGCGGATCGAATGCCTTCTTCAGCGCCCGGAGCTGGCGCATTCCCTCCCCCAGCTCGCGGCGGAGAAATGCCTGGCGCGCCGCCCCGACCCCGGAGTGGTGCGAAATGGTCGCCCCTTCGTCTGCGACCGCCGCGAGGGCGGCGCTCCACGCAGCCTCTCGCGCCTGCTCCGCGCGCTCGAAGTCCGCCTCGGCGTCTTCCCTCGAACCTCCGGCGATCTCGCCTGCGGGCACCCCCGCGAGACCGAAGAGCGAAAGCTCGACCGCGCATCCTTCCTTGGCCACGTTGGCGAAGTGGGCACGCACCAGCGAAAGGCCCTGAGCGGCCCGGCGGACCGCCTGGTAGAGGGGTTCGGCGCGCTCCCAGGTGGTGGCCACGTCGAGCGTCTCCACGAAGGCGCCCGCGGCGAAGAGAGGCGCCTGCCGCCACGACGGCCGGTGGATGGTGGCCAGCCACCGTTCCGCGGGCGACGCGCCGAGATCGTCGCCCCGCGCGCTGCGGCAGATGGTCAGCGCCGCTTCGCCTTCCTCCGCCGCGTCGTCCTCGGAGTCGCCCTCGAAGCCGAGCACGACGACCGACGACGCGGGCAGCGCGTCGATCAGCCGGTTCAGCAGCAGCGGCGCGCGCAGCGCCAGCCGGAGCGCCTCCCCCTGCGCGCCTTCGGCCAGCCATTTCAGCGGTTGCGGCACCTGGATCGGATCGGCGGCGGCGAAGAGCGTGTCGAGCGGATCGAGGAGGCGGACGATCGGCGGCCGCAGTCCCACCCGAAGCACCTCGCGAACCGCGCCCAGCGCCTCCCGCAGCGAGGCAAAGCGCACCGCTCGCAACCACTTCTCGCGCGGCCGCCGGCAGACGCGCAGGCGGGCCTCGGTGAAGATCGCCAGCGTGCCTTCGCTGCCCAGCAGGAGCTGGGCCAGGTCGGGTCCGGCGCTCGGACCCTCCAGCGTGCGCAGGATCTCGCCCGCGCCGTCCACGGCGGTCAGCGAAACCACCATGTCCGCCACCGTCCCGTACCGGGTGGAGAGAAACCCGGCGCTTCGCGTGGCGAGCCACCCGCCTACCGTGGCCGTCCGCAGCGAAGCCGGAGCGTGCCCGAGCGTCATCCTCTCTTTCGAGAGCAACTCGTCGAGCCGCTTTCCGTTGACACCGGCGCCGGCGTCGACAGCAAGTCGCGCGCCGTCGATGCTCAGCGGGCGGGTGAGGCGCTTGGTGTCGAGCACGATCCCGCCGCGCAACGGGACCGCGCCACCGGAGGTTCCCGTGCCGCCTCCCAGCGCCACCAGCGGGACCTGCCGGCGGCCGGCGAGCCGCACCAGCGCCGCCACCTGCTCCGTGTTCTCCGGCCAGGCGACCACGTCCGGCGGGTGCGGCGTCAGGCGGGCCCGGGTCCAGAGGAGCGCGGTGGGCGAACAGTCGCGCGAGGCGGCCCAGAGGTCCGCCGTTTCGCAGGAAGCCGCGATGTCCAGCGCGGCGATCTCGCGCCGCAGCGCCTTCCCTCGAGCGCTGGCGCTCGGAAGCAGGGCGGTCACCAAGGCATGGTCGCCGATGACACTGCGCGTCGCAAGGGAATCCGGCGCCTCGGATCAAACGCTCTGTTGTCCGCAGCAGCCTACGCGGCCGCCCGAGCCAGGGGCAGGAACGAGATCGCGGCGATGATGGACACCTATCGGACCGACGGGACCTGCGGCGATGGCGAGTAGGAGATGCCCCAGGTGCTGATCAGGGCCGCGCCGACCAGGAAGGCCGCCGCAACCCAGCGGGGGAACGGCAGCATCGCCGCGAGCGCTACCCAGGCGGCAGCCAAGGCCTGTGCGCGCGGCCAGCGCGGATTCAGCGGCGCCTGGAAGAGGCCGGCCATGGCGCCGGCGACGGGGGCGGCGACGATCGTCAAAGGCGCGTAGAGGGCATGCGCGGCGCCGACCGCGGCGCCCGCCAGGACGGCGATCCGCACCCAGCGCCCGCGGGCGCTCCTTGAGGAAAGCGCCTGGAGCGCGCCGACCACCAACCCGCCAGCCGCGCCGGCGACGACGTCGCCCACCTGCGAGAGGAACGGCGCGGTGAGCCGCAGCGCATTCCAGAGCCGGGCCGTAACGTCCATGCCCAGCAGGGGCGCGCCTTGCGGGACTACGAACGCCGCCACCACCATCGCGGCCGTCCAGAGGAAGAGCCTTGGAGGCGTCACGCCGGAGGCTTGTCGGTGACGGCCACGTGCAGGTCGCGCAGCTGCTGCGGCTCCACTTCGCCGGGAGCGTCGGTCATGAGGTCCGTTCCCTTCTGCGTCTTGGGGAAGGGGATCACGTCGCGCAGCGATTCCGCGCCGGTGAGCAGGAAGGCGAGCCGGTCCATCCCCAGCGCGATTCCTCCGTGCGGCGGCGCGCCGAACCGCAGCGCCTGGAGGAGGAACCCGAACTTCTGCTTCGCTTCCTCGGGCGTGATGCCCATCGCGGCGAACACCTTCTCCTGCACCGCCGGATCGTGCAGCCGGATGGAGCCTCCGGCGACCTCGAACCCGTTGAGCACCAGGTCGTAGCGGTAGCAGAGCACCTTGCCGGGATCCTTCTCCAGATACTGAATGGATTCGTCGTGCGGACGGGTGAAGGCGTGGTGCGCGGCGACCCAGCGCTTGTGCTCCTCGTCATACTCGAAGAGGGGAGGATCGACGACCCAGAGGAACTTCCAGGAGTCGGGCTGCTTCGGATCCCGGGTGCCGTACTCGGGGATCAGGCCCAGGCGCTTGCCGAGGTACAGGCGCAGGTTGGCGAGCACGGTGTGCACCAGGCTCTCCTTGCCGAACTGGAAGAGCAGGATGTCCCCGGGCTGCGCCCCCGCCGCCGCGTTGATCGCCTCTCGCGCCTGTTTCGTGATCGACTTGGCCAGCGGGCTCTGCGTCCACTCGCCGTTCTCGCCCACCTTCGCCCGCGCCAGGCCGCGCGCTCCCATGCCCTTGGCGATCTCCTCCAGCTTGTCGACCTCCGTGCGGGAGAAGCTCGCGCTGGCCGGCACTTTCAGGGTCTTGACGATCTGACCGGGCGTGACGGTGGCGAACGGCTGCCACATGGGAACCCCGCCGCCCTGGTGCTCCGCGACCAGCCGGGTCAGGTCCACGTGCTGCATGCCGAAGCGCAGGTCGGGCTTGTCGTTGCCGTACTCGCGCATCGACTGCTCGTACGTCATGCGCGGAAAGGGCCCGGGGATCGAAACGCCCAGGACCTCGCGCCAGAGCGCGGTGATCAGCTCCTCCACCGCGGCGAAGACGTCGTCCTGGGTGACGAACGACATCTCCAGGTCGATCTGGGTGAACTCCGGCTGCCGATCGACGCGCAGATCCTCGTCCCGGAAGCACTTCACGATCTGGAAGTAACGCTCGAACCCGGCGACCATGAAGAGCTGCTTGAAGAGCTGGGGACTCTCCGCCAGGGCATAGAACTTTCCCGGGTTCAGGCGGGCGGGCACGAGAAAGTTCCGGGCGCCGCCCGGCGTGTACTTGACCAGGTACGGCGTCTCCAGCTCCAGGAAGCCGAGCCGGTTCAGCGTCTGACGCGTGACGGCATTCATCTGGCTGCGCTTGATCAGCGTCCGCTGCAGCGGCGGCCGCCGCAGGTCGAGGTAGCGGTAGTGGAGCCGCTTTTCCTCGGCGGTGTCGATCTTGTCCTCGATCAGGAACGGCGGCGTCTCGCTGCGGTTGAAGATGGTGAGCTTGTCCGCGTGCACCTCGATCTCGCCGGTGACCAGACGCGGGTTCAGGTTGTCTCCGCGGGAGACGACCTTTCCGCGGACACCGATGCAGTATTCGTAGCGCAGCTCCTGGGCGAGGTCGTGCAGCTCCTTGCCGGCGTCCGCCTCGAACACCACCTGCGTGAGCCCGGCGCGATCGCGCAGGTCGATGAACACCGCCCCGCCGTGATCGCGGCGGTTGTGCACCCAGCCGAAGAGGATCACTTCCTTGCCCACGTCCTTGGCGGTCAGCTCGCCGCAGGAATGCGTGCGCTTCAGATCGCGGATGAATTCGGCCACGTACTCGATCCTCCCGGGGGCGCTCCGGTTAGCACGAATCTGCCGGGTGGGCGAGCCTGCAAGCAGGCGGGCGCACGTGCTTTTGCTGCGTCTTGGCAGTCGCGTTGCAGATTGTCACGCGCATGGGGCGCTTCTTCCTCTCCGGGCAGACCACCTGCGCACTGCTGCTGGGCGCTGGTCTGCTCCTGCGCGCGCAGTCCGCGCTCCGTCCTGCGGAAGCCTTGAGCACGGACGCCCGGACGCGGCCCGCGGAGATGACGGGCGAGCGCACGGCGCGCCCACCGCGGGCGGTGGGAGCGTCCGCTCCGGAACGGTCCGTGGGCGCCCGGAGTGTGCAGAAGAATTCCCATGCGAGGAAGGGCTTCACGCACCGTGATGCGCGTCACCGCGTACGCAAGTGCGGCGTCGAGCTTGCAAATCGCGGGATTCGTTGTGGGTAGGCGGGGGGACGGCACGTGAACTCGGGCGACAGCAGGACCAAGGGACGGTCGTACGACCCCATCTGCGGAGTGCCGGTGGAGAGCAGCGACGGCACCCCGAGCAGCGAATACAAGAAACGCCGCTACTTCTTCTGTTCGCAGAAGTGCAAGCACGAATTCGAGCGGGCGGCGGAGCGGATCCGGATGCAGGAAGCGGCGCGCGCGGGCGCGCTCTTCACGCACGGCAAGGTGAAGTGGGGGCTGGCCTAGGGGGTGGCGGGCAGGGAAGCACGCCGGCGGCCAGCGCTGGCGGCTTCATTCTGAAAGAGGTGAGGAGCGCGGTCCGCCCGGTTGCGGCCCGCGCTCTTCGCGCGAGCCCCAGGCTAAACCTTCAAGTCCTTCACCTTGAGCTGCAGTCGTTCGCTGCCGTTCCAGTTGTCGACCGCGAGCTGGAAAGCGGCGTCCAGGCGGGTGCCCACCGCCAGGACGGTGCCGCCGAGGTTGAAGCCGATGGCCTCCAGTTCGATGGATTCTCCCTCGGAAACCCGGGGACCGGCTTCGCCGAGACGCAGCTTCAAGTGTCCCGGCCCGGTTCCCTTCTTGTCGGGCAGGAGCCGCACTTCGTGCGCCGCCAGCTCGCGGCAGAAGAACACCGGCTCCGGGTTCCCCGCTCCGAACGGCGCCAGCCGGCGGAGCTGCGAGGCCAGCTCCATCCGCACCTCGCTCGGATGCAGCTCGGCGTCGATGCGCAGCCGCGCTGAGAGCTGGGCCGGGTCCAGCGCCTCCCTTCCCTCCGCTTCCAGCGCCTCGGCAAAGTCCGAGATGCGGCCGGTATCGAGCGTCACGCCGGCGGCGTGCTTGTGCCCGCCGAATTTCGTCAAATGGTGCGCGCAGCGGGCCAGCGCATCGTAGAGGTGGAAGCCCTCGACGCTCCGGCCGGAGCCCTTGGCGACGCCGCCCTCCTCCGCGATCACCAACGCCGGCCGGTGGAACCGCTCGACCAGCCGGGCCGCCACGATGCCCACGACACCGACGTGCCATCCGGACGAGGACACCACCAGCGTACGCCGCGCTTCGGGCGGGCCGAGCTTCTCGGCGTGCGCGATGGCCTCGCTTGCGATGCGCACTTGAAGATCCTGCCGCTCCGCGTTGGCGCGGTCGAGCTGTTCGGCCAGCGCGCGCGCCTCGCGCAGGTCCTCCGAAAGCAGGAGGCGCACCCCGACGGAGGCGTCGTCGAGACGGCCGGCGGCGTTGATGCGCGGGCCGAGCTTGAAGCCGACGTCTCCGGCGGTGACCTCGCCCGCGAGCTGCGCCACGGACTTCAGGGCCAGCACGCCGACCCGCGCCCCGCGCGCCAGCTCCTTGAGCCCGAAATGGACCAGGACCCGGTTCGGTCCGGTCAGCGGCACCACGTCGGCGATGGTGCCCAGCGCCACCAGATCGAGCACCTCGCGCAAGTTGGGCTCGGGCCGGGTAGCGAACCAGCCTGCCTCCCGCAGGCGCTTGCGCAGCGCGAGCAGCAGATGGAAGGCGACTCCCACCGCGGCCAGCTCGCGGCCCGGGAAGGTGCAGCCCGGCTGGTGCGGATTGAGGATGGCGAGGGCCCTGGGCAGGTCCTGCGAGGCGGTGTGGTGATCGATCACCACCACGTCGAGCCCCAGCTTCGCGGCCGCGTCGATCTCGGCCACCGCCGTCACTCCGCAGTCGGCGCTCACCACCAGCCGGGTCCCGCGCGCAGCGAGCTTCTCCAGCGCCCGGACGTTCAGCCCGTACCCTTCCACCAGCCGGTGCGGAACGTAGAACTCCACGTTGCCGCCCAGCTTGCGCAGCACCGAGACCAGCAGCGCCGTGCTGGTCACCCCGTCGACGTCGTAGTCGCCGTAGACGCAGACGCGCTCGCCCTGCGCGAGCGCGCGCTGCAGGCGCGACACCGCCGCCTCGATCCCCTTCAGCTCGAACGGATTGGGCAGGTGCTCGAAGCGGGGCTCGAGGAAGCGCTCCGCCTGCGACGCCTCGCGATACCCCCTGGCCCAGAGCACGCGGCCGACGGGAGCTGGAATGCCGAGCACCGAAGCGAGCCGCGCGCCCTGCTGCACGGCGTCCCGCCCTGTCCCTTCCCCGAGCTGCCAGCGCATTCGTGCTTGTTAGCACGAGCCCCTGACAAGAAGGCGCTTCTTTATCGTGCTGCCGCGGCCTTGCGGGTACCGTCCGACTTCTTGTCGTCCGCCTTGTTGTCCGGCTTCTTCGCCTTGGGCTGGGCCGCGGCGATCGCCTTGCGCTGCTCGGCGTGCTCCTCGAGCCAGATGGTCATCGGGCTGGCGATGTACCAGGTCGAGTAGGTGCCGGAGATGATGCCGACCAGCATCGCGGCGGCGAAGTCCCAGATGGTTCCGACGCCGTAGACCAGAAGCCCGACCAGCGAGAGGGCGGTGGCGCCCGAGGTGAGGATGGTGCGGCCGAGCATCTCGTTGATGGAGAGGTTGACGATGTCGCGCAGCAACCGGCCCTTGTGCTTCTTCGCGTTCTCGCGGATGCGGTCGTAGATGACGATGGTGTCGTTCACCGAGTAGCCGACCACGGTCAGGATCACCGTCACCGAGGTCAGGTTGAACTCGTGCCGGCTGACCACGAAGAAACCCAGGGTGATGATGGCGTCGTGGACCAGCGCGATGACCACGCCGGGCGAGAAGCGGAATTCGAAGCGGAAGCCGACGTACACCAGGATCATCCCGATCGCGTAGACCACCGCCAGGATGCCGTCGACGCGCAGCTGCTTGCCCACCTGCGGTCCGACGTAGTCGGTGCGGACCACCTCCACCTGGTCCTGCCCGTATTTCTCGCGCAGTGCGGAGCCGATCTTGTCGGCGGTCCCCTGCGTGATGACGGTGTATTCCTGCTCCTGCCCCTCGCGCGCGACCAGCTTGCGCACTTCCTTCACCGGCGTGCCCAGCTTCTCCACCGCGGACTTCAGCGCGTTCTCGTCCACCGGCTGCTTGAAGAAGAAGTCGAGCTTGTCGCCCACTTCGGGGTCGAAGCGGAAGCTCTGCAGCGCCGGCAACGCCTGCTGGACGGAATCCTCGATCTGCTTGGCCTTCTCCGGCGTGAGCAGCGCGATGCGCTCGACCCGGACGAGGAACTGGTTGTCGCTCTCGCTGCCGTAGGCCTGGACGGTGGGTTCGCCGAATCCCAGGTGGCTGATCAGGTCTCGGATCTCACCCGGGTCCGCCGGCTTCTTGAAGTGGACCTGCATCTCGGTGCCGCCGGCGAAGTCCACGCCGTAGTTGAGCCGCGGCCACACCAACACGCCGAGCAGCACCAGCGTGTTGACGATCAGCGACACCACCACCGCGATGCGGCGATACTTGACGAAGTCGTGCGTGGTGCCGGGCTTGATCAGGTCGAAATACTTCATTTCCATGACGCGGCTCCTAGAAGCTCACGGCCTTGTGGAGGCGGCCATGCGAGACGAACCACTCGACGATCGCGCGGGTCACCACGATGGAGGTGAACATCGAGGCGAGCAGGCCGATGATCAGCGTGGTGGCGAAGCCGCGCACCGGGCCTGAGCCGTAGGCGCGGATCACGAACCCGGCAACCAGCGCGGTGACGTGGCCGTCGAAGATGGTCCAGAACACCTTATCGTAGCCGGTCTTGATGGCGGCGGCGATGTTCCTGCCGGTCTTCAGCTCCTCGCGGATGCGCTCGTTGATGAGCACGTTCGCGTCCACCGCCATGCCCAGGGTCAGCACGAAGCCGGCGATGCCGGGCAGCGTGAGCGTGGAGTTGATCGCGGCCATGATGGCCAGCACCACCAGGCCGTTCAGCACCAGCGCGACGTCCGCGACCAGCCCGGAGAACCGGTAGTAGAAGGCCATGAACGCCAGCACGGCGAGCAACCCGATCAGGGCCGCCATCGACCCGCGCCGGATCAGCTCCGGTCCCAAAGAGGCCCCCACGCTGCGCTCCTCGAGGATGCGGACCGGGGCGGGCAGCGCGCCCGACTTGAGCACCAGCACCAGGTCCTTCGCCTCCTGCAGGACCTCGTTCACCGGCTTCAGGCCGCCGAGGTGGATGGAGCAGATGCCGCCCGGGATCTCGGTCTGGATGATGGGCGCCGAGTCCACCGTGTCGTCGAGCACGATGGCCATCCGCTTCTTGACGTTCTCCCGCGTCAGCTTGCCGAAGAGCTCCGCCCCCGTGCGGTTGAAGGTCACCTGCACGTAGGGACGGTTGCCCTCGCCGGGCGAGTTGTCGAACGCGACCCGCGCGTCGGTGATGTACTCGCCCGTCATTCCCTGCTTCTGATCGAGCAGCCAGGAGCGGTACGTGGTCTCGCGCTTGATGCGGTCCTCGATCTTGCCGATGGCGAAGACGTGCCCGGGCGGAGCCTTGTCCTTGAGGTACTCGGAAAGCAGCCTGCGGTCCTTGCTCTCCAGATAGGGTGAGGAGACCAGGGCATCGCCGGCGCCGGTGTAGCGGTCCCAGTTCAGCGTGATACCCGGCGGCAGGTCCGTCAGCTTGGTCAGGCTGGTGTCGGTGTCGTCGGCGATCTTGAACTGGAGCTGGGCGGTCCGCCCGATCAGCTCCTTCGCTTTCTCCGGGTTGGAGTAGCCCGGCAGCTGCACCAGGATCTGGGTGTCGCCCCGCTTGGCGATGGTGGGCTCGGAGACGCCCCACTGGTCCACGCGGTTGCGGATGGCCTTGATCGCCTGATCCACCGCGCTCTCCTTGAGCTGCTTGACCGCATCGTCCCGCATCGCCAGCTCGACGGCGTTGCCCGAGGTGCGCCGGACGTACATGTCGCTGAACTCGCTCAGGATATCCTTCGCCTTGCCGATGTCAGGGGCGGTCACGGCGACGATCCCCGTTTCCGGGTCGCCTTTCACGTCGACGCCCTTGATGCCCTTGCGGTCCATCTCGGCGGCGATCTCTTCCGCCCGCCGGACCGCCTTCTCGCGCACGGCCCGGTCCACCTCCACGTCCATGACGAGGTGGATTCCGCCCTGCAGGTCGAGCCCCAGGTTCAGGTGCTTGGCCGGCGCCCACTTCGGCCGCGCCTTCTCGAACACCGTCGAGTCGTTGCGCTGATCGGGCGGCAGGCGGAAATAGGTGACGCTGGGCACCAGGGCCCAGATCGACGAGACGGCGACGGCCAGGATGAGTCCGGCCTTCCAATACCACGCGCGATCCATCCGCTCTCCTAGGGCGACTTCTTCGCGGGCTCTTCCGCCGGCTTCTCCTCCGCCGACTTGTAGGGCCCCGAGATCTGCGCCTTGAGCACGCGCAGCCTGACGTTGTTGGCGACCTCCACCAGCACCAGGTCGCCGGTGACGCGATCCACCTTCCCCACCACGCCGCCCGAGGTGATCACCTCGTCTCCCTTCCCCAGCTTGGCGAGGAAGTCCTTGTGGGCGTTCTGCTGGCGGGACTGCGGGCGCATGACGATGAAATAGAAGATGACGAAGAACAGCGCGGCCGGGACGAGCAATCCGAACGCCCCGAAGGGCGACTGAGGCTGATCGGCAGCCTGGGCGAGCAATGCAAACACGGCGGCAAATCTCCTGTTTCGCAGGGGGACACCCTGGATGGTGTCCCCGAAATGGGGCCGGACCTTCTAGCACCCGCGCCGGGCATCGGCAACCGGACGCGGGCCCTACTCCGTCGTGCGGGTCGCCTCGTCGAGCCGGCGCATGCCGTCGAGCAGCAGCTCGGTCGTAGACGCGCCCGCGCCTTCCGGCAACATGCCGTCGGGAACGCGCAAGAACGTGAATTCGCCCTGGTGGAGCCGGACCAGGCCGAATGCCACCTCGCGGACGTCGTGCTCTTCCGCGGCCGACGAAGCAGCCCAGGTCACCTGCCCCTTGACGACGCCGAGCGCCCGCTCGCTGCCGTCCCCCCCGCGGACCAGGAGCAAGCCCGTGCGGCGTCCGTGAGCTAGTACACTCAGTAGATCTGACAGCGGCAGCCCGGACAGCTCTCCCCAGAGGACCGGGGCGGAGCCCTTGCCGTTGGCCAGGAGGGCCTGGACGGCGCCGAGACGGAACGTGCGGTGATCCACCGGCGTGCAACCTCCCAGGCGTTCGTCTTACTCCCCGGCCGCGAACCTTTCCAGCATGCCGGCGACGTACGCGCGCGTCCCGCCGCGCTCGATCGCCTCGCGCAGCCCGCGCATCAGGTCCATGTAGAAAGTGAGGTTGTGGATGCTGTTCAGCCGGAACGCGAGCAGCTCCTGGGCCGCGAACAGGTGCCTGAGATAGGCGCGGGAGAACGTCCGGCAGGTGTAGCAGGCGCAGTCGGGATCGGCCGGCCGCGCATCCTTGGCGTAGCGGGCTGCCTTGATCTGCAGCCGGCCGCTGCGCGTGAACAAGAGCCCGTTCCGGGCCACGCGGGTGGGAAGGACGCAATCGAAGAGGTCGATGCCTGACGCCGCGCAGCGGAGGAGATCTTCCGGCGTGCCCACCCCCATCAGGTAGCGCGGCTTGTGCGCTGGGAGCATCGGGGCGGCGCGGGCCACGCCTTCCCACATCGCCTGCGGCTCCTCCCCCACCGAAAAGCCGCCCAGCGCGGTCCCGGGCAGGTCCAGCTCGGCGACCTCGCCCGCGTGGCGTTCGCGCAGGTCCTCGAGGAGCCCGCCCTGCACGATGCCGAAGAGCGCGTGCCGGCGCTCCGGGTCGTGCCGCAGCCAGGTCTCCTTGCAGCGGCGCGCCCACCGGGTGGTGCGCGCGAGCGACTCCTCATGGTAGGCGCGCGGGCTCTGCGAGGGAGGGCATTCGTCGAATGCCATCAGGACGTCGCTGCCGAGCTGGAGCTGGATCTCCGTCGCGCGCTCGGGAGTGAGCTCCTGCCGGCTGCCGTCGAGGTGGCTGCGAAAGACCGCGCCCTCCTCGCTGATCTTGCGCTGCTCCGCCAGCGAGTAGACCTGGAACCCGCCGGAGTCGGTGAGGATGTTCCGCTCCCAGGACATGAACCGGTGCAGGCCTCCCAGCTCCGCCACCAGCGCAGGACCGGGGCGCAGGAGCAGGTGGTAGGTGTTCCCCAGCACGATCTGCGCCCCGATGCGGTGCAGGTCGTCCGGCGCGATCGCCTTCACCGAGGCCGCCGTGCCCACCGGCATGAACTGCGGCGTGTCCACTTCGCCGTGGGGGAGCGCCAGCTTGCCGCGCCGGGCGGCGCCGTCGGTGTGCGTGACGGTGAAGTTCATGCGATCAGCATCGCGTCGCCGTAGGAGAAGAAGCGGTAGCGCCGCGCCACCGCCTCGCTGTACGCAGCCTTGGTCCGGTCCAGGCCGGCGAAGGCGGCCACCAGCATCAAGAGCGTGCTCCTGGGCAGATGGAAGTTGGTGAAGAGCCCGTGGACGGCGCGGAACCGGTATCCCGGCGTGATGAACAGATCGGTGCTGCCCGGGCCCGGCCGTCCTTGCGAGGCCTCCAGCGTGCGCAGCGCCGTGGTCCCCACCGCGATCACGCGCTCTGCCCGCGCGATGGCCCGAGCCGATTCCTCCGGCACGAAGTAGCGCTCGCGGTGCATGCGGTGGTCCTCGATCCGCTGCGCGCGGACGGGGAGGAAGGTCCCGGGCCCGACGTGCAGCGTGATCGGCGCGATCCCGACGCCGCGGGCGCGGAGCGCCTCGATCAGCGCGGCCGTGAAGTGCAGGCCCGCGGTGGGCGCCGCGATCGCGCCCCGCTCGCGGGCGAAGATGGTCTGGTACCGTTCGCGATCGGCCGGCCCCGGCGCATGGCGGATGTAGGGCGGGAGCGGCAGCTCCCCGGCCTCGTCGAGGAAGCTCCAGAGCGCGTCGCCCTCCCGCGGGAGCCGCACCACCAGCTCCCCGCCTTCGCGCGCCTGGGCGATCTCGATCCGGCTGCCCAGCACCTCGACTCGAGCTCCTTCCCGCAGCGGTTTCGACGCCTGCCCGAGCGCCAGCCAGTCCGCGGCGCCGAGCGGCTCCACCAGGAGCAGCTCCACCTTCCCTCCCGTGCCTTCCTTGCGCCCGTGCAGCCGCGCGGGGATGACCCGCGCGTCGTTCACGACCATCACGTCTCCGGGAGCCAGGAGTCCGGGCAGCTCGCGCACGAGCCGGTGATCCATGGTCCCGGAGCGCCGCGGCAACACCAGCAGCCGCGACGCGTCGCGCTCGGGCAGCGGGCCCTGCGCGATCAGGTCCTCGGGCAGCTCATAGTCGAACTCGGCCAGATCCACGGGGGCGCTTCTATACCGGGCACCGCTCCCGCGCGAGGAAAGTCAGGCGTTCTCCACCTGGTCGGCGATCTCGTACAGCCCCGTCTGCGGCAGGCACATGCCCGCCTCCGCGGCGCTGGCGAGAACGCCGTCCTCGACCCATTGGAGCAGCCAGTGGCCGGCGACCGCCGGGTCGTGCTGCGGGAGCGCGGCGCCGCGATCGGTGGCCCAGCGCAGGTTGCACGCCTCGTGGGCGCCCACCGCCGGCGCGGCGATGAAGGGAAGCCCCAGCGCGGCGAAGAAGGTCAGCTCCGAGGGCTTGCTCCAGAGCACGTCGGCGCGCGCGAGCAGCTCGTTGAAGCGCCGGAAATAGGAGAAGACGTCGCGGTCGTAGAGGAGCTCCGCTCCGGCGTGCCCCATCAGGCCCTGTGCCGACAGCGCGGTGCTGAGCGCGGAGGCGACGTCCGGCCGCCGGCCGGCCACCACCGCGAGCCGCAGCGAGCCGTCGAGGACCTGCTTCTTCATCCCCGCGATCACCGCCTTGGCCAGAGGCACCTGGGCGCCCGCGCCGCCCACCGCGAAGACGACCAGGGGCGTTTTCCCCTGCCGGCCGATCCGCTCCATCCGGGCACGGAAGTTTCGCTTCAGCGCGGCCCGATCGTGGCCGACCAGCTCGCCCGGGAGCGGGTACCCGGTGACGCGGATGCGCGCGCGCGGGACGCCGTAGGACTCCATGCGCCGGCGCGCCGGGTCCGTCGGAGCGAAGTAGATGATGTTCGTGTTCCGCGAATCGGGCGGGGCCCAGACGCGGTTCACCTCGCTGTCGGTGACCACGCAGTGAAGCCGCTTCGCGCCGTGCAGCTCGGCGAGGATGGGAGCGGCGTAGAAGGTCGCCAGCAGGGGCGCCGAGGTCTCGCGCAGGTGCTCGGCCAGCCTCCTCCCGACTCCGATCTTGGCTGCCTTCCGCATCCACCGGGTGCCCTGGCTCGGGCCGGACAGATCGCGGAAGGGCCAGAGGGGCGGGATCGCCGTGATCGTGTTCAACAGCGCACGCAAGGGGAGCCCGATCGCGGGCATCTGGGACAGCCGGGTGAGCGGCTCGTACAGGGTCCGGACCGGGTTCCAGAAGGCGCGATCCCGGGCATGGCCCAGGGGCGGCTGGTCCATCTGCAGCACTTCCGTGCCGAGGTGGTCGGCCAGCGCTGCTGCGGGCCGGAGATGGCCGTAACCCATGTCGATGGCCGCGACGACGGTCTTGCGCATGGCGCGCTGTCGTCTGCGAAACGCTCGCCCGTGTCAAGGGACTCGCGGACGGGAACTGCGATGCACACCCTGCCGGAACCATGTTCTCGACCGACATTCCGGTGCTGCACCTCCTGAACCGCTTCTGGATCGGGGGGGCCGAGCGCCAGTTCGTCGAGCGCCTGCGCCGGCATCCGGCGGGGTTCCGCGCGGTGGTGGGCTGCCTGGAAGCGTCGGGCCCGCTGCTCGAGGCCGTGCGCGCGCTCGGGCACGAGCCGGAGGTCTTTCCGCTGCATGGCTCGATGATGCAGCCGAACACGGCCGTGCAGATCGCCCGCATGGCTGCGCTGATCCGGGCAGAAGGCATCCGCGTCGTCCACGGGACCGACTTCAACACCAACCTGCTCGGGCTTGCCGCCGCGCGGCTCGCCGGAGCGAAGGCGGTGATCAGCCGGGTGGACCTCGGACACCTGCGCGCGGGATTCGGAAAGTGGCACCGCCGGGCGGAGAAGCTCCATGCGCGATTCGCGGACCTGGTGGTCGCGAACGCCTACGCCGTCCGCGACCTCTGCATCCGTGAGGAGGGGGTGAAGCCGGAGAACTGCGTGGTGGTGCGAAACGGCATCGACCTGGCGCATTTCGACGGGGCCGCGGCGAAGGGGCTGCAAGCACCGCTCCCCCTGCCCGATGGCGCGCCCGCCGTGGCGGTGATCGGCAACCTCTGGCCGGTGAAGGGCCACCGCACGCTGGTGGAAGCCGTGTGCCGGCTTCCCGCGGAGCTGCGGCACGCGCGCTTCCTCTGCGCCGGCGAAGGCCCGGAACGCGAAGCCCTCACTGCCCGGATCGCGCAGCTCGGCCTCGCCGAGCGCGTTCTGCTGCTCGGACATCGGCTCGACGTTCCTGCCCTCCTCTCGCGCGCGCAGGCGGCCTGTCTCTGCTCCAGCTCGGAGGGGCTCTCCAACGGCCTGATGGAGGCGATGGCCGCGCGCCTGCCCGTCGTGGCCACGCGGGTGGGCGGAAACCAGGAGCTGATCCGCGAGGGCGAGAACGGCTTCTTGGTGCCGTACGGCGACGCGGACGCCCTGGCTGGAAGGCTCACCGCGCTTCTGTCGGCGCCGGAGCAGGCCCGCGAGATGGGAGCGCGCGGGCGCCGCCGGGTGGAAGCGGAGCTGTCGGCGGAGCGGATGGCGGACGGGCACGGGGCGCTGTACCGGCGCGCGCTTGGCTGCGCGCCACTGGTCCGGGAGCCGCGGCTCCGGACAGCGTAGACCGTGATCGCGCAATCGCTCTCGCTGTATCGCAGGCACTTCGGCACCCTGGTCTTCACCTGCGCCGTGGCCCTGCTCCCCGCGAACCTGCTCGCCGCGGGCGCGGTGGTCTACGGGTTGGCTTTCCTGAGCAGCGGGGGGCTGGCCGAAGCGCGCACGCACACCGAGCAGGTGCAGGAGAAGCAGCGCGACCTGCGCGAGAGCCCTCCCGCGACATCGGAAGCCCGCGACGAACGCGCTCGCCAGCTCGGGCGCGATGCGCTGGAGGGCAACGCCGGCGCCACCCTCGACGCGCTCCAGTTCCTCCGCGGGCTGGTCCCGGTCGCGTACGCCACGGCGATCGCCGCCGCCCTCCTCCTCGCGGGACTCTTTCTCGCCCACGCCGCCCTGGTGCCGCTGGTGCTCGAGCTGACGCAGGGCAGGCCGGCAGGACCGGCGCAGGCCTGGGCGGTGGCCGGCTCGCGCATCGGGCCGCTGCTCGTGACGGGGCTCCTGGCGGCACTGCTGGTCGCGTTGGGGGCCCTGTTCTTCGTCGTGCCTGGCCTGGTGCTCGCGGCGGGATTCTCGCTCGCCCCGCCCATCGTCGTCCTGGAAGGGGCCTCCGGGCGCGCCGCTCTGGAGAATTCCTGGCGGCGGCTGCGCTGCAACTGGGGCGCGGCCCTCTCGCTCTGGGCGCTGATCGCCGTCTTCACGGTGCTCGCATCGGCATTGTCCGCGCTGGCGCCACCCGGACCCTGGCGGCCGGTCACCGCCGCCGTGGTGCGGATGGTCCTCTACCCGTTGCCCTTGGTGGGCCTGGCGCTGCTCTACCGGAAAGTCACCTTGACCGCGCTCAAGCAAGGCCCCTGACTTGGCGGCGGCGGCCGGCCGTGTCTGACGCTCAAGCCCCTGAGCCGCCTTCGGCCCGGCCGGGGCTCTAGTACATCCGGCGGATCTCCGCTCCCGGGTAGTAGTGCGCGAGGATCTCCCGGTAGCTCGCCCCTCCGAGCGCCCTGCCCCGCGCGCCCCATTGGCAAAGCCCGACCCCGTGACCGCTGCCCTTGCCGCGAAAGACGGCGATCCCTTTCTCCAGGGTCACGTCGAACCGGAGCGAGGGGAGCCGGGTGTAGCCGACGACCTGCCGCAGCTCCACCGCGAGCAGGGGCCTCTTGCCGGAGGAAGTCGCGAGCTCCAGCATCTGCGCCCGGCCACCTCGGGTCCGGGACTGGACGGCAACGCCCTGGATCTCCGCCTCCATGCGGCCCGCCTTGCGCAGCGCAGCCGTGATCTCGGCCAGCGGCAGCCGCACCGTCCACTCGCGGACGTCGCCGTCGTCCTCCCCGCCCCGGATGTAAGGCGTGGTTCCTGGCGCGAGGTTGAACGCCGCCTCCGCGCTCTCGCTGCTCCCCCCGCAGCTCGCGGTGAAGTAGGCAGCGATCGGCGCCGCGCCCCAGGTGAGCACTTCGCCGGAGGTGGCGCGCGCGGCCTCGACCGCCGGCGGCGCCGGGCGGGCCGCGTTCTTGTAGACCTGGTCCAGCACCGAGGCGCCAAGATGCGCGCGGGCCCCCGGACCCTGCGCGACCTTCTGCGCGACCGCGAACGTTCGCGCCGCGACCGCTTGCGCCCGAAGGGCTTCCCGCGGCCAGCTCAGCGGAACTTCGCTAGAAACCACTGCCGCGACGTAATGCTCCAGATCGACCGAGTTGACGGCCACCAGGGTCCCGCGATCCGCGAACACGTGAAGACGTCCCGGCAGCTCGCGGCCGTCGAGGCGCAGCGGCCCCTCGAACTCGGCGGAGGCCGTCGGCTTTCCGTCTACCGACAGTCCGGAAGCACCGAGCGTGATCGCGTGGGACCGGCCGCGCGCGACGACCCGTGCGGCGCGGGAGCCGCGCGCGACCTCGATGCGGATCTCCTCGGCCCGGGCCGCCGCGCAGAAGACGAGGAGCACTGCGGCCGCACGCATGCGCGCAGCCTGCCGCACCGCTCTGGCACCGGCAACTTACCTGGCGGCCGGGTTCGAAATGCTGTGGCTAATGGGCCGGGGCGCCCTCTGCCTTGACTTTCTGCACCGTCTCGCCGACCTCGCGCTCGTCCTCCGCCTTGGCCAGGTCCTGAAGGCTGATCACGCCGACCGGTTTCTTCTGGTCGTCGCAGACCAGGATCCGCTGGACCTTGTGCTGCTGCATCAGCTCGCGGACGCGCGAGACGTCGTCGTCCGGCCGCGCGGAGATCACTTCGTTGCCCCCGAAGTCGCGCAGCTTCGCGGTCTTGGGGTCGAGACCCTTCGCGATCACGCGGACCACGATGTCGCGGTCGGTCACCGTCCCGACGGCGCGACCCTGGCCGTCCACGATCGGGACGAACCCGACGTCCTTCTCCGCCATCAGCCGGGCCACGTCCACGACGCTCGCATCCATCGAGAGAGTGGCAGGATTCTTCGTCATCACTTCCTTGGCGCGCATGAGGCCTCCTTGAGAGATCTTGAATGTGGGTTCCAAACCCACAAGCAGCCAGTCCAACGCAGAGGCGCTACAATCGGCCGGCTGTGCTCTCGCGCATCCGCCAGTCGCTCGCCCTCAAGCTGATTCTCGCGTCTGCCATTCCCTCGGCCGTCGTGCTGGTGACCGGCTTGGGAGCCTTGGTGGCGCACAGCCACCGGCTCGCTGCGCGAGACCCGGCCCTCGCATTCGACGAGCTGCGCACCGGCATCATCCTCGGCACCCTGCTCGCTCTCACCTTCGCCGGGATGACCATCGCGCTCGCCGCCCGGCACTTCCTGGTCAAGCCCATCCTGGGCCTGTCGCGCGTGATGGCCCGCGCGGAGCTGGGCGAGTTCCTGGTCCGCGCCCGCGTCCAGAGCGAGGACGAGCTCGGCAGGCTCGCCCGCAGCTTCAACACCATGCTGTCGCGCATCACCGACATGGCGGTTGCCGACATCGAGGCCAAGGAGTCGTTGGCCAAGCTGGCGCTGGACCTGTCGCTCCAACAAGAGCTGAAGGCGATGAACGCGCGGCTCGAGGCCCATGTCGGCGAGATGGAGCTGCTGCTGGAGGTCTCGAAGGCCGTCTCCGGCACGCTCGACCTTCCCGAGCAGCTCGAGACGCTCGGCCACCACGTCTGCACCCGGTTCGGCATCAGCGAGTTCTCGGTCATGCTGGTCGACGACGTCACGCACCAGCTGGTGATCGAGGCGGTGGCGGGGACTGCCCCGCGAAACGCGCGGGGGATGCGTTTCCATCTCGGCGAGGGCGTTTCCGGCGACGTCGCCGCGCGCGGGGAGACCTTCTACGTGCCGGACGTGGCGAAAGAGGCGCGCTACCTCCACTACAAGGCCCAGGCCCGGACCGTCGGCTCCTTCCTCTCCGTCCCCCTGCGCACAAAGGGCCGGATCCTCGGCGTGATGAACTTCAACCGGCCGCGCGTGGACTCCTTCAGCCCCCAGGAGATCCGGCTGGCGGAGGCCATCGCCGCGCAGGCGGCGCTGGCCATCGCCAACGCGCGCTTGTACCAGCAGACGCTGGAGCTCTCGTTCACCGATGCGCTCACCGGAGTGCCCAACCGGCGGCAGCTCTTCCTCCGCCTGGAGAACGAGCTGTCGCGCTCGCTCCGCTTCGGGGACCCGGTCTCGGTGCTGATGATCGACCTCGATCTGTTCAAGCGGATCAACGATGCGCACGGCCACACGGTGGGAGACGGAGTGCTGCGGGGCGTCGCGCTCGCCTTGCGCCGGAGCATCCGGAAGATCGACATCGTCGCGCGCTACGGCGGCGAGGAGTTCTGCGTCGTGCTGCCGCGCGTGGGAAAGCCGGAAGCCCTGGAGGTCGCGGAAAAGCTGCGGCGCGCCGTGGCGGTCGCTTCGATGCCGGGCCCGGACCCGCGCGCGCCGTTGTCGGTCACCATCTCCCTGGGGGTGGCCACGCTCGGCATCGACGCCGAGGACGTGGGAAGCCTGATCGAGAAGGCGGACAGCGCCCTCTACGAGGCGAAGCGCCTCGGGCGGGATCGCGTCGCCATGGCCGTCCCCCTCCAGCGCGCCAGCGCTTGACGCAGTGCGGCCCCTTGCGGGGCGGGCACGCGATGTGCACCCTCCGCCGGGATGCAGGCCGGGACGCACAGGCCTGCGGCGTTGGATGGTGAACGGGTCCTGGGGGGAGGGAAACCCGAATGCTTGCGGCACTTTTGCTTCTAAGCGCGGCGGCGAGCGCGTCTTCGAAGGTCGAGCCATCGCCGGATTCCAGCGTGCAATCGATGCTGAACGAGGAATCGGCGGATGTCTTCCTGGCGAAGGCGACGCTGCAGCAGTACCTCTCGCGGGTGGTCCGCAGGGACTGGGACGCGGCGCGCCGGCTGACGCACCCGAAGACCATGGGCGTGATCGCGCAGATGAAGAAGCGCTCCGGGGTCGAGCGGCACAACCTCGCGCCCTGGGCGAACCGGGACTCCGAGCTCAAGACGTTCCAGTTCGCGGGATCCCGCCAGGTAGCTCCGGGTGTGGTGCTGATCCAGGTCGGTGAGGACACCTACCGCTCCGAGGAGCAGGGCATGTCGGTGGACGATCCGGCGGTGTATCTGCTCTTCAAATCGCGCGGCGGGTTCCTGGTGGCGGACAAGAAAGGCGGCCTCTCGCTCGCCGAAGTGACCGATCAGTCCGTGCGCATCGGGTACCCCGGCTACGTCGACCAGCAGATCCAGGCGCAGGCGCGGCGGGAATCAGCGCTCTTCGACGGGCGGCACCGGTAGGCGCGGCGCCGCAGCCAACTTAGCGCCTTGTCTATTGCGAGGTCACCCGGCAGTTCCCGGTTGTGAGATGCGTTCGAACGACGGGCGCTCACCTCAGCTCGGCGCCGGCGATGTAGCCGAGGTGCTCCTTCGCCTTGGCGATGTCCGCCTCGTACTTGAGGATGGTGGACAGCGTGTCGGCGACGAGCTGCGGCTCCAGCGTGGACGCGTTCAGCAACGTG
>WNFT01000662.1_pt1 | contig 28897 bp, 28 predicted proteins | sample 5400191 | NCBI WGS metagenome assembly WNFT01 (sample SAMN13153359, study PRJNA577476) | soil metagenome | isolation source: 80 cm saprolite under Madrone tree | place: USA:California | collected 2016-06-14 | reverse complement strand
GGCGACGTCGATCGGCGTCGCGTCCTCGAGGTACGGCCCCACGATCTGAACGCCCACCGGCAACCCGTCGCGCGTGAGTCCGATGGGTGCGGTCGTCGCCGGGAGGCCCGTCAGCGTCGCGAAGGAGATCCAGAAGAGCAGGTCGAGGTACTGGCGGGCGCCCTCCGGGGTGGCCAGGCGGCGGTCGAACATCCGCGGGCTCGCGTCGTGGGGGAACGCGGCGACGAAGGCCGTCGGCAGGAGGAAGGCGTCGTGGGTGCGGAAGTACTCCTGCCACACGGCGCGCGCCGCATTGCGGCGGCCGACGGCGGCCGCATAGTTCTTGAAGGGCGCCGTCCACGCCAGGGCTTGCTTGGCCTGGTACGACCCGTCCTGGGTCTCGGCGCGCCTGCGCATCTCCTCGACCTGGTCGTCGCGCAGGGTGAACGCGAACACGGAGTTGAGAAGGTAGAGGTAGGTGTCGTACTGCTGCGCCGGGGACACGCCCTGGGGCCAGCCCTCCTCGAGCTTCGCACCGGCTCGCCGCAGCGCCTCCGTCGCCCGCGCGTGCACCTCCCGCACGTCCGAGGACACGCGGCAGGCGGGATCGTCCAGGACGAAGCCGATCCGATAGTCGGCGAGACGCGTGCCTCGGGCCGGCGCCAGCGACCACCGGTACGCGCGCGCCTCCTCCTCGTCGGGGCCGCCGAGCGCCTCGAGGGCCGCTCTCAGATCGGCCGCGCTGCGCGCCAGCGGTCCCGCGACGGGCAAGAGCGGGGGCGGGCCCGGCGGCGTCCCGGGCGGTGGCGGGATGTGCCCGCGCAGGGGCACGACGCCGAGCGTCGGCTTGTGGCCGTAGACGCCGCAGAAGTGTGCGGGCACGCGGATCGAGCCGCCGAGGTCGCTGCCCGGCTCCAGGTACGTGAGGCCGGCGGCCAGCGCCGCCGCGCCGCCGCCGGTCGAGCCGCCCGGCGTGCGCGCGAGGTCCCAGGGGTTGTTGCTGACGCCGAAAACCTCGTTGTAGCTCTGCCAGTCGGCGGCCGCCGGCGGCACGTTGGTCTTGCCGAGGACGACGGCGCCCGCGCGGCGGAGGCGGGCGACGACGACCGCGTCGCGTGCGGGGACGTGGCTCTTGAGCGTCGGCAAGCCTGCCGTCGTCGTGACGCCGGCGACCTCGAACGTGTCCTTCACGGTGCACGGCACGCCGTGGAAGGGCCCCCACCACTCGCCCCGGGCGCGCGCCTCGTCGGCCGCCCGCGCGCGCGCGAGCGCGGCGTCGCCGGCGAGCGTGACGATCGCGTTGATTTTCGGGTTGAAACGCGCGATCCGGTCGAGCATGCGCGTCGTCAGCTCGACGGAGGAGACGTCGCCGCGGCGGATCGCGCGGGCGGCCTCGAGCGCCGAGGCGAAGTCGAGGTCGGCGACGGCGGCGCGCGCGGCGCGCGCGGGCAGGACCGTCGCCCCGACGACCGCGAGGCCGCCGCCGAGGAAGGAGCGCCGCGTCAGGCGCCGAGCGTCCATCGCGCGAGCCGCGCCTACTGCTTCACGGAGACGCCCCGGACCGCGAACCCGGGATTCGTCGCGACGAATGGAACCGCCCGCCTCTTGTCGGTGAGGACGAAGGCGAAGCTCTCGGTCCCGGTGCCACCGCTGAGGATCGTACAGACGGCGGACCCCGTTCCGTTGGGATTCACCGTGTACGTGCACGTGAAGGTCTGGTGGAGCACCACGCCACCGGCGCTCAGGGTTCGCACGCCGTCCGTGAGACTCCCGTTCCCGTCCGCCTCGAAAACGCCGACTGCCGCCACGGGCACGGCGGTGGTTCCACTGACGATGGTTCCATCCAGGGAGAACCCGTAGGGGCCTCGAACGTCGGCGTTCGTGAACCCGTCGTTCGCCGTGGCGCCCGGCGCCGAGGCGACCCCCACGATGCCCAGGGTCAGCAGTGAGCGCAGCAGCCTTTTCATCGGGATCTCCTTTCGGTGGTTCACCGTGACCGCCCAACCGTCACGGAGCGGGATCGTAGGGCGCGCGCGCATCGCTGTCAATAGGTGACCCACGCCGACAAGGTCCGCGCGAACCGCGCGAGCGTGAGCAGGACGATGCGCCCGTCGTTTCGCGCCGTCGCGCGGTCGCCGGCGGTGTTGTACCCCCAGGCGGCGAGGAAGAGCCTCGCCCCGGCGAGCGCCGGCTCGCGCTTGACGTCCTCGAGGGTGCGAAGCCGGTCTTCGACGAACCAGACGCGCGTCGGGTCGCCGCCGGCGACTAGCTCGAGGAGGGTCGTCCGCTTGGGTCGTCGCGCCTCCTTGCCGTAGACGTCGGCGTCGCCGAGCGTCAGACCCTGACGCGCGAGGAGCGTCCGCACAAACCGCCCCTCCTTCGTGGTCACGACGACGACGCGCACCGGCCCCCCGGCGAGGCGGCGCAGCCGCTCGATCACGCCCGGGTAGAAGGCGTGGCTCGCGAGCCAGCCGGTCTCGTCGTGCGCGATCCACTCGTCACGCACGCGGTCGAGCGCGGCCCCGACCGCCTCGCGCGTGGCCGCGAGATCGGCGAGCCACGCGTCGGGGCGCCAGTCCCGGAGGAGCGACGCTCGGGAGGCCCCCGCGCGCAGCGCGTGGATCAGGACCGGCATCTCCCAGCCGCTCTCCACGAGGGGCCGGAGCCGCGCGAACCGCGCGAAGAGGCCCGCGGGTGGCCGGGGCGGCGCGCCCGGACGGAGCCGCCGGTAGGCGCGCCAGGCGGACTCGAAGTACTCGCGCATCCCGTCGCAGAGCACGCCGTCGAAGTCGAGGGCCAAGATCGCGGGCGCGGCCACGCCCGCGGACTCTAGTGTAAAGTGGCTCTATGCGCAACGCGCGTGCCCTTGTCGTCGCGGGCCTCGTCCTCGCGGCTCCGTCCGCCGGGCCGGCGGCGACGCTGGACGACGTCGTCCGCGACCTCGAGGGCACGTACAGCCGCATGATCGACCTCCGCGCCGAGTTCACCCAGACGGCGTTCAACAAGAGCCTCAATCAGACGATCCCGGCGCAGGGCACGGTCTATCTCAAGAAGGGCGGCAAGCTCCGCTGGGAGTACCAGGAGCCGACGCCGCAGGAGATCGTCTCCGACGGCAAGAAGCTCTGGGTCTACACGCCCGCGCTGAACCAGGTCAACGTGGGAGACGCGCCCGAGGCCCTGGCGGGACCTGCGGGCAGCTTCCTCGCGGGCCTCGGGCGCCTGCGCGCCGAGTTCAGCGTCCGCTTCTTGAACCCGGCCCGACCTCAAGATACCGACGGCCACTGGGTGCTCGACCTCACCCCGAAGCAACCGCTGCCGACGCTCGCGCGCCTCGTCCTGGTCGTGGACGCGACGACGTGGGAGATCCGGCAGGCGGTCGTGTACGATCAGTTCGAGAACACGGTGACGATGCGCTTCACGAACGTCGCGATCAACTCGAGCCTGCCCGATCGGCTCTTCACGTTCGTGGCCCCGAAGGGGGTCGCCACCGTGCCGCTGCGATGAGGGAAAAACGCGCCCTGCAATAGGGGAAAACCCGGATGGCGGCCGAGAATTCGTTCGACATAGCATGCAAAATCGACATGCAGGAAGTCACGAATGCCCTCGACCAGGCGCGGCGTGAGATCGAGACGCGCTACGACCTCAAGGGCTCGAAGAACGAGCTCCGGCTCGAGGCGAACGAGATCCTCGTGCTCGGCGCCGACGACATGAAGCTCAAGGCGGTCGTCGACATCCTCCAGTCGCGTCTCCACAAGCGCGGCGTACCGCTCAAGGCGCTCACGTATGGCAAGGTCGAGGAGGCCTCCGGCGGGGCGCTCAAGCAGAAGATCGCGCTCCAGCAGGGGATCCCGATCGAGAAGGCGAGGGAGATCGTCCGCCTCATCAAGGACACGAAGCTCAAGGTGCAAGCCGCGATCCAGGAGGACCAGGTCCGCGTCTCGGGCAAGAACCGCGACGACCTCCAGAAGGTGATCGGGCTCCTGAAGGAGCGCGACCTCGGCATCGCGGTCCAGTTCACGAACTACCGCAGCGTCTGACTCCAGAGCGGTCGCCCCCGATGCGCCGCGGCGGATCACGAAGACCCCACAACCCTCGCGGCGCCGCTCTCGAGTGAGGAAGGAGGAGAAGCGATGCAACGTCTCGTGAGTGTTCTCGGAGGAGTCGTTCTCGTCGCGTTCGGCGTCTCGCCGGGATGGGGCGGCACGGTCGCTCCGCTCAGGGTGATCTCGCCCGGAAGCCCCTTCGCTCCCGGCTGCGAGGGAGTCCCCCAGCCGGGCTCGACCGTCTATCAGAACGCGGAGGTCGAGCCGTGGGTCGACGTGAACCCGACCGACTCGAGGAACCTCATCGCCGTGTGGCAGCAGGACCGCTGGTCGAACGGCGGGGCGCACGGGCTGGTCACGGCCTTCACCAAGGATGGGGGCGCAAGCTGGGGGATCCGGACTCCGCACTTCAGCCGCTGCGCGGGGGGCACTGCCGCCAACGGCGGCGACTACGATCGCGCGTCCGACCCGTGGGTCACGTTCGCGCCGAACGGCGACGCCTACCAGATCAGCCTGTCCGTCAACCTGTTCCCCGAGAACTTCGTCACGGCGCTCCTGGTCAGCAAGTCGACCGACGGCGGTGACCACTGGAGCGAGCCCATCACGCTGATCCGTGACACCGATCCACGCTTCTTCAACGACAAGGAGTCGATGACCGCCGACCCGACCGACGCCAAGTTCGTGTATGCGGTCTGGGACCGAATCAACGCCCCGCCGGGGGACGTGACGAGGTTCTTCGTGGGGAACAGGGAGCACAAGCGGGACCGCGGGTTCACCGGGCCGACTGTGTTCTCCCGCACGACCGACGGCGGTCACACGTGGGAGCCGCCGCGGATCATCTATAATCCGGGAGCCAACAACCAGACGCTGGGCAACCAGATCGCGGTGCTCCCGAACGGAACGCTGGTGAACGTCTTTACCGAGTTCCTGACGTTCAAGAACAGCGACGGGGGCACCCAGGACGACGTCAGTCTGTCGCTCATCCGCTCGACGGACAAGGGCGCTACCTGGTCGCACGGCCAGCCGATCCGTGCCGCGAAGCAATTCTTCCAGGGCGCGCTCGATCCGGACACTGGCAGACCGATCCGAGCGGAGGGCGTCATCGCCGACGTCGCGGTCAACCGGACCAACGGGCACCTCTACGCCGTGTGGCAAGATCTCCGCTTCAGGGGTGTCGACGAGGTCGCCTTCGTGATGTCCACGGATGGCGGCGACACCTGGTCGACTCCGATCCGGGTCAACCAGACGCCCCCGAACAGCACGAATCCGCTCAATCAGCAGGCGTTCGTGCCGGTGGTGCACGTGGCCGATGACGGGACGATCGGAGTCACCTACTACGATTTCCGTTTCAACGACGCGAATCCGGGCGCCCGGACGGATTACTGGATCGTCCGGTGCAAGCCGTCGGGCGCCAAGACGTGCGCCAGGGCGGCCGACTGGACGGACGAGAGCCGGCTGACCCTCACGTCGTTCGACATCGAGCAGGCGCCGGCGGCGCGCGGGCCCTTCGGGTTCTTCGTCGGTGACTACGAGGGGCTGACGAACGTCGGGAACGATCTGGTAACGATTTTCGTCCAGGTGAACAACGGGAACACGACCAATCGGACGGACGTGATCGAGACGACTGTCGGGCCGTAGGCCGGTCCCTGGAGCGTGTTGGAGTAACCGCCCTTCGAGCGCGGGCTTCGCGCAAGCCTGTCCTGGGGGTGGCGTGGGAGGGCGAGCCGCAGAACGCCCCGCCGAGCCGCGGAGTCTGTGAAGGAGGGGGCCGTCGAGGCCCCCTCCGATGAGCCAAGGTATACTGGGCCTCCGACATGAAGGTCCATCTCACGACCCTCGGCTGCCCCAAGAACCAGGTCGACTCCGAGCTGATGCTCGGCATGCTCACCGAGGCCGGGTTCCCCCTCACGACCGAGCCCGAGGAGGCCGAGTGCCTCATCGTCAACACGTGCGCCTTCATCGACCGTGCGCGCGAGGAGTCGGTGAACACGATCCTCGAGCTGGCGAGGCTCAAGGCGACTGGGCGCTGCCGCGCGCTCATCGTCACGGGCTGCCTCACCCAGCGCTACGGCGGCGAGGTCATGGACGCGATGCCGGAGGTGGACGCGATCCTCGGGACCTCGGGACTCGAGCGGATCGTGGACCTCGTCCGCCAGGCGTCGACCCGTCACGACTGGGCGACCTCGGCGCCGCCGGGCTACCTCTACGACGCGACGACGCCGCGCCTGCTCACGGCGAAGGTGCCGTACGCCTACGTGAAGATCGCCGAGGGGTGCGACATGGGCTGCACCTTCTGCGCCATCCCCCAGTTTCGCGGCCGCCACCGGAGCCGGCCACACGCGGATATCGTGCGGGAGGTCGAGGCGCTTGCCGCGCGCGGTGTGCAGGAGGCGATCCTGGTCTCGCAAGACACGCTGGCGTACGGTCGCGACCTGCCCGGCGGCGGCGATATCGGCGACCTGCTCCTGGCGCTCGGCCAGACGCGCATGCCCTGGATCCGTCCCATGTACCTCCACCCCGCGCACGTCAGCGACCGGCTCATCGCGAAGTGGAGGCGCGCGCGCATCGTCCCCTACCTCGACCTGCCCGTGCAGCACGGGGACGATGGGATTCTGAAATCCATGCGACGTGCCGTCACCGCCGGGCGCATGACGGAGGTCGTCGCCGCGTTCCGCGACGCGATCCCGGGAGTCACCGTCCGCACGACGGTGCTGGTCGGCTTCCCGGGCGAGTCGGAGGCCGCGTTCCAGCATCTCCTCGAGTTCCTCGACACGGTGCGCTTCGACCGGCTCGGGGTCTTCACCTACTCGCCCGAGGAGGGAACCCCGTCGCCCGCGTTCCCCGACCAGGTGCCCGCGGAGGTGGCGGCCGAGCGCGCGGCGATCGTCCAGGAATTTCAAGACCGGATCGCGTGGGAGGGGAACGCGAAGCTCGTGGGGACGGTCACGGACGTGCTCGTCGACGGCCCGAGCGAGGATCCGGCGTTCGCGTTCGAGGGCCGCACCGCCGGCCAGGCGCCCGAGATCGACGGCGTCGTCTATCTCCGCGGCCGCTTCGAGCCCGGCCGGTTCGCGCGCGTGTCCATCGCCGAGGTCGAGGGATACGAGCTGGTCGGCGAGCGCGCCTAGCCGCGCCGCCGCGGCGGACCGCGTCGCGCTGATCATCGCCACGGCCGGCGGTGCGGGGTGGGTCCCCGTCGCGCCCGGCACCGTCGCCAGCGCCCTCACCGCGCTCGTCCTCTGGCTCGTCCCCGTCTCCCGCGCCGGGCTGATCGTCTCGGTCGTGGTCGTGAGCGTGGTCGGGGTCTGGGCGGCGCATCAGGCCGAGCGCGTCCTCGGTCGGAAAGATCCGGCAGCGATCGTCATCGACGAGGTGGCGGGGATGGCGCTCGCGGTGCTCGCGTTTCCGCTCACGCTCCCGACACTCGCCGTCGGCTTCCTCCTGTTCCGGCTGTTCGACGTCACCAAGCCGTTCCCCGCCCGCGCGAGCCAGCGCGCGCCGGGCGGCCTCGGCGTCATGGTCGACGACCTGATCGCGGGCCTCTATGCGGCCATCGTCCTCGGGCTCCTCCGGACGATGATCCACTGGCCGTGACCGCCGTCGCCCGCGTCATGACGGTCGGCGGGGTCCCCGGCGCGGCGCTCGCCGACCCGGAGGGCGCCGCCGTCGCGGCCGCGCTCGTGGAGGCGGGCGTGCCCGTGGCGAGCCGCGTCGTCCTCGACGAGGACGAGGCGGCGCTCGAGCGGGCGCTCACCGCGGACGACGGGCTCACGGTCGTGATCGCGGGCGGCGGCGGGTCGTCCGGCGACGTCGTGCGCCACGTCCTCTCGCGCGCGGTCGGCGCGCGGCTCGTCCTGAGCGAGCGGTTCCTCGCCGCGCTGGAGGAGCGCTACCGGCGCCTCGATCGGCCGGTGCCGCGGCGTGCCGAGCGCCTGGCCCTCCTGCCGCAGGGCGCCAGCACCTGGCCCGTCGACGGCGGCGAGCCGGGCTGGGCGCTCGAGAGCGGCGCGCGGGCGTTTGCGGTCCTCGCGCGCGACGCCGGCCTTCCCGCGGCGCTCGCCGAGCACCTCGTGCCCTTCGCCCGGGCCCGCTTCGCGGGGCGCGGCGTCGTCCTCGTGCGGACGCTCCGCGCGGCGGGCGTCACGGTCGGCGAGGTCGAGGAGCGCCTCGCAGAGTGGCTCGGCGGGGCCGAGAAGAGAGCCGCCGACCTCGCCGTGGTCCCGGCCGATGGCGAGGTGTGGGTGAGGCTCCGCGCGCGCGGCGCGACCCCCGCGGAGGCGTCGAGCGCCTTGAGCCGCGTGGAGTCCCCGGTCCTCGCGGCGTTGGGCGACGACTGCTACGGCCGCGACGCGGAGTCGCTCGAGCTCGTCGTCGGCCGCCTCCTGCTCGAGCGCCGCCTGACGCTCGCGGTGGCCGAGTCGTGCACGGGCGGGCTCCTCGGCCACCGGCTCACCAACGTCCCGGGGTCGTCCGCGTATTTCGAGCGCGGCGTGCTCGTCTACTCGAATCGCGCGAAGGAAGAGCTGCTCGGCGTGCCGGCGGAGATCCTGCGCGTCCAGGGCGCGGTGAGCGCGCCGTGCGCCGAGGCGATGGTGCGCGGCGTCTGCGAGCGCGCCGGCACGCCCTGCGGCCTCGCGATCACCGGGATCGCCGGGCCCGAGGGCGGCACCGCCGCAAAGCCGGTCGGCACCGTGTTCGTCGCGCTCGCGGTCCCGGGAGGGGTGTCGAGCCGACGCTTTCGCTTCGCCGGCGACCGGGCCTCGGTGAAGTGGCAGTCGACGCAGGCGGCATTTGATATGCTTCGGCGGGCGCTCGGAGGACGAACATGAGGGTTCTGATCACGACCGTGCTGCTCGTCCCGCTGGCGGCGTGCGCGTCGCCCACCGCCTTCGACCGGGGGCTCGCGAACCTTCGCGCCGGGCGTTACGCGGAGGCCAAGGCCGCCTTCGACGAGGCCCTCCAGGCGTCGGCCGCGGCGCTCGCGAACCGCGGCGTCGCGCGCGCCCGCCTCGGGGATCTCGACGGCGCCATCGACGACTACACGCGCGCGCTCGATCTCGCGCCGGGCGACGGCGACATTCTGTTCGACCGCGGCAACGCCTGGGCGGCGAAGGGCGAGTACCACCGCGCGATGGCCGACTTCAGGCGCGCCGCGGAGGCGGATCCGCGCCGCGCGCAGGCGCTCTTCAGGAACGCGGCGATCGAGCTCCAACGCGAGCCGAACGTGACGGCGGCGCCGCGCCCGCGCGAGGCCGTCGCGGCGCCCGCGCCCGCGGCGACGCCGCCGCTGACCGCGACTCCGCCCGTCGCGGCGGCGCCGCCCGCGGCCGCACCGTCTCCGCCTCCCGCGCCCGAGCGAACCGCGCCTGCTCCCGCGGGAACCCCGCCCGCGCCCGAGGCAGGGCCCGCCACTCCGGAGCCAGCGCCGACGTCGGCTCCGCCCCCGGCGCCCGCTTCCGAGGCGGCGCCTGAGAACGGTGTGCCCTCGGCGCCGCCCGCAACCACGGCGCCGTCGGCGCCACCACCCGCGCCGCCCGCGGCCTCGGAGCCGTCGGCGCCGGCGGTGGCCATGGTACCGCCGGCCGCGCCGGAGCTCGACGCCCGCGCGCTCGGGAGCCGCGCGCTGACCCGCGAGCTCCAGGGGGACCACGCCGGCGCGCTCGAGGACCTGCGCGCGGCGATCGTGAGGGAGACGGATCCCGAGCGCCTGACCGGCCTCCGCAATCTGCTGCTCCTGCTCGAGAGCCAACGCGATCAACGAGATCAGGACGTTCGTGGCGATTCGACTCGATGAGGCGGTCCGGGCCGCGCTCGGCGCCGCCATCGAGGGGCTGCGCCGCGTGGCTCGCGACGTCGCCTGGGTCGCTCCCGAGAACCTCCACCTCACGCTCAGGTTCCTGGGCCGGGTCCGCGAGGCGCGGACGCCGGAGCTCGTCGTGGCGCTCACCCGGGCGACGGCGGGGCTCACCGCGTTCGAGGCGAACGTCGCCGGGCTCGGCGCATACCCATCGCCGGCGCGCGCGCGCGTGATCTGGGCGGGCGTGGGGCGCGGGACCGACGCGCTGGTGGAGCTCGCGGGTCGTGTGGACGCCGCGCTCGCCGGGCTCGGGTTCGAGCGCGAGCCGCGCGCGTTCTCGCCGCATGTGACCCTCGGCCGTGTGCGCGTCCCGCGGCGCGATCCGGCGCTGGCCGACGCCCTGTTGGCCGGCGAGGGACGCGAGTTCGGGCGGCTCTCCGTCGAGCGTGTGACACTCATGCGGAGCGACCTCTCGTCCCGCGGCGCGCGCTACACGGAGCTCGCCGCCGCGAGGCTCGCCTGACGCGACGGCGTCAGCCGCCGACGAGGTTGAGGGAGCCGACGACGAGGGCGGCGGCGAGGATGAACATGCCCTCGAGCTCCATCCCGAGGAGGGTGTTGCCCGCGGCCAGCTCCGCGCCGACGTCGCGGGGGTCGAGCCAGTCGAAGACCATATAGGTCGCGATCAGCAGGAGCACGCCCATCAGGCCGTCGAGGCGCCGTCGCGATTCGTGGACATTGACGGCACCCGCACGCGACTCCTAGAATGCTCGCAACGAGCGAAGGCTCACAACGACGCTGAAGAAGGAGACGCGCATGGCGGAAGTGAAGAGCGACCGGCGCCAGGCTCTCGAGCTGGCGATCGCGCAGATCGAGCGGCAGTTCGGCAAGGGCTCCATCATGCGCCTGGGCGCCGGGGGCCCGCTGGAGGAGATCGCGGTCATCCCGACGGGCGCCCTGTCGCTCGACGTGGCACTCGGCGTCGGCGGCCTGCCGCGCGGCCGAGTCACGGAGATCTACGGGCCGGAGTCCTCGGGCAAGACCACCCTCGGGCTCCACGTCATCGCCGAGGCCCAGCGTCTGGGGGGCATCGCCGCCTTCATCGACGCCGAGCACGCGCTCGATCCCATCTACGCGAAGAAGCTCGGCGTGAACACCGACGAGCTCCTGATCTCGCAGCCGGACACGGGCGAGCAGGCCCTCGAGATCGCCGAGACGCTCGTGCGCTCCAACTCGGTGGACGTGATCGTCGTCGACTCCGTCGCCGCGCTCGTGCCCCGCGCCGAGCTCGACGGCGACATGGGCGACAGCCTGCCGGGGCTCCAGGCGCGCCTCATGTCGCAGGCGCTCCGCAAGCTCACCGCGGCCATCTCGCGCTCGGGCGCCGTGCTCATCTTCATCAACCAGATCCGCGAGAAGATAGGCGTCATGTTCGGCAACCCTGAGACTCAGCCGGGCGGGCGCGCGCTCAAGTTCTACGCGTCGATCCGCATGGACATCCGCCGGCTGGACGCGATCAAGCAGGGGACCGAGTCGCTCGGCGTGCGGACCAAGGTGAAGGTCGTCAAGAACAAGCTGGCGCCGCCCCACCGCGAGGCCGAGTTCGACATGATCTACGGCGAAGGGATCTCGAAGTCGGGCACGGTGCTCGACGCGGGCGTCGAGCAGAGCATCATCGAAAAGTCCGGTACCTGGTACACTTATAAGAACGAGCGTATCGGGCAGGGGCGCGAGAACGCGAAGAAGTGGCTCCAGGAGAACCCGGCGACGCTCGCCGACCTCGAGGCGAAGATCCGGGAAGCCCTCGGGCTCCGCCCGGCCGCCTTGAGCAAATAGGAGTCAGCGATGCCGATCGATTTCGAGAGGCTCCTGGTAACCGGCGTCGAGCGCGGCGCGTCGGACTTCCACCTCAAGGCGGGCGCGCCGCCGATCCTGCGCATCCACGGGCGCCTGATCCCCCAGGGCGACTTCGGCGTCATCACGGCCGACGACATGGACGGGCTGGCCCGGAGGATGCTCGCCGAGCGCTGGTACAACCAGCTGCGTGACGGCAAGGAGATCGACTCCGCGTACTCCATCCCGAACTTCGGGCGCTTCCGCGTCAACATGTTCCTGGCGCTCGGCGCCGTGCGGGCGGTCCTGCGAGCGGTCCCGGCGAACAAGCCGCGGTTCGACGAGCTCGGCCTGCCTCCCGTCCTCGAGCAACTCGCCATGGAGCGCCGCGGGCTCGTCCTCTGCACCGGCATCACGGGCTCCGGCAAGTCGACCACGCTCGCGGCGATGATCGACTTCATCAACCGCAACCGGAACGACCACATCATCACGATCGAGGACCCGATCGAGTTCACGCACGAGGACATCAACTGCGTCATCAGCCAGCGCGAGATCGGCCACGACTCGGCGAGCTTCGCCATCGCGCTCCGCGCCGCGCTCCGCGAGGACCCCGACGTCATTCTGTTGGGCGAGATGCGCGACCCGGAGACGATGTCCGTGGCGCTCCACGCCGCGGAGACCGGCCACCTGGTGTTCTCGACGCTCCACACGCTGAACGCGGGGGAGACGGTCAACCGGATCATCGGCACCTTTCCGCCTCATCAGGAGCAGCAGATCCGCGATCAGCTCGCCGCCGTCATCGAGGGTGTCATCTCGCAGCGGCTGGTCCCGAGGATCGGCGGCGAGGGGCGCGTGCCCGCGGTCGAAGTGATGATCGGCACCGGGCTGATCCGGGACTGCATCCGCGAGGCCAAGCGGACGCCCGACATCCCGGCGGCCATCGCGCAGGGCCAGGTCCAGTACGGGATGCAGACCTTCGACCAGTGCCTGCTCCGGCTCTACCGCGAGGGCCTCGTCTCCTATGAGACGGCGCGCGAGGCGGCGTCGAGCCCGGACGACTTCGACCTCAAGGTCCGCGGCATCTTCTCCACGGGCGAGCAGTCGTTCGAACAGAAGAGGGACGAGAGGCCGCCCGACATGCACCCCCGGGCGGGCGCAGCGGGCGCCAGCCCCTTCTTCAAACGATCGTAGCCGCGAAGCGGCTCCTCGATGCCGCCGCCGCGCGCCTGACGGCGGCCGATCTTCTCTCGCGGCGGGCGTGGACCCGCCGCGAGCTCACCCGGCGCCTGGAGCGCCGCGGCGCTCCCCCGTCCGTGGCCAGCGAGGTGGTCGCCGACCTCGCCGGGCGTGGCGACGTGGACGACGCGGCCTTCGCACGCCAGTGGGTGGAAGTTCGGGCGGCTCGTGGCTACGGTCCGGCGCGCCTCCGCGCCGAGCTCCGCGCGCGCGGGGTCGCCCCCTCCCTCATCGACGCGGCGCTGCCCGCCGTCACCCGGGAGGCGCAGCTCGCGCGGGCGCGAGCGGTGGCGCGCCGGCGCCTGCCGGCGCTGCGCCGGCGCGATCCCGTCCGCGCGGCCGCACGCCTGCGCGACTTCCTCCGGCGCCGCGGATACCCCGCGTCGGTCGTGGTTCGGGTCCTGCGCGAGTCCACCGGGCTCTCGGTCGAGGATTGACCGGAGTACAATGGGCCTTCCGATGACCGGCAGCGCGATCCGCGAGAAGTTCATGGCCTATTTCGAGGAGAACGGTCACACGCGCGTGCGGTCGTCGCCGCTCGTCCCCGGAGCCGACCCGACCCTCCTCTTCACCAACGCGGGCATGGTGCAGTTCAAGGCCGTGTTCCTCGGTGAGGAACGGCGCGACTACGTGCGCGCGACCACCTGCCAGAAATGCGTCCGCGCGGGCGGCAAGCACAACGACCTCGAGAACGTCGGCCGGACCGCGCGCCACCACACCTTCTTCGAGATGCTCGGGAACTTCTCGTTCGGCGACTACTTCAAGGCGGAGGCGATCGCCTTCGCCTGGGAGTTCCTGACACGCGACCTTGGGCTCGACCGGCGGCGCCTCGCGGCGACCGTCTTCACCGACGACGACGACGCGTTCGGGCTCTGGAAGAAGGTGGCCGGCTTCACGGACGACCGGGTCCTCCGCCTGGGGGAGGAGGACAACTTCTGGGCGATGGGCGACACGGGGCCGTGCGGCCCGTGCTCGGAGGTCCATTTCCACCAGGGCGATCACCTCCCGTGCCCGGAGGAGGCGGCCGGGCGGTCGTGCCTCGGCCCCGCCTGCGAGTGTGACCGGTGGCTCGAGATCTGGAACCTTGTCTTCATGCAGTTCAACCGCGACGCGAGCGGCGTCATGAGGCCGTTGCCGCGCCCGTCGATCGACACTGGGATGGGGCTCGAACGCGTGGCCGCGGTCATGCAGGGCAAGACGTCGGACTACGACACCGACCTGTTCGCGCCCCTCATCGAGCGCATCGCCGCGCTCTCCGGCAAAGTCTACCGGGCGCGTCAAGAGCATGACGTCTCGATGCAGGTGATCGCCGACCACGCGCGCGCGACCACGTTCCTGATCGCCGACGGCGTGACGCCGTCGAACGAGTGGCGTGGGTACGTGCTCCGGCGCATCATGCGCCGGGCCATGCGGCACGGCCGCCTGCTCGGGCTCACGGAGCCCTTCCTCTGGCGGACCGTGGACTGGGTGGTCGGGCTCATGCGTGACGCCTACCCGGAGCTCGCGACCGAGCGGCCGCGGGTCGAGCAGACGGTCAAGACCGAGGAGGAACGCTTCGCCGAGACCCTCGACACCGGCATGCGACTGATCGAGGAATACGACGAGGCGCAACGGCGTACGGCGAGTCCAGGCGTGACGAGCCTGAGCGGGAATTTCCTCTTCAAGCTGTACGACACCTACGGGTTTCCGAGGGACCTGGCCGAGGAAATCTTCAGGGACAAGGGGTGGCTCGTCACCGACGCGACCCAGGCCGCGTACGAGGCCGAGATGGAGGCGCAGCGCGAGCGTGCACGGGCGGGCGCGGCCTTCGGTCCTGGCGCGGACGCCGAGGCGGCGGCGATCTACGCACGCCTCGCCGCCGAACTCCCACGCGTCGAGTTCGTCGGCTACGACACGCTCGCGGCGCCCGCGCGCATCCTGGCGATCGTGGAGGCGGGCGGGGGCGGGCTCCGGCGCGTGCGCGAGGCGACGGCGGGTGCCGAGGTCGAGATGATCCTTGACCGCACGCCCGCGTACGCCGAATCGGGCGGCCAGATCGGCGACACCGGCACGATCGCCGGCCGCGCCGGACGCGGCCAGCTCCTCGACACGTACTATCGCGGCTCGAAGCTCATCGTCCACCGCGTGCGCGTCGTGCGGGGCGAATTTCATGAAAACGAGGACGTCGCGGTGAGCGTCGAGACGCCGCGGCGACAGAGGCTGCGCCAGCACCACACGGGCACGCACCTCCTGCACTCAGCGCTCCGCCGCGTCCTCGGCCCCCACGTGGCGCAGGCGGGCTCGCTGGTCGCCCCCGACCATCTGCGCTTCGACTTTTCGCACGGCGCCCAGGTGAAGGACCGCGAGATCGCCCAGATCGAGGAGCTGGTGAACGAGCAGGTCCAGGCCAACGTCGAGGTGGCCCGGATGGAGATGGACCTCGACGAGGCGCTCCGGATGGGCGCCCTGGCCCTGTTCGGCGAGAAGTACGGCGACCGTGTGCGCGTCGTCAAGATCGGCGACTTCTCGACGGAGCTGTGCGGGGGCACGCACCTGGAGCGGACGGGCGAGCTCGGCCTGGTGAAGGTCACGACCGAGGGCGCCGTCGCCTCCGGCGTCCGGCGCATCGAGGCCGTGGCGGGGAGCGCTGCGCTCGAGACCGTCGCGCGGAAGGAGGCGGCGCTCCGCGAGGCGGCGGAGATCCTCAAGATCGCGCCGCTCGAGGTGCCCAAGCGGCTCGCCAAGCTGCTCGAGGAGCAGCGGCTGCTCGAGAAGCAGCTGGCGGCGTTCGAGGTCAAGCTGGCGCGCTCCCGCGCGGAGGAGCTGGTCCGAGCGGCGCGGCAGGTCAACGGCGTCGCCGTGGTCACGGGGCGGATCGACGGCCTCGACGCCGACGGCCTCCGCGCGGTCGCCGACACGCTGCGCGACCGTCTCGGCTCCGGCGTCGTCTGCGTCGGGAGCGTCGTCGACGGCAAGGTGAACCTCGTCGCCGCAGTGACGACGGATCTCGTCAAGCGCGTCCAGGCGGGACGGCTCATGCAGGAGGTCGCCCGGGCCGTAGGCGGCCGGGGTGGCGGGCGGCCCGACCTGGCCCAGGGCGGCGGCCCCGACCCGAGCAGGCTGGACGACGCGCTCAAGCTCGTCAACGACCTGGTCGCCCGCGCTGGCTAAGTCAACGTCGGGGGGAGAACGGAGCCCGCGGGCGAAGGGCGGCCGACGCGTCCCTCAAGGGTAGAATAGGAGCGATGAGCCCCTCCTTGGGCCGCATCCTGGTTGTGGATGACGAGGCCCCGGTGCGCGAAGTGCTGAGCGAGTACTTCACGTCACAGGGCTACACGGTGGACGAGGCGCCGAACGGCGACGAAGCGCTCGCCACGATCCGGCGCGACCGACCCGACCTGGTCCTGCTGGACATCCGCATGCCCGGTATTGACGGCGTCGAGGTGCTCCGGCGGATCCGCAAGCTCGACGGCACCCTGTCGGTCATCATGGTCACCGCGAACGAGGACGTCACCCTGGCGCGGGAGACGCTCAAGCTCGGCGCCTTCGACTACGTCGCGAAGCCCTTCGACTACGAGTACCTCGATCGAACAGTCTCCGCGGGGCTCGTGCAGTCGAGCGCGACGTCCGCGGCCGACGAGCCCGTGAAGGCGGACCCGTGGCGGCGTCTCGCGCACGCCATCTTCCGCGCGACGCGCGCCATGAACGCGACGGCGCGGGCATCCACGGGCACCCGCCTGGAGGCGGCGGCGCTCGCCGCCGCGCGGGAGGTCGCCGCCCGCCGGGCGGCCGTCGCGACCGAGCACCTCGAAGAGATCGAGCTGCTCCTGTCCATCGCCGCCGACCTGGGCGACCTGCCCGGAACGGACCGCACGCTCGTCGAGACCGCGCTTGAAGCGGCGCGTCGCGCGCTCCCTGCCGCGCCCTGACGGGCGGCGCCGGGCGGCCGCCCGGCCGGCGGTGGAGCCGCATCTGGCGATCCTCCTCACCGTCGCCGAGGCGGTGAGCCGCACCCTCGACGTGAACGACGTGCTGCGCACGGCCGTCGAGGCGTTGACGCGCGTCACGGGCCACGAGATCGCGAGCCTCCACCTCCTGTCGGAGGACGGGAAGATGCTCCACCTGCGGGGCGAGCGCGGAATGTCGCCGGCCCTGCGCGGGGTCAACCAGACGCTGCCGGTCGGCCAGGGCCTGATCGGCCGTGTCGCCTCCACCGGCCGGACGGTCCGGGTCGAGAAGAACTACGCGGACCCAGACCTGCTCCCGGCGGCGCGAGCCGCCGTCCAGCGCGAGCACATCCGGGGTTTCGTGTGCGTGCCGATCCACAGCCGCGGCAGGATCCTCGGCACGCTCTCGCTCGGCCGCAAGACCGTCGACCGCTTCGCGGCGAGCGAGATCACGCTCCTGGAGGCGACCGCCGACCAGATCGGCCTCGCGCTCGACAACGCCCGGCTCTACTCCGAGAAAGAGCGCCAGCTGGAGGAGCGCAAGCGCATCCAGGCACAGCTGGTCCGCTCCGAGAAGCTGTCCGCCGTGGGTGAGCTCGCCTCGGGAGTGGCGCACGAGATCAACAACCCGCTCACGACGATCCTCGGCCAGGCACACCTCATCCTCGCGCATCCCCAGGCGACGGAGCCAGTGCGCGAGCGGGCCCGCATCGTGACGGACGAGGCCGCGCGCGCCGCGCGCATCGTCCAGAACCTCTTGCTCTTCGCCCGGCAGTACCCGTCGGAGCGCCGGCCGTGCTCGCTCGCCGCCCAGGCGCGCCGGGTGCTCGAGCTGAAGAGCTACCAGCTTCAGCAGGACAACGTGAAGGTTGTGACCGAATTCGCCCCGAGCCCCTACGTGCTGGGTGACGAGAACGCGCTCCAGCAGGTGCTCCTGAACCTCGTGCAGAACGCGCACCAGGCGATGGTCCAGATCGCGGGGGCGCGTGTGCTCACGGTGCGCGTCTGGCCGGACGGCGCCAGCGTGTGCCTCGAGGTCCGCGACACCGGGCCGGGGATCCCGGAGGAGGCGATGCCGCGGATCTTCGACCCGTTCTTCACGACGAAGCCCCCGGGCGAGGGCAGCGGGCTCGGCCTCTCGGTGTCCTACGGCATCGTCACGGAGCTCGGTGGCCGGCTCTGGGCCGAGAATCATCCTGACGGCGGCGCGTCGTTCCGCCTCGAGCTGCCAGCAGGAGACGACGCGAGCTGATCCGGCGCCCCGTCGCGCTCCTGTCGCTCGCCCTCGCCCTGAGCTCCTGCGGCGGTGTCGGCGATCCCGTTCCGGGCGCGCCTGCGCATCACCGCGAGCGGGGGTTCGCCAACACCGGTCCCGCGTACGCGCTCGCGTCCGGCTGGGTACGGCTTCGCTTTTTCCTCTCGCGCATCTGGGAAACGACGGTCCATCCACGGACCGCGAACCTTCCCGTCGTCGCGAGTGACCTGAGCATGATCCGGTCCAATCCTGCCACCACCACGGTGACCTGGGTCGGCCACTCGACGCTCCTGATCCAGCTGGCCGGGGTCAACATCCTGACCGACCCGCAGTGGTCGGCGCGCGCGAGCCCCGTCGGCTTCGGCGGGCCGAGACGGGTCACTCCGCCCGGCCTCAAGTTCGAGGATCTACCGCCGATCGACATCGTGCTCATCTCGCACGACCACTACGACCACCTCGACGTCGCGACCGTCACGCGCCTGGCTCGGACCCACCGGCCGCGCTTCCTGGTCCCCCTCGGGCTCCGGGCGTGGTTCACGGAGCTCGGCATCACGGAGGTGGACGAGTTGGACTGGTGGCAGAGCCGAGCCGTCGCCGGGCTTACGCTGACGTGTGTGCCGGCCCAGCACTTCTCGGGCCGCACCCCGTGGGACAGGAACCGGCGGCTCTGGGGCGGCTGGACCGTCGCCGGCCGCGCCAAGCGGCTCTACTTCGCGGGCGACACGGCCTACTACCACGGGCTCAAGGAGATCGGGGCTCGGCTCGGCCCCTTCGACGTGGCCGCGATTCCCATCGGCGCGTACCTGCCGCCCGTGATCATGAAGGCGAGCCACACCACCCCCGAGGAGGCATTGCAGGTGCTGGCCGACGTCCGGGGTCGCCATCTCGTACCGATCCACTGGGGCACGTTCGATCTGGCCGAGGAGCCGATGGAGGAGCCGCCAGCACGCCTGCTGGCCGAGGCGCGACGGCTCGGGCTCGGCTCCGAGCGGGTCTGGCTGATGAAGCACGGCGAGACCCGACGCTGGTAGTCGGCCTGGGCGGGTAGCGTGGGGCCAGCGGGCGGTGGGGCAGTCTTCGTCGACCACGCTAGCCGCAACGCGTAAGCGGGCATCTGCAGACGCGGCGTCGGCAACCCCCAGACGCAACGGGTCTCCGAAGACCGCCCCGCCGCCCGCTACCGCGCGCTACCCGCCCGGCCGGTCACCGCCGTGGACCCGCCATTCTCAGCACCAGATCGCTCGGCGCGAGCCGCTCGACCGCAGGCATCACATGGCTTGGAGGAGCAGCCCGCTTAAGTAGCGGGTCTCCGGGATCGTCAGGACGACCGGGTGGTCGCTCGCCTGGGTGAGCGGGGCGACCATCTGGAGCCGTGCCCCGGCGTCGGCCGCGGCGTCGCGGCAGAGCTCTTCGAAGCGCGCCTGAGACACGTGGTGCGAGCACGAGAATGTGAGGAGGCTCCCCCCGCGCTCGAGGAGCCGCATCGCGCGGAGGTTGATCTCCTTGTAGCCACGCACCGCGGCCTCGAGCTGGGTCCGGCTCCGCGCGAATGGCGGCGGATCGAGGACGACGAGGCCGAAGCGCGCGCCCGCGCGCTCGAGGCGGCGCAGCTCGTCGAACGCGTTGGCGGCGACGATCTCGGCGCGCTCGGCGACGCCGTTGAGCTCCAGGTTCCGGCGGGCTCCCGCGAGCGCCTCGGGCGAGGACTCGATCAGGACGGCGCGCCGGGCCCCGCCGCGGAGCGCGTGGCACGCGAAGCCCCCCGTGTAGCAGAACGCGTCGAGGACGTCGCGGTCCGCGGCGAGCCCGGCGACCCGGCGGCGGTTCTCGCGCTGGTCGAGGTAGAGGCCCGTCTTGTGGCCCACGCCGAGCGCCAGCGTGAACCCGACCCCGGCTTCGTCCACCTCGACGGTCGCCGGCCCTGGGCGCCCGGCCCAGCCGTGGGCGGGCTCGAACCCCTCGAGCTTCGCCGGCCCGTCTTCGTCCTTATTGAAGACCGGTAGCTCACCCACCACGCGCCCGAGCGCCGCCTCGACCTCCCGCCGCCGCCGCGCCATCCCGAGCGTCCCGCACTGGACCACGAGCACGGAGGCGTAGCGATCCACGACCAGGCCGGGCAGGCCGTCCGCCTCGCTCCAGGCGAGGCGGCCGAGCGCGGGCACGCCTCCGGAGATGCGGCGGGCGACGGCGTCGCCGAGGCGCCGCTCGAGAAAGGCCGCGTCGAGCGCCTCGTCATCCCGGGTCAAGATGCGGCAGCAGAGCCCGGGCCGCGGATTGTAGTCGCCGCGACCGACGAAGCGCCCCGCCGCATCGACGACCGTCACCGCCGCGCCCGGATCGACGGCGCTCACGTCGGCCACGTCGCCCTTGAAGATCCAGGGGTGAGAGCGCGCCCGCTCGCGGCCGCGCTTGAGCCGGAGCACCGGGCCGCGCCTCGGGCGACGGCCGGCCTCGGGGGCGCCCGCCGGCCTCATGGTGGCGCAGGCTCTCAGGTTCGGCGCAGGACGACGACCATGATGAGGGGGCGCCTGGAGCGCTCCAGGAGCTGGTGCGGCTTAAATCCAAAGAACCACTGGACGAACTCGAAGCCACCCGCCAGCTCGACGAGCGCCCGGAGCTCCTGCGGGAAGACCATCCGCGACAGGTGCGACTGGCGATAGAGCCGGCGCGTGCCGTTGTCGATCGCCTCGAGCGTCATGCGCTCACGGAAGATCTGGCTCACCGGGTTCACCTCGTTGAGCGCCGAGAACGAGGCGCGCACGACCAGTCGCCCGCGCCGCTTGAACCACGACCAGCTGCGGGCCGGGTTCGTCCAGGACGAGGCCATGTAGCGGTCGAAGACGTAGAGGCCGCCTCTGCGGACCGCCCGCGCGACAGCGCGAAGGTGGGCGAGGAGCTGTTCGTTGGTCAGGAGGTGCCCCTGCGAGTCCTGCATGCAGATGGCGGCGTCCACGGGCCGCTCGAGGCGGAAGTCGGTCATGTCGCCCACGATCAGCTCGCCGTGGTGCCCGTGGGCGGCGAGCCGCTCTCGCAGGAAGGCGATATTCTCCGACGAGAGGTCGAGCCCCGACATCGCGTACCCGCGATCGGCGAGACGTATCAGGTGCGGCCCGGTCCCGCAAGCGATGTCGAGCGCCCTGCGGACCCGGATCCTGGCGTACCGCTTGAAGCAGTGGACGAGGAAGTCGACCTCGAGCTTGCGGTTCGTGTCGAACGCGATCTCGTAGAGCCGGGGGGCGGCGTAGTCGCGGTAGCGGCTCTTCACCGGAGGTCGCCCCACCACGTGAGCATGGCCTCCCGGATGACCCAGGCGGCGGCGATGCCGGTGCGACCAGTCGGGTCCCACGCGTGGGCGACCTCGACGAGGTCGCCGCCGATCACGCGACACTCGCCGAGCATCCGGACGATCTCGACGAGCTCCGGCACCCGGAGCCCTCCGGGCTCGGGCGAGCCGGTGCCCGGCGCCTCCGCGGGATCGAGGACGTCGACGTCGATCGTGACGTAGAGCGGGTGGCCGCGGAGCTGGGGGAGCAGCCGGCGCACGACCTCGACGGGATGCCCCGCGAGGACCGGGTAGAAGTTCGGCCGCCGGCGCTCGTACTCTTCCCGGGAGCCGGTGCGCATTCCCACCTGGTAGACGCGCTCGGCCGGCACGACGTCCATCACCCGCGCCATGGCGGAGGCGTAGTTGTAGCGCTCACCCAGGAACTCCTCGCGCGTGTCGGGGTGGGCGTCGAGCTGGAGCACGCGGAGACCGGGGACCGCGGGGGCGATGACCTCCATGACGGGTACCGTCGCCGTGTGGTCGCCGCCCAGCATGAAGGGAATGAGCCCCGGTCGCCACCACGCCGCGAGCTCGACGCGGGCCGCGTCGAGCTGCTCCCGCGGCGGCGCGCCGTCGGGAAGCTCGCAGTCGCCGATGTCCGCGAGTGGCAGATCCTCCAGGTCTCGCCCGAGCGCGGGCGAGTAGGTCTCGACCGAGTCGGAGGCGAGTCGAAGATCCCGCGGCCCGTCGCAGGCGCCTTTCCGGAGGTTGACGCGGCCCTCGAACGGGATGCCGTAGACGACGATGCGGGCGCGGTCGAGGTCACTCGGACACGCGATGAAGCGAGGCGCGACGGCTCTCATTCGCTCGATTCGTCACTCTACCGTCGCCGCGCTCCGATGCAAGCGGAAAGTGCTCGGAAGGCATCGGAGCCGGTCGGGCGGAGGCTCGGGGCGGGCTCTCGGCGAGTGGTTTTCCGAAGCCGAGAGCCGTTTCCCTGCCGCGACGGGGCTCGGCGCGCGCCGCCGCGGAGCCCTCCGAAGGCGTTTTTTTCTTGCAATCGAAAAACCCGGGCCATACAGTGAATCAAGTTTTGAGTGTAAAAGAGAAATTTTTTCGTCGAGCGGCGACGCCGGCAGGCGTCGCAGGAGAGGTGCGGTAGATGATCGGATCGGAGAAAGGAGGGCCACTGGATTGAACGCCCTGGGACGACACCTTCTCGTCGAGTTGTTCGATTGCGACCCTGACGTGATCAACAACCTCGAGGCCGTGAAGGGAGCCCTGATCGAGGCGGCGAAGCGGGCCCAAGCTACCATCGTCGACGTCGTCTTCCACGAGTTCAACCCCTTCGGTATCAGCGGCGTCGTCGTCATCGCCGAGTCCCACCTTTCCATCCACACCTGGCCCGAGTACCGGTACGCGGCGGTCGACATCTTCTCCTGCGGGGACGTCCTCCAGCCGGAGGTCGCGGCCAGCTACCTGGTCGAGCAGTTCGCGTCCGAGCGCACGTCGATCGTCGAGATGCAGCGCGGGATGTTCCTCAACGCTCCGGTGCCCATCGTCCACAAGGCCACGGTCGCGGTCAGTTGAGCAGTCCGCAGGCGTACAAGTGGTTCTTCGAGACCACGACGCCCGTCGAAGGCCACATGCATGCCATCAAACGGACGATCGTGGAGGCGCAGACCAAGTTTCAGCACGTCGAGATCATGGAGACGGCCTCGTACGGCAAACTCCTGGTGCTCGACGGGCGGATCCAGTCCAGCCAGGCTGACGAGTTCATCTATCACGAGGCCCTGGTTCACCCAGGGATGCTCGCGACCGACCGGCCGCCCCAGAACGCCCTGGTGATCGGGGGTGGGGAGGGGGCGACCCTCCGCGAGGCCCTCAAGTACCGCTCCCTCACACGCGCCGTGATGGTCGACATCGACGGCGAGGTCGTGGACCTCTGCAAGAAGCACCTGGCCGAGATGCACCGTGGGGCGTTCGAGGACAAGCGGACGGAGGTCCGGAACGAGGACGCCCGGGCCTACCTCGAGAAAACAGGCGAACGCTTCGATTTCATCTCGGTTGATCTGGTGGAGCCCCTGGAGGAGGGGCCGGCGTGCGCGCTCTTCACCAAGGAGTTCTACACCCTCGTTCGGGACCGGCTCACGCCCGGCGGCACGATGACCGTGCAGGCGGGGATGACGAAGATCAACGAGCTCTCGTTCTTCACGGCGATCCACCGGACGCTCCGGGACGTCTTCCCGGTCGTGGCCGGCTACCAGACCTTCGTCTCGTGCTTCGGGACGCCCTGGGGGTTCATCGTGGGGAGCAAGAAGGTCGACCCGCGCCGCCAGGACCCTCAGGTCATCGACAAGCTCGTCGCCGAGCGTGTCGGCGCCCCGCTCGATTACTGGGACGGCCTCACCCACCAGCACGCGTTCGGCCTCCCCAAGTTCCTCCGCAAGGCGATCGACGCCGAGACGCGGGTTTCAACCGACTCAAACCCCCTGATCTTCTCCTGACCGCGCGGCCCCATGGCGGCCCCCCGCGGCGTCGGGCTGATCCTCCTGGTGGTGGCCGTCGGCCTCGTGGTCGGAGCTTTGCTGGGCGAGCTCCTGGGAAGCCTGCTGCCCTCCGGCCGCGTCCAGGATTTCATCGCCCGCGGTCCGATGATCGGGCTCACGCCACCCGCCACGCTCGACCTGCGCGTCCTCGCCATCACCTTCGGCCTGAGCCTCAAGGTGAATCTGGCCGGGGTGATCGGGATCGTGATCGCCGCCCTCACCCTCCGCCGTCTGTAACGCGATCGGGGCCGGGCCGGGTGCCTTCCTCGACCACGCTACCCACCAATCCGTCGCGACCGTCGCTCTATGGCCTTGGCGCCCCGCAGCGCCTAGAAGCAACGGGTCTCCGAAGGCGCCCGGCCTGGCCCCGACCGCGTTCCAGTCACCGCGCGTGAGGGTGGTGCTCGCGTCCGCGTCGCCGCGGAGGCGTGAGCTTCTGCGCCAGATCTGTCCCGAGTTCGAGGTGGTGCCGAGTGAGATCGAGGAGACGCTCCCGGGTGGGCCGACCCCCGAGGCGGTCTCCCGGCTCGCGTTGAGGAAAGCCCGTGCCGTCGCCGCCCGGGTCGAGGGAGCCGTGGTCCTCGCCGCCGATACGGTCGTCGTCTTCGACGGTGAGGCCCTCGGCAAGCCGGCCGGCCCCGAGGAGGCGCGGGCGATGCTCAGGCGCTTGCGCGGCCGGGAGCACGAGGTCATCACGGGCGTCGCCGTCGTGGACACGCGGACGGGCCGAGAGGCCACGCGTGCAGTCGCGAGCCGGGTGCGCATGGCGGCCTACTCCGACGCGACCCTCGACTCCTACGTCGCCTCGGGGGCGCCACTCGACAAGGCGGGCGCCTACGCGATCCAGGACCTCGGCGGCGCGCTCGTGGAGAATTTCGCCGGCTCCTACACCAACGTCGTCGGGCTCCCCGTCGAGGAGACACGCGGTCTCCTCGCGGAGCTCGGCGTCCCCGTCAGTGAGCCTGCCGGGCCGTGATCGCCTTCTGAAGGGGCTCCAGGTGAAGCATCTCCTCGGGGCGCGGGATCCTCGTGGTTGCGGGCAGGGGCGTGTGGGCGCGGATGATCCCGATCGTCTGCTGAAGCTCCTCGGCCGAGACGAGCCCGTCGGGGAGATTGCACGCGCGCGCGGCCTCGAGCCGAAGCGGGAACTCGTCCGGGGAGCCTACCGTACGGCTCGGGAGCCGCGCCGTGAGCTCCTCGGCGCTGGCCTGACGGATCCGCTCCTGGGCGGCGAGCAGCGCGCGGGCGAACGCCGCGAGGTCGGCGTCCGCCGGGCGCCGGTCTGCGCGAACGAAGACGGCGGCGCTCACGGTCTTCATGCCGAGGGCCTTGGCGACCGCCTCGGGGGTGCGGAAATCGGCGAGCAGCGTCGCGCGGCCCTCCTCGAGGAGGCGCGTGGCCATCGGCTCCGGGACGAGCGCGGCGTGGATCTCGCCCGAGTCGATCGCGCCGAGGAGACCACGCCCCCCCAGGCTCATGAGATGGAGTTGGGCGATGCTGACGCCGACGCGGGCCAGCAGCCAGCCGAACCAGGCGAGCTCGGGAGCGCCCGGTGTCGTCACGCCGACGCGGAGCCCCCCGAGGCTCTCGACGGACCGTACGGCGCCCGTATGCCCGGAGGCGACGAGCACCGCGAACGGCGGGGCGGCGGTCAGGCCGAACACGAGGCGGGCCGTCTGGCCGGGAGCGCGCGGACCGAAGCGCAGCAACGCCTCGAGCGTCGTCGCGGTGAGATCCACCTGGCCCTGCGCCAGCGCCTCGGCGGCGCCAGACTCGGCGCGCGTCGTCCGGACCGTGACCTCCAATCCCTCGCGCGCAAAGTAGCCTTCGGCCTCGGCCACCCGGATCGGTAGATACTCGGATGACGTCGCCGGGCCGCTCACGGCCAGGGTCAGTGTCTGGAGAAGGAGGATGAGTCCCAGCATCGGCTCAGTCCGTCGCCCCGACGCGCGCCGGCGCCGAACCCCCGGACCGCCGCGCGACCGGCTCAGGGCGAGGCTCCTGCGGCTCTACGCGGCGCTCGAGCGGCGCTTCGGGCCGCAGCGCTGGTGGCCCGGCCGGACCCCCTACGAGGTCGCGGTGGGCGCCGTGCTCACCCAGCACACCGCCTGGACCAACGCCGCCCGTGCCGTCGCCGCGCTTCGCGCCCAACGCCTCCTCCGGCCGCGACGCCTCGCCGCGCGCGGCGAGGCGGAAGTTGCTCGAGCCATCCGCGCGGCCGGCACGCCGCGCGTCAAGGCGCGGCGCTTGCGAGCCCTGACCCGGTGGCTGCTCGACCGCTTCGGCGGCGCCTTCGCTCCGCTGCGGCGCCTCCCACTGGCCCCGCTCCGCTGTGAGCTCCTCGCCGTGCCGGGGATCGGGCCCGAGACGGCCGACGCGATCCTGCTCTACGCGGCTGCGCGCCCGGTCTTCGTGGCGGACGCCTACGCGCGCCGTGTGCTCGTGCGCCACCGCCTGCTCCGGCGAGGGGCAGGCTACGACGAGGCGCGCGCGTTCCTCGAGGCACGCCTGCCGTCCGATCCCGTGCTGTTCAATGAATTTCACGCGCTCCTCGTCCGTGTGGGCAAGACCCACTGCCGGACGGTGCCACACTGCGAGGGCTGTCCGCTGCGCTTCGATCTCCAGAGCCGCGGCCCGGCGCGCTGACGGCATGGCCGCCGGGTGTCGTCGGCGAGCGTCCGGGCCGGGGGCCTTCCGAGACCCGTAGCTTCTGGGCATTGCCGGGCGCCAGGCCGACGCGACGCTCGCCAATTGGGTTGGTGGGTAGCGTGGTCGAGGAGGGCCCCCCGCCCGGACGCTTCCGGTCGGCTCCCTGCGACTCATCGCCATACCTCGATCAGCAGGCTGACCAGGCGCGCCGCGGCGTCGGGGACCGCGAGCGTCACCGCGCGCGCCCCCATGTCCTTCAACCGGCGCGGCTCGCCGAGGAGGGCGCGGAGCTCCGCCAGGAGCCGCTCGGGCGTGAGCTCGGCCTGCGGCAGCACGACTGCGCCGCCGGCGCGCTCGACGAGCCGCGCGTTGAGCGTCTGCTCGTCCCCGCTGGTGCCGGGCAGGGGGATGTAGAGCACCGGCAAGCCGAGCTGGCAGCACTCGTTCACGGTCCCGGCGCCCGCCCGGGCGACGACGAGCGTCGTGGCCGCGTAGATCCCGGCGAGCTCTGAGCCCACGTACGGCACGACCGTGTAGCGAGCCCGGAGCGGTTCCGGGAGCGCGGCGCGCCGGGCCTCGAGCCACTGGCGATCGCCCGTCGCCGGGTTGGCGCCGCACTGATGGATGACCTGCGCACGCTCGAGCAGCGGCGGGAGGAGAGGCCCGATGGCCCGGTTGATCCGATGGGCCCCCTGGGCGCCACCCGTCACGTAGACGAGCGGCAGCACCGCGTCCAGGCCGAAGCGGCGGACCGCGTCGTCGGGCGAGCCGCCGCGCAGCTCGGGCCTGAGGGGGTTGCCTGTCACGACGACCTTGCCGGGGGGAAAGTGGTCGCCGCCGTCGGGGAACGTGACGGCGATGCGACGCGCGAAGCGGGCGCCGATCCGGTTCGCCAGCCCCGGCGCCGTGGTCTGCTCGTGGATGACGATCGGGAGACGCAGGGTCGCGGCCGCCAGGACAACCGGGAGCGCGACGAAGCCGCCCGTGGCGAACACGACGCGCGGCCGGAGCCTTCCGAGGAGCCGCCTGGCGCTCGCGACGCCGGCGGGAACGCTCACGGCGAGGTCGACGACGTTCTGCCATGCCCAGTAGCGGCGGAGCTTTCCGGTCGGGATCGCGAAGTAGGCGATGTCGCGCTCGGGCGCGCGCCGGGCCTCGACGCCGGTCCGCGAGCCGATCCAGGCGCACCCGATCGAGCGCTCGCGCAGGAGGGCGGCGACGGCGAGGCCGGGGCTCGTGTGGCCACCGGTCCCGCCCCCCGCGATGACGACCTCAACCACCACGCGTCTTTTCGCGCTGGCGCTCGAGCGCGAGCTCGATCAGGCGGTCGAGCAGCTCGCCGTAGCCGAGCCCGGAAGCCTCCCACATTCGCGCGTACCCGCTCGTCGCGGTGAACCCGGGGATCGTGTTGATCTCGTTGACGAGGATCCGATCGCCCTCGAGAAAGAAGTCCACCCGCGCCATGCCGGCGCAGTCGATGGCGCGGTACGCCTCGAGCGCGAGCGCGCGGATCCGCCCGGTCGTCTCGGCCGGAAGGGGGGCTGGCACCGTGAGTCGCGCCTGGCCATCCGCATACTTCGTCGCGTAGTCGTAGAACTCGCCCGCGTACGTGATCTCGCCGGGCAGGGAGGCCACGGGCTCGTTGTTCCCGAGCACGCTCACCTCGATCTCGCGGCCTGAGACGGCGCGCTCGACGAGGATCTTCCGGTCGTAGCGCGCTGCCTCGTCGAGCGCCCGGGGCAGGGCGCTCGCGTCGCGGACCTTGCTGATCCCGACGGACGAGCCGAGATTCGACGGCTTGACGAAGCAGGGGAAGCCGAGGGTCTCCGCGACCCGGCGCGCGACGCGCTCGGGCGCCCCCCGCCATTCGTGGCGGGCCACCACGAGGTGCTCGACGACGGGCAGGCCGTGGGCCTGGAACACTGCTTTCATCGTCGCCTTGTCCATCCCGACCGCGGAGGCGAGCACGCCCGCGCCGACGTAGGGCAGGTCGGCGAGCTCGAAGAGGCCCTGGATCGTGCCGTCCTCCCCGTACGGGCCGTGGAGCATGATGACGACGACGTCGAGGTGGCGCACCTCGGCGGGTAGGCCCCCGGCGGGCTCGGTCCGGGCGAGGCTCGCCGTCGCGGCGCTGTCGACGGCGTCGGCGCGGTCGGCCAGCGCCTTCTTGACCTCGCCGGCGCCGTCGTCCGAGGGCAGCGCGACGCGCGCCTCGGCGGCGAGCGCCCGCAAGGGGTCGCCGCCCACGACCCAGCGCCCGTCGCGGGCGATCCCGATCGGCACCACGGTGTGACCGCGCGCCTCGAGCGCCGTGATGACCGAGGCCGCGGACGCGAGGGAGACCTCGTGCTCCCCCGACCGGCCG
>WNFT01001279.1_pt1 | contig 28919 bp, 21 predicted proteins | sample 5400191 | NCBI WGS metagenome assembly WNFT01 (sample SAMN13153359, study PRJNA577476) | soil metagenome | isolation source: 80 cm saprolite under Madrone tree | place: USA:California | collected 2016-06-14 | reverse complement strand
GCATGCGAACACATTTGCGCAAGCCTTCCATCGACAAGGCAATGAGTTGATCGTCGCGCAATTGATAAGCATGGCGAATGATGTTGGTGCAGGCTTCATCGACCCCGAGCACCATCAGCATCCGCTCTTTTTCGGAGAACGGATAGGCGTCGAGAAAGTTTCTTACGAAACTGCGCATCAAGGCGAGATTAGCGGTGTGGCTGCTGAACTCGATCTTCTTTTTTTTCATCGCGCTTTTGGAGAACTGAACAGACGTTGGCGTTCAATCAAGTCTGGAACAGCAAACTCTTACTAGATCGACATCGTCCGGCGCAGGTGAATCGAGCAGTCCTTGTCCGCCAATGGACGGACTCGTCCCGTGGCGAGCTCGATGTTAAAAATCAGGCGGGGAAGTCGCATACTAATTAGCATCGCCCGACGGAGCGGCCGATCCATCTGCTCACGCCTTCATTTCGCAAAACGCGATGGACAGGCGACGAAACCGCTGTTCAATTTCGCTCATGTGGAAATCGTTTGCGGCGCTCCTCCTTCTCGTCGCGCCGGTGCTCGCGCAGGAACACGCCACCGCCTATGAAGCTTTACGCGTGGTCGGGACGCAATTGAACCGTGATTTTGTCAGCCACGTCATCTCGGTTACCGGTGTGGACGGCGATCCGCAGCCAGAGACCTGGAAAATTCTTCTCGATGATCCGCGGGCCCGGGGAGGTGTGCGCGAAGTCGAAGTGAGGAATGGACGGATCGATTCGGAACGAACACCGGTTCGCTCCGTTGTCGGTTCGAGTGAAGGCGCCACCATCAACACCGCGCGATTGAATTTGGATTCGAGCGGCGCGTACGCGGTGGCCAGTCACACCGCCGACAAATCGAACACGCGCTTCGCCACTGTCCGTTACACATTGCGCACCGATGAGCGCGGCGATCCGACTTGGATCGTCACATTGCAAAATAAATCCTCGCGAGCAGTCGGCACCATCTACATCGGCGCGAACCGCGGCAACGTGACGCGCACCGAAGGAATGTTTGCCGGCGCGGCCATGGACGACGTGGAAACGGACCGCGACGCGGGGCGAGACAGGGAAGATGACGGTGGCATCATCAATACGGCAAAGGCGCGGATTAAACAATCTTTCCGGCGCGCCCAGGATGAAGCGCGCGACACGTTTGAGCGGGTGCGCCGTTCCTTTGTCGATTTTATCAACCGGGACTGATCTGGGCCGGCAATGATCGACAAACGCCGCAGTGAAATTTGGCCGGCGCTTCCATTTGCGGAATGGAAAGACACCTGCGCGACGTTGCACATGTGGACGCAGATCGTCGGGAAAATTCGGCTCACGCTCACACCGTGGACCAATCATTCCTGGCACGTCACGCTGTATTTGACGGCGCGGGGCCTGACGACTTCCCCAATCCCGCATCACGCTGGAATTTTTGAGATTCGTTTCGATTTCATCGATCACGAATTGCGCATCCTGAAAACCGACGGAGCTGCGCAAGTTATCAAACTGCGTCCAAAATCTGTTGCGGCATTTTATCGCGAAGTGATGGACGCGCTGAGCGAGCTCAAGGTCGACACTACGATCAACACGACGCCGAACGAAGTTGAGCCCGCGATTTCGTTCGAACAGGACGAGAAGCATCGATCTTATGATCCTGAATACGCCAACCGTTTTTGGCGCGTGTTGGCGCAGAGCGATCGCGTATTCAAAGAATTCCGTTCGCATTTCTGCGGCAAGTGCAGCCCGGTCCATTTTTTCTGGGGCAGTTTTGATCTCGCGGTCACCCGTTTTTCGGGACGTCTGGCGCCGCGGCATCCGGGCGGGATTCCACATCTGCCCGATGCGATCACGCGCGAAGCGTACTCGCAGGAAGTGAGCAGTCTCGGCTTTTGGCCGGGCAACGCCGTGGCGCCGACGCCGATATTTTATTCCTACGCCTATCCCGAGCCGCCAGGATTCGCGGAGGCAAAGGTTCAGCCCTCGTCCGCCTCCTACAACACAACCATGCACGAATTCGTTTTGCCTTACGACGCGGTTCGCGCTGCGAAATCGTCCGACGAGACATTGCTGGAGTTCGCGCAAAGTACCTACGACGCGGCCTCTACGCTCGGGAAATGGGACCGTGCCGCTCTTGAGGAAAAGAAACCAGTCTTGCATTCGGCACAGCAACATTCGTAATTAGGCGAGATGAACCCCGGTTGCGCGGCCGAGCAGCACGCTTGGCGTGAGGTCAAGGACGGATGGCGCCCGCTCTACGGCGACGTCGATCAAATGGGTGTCGCAGTGGAGTGGCACGACTTCCGCACCGAGCATTCGTTTAATTGGGGACGCACATTTCATCCGCGCAGCCTTGAGTTTTGTTTGAATCTGCAAGGCCATGGCGAGATCGGAGCCAGTGGGAAAATTGATTATTCGCCGGGAAATTGCGGCTATTACGCGATCGGCGACGAATCGCTGCCCGCCTCGCGGCAGGCGCACGACCATCATCAATTCGTCACGCTCGAATTTTCCCGCGGGCATTTGCAAAAGCAGTTTGTGCAAAATGAAGCCGACCTCGAGCCGGAGATTCGTCGCGTAATTTTTGGCGACAAAGAGGAGAGCGTGGTGGCGCCGACGCGCCCGATGTCGATCCAGCAGCGCGATGTGGTGGCGAGTTTGGCGGAGCCGCCGGTCGCCAAAGCCGCGCAGATTCTTTGGTATCAGAGCAAGGCGCTCGAGCTCATGGCGCATTTTCTTTTTGCGCCGAAGGACCCGGAATTTTTTTGCATGCGGCAAAAGTGCGTCGCCCGTGAACGTGTCGAACGCGCAAAAGAAGTAATTGCGCGCGATCTGGCCAATCCGCCTGCGCTCGAAGCGCTTGGCCAGGAGGTTGGCTGCAGCCCGTTTTATTTGAGCCGGCTTTTCTCGCGCGAAGTCGGTCTGACCATCCCGCAATACCTGCGCAATCTGCGAATGGAACGCGCCGCCGAGCTTTTGCGCACAGGCCGCTATAATGTCACCGAAGCGGCGACCGAAGTGGGCTACTCGAGTCTCAGTCATTTCAGCAAGGCATTTTGCGAAACGATCGGCTGTTGCCCCGTGCTTTATCCGGCGGCCAAGAACGTCATCCTCGACCGTTGATGATTTTCTAACCGCGGATTACGCGGATGACACGGATGGGGTTTTCAAATCGGCGCCACTCGTGTCTAGGCTCTGCCAAATCAAGTTATCCGTTTTATCCGTGTAATCGGCGATTAAATTCTTTTCGATCCTGATGAAAATCACCCGCGCGCTCATCTCCGTTTCCGACAAGACCGGCATCGCGTCGTTTGCCCGCGCGCTTGAGCGACAAGGCATCGATATCATTTCCACTGGCGGCACCGCGGAATTGCTGCGCAAAGAGAAAATTCCCGTGCGCGAGATTTCCAGTTTCACCGCTTTTCCGGAAGTGCTCGATGGTCGCGTGAAAACTTTGCACCCGCGCGTGCACGGCGGTCTGCTTTATAAGCGTGGGGATCCGAAGCAGGAGGCCGAAGCGCGCGAATGCGGGTTCGAACCGATCGATCTTGTGGTGGTGAATCTCTATCCCTTCGAAGCGACGATCGCCAAGCCCGGCGTAACGCTCGCCGAAGCGATTGAAAAGATCGACATCGGCGGGCCGTCGATGATTCGCAGCGCCGCGAAGAATTTTGAATCGGTCACGGTCGTCGTCGATCCAGCCGATTACGACACCGTGCTTGACACGATGCGCGATAACGATGGCGAAACGACGCTGAAACTACGTGAGCGTCTCGCCATCAAAGCTTTCATCAAGAGCTCGGATTATGATCGGGCTATCGGCACGTTTCTAAACAAGGAACAAACGACCGATGCTTCATTCTCGCTTTCACTGCCGCTTTCGACGCGTCTGCGCTACGGCGAAAACCCGCATCAAACCGCCGCGCTCTACGGCGACTTCGATCACTGTTTCGAGAAACTTCACGGCAAGGAACTTTCCTTTAACAACATTCTCGACATCAGCGCCGCCACAAATCTGATCGCCGAGTTCGACGAACCGACCGTCGCGATTCTGAAGCATACCAATCCGTGCGGCGTCGGTTCCGATGCCGATCTTCGCGAGGCGTGGGAAAAAGCGTTCGCGACTGACAAACAAGCGCCCTTTGGCGGCATCATCGTTTGCAACCGGCCAATCGATGAACCGCTCGCCCGGGTAATCAGCGAAATTTTTAGCGAGGTCATTATTGCGCCGGAGTTCGAAGCCGAAGCGCGCTCTCTCTTGCAGATGAAAAAAAATCTGCGGCTCATCCGGCTGATCACTTCAGCAGCCGATGCAAGATCGACCATCGATATTCGCTCGGTTTGCGGCGGAGTACTGGTGCAGGACGCCGACAACGCGAAGGAGATTCCACAAAAGGTGGTGACAAAGCGACAGCCGAAAAAATCTGAATTGGAGGCCATGATCTTCGGCTGGCGTGTGGTCAGGCACGTAAAATCGAACGCCATCGTTTATGCGGCGCCGGATCACACTCTCGGCATTGGTGCCGGCCAAATGTCGCGGGTCGATGCTTCGCGCATCGCGATTTGGAAAGCGGAGGAAGCCGGACTTTCGCTAAAGGGGAGTGCGGTCGCGAGCGACGCCTTCTTTCCGTTTCCCGACGGCTTGATTGCCGCAGCTGATGCAGGCGCGACCTGCGCCATTCAGCCGGGTGGCTCAGTCCGTGACGAAGAAATCATCGCCGCCGCCGACGAGCGCAATTTCGCGATGATCTTCACCGGCATCCGCCATTTTCGCCATTAAAGTCATGAGCTTCGGCCAATTGAATCCGATGAAATCGACCTTTGGCGCGCTTAATTCAGCCGCGATGGATATCTGGTCCCGCCCGCTTATTTTTCTTCCGCGGAAATCGACACGATGCTGGCCGCGACGGATGCGACGCTCCGCTCCCGGCCAGGGTTTTCCAGAATGGAAACAGGAGAAGCTCAATGCCTGCTTCTCGCTCAATCGTCTGCCGCTCGCGGTGCGAAGCGCGCCCAAGCGTTTCGACGCAGCGCATTCGTTTCCGGAGGCCGCGTATTTACGCCGTCACCTCGACCTGCGAGCCGCGATACGCAAAGGCCGAATCGCATCGGCCTTCGAGCACTACCGGACGCATCGATACGCGGAGGGCCGCGTCATCTGAATCCCGAGCACGATTCCGATACGCCTACTTGTTGAGCGGATTCCAGCCGCCGCGGGCCGAGGAGAGTCGCCACATCCAGATGCTCAGCCCGCCTGCGATGATCAATCCCAATACGCTGGCCCACATCGGCACGAAGTGATCGCCGATGCGAATATTGGCATGCGCATACAGCCGCCACAAATGACCCAGGCACACCAAACCGAAAACGACGCTTGCCACGCGTAATCCAGTTGTTTGTGAGTTCATGCGCGTATCTTTTCAGTCGCCGCGCCAACTGTCAGCAAAAATGCGGACCGAAATTTGGAGGGACGGCCTCTGTGCCGTCCCAATCGACAAGCAATCAGGCGCTTCTCCGCATCGAGGCCGCCTGCACGATCACGCCGATCGCGGTCAGAGCGACAAACAGAATTGTCGATCCTGATTGCGGTAGCACCAGCGCGCTCAGAATTAAATGCGCGCCGACGACCGACGACAGAACAATCAGCGCCCAATCGAACACCATGAGCAAAAGCACGGCGCCAATGATGCCGCCGATGACGAAGGTAATGCCGGAATAACTCGCGTGGTGCACAAAAAAAGCCGTAGCAACCGCGCCTGCCAGTTTCCCGCCGGCGAGAAAACCGACGACAGCGATGGCAATTTTCTGCAAGAAGATTGCGAGCAACGCGCCAATAAATCCAAGAACCAGCGCAAACGTCAGTGCCAGCAATGGTGAGGGTTCATGAATGAGATGCGGCGCGAACTCGACGCCCGCCGCGAATCCCACCGCCGCAACAAACAGCCAAAACAACTTGCGCCCAAACAAGAGAACCACCGCGCCGATCAACGCGCTGATAATTGGGACGGATAAATTCATCATCTGATTACCGCGTAAAAGGCTTCGCCGCTAAGATGCGGCTTTGCCTCACGCGGTTCGAAAGGGATGTTTATCAGAGTAATTGCGAAGTTGCGACCGCAAAAATTTTCTGCCGCCGCCGCTTTTCAAATAACGCTCTCGGCCTAACGCGTCGGTCTCTTCGGCGTAAGCTTCGTACTAAATCGAATTCCACGGACCGCGGCAGCTCGTCGCTCGCGATGCGCCTCCTTTATGTTCGGCCGAGGCCGACGTAAGTCCGTCGAGTAAGGGATGTCGAGTCCGGAATCTCGCGCCGAATGAAGCACGCAAACATAGAACATCCTTTTATTTTATTTCATTGACCGCGTGAGGCTGAGCCCTTTACGCGGCTGAACTCCATACCAGCTTTCCATTCCGGAAATTTGGTGGCGTTGGCGACCTGGCAGCCGACTTCGAAAAGAAGATCGACATCCTGCACCGCGCCGGTGAGGTCCCAATCGGGTTTTACTTCGTCAGTGATTTGGTGGTAATCGTGCAGATCGAATTCATCGGAGCGGAGTGGCGCGTGCGGCGGCCGCGAAAGCAAGTGCTCGCCGTTACCGATGTAAAGTGACGGCAATCCAACTTTTAAAAATTCAAAGTTGTCCGCCCGATAAATCTTCCCTTTTTCGGGCCGGCTGTTCGGGATTGCGGCGCGGCCTTGTCGTTTCGCTGCGTCGGCCAACATGTCGTCGAGCGTGGACATACCAAAGCTAACATCTTCAATGTCGCGTGCTTTTCCCCACACATTCATGCTGTCGATGTTGATATCGGCCAGCGTCTTCTCCAGCGGATAGAGCGGATGCTCTGCATAAAATTTCGCGCCGAGCAGACCGGCCTCCTCCGCCGTCGTGCACATGAACAGAACGGAGCGTCTCGGCGGCGGATTCAGTTTTGAAAACGCGCGGCCCAATTCGATGATGCCCGCGTCACCGGATGCATTGTCGATCGCGCCGTTGAAAGTCTGGTCGCCCGGCAATTCCGGATGCCGGCCCAAATGGTCCCAGTGCGCGGTGTAGATGATGTATTGGTCTTTTAACTTCGGGTCGCTGCCCTCGAGTTTTCCGATGACGTTATGAGATTTGAATAAGCGCAATGTTTGCTTGATCTCGATGTTCACCTTCGCGTTGAGCGTGACTGGCCGAAATTCTTTCGTGATCGCCGCTTTCTTCAGCGCGTCGAAATCCTGGCCGCAATCGGTCAGCAATTTCTTGGCGACATCGAGCGTGATCCACGAGCGCGCTTGCACCGCGTCCTTGTTTTTGTCCGGCACATCGAGCTCATAATTCTCCTTTGCCCAACTGGTCCGCACCACGGAGTAGGGATACGCGGCTGGTTCCGTTTCATGGATAATGATCGCCGCGGCTGCGCCTTTTTGCGCGGCGATTTCATATTTGTAAGTCCAGCGCCCGTAATACGTCATCGCTTTTCCCTTGAACATTTTCTCGTCGAGCTTCGAGGGATCTTTCGGATCGGGAATCGGTGGATCGTTGATCAACATCAGGATCGTCTTTCCCCGGACATCGACATCTTTGTAATCGTCCCACCCGTACTCCGGTGCGAAAGCGCCGTAACCGACAAACACGATGTCGGAATTGTCAATTTTGATTTCGTTTTGTAATCGTGCCGAGGACGCGACGTAATCATCGGGATACTTCAGCTCGGTCGTTTTGTCGCCCATTGTGAACGACATCTTCGGATCGCTCTTGATTCCCGCCAGCGGCACTTCCTGCGTGTAACTGCCGTCTGGATTTCCGGGCTTCAATCCGATCGCTTTGAACTGATCCGAAATGTATTTCACGGAAAGCTCTTCGCCTTTCGTTCCCGGCGCGCGGCCTTCGAATTCATCGGAGGCGAGAACTTTGATGTGAGCGAGCAGACCGTCGGGCGTGATAGAGTCCAGCGCGGGCTTCAGCTTCAGTTCCGGTTGATCGGCGGCGAAGATCGACAACGTACATGCGAGGAAAATCGCGACAAAAGGCGGCGTTGCTTTCATTATCTGTTCTGTAGCGGCGCTCTATGAGCGTCGCAACTTTCCGGCGGTCACAGACCGCCCCGACAGCTCATTCGAGATGAACATATTTATGAGGATGATGATCGAGAATGGTCCTTTTCCTCCTGATTCAAAAGCGTCGCATTCACGTCTAAGTTTTGTCGCCACCTTTGCTGAATGGCTTCGGCGGTCAGCTTGGGGTTCTCCGACGTGTTGAACAAGATTTCGATCGGCGGAAGGCCGCGGCCCTCGGGGTAACTGGCTCGGGCGAGCGTTTTGCGGTCAAGATCGACATCGTATGGAACGGATCACGCGTTCCAACTCTCAGCCACGCCCGGAACCGGATGCAGATCGTGCGGATCTTCCGAAACGGGGCCCTTCCAGCAGTGCGGAAATGATGTTGAGCGAACTGACGCTGTTCACAATTTGTGGATCGAGGTCTTGCACTTCCTGGCCATTGCCCTTGTGCCGAATTTGCAAGCGCGTTCTGCGATCGACATCCGATTCGCTGCCTCGACACGGTACCAGCGATCCGATCACAGCGACGCCAATTGCAACGAGCGCGATTCGATTCGCAACCAGCGCGCTCAATTTTTCCGTTGCAAAATGGTGATGCGGCCGCGCAGGAAATCGATCGTGCGCGGATAAATCCATGCCGGCATGCGGGGCGTCTCGGCATCGAACACGATCACGTAGGGAAATTTCCCTGCGAGGAGATCGCCGTAGTATTTGCGCACCGTTTCACTCGGCACGTGGTAATTCCACGAATAGATGCTGATGTAATTCGGATCGCGCTTCTGCAAGGCGGCGGCGGTAAACAGCCCTTGGTCGGGATTTCCTTCTTTCTCCGCGACGTAAGGTTGCACCCATTCCGGGAAAATTTTACGGAACAACTCGACTCGACCGGGCATATGAGGCAAGCGCAAGTCGGTGATGTCGCTCGCGGGCGCGCTTGGCCGATCGGGTCGGCCAAGATTAATTTCCCGGGCATCGAAATTCCGCAGTTTTGACCAATGCGGACTGCTGCCACTCGATTCGATCACGCTCCCATGCGGGACATTTCTCATCATCCAAAGCTGCGCCTTCAGCCGCGGATCATCGTTGAAACGTTTCCCGACGAGGTAACTGCAAACGCAGTTGTAAATCAGTACCGGCAGGATCAACGCGATCCCGCCCGTGCGAGACCAATTTCGTCTTTTGACCGTCTGCAACGCCGGACCAATCATTAAAATGAGGAAAGGAATCGCTGGCAAGACGTAGCGCGTTTCCGTTCGCGGGAAAACGCCCACTCTTAAAAAGTAGAGGAAGAATACGGCGCTGCTGAGGACTAATCCGCGCGCCGCGGCATCGGTGAGGTCGCGTCGCCTCAGAATGAGCATGCAGCTCAAAATTGCGAGTGCGACGATCAAAATCGCACCGGGAATTCCGACAATTTCCGGAATCCGGCCAAGAGCGGCAAGATAAGCGGTGCGATCCGGTTCACCTTGGTAGCGCGGCGTGACGGTGTAGTTGTAGATGAAATCGTTCCAGAATTTTCGCGGTTCATAAAGCGCGGTCGGGCACCCCAGCAGAAATCCGACCGGGAACATGGCCAATCCAATCCCGAGTTGGCGACTAAGAATTATTTTTCGAATGCCCTGACGTCTCGTGGCGAAGAAGTGCGCGACGACAAGCGCGATTCCGACAGCCAGTCCGTTGTATTTGGTCGCGGTCGCGATGCCGGTTAAAAACCCGGCCATGCCGTAATTCCACGCGTTAGGAGCTGATACGAGCCGGTGAGCGAACCAGAACGCTGCCAGCATCCAAAATAGAAGCGGCGTATCGGCGGTGAGGAAATGCGCGGAAGTGACGAATCCGGCGCTCGTGGCCAAGGCAAACGCGATCAGAGCGGCAGAAAATTTCCCGTAAGACCGACAGCTAATATTGTAAGCGAGTGCGACTGTGCCGAGGTAAAGTGCGATCGTCACTAATCGTGATCCTACCAACTTTGCCGAATTCGCGATTTTCGTTCTTTCCTCCGGCACTCGCGCGATTTTCAATGCTGCGGTTATCGGCCAGACGACGAATACGTGGTTCAAATAGGTGTGAAACGGCGGCTTCATGTAGTCGCCCGGCCGCAGCGCGCGCAAGCTGCGCAGCGCCATTTGATCGGGATTCCAGCATTCGACCCGTCCCCACGTGATGCCCTGCAGGCAAAAAAGGAACGCGAGCGACAGCGCCGCGGCTAATAGCGGATCAACGCGTTGAATTTTTCTCGGTTGCTCGGCTGATTCGGATGCGGAAAGGGTCACGCGGGCTTATTTGGTTTCCGGCGATGGCCTGGCCGGCGTGTCCTTGTCGTCGATCCCGATCTTTTTCAGGAATGGTTGGATCGATTGTTTCCGCCCGAGGAACCTCTCAATGGAGACCGTGACGTCGCGCGAATCGCCCTCTTCGTAAATCTCGCGACGAAGTTTTAGGCCTGCTTGCCGGTCGAGATAGCCGCCTTTCGCTTTTTCGAACACGGTCGCCATGTCGGCGGCGATCGCATCGGCCCAGGCGTAGCCATAGTAACCGGCATCGTAGCCGTTCAAGTGACCGAAATAAGAAACGAACGTTGTGCTAGGATCGATCGGCAGAAAAACTTTTTCGAGAATCGGATTCGAGATTGCGACACAGTCGTACGGCGCATCTGCGGGATGGGAATTGTGGAGCGCGAGATCGAGCGAAGCAAACGCGAACTGCCGCCGGTAAAACACGCCCGCCGTCGCCAGCTTCGCGTCGTTCATTTTCTTGACGATCTCCGCCGGAATTTTCTTGGACTGGTCGCGATAATCGGCCGCGAAGGTGTCGAGTACTTTTTTGTCCCAAACCCAATTCTGCAACATTTGCGAGGGCGCTTCGACGAAGTCGCCCGGTACATGGGTCCCGGCAAAACGGCCGTACTTGGCGCGTGTGGTGATCGAATGCAGCGCGTGTCCGAACTCGTGGAAGAGCGTTTCCACGTCGGAGTGCGCCATTAGCGATGGTTTGTCCGCGCTCGGCGGCGGGAAATTGCAAAGCAAAGCGACGGTCGGCCGCTGGTATTTCCCATCGGAAAGCAGTTTGCCGCCGATGATTTCAAATTCCGCGAAGTGATTGAATTTTCCTTCGCGTGGAAACATGTCGAGATAAAACATGCCAAGGGGCTCGCCGGTGGCGGAATCGGTCACGAGATAAAGCTGGAGATCGTCGATCCATTTGTAAGGCATAGCGATCTTTTCGAACTTCAAGCCGAAGATGCTCTGATAAATGGCGAACATGCCATCGAGCACCTTTTGGAACGGGAAGTAATTGCGGAGCGCTTCCTTGTCGACGGCGTATTTTTCTTTCTTGAGCTGGTTATCGTAGCAGCGCCAATCCCAAACGTCGATCTTCGTGTTCGGGTCGTTGGTGTCGGCAGCTTTCATTTTTTGCATTGTGAAAACTTCCGCATCGAACTTTGGCTGAACTCCCGAGATGAGACGGTCGATGTACGATTTGGCGCCCGCGCCGCTCTTGGCCATCTTGATTTCGGTCTGGAAATCGTCCCACGACTGGTAGCCGAGGAGCAGTGCGATCTTGTTGCGCAGAGTTAACATTTGATTGAGAACCGAAACGTTCGTGTCCTTCGCCAAACTGTCGTGAACGACGTAAAGCTTCTTCCGTGTCGCTTCGCTTTTGGCATTCTCTTCCACCATGATGAATTGCCACGTAACGTTTGCCTTGACGGTATAAGCGTCCTCGCCGGTCTTGATTCCGGGCGAGGCGAAGAGACTTTCCGGCACCCCGTCGAGCTCCGCTTTGGTGAAAACGACCGGCGCTTGCGCGTTCACAATATTGGTGTCGAAATCGGTGCCTAACTTCGACAACTCCTTGCGCAGTTGCTCGACTTCCTTGCGCTTCTCCGGCGGCAACCCGAGACCGGCGCGGCGATAATCGCGCATCGTTTCAAACAACAACTTCGCGTCCTCGCCGGAAAGTTTTGGATTTGTGTCGGCGAAAGCCTTGAGCGCTTTGTAAACATCTTCGCGATAATCGATGCCGACCACCCAATCCTGAAAAACCTTCACCGCATTTTCCGCGGCGGTGCGCATTTTCTCGTTTGTGCTCGTTTCCTTGATGATGGTTGCCTTGTTCGCTGCATTCCCCGCTTGATAAGTGAGATCATCGAGCGCGACGATTGTGCTCTTGAATGTGACTTTGCCCAGGTCCTGCGCGCCGATCTCATCGAGCGCCTTGTTCGCTGTCGCGATTGCATCTTTCATCGCGGCATCGACCGCTTCCGGCGTTTGCTCCCAATCGGGAATCTTCAGAATGGCATTTGCTTTTGCCGCAGCAGCGCGAAAATCGCCCACGGTTTTTAGTTCGGCCGAGCGAAGACCCACAGGTGGAGTAAGAGTAAGGGTAAGAGCAAGAATGCCCTGCAAGATCGACAAGTAGAAATGTTTCATGTGGAAAGGTTTGGTTGATTGAGAAAGCACAAAGTGGCGCAACTTTCCTAAGTTGCGTTTTAAAAATGCGCAAGTTAGGAAACTTGCGACACAACTGCCGTGATTGAGAAATTTCTTCTCACCTTCATCCCGATCTTTGTCGCGATCGATCCGATCGGCCTCGTCGCGATTTTCATGGGCCTGGGCACGAACGCTTCGCTCGAAGATCGGAAACGTCAGGCGTTTCTTGGAATTTTCACCGCGCTTTGCGTCGCGGTCGTTTTTATTTTTCTCGGCAAAATAATTTTTGCCGCCCTCGGGATCACGGTCGCGGATTTTCAAGTGGCCGGCGGATTGATTTTGCTCGTCCTGGCTGTGCGCGAGCTGGTCGGAATCGGACCGCAGGATCGCGCTGGCGGCGATGAGTTCGGTGTTGTGCCGCTCGGCATGCCGCTCATCGCTGGGCCGGCATTGCTGACGGCACTGCTCATTTTGATCGATAGCGTCGGCCTCGCCTTCACCGTCGTCTCGCTCCTGGTGAATCTCGCGCTCGTCGCTATCGCGCTGTGCAATGCCGATCGTTTCACGCGCTGGATGGGCAAGCAAGGGTTGCGCGGCGTTTCCAAATTGATCGCTCTCCTTCTCGCGGCCATTGCCATCAGTTTGATCCGGCGCGGCTGGCAGGCGGCGTAGTTCGTGGGCGGACTCGACAAACGGGACGACCCCGTGGGGGGCCGGGGCGTCGACATCGCACCGATTAGCAAACGGAAGGTGGATCGGGCGCTCCGCGCGCGATGGCAAGCCAATCGCCGAAGCGCACTCCAGAAATCTTGCGGCTGCGCGGGTGGGTACGCATCACGCGCGGAGCGCACGATTTACCCGCTGCCTGTCGAGTGCGCCCGCGGGATGGTTTTTCAACAGTCTCTTAGGGGCGCGGAAGGCGAAGCGACGCGACTTCCGATGCAGCGGATTTTCGCAAGAAAATCCAAGCGAAGCGCTTGAACGTTGCCCACCGCGCCGATGGCAAGCGGAGCCATTGCCCGACAATTTTCAAGATCGACAGCCCGCAGTCGTTAGGCCTTTAACCGATGTGGCGTCGGGATTCGGGCCAGGCGGACTCGATTCTCGCGGCGCACGATTTGCTCGCATTGTCACCCGGTCCGGCTCTATTGGCATTGGGCGTGGGTCTATTGACACTCGGGCAACCTTCGTTACTATCCGGCTCTTATGAGATTTCCCTTCGCCCTAACGACGAAGATCGCGGCCTACATGATCGCGCAGAAGCTCCGTGGCAGGAAAAAATTCGCCACCGTCCTTCAGCTCGAGCCGCTGCATACTTGCAATCTCACTTGCACCGGCTGCGGAAGGATTCGCGAATATTCCACCTCGCTCAAGGACATGATGAGCCTGGAAGATTGCCTCGGCGCGGCTGAGGAATGCAACGCTCCCATGGTCTCCATCTGTGGCGGCGAGCCGTTGATCTATCCGCACATCGAAGCGCTCGTGAAAGGGCTGCTCGAGCAGGCGCGGATCGTTTACATCTGCACGAACGCGATGTTCATGCGCAAGAAGATGCGCGAATGGCTCGCAAAGGAATTGCGCACTGCGGACCGCGGATGGCGGAAGGAATTGGAAGAAAAGATCGATATCTTGCTCGCGAAAGGTTTGGTTTCAGAAAAAGACGCTGCGACAATCCGCAATCCGCAATCGCCAATCCGCGATTACACGATTGGCCCAAACAAATGGATGTATTGGAACGTGCACCTTGATGGGATTGAGCGGACGCACGACCTGATCGTTGAGCGCGAAGGCGTCTTCAAGGAATGCATTCTCGCGATCAAAATGGCGAAACTGCTCGGCTATCAGGTCGCGACGAATACGACCGTTTACAAGGAAACCGACATGCAAGAGGTCGAGCAGATGTTCGATTATCTTTCCGATCTCGGCGTGGACGGCCACACGATTACGCCGGGATATGATTATGACGCCGCCAAGAAGGACATGATCAAGCGGCTCAATCTGCAGCCGGAGAATTTTTTCCTCACGCGCGCGATGACGATCGAGAAATTCCAAAAGATCGAGGAATGGATGAATCATTACACGTTTTTTGGGACGCCGATTTATTTTGAATTTCTGGCCGGCAAACGTGATTTAACCTGTTCAGCCTGGGCGATCCCGACGCGCAACATTCGCGGCTGGAAAGGGCCCTGCTACTTGATGACCGACGCGCATTACTCGAGCTATGCGGAATTGCTGGAGAAAGTGCAGTGGGACAAATACGGCGTCGTGAATGGTGTCGCGCGCGATCACCGTTGTGAAAATTGCATGGTGCATTGCGGCTATGAGCCGACCGCCACGCTTGGGCTGCAAGCGCAGCGCGGCGATACTTGGAAAAACATCAAATTCAATTTCGGGGCAAAACCGAAACCCGCCGGAGACGGGAGTGAAACTCTCGTGTTCAACGGCGTCAGTTGCGGAAATGGGCACGCAACTGGCAAACGTGCAGAGTTGGCCGCGCAAGCATCTTAAGATCGGCGATTTTGGGCTCGACATTGGTAAGATTCACATCGTGAAATCGTCCACCAAGGTGATCGCGCTTCGCAGCGCAATTCCAGACCTCGCGGAAGTTTATTCCGCGGCGGATGAGGAGATTTCGCGGGCGATCTCGCGCGCACAGGAAAATCTTTTGCGGCAGCAGCGACCTGATGGCCATTGGTGCGGCGAGCTCATCGTCGACAGCACGCTTTGCTCGGACTTCGTGCTCTTCATGCATTGGCTGAGCGAAGTGGATGTGACGATGCAAGAACGTTGCGTGCGTCACATTTTGAAGCGGCAGTTGCCGGATGGCGGCTGGAGCATTTACTACGGCGGCCCGAGCGAAATTAACGCATCGGTCAAAGGCTACTTCGCGCTCAAGCTCGCTGGCTATTCGCCTGATCTGCCGTTCATGCGGAGGGCGCGCGAAAACATCCTGCGCCTCGGCGGCATTCCGCGCATGAACACATTTAGCAAGCTTTATCTGGCGCTGCTCGGGCAGTTCCCCTGGAAATACCTTCCGACCTTTCCGGTAGAGATGATTTTGCTGCCGAAATGGGCGCCGTTCCACATCTACAAAATGTCGTCCTGGAGCCGGGCGATGCTCATCCCGCTTGCCATCATTAATCACTTCAAGCCGACGCGCTCGCTGCCCGGAGACAAGCAATTGCACGAGCTTTATCCCCTCGGCACCGAGCACAGCGATTTGCGATTACCGCGCAGCGAACGCTTCTGGACGTGGCGCAATTTTTTCCTGCGCGTCGATGAGGCCCTGAAAATTTTGCATCCGCTGCGTTTTCATCCGATGCGACAGCGCGCCCTGGAAGAGGCGGAGCGCTGGATGGTGGAGAGGATCGTCGAGGGGAGCGACGGCCTGGCCGCGGTTTATCCGGCGATGCTCAACTGCTTGATTGCGCTGCGTGTCCTCGGCTACTCGAAGGAAAATCCGGTTTACAAAAAGGCGGCTGAAGATTTTGGCGGATTGTTCATCGATGATCCGGAGGACTTCCGCATACAACCTTGTCTTTCGCCCGTTTGGGACACAGCTATTACACTCATCGCGCTCGCCGAATCTGGTGTCTCGCAGGAACATCCCGCGTTGCAGCGAGCGGCCAGGTGGCTGATCGACAAAGAAGTGCGCGTCCGTGGCGATTGGACGGTGAACAATCCGCATCCGGAAGCGACTGGCTGGGCATTCGAGTACAATAACGTTTACTATCCGGACACCGACGACACAGCGATGGTGCTGATGGCGCTGCGACTCGTTAGGCCGCAAGATCGACAATCGCTCAGTGAGTTGTTTGGTCGCGCGCTGAGTTGGCAACTCAGCTTTCAATGTCGCGATGGCGGCTGGGCTGCGTTCGACAAGGACGTCACCGCGCCCTGGCTTGAAGACATGCCATTTGCAGATCACAACGCGATTCTCGATCCAACGTGCAGTGATCTTACCGCGCGCACGCTCGAACTGCTCGGCTACATTGGATTCGATGCAAAAGCGCGTTGCGTCCGCGATGCGATCCAATATTTGATCAAGACGCAGGAAAATGATGGCTCCTGGTATGGTCGCTGGGGCGTTAATTACATTTACGGCACGTGGCAGGTGCTGCGCGGTCTGCACGCCATCGGTCTGGACATGACGCAAGACTGGATTTTGCGCGGACGCGATTGGTTGGAGAGTTGCCAGAATGATGACGGCGGCTGGGGCGAGACGTGCGCGACTTACGAGAACCCTGCCGTGAAGGGCATCGGCGAAAGCACGGCATCGCAGACGGCTTGGGCCGTGATGGGAATCTGCGCCTGCGGCGATCTCGACCGGCGGAGCATCCAGCGCGGCTTGCGGTTTCTGCTCAGTTTGCAAAAACCGGACGGCTCATGGGACGAGCCTCAGATTACTGGCACCGGGTTCCCGAAAGTTTTCTACCTCAAGTACGACATGTACCGCCAGAATTTCCCGCTGCTCGCGCTCGCCACTTATGTGAATTATCGCCGCGGCCTCGGACATCGCCCGAGTTTCTATCGCTGCGACAGCCGGTAGCGAAATTGGAGTGTTGGAGTAGTGGAGTGATGGAGTAATGCGCCAGAATCACTACTCCATCAATCCATCACTCCAGCTCAAGAGCTTCCGCCGCGAAAAATAAATCCTGTTCTTCGGGTTGATCCGATTTAACAGTAACCATTATGGCATACGAATTACCGAAATTACCTTACGCTTACGACGCGCTCGAACCGCACATCGACGCGCGCACGATGGAAATCCATCATACCAAGCATCACCAGGCTTACATCACCAACGTCAACAACGCGATCAAAGGCAAAGCCGATCTCGAAAAGAAATCCGTGGAAGACCTGATCCGCGATCTGAAAGCTGTGCCGGACGACATCAGTACAGTCGTGCGCAACAACGGGGGCGGACACGCCAATCATTCCTTCTTTTGGAAGATCATGGGCCCGAAAGCCGGCGGCGACCCGAAAGGTAAGCTGGCCGACGATATCAAGTCCACGTTTGGCGGTTTCGACGCGTTCAAGGAAAAATTCGCCGCTGCTGGCGTCGGCCGCTTTGGCAGTGGCTGGGCGTGGTTGATCAAGAATAAGAGCGGCAAGCTTGAAATCATCTCGACGCCCAACCAGGACAGTCCGCTCATGGAGGGGAACAAGCCGATTCTCGGCCTGGACGTTTGGGAGCACGCGTATTACCTCAACTACCAAAACCGCCGGCCCGATTATATCAAAGCCTGGTGGAATGTGGTGAACTGGGACGCGGTCGCCAAGAATTATTGACGCTGCGTAAAGGGGTGGAGAAGGGGAGAGTGGAGTGACGGAGTAGTGGACTTCCCATTTCTCCAACTTTCCATTACTCCAATACTCCATTCCAGATGGCGTTTCTAAACGAAAATTATCTCAAACTTCAGGCCGGTTATCTTTTTCCTGAGATCGCGCGGCGCGTGCGCGAATTTTGTGAAAAGAATCCGGAAGCGGCGAAGCGGTTAATCCGCTGCGGAATCGGCGATGTGACCGAGCCGCTGCCGCGCGCGGCCGTCGAGGCAATGAAGCGCGCCGCCGAAGAACTTGGGCATCGCGAGACATTTCGCGGCTACGGGCCGGAACAAGGTTACGAGTTTCTAAGATCGGCAATCGCGCAGCACGATTATCGCGACCGCAATATCGACATTGCGGACGACGAAATCTTTTTGTCTGACGGATCGAAATGCGATTGCGGTTACATCCTCGATATCCTCAGCGACGAAAACAAAGTCGCGATCACCGATCCAGTTTATCCAGTCTACGTCGATACAAACGTAATGGCTGGCCATACTGGCGCCGCTAGAAAAGATGGCAGTTACGAGGGGATCGTCTATCTGCCGTGCACTGCCGAAAACAATTTCGTTCCTGAGCCGCCGAAGGAACATGTCGATCTTGTCTATCTTTGCTTTCCGAATAATCCGACGGGCGCGGTGGCAACGCGTGAGCACCTGGCGCGCTGGATTGAGTATGCGCGCGAACATGAAGCTCTGTTGCTCTTCGACGCGGCTTACGAGGCGTATATCTCGCAACCGGAAATTCCGCATTCCATTTTTGAAATTCCGGGTGCACTCGAATCTGCGATTGAGTTGCGCAGTTTTTCCAAAACTGGCGGATTCACCGGGGTCCGGTGCGGCTTTACTGTGATGTCGAAAAAATTGCTGGCGCGGACGGAGTCGGGAAAAAAGTTGCCGCTGCATCCGCTTTGGCATCGGCGTTGGAGCACGAAAGCGAACAGCGTGAGTTATCCGGTGCAACGCGGCGCGGAAGCGTTGTATTTGCCAGAAGGCCGCAAACAAGTACGCGCGCTCATCGATCATTACATGGGAAATGCGAAAATTTTGCGCGACGCCTGCACGAAGATCGGCCTGAAAGTTTACGGAGGAGTCAATGCGCCTTACATCTGGGTGCAAGCGCCCAATGGCCTAACGAGTTGGCAAATGTTCGATCGAATGCTGCGCGAAATAAACGTCGTCATCACCCCGGGCAGCGGCTTCGGCGCGCGCGGGGAAGGTTATTTTCGCATCTCCGCCTTCAACAGCCGGGAAAATGTCGAGGAAGCGGCGCGGGGTTTGCAGAAACTGTAGCCGCCACGCTCTGCCTGCGGCGCCGGAGCCTTTGGCAAAGGCGGGTCGGAGCGTTGCGAGGGCGGCGACCACAGGCTGAATCGCCCTTGTCCATGCGAACTCGACGCGTAACGTTGCGGCTTTGGGAAAGAAGTCAGCGTGGCCGAATCAAAACAAAATCTTCCTCAGCTTTATCGCTTTTGTTTCTTGATGCTGGGCGACCCGCGTAGAGCGCAGGAAGTTTTTCAGGCGACATTGCGCGAGGCGACGTTGCTTTGCGCAAATGGGGAAACGCCGAGCGATCCGTTTTGGCTTTTTCGCGATGCGCGCTGGCATTGTCTCGAGGCCAGCGAGCACGGTTTGCAGGCGGAAGCGGTCGCCCTCGAGGAGCACGAGCTTTCTCCCTTCGCTTCGGCACAGATTGAGCGGCTCGATGTCAATCAGCTTGCCGTCTGGATTTCCGCAGCGCCCGAGCCGCAGCGCACCGTGCTCGCGCTCTTTTATCTGGACGAGTTTGACTATCGCGAAATTCTTTCGCTGGCGGAGCTCAAGCTCGGCGAACTTTCGCGATTGCTGGCCGATGGGCGGCGTCAGCTTCAAGCATGGCTGGATGCCACCGTTCCGCAGGAGTGGGCGGGATGAACAACGCCGATCTGTCTCGCCGGCAACGTCGCCTGGCCAACTGTGCGCCTATCAGCGAGGCGCGGATGAACGAGCGTTCCATGCGCGCGGCCGTCTTCCGCGCTCGCGCCTCCGGCGAATTTGCAAATCAACAAAGTCTCGATCGCGCGGTTGCGACTCTGGTCCGGAGTGTTCCCGTTCCACCGGAGATTGGGGATTGGTTTTCCAGCGAAAATCTGGTCCCGCGTTCCAAGCGGAAATGGAAGATGGCGCAAAATCCGGCTGTTCTGGCCGTTGCCATCGCCCTCACTGTCATCGCTGGAGTCTTCATCCTTCAGTTCCTTGAATACCGGCATGATTTTCCCGGCGCCGAAGCCGCGCGGAAACTCTTGATGGTGGCTGCCTCCACCCGGTCGGTCCTGCTCGATCCGGTGCGGACCGACGCGGGCGCGCTGGGGGATCTCTTTTTCATGAAACACCAGCTCGAACATTATGATGTACCGCCGGAGTTTGCTGATTTTCGCACACTAGGATGCCGGGTTTTCGATGACGACGAAGGGTATCGCGTGGCGCAGATTTGGGTGATCGAAAAAGGAATGCAGTTTTTCCTCTTTCCCGCGCAGCGAAATCCCAAGACCGGCGCCGCTTTGGAGTTTTCGGGTTGGCGTTATGTCGAGCAGGAAGGCTGGACAGGAGCAGTGCAAGAGAGAAATGGTGTTTGTTTTATGGCGGCATTGCACGGCTGGGAAAAAGATCTGACGCCATATATATCGAAAGCCCAAGGATTAGATCAGAGCGGAAAAAAACGGCCAATGTCCAACGCTCAACATTGAACGCCCAATGGAAATTGCCAGGGGGAGAATTGAACTCCCGACCAACCCCGAACGCTTTCGGGCTGCTCTATTTTTGCAAACAGTAAATGGCGAGTTGTGGATTCCTCTTTGCTTTCAACGTCCTTTCGATCCTGCGCGCTTCTCGGAGCGTCGCGAAGTGTTTACTCGCAATAATTTCGAGCTTGTCGCCGAAACGTTTCGTTGTGTGCGTATGTCCGCGGATGTGTTGAGCAAATCTCGCCTGCAAATCGACAGTCGAGCCAATGTAATGCCTCCCGGTTGATCCTTTCAAAATATAGACCCAAGCCATGAAATAGAATGCCAGGGGGGAGAATTGAACTCCCGACCAAGGGCTTATGAGTCCCCTGCTCTACCGCTGAGCTACCCTGGCGTTTATTTTCAGATGTTTATACCGAGGAGCCCAGCACCGACCAACCCCGAATGCTTTCGGGGCTGCTCTACCGCTGAGCTACCCTGGCGCGGATGATGCGCCAAGATTGTATCGCGTAGCACGAGGTGTCAATCTCGCGCCAATTCAGAGCTCGACGTCTCGAAGCGCGTGTGCGGCGAGATGGTCCCCTTAAGGTAGAACTGGCTCTGGAAATCGGAATTCAGGTAACGCGCGCGTTGATGGCCGCCGCGGCTCGCGGTTTGATTCATCGCGATCTCAAACCGGGCAACATTATGCTGACACGTGGCGACCCGGGTGCAGACGAAGTGGAAGTGAAAGTCATCGATTTCGGACTCGCCAAAGCCGCAGCGGAAGCCGGACGCGAAATGGATCTGACCCATGGTGGATTCGTCGGCACGCCCACCTTCGCCAGTCCTGAGCAGTTCGGCGTCGGCCCGGTCGATGCGCGGTCGGACATTTACTCGCTCGGCGTCACGCTCTGGTATGCGCTCACAGGCAGGGCCCCATGTCCTGGCAAAACGATGGAGGAAATTCGTGCCTGTCAGAACTGCGTCGATCTGCCGGTGGAACAATTGATCGCGAAGAAAGTCCCGGCCGCGGTGGTCATGCTGCTGCAATCGTGTCTGGCCATTGATCCGGCCAAGCGGCCCGCTTCGGCCCGTGAATTGATGGAAGCATTGGAATCCTGCCGCGGCGGACTGACCGAATTGGGCGATAGCGGGCTCGGCGGGTTCTTCCATCAACTGAAACAACGGAACGTCGTGCGGGTAGCCATCGCCTATGGCGTGACTGCGTGGCTACTGGCACAGATCGCGACCCAAATTTTTCCGTTCTTTGAAGTGCCAAACTGGGGTATACGGTTGGTTATCCTGGTGCTCTGTCTCGGCTTCCCGGTGGCGTTAATGCTGGCATGGGCTTTCCAGATCACGCCCGAAGGTGTTGTGCGCCTGGAAGGGACGGTACGTAACGAGTCAACTGCGCGCCGCAAGAATCACAAGCTTACCGCAGTCATTGTGGTGGTGGCGCTGGCAGCAGCGACGCTCTTTGCCTTCAGGTTCTCCCGGCAAAATACAATCCCAGCTGGAGCTAACATTGAAGCACCCGCACGGGTGCCTGCAATGCCAGCAGAGAAATCGATCGCCGTCCTGCCGCTGGAAAATTTGAGCGATGAAAAGGAGAACGCTTACTTCGCGGACGGCATCCAAGATGAGTTGCTGTTGAATCTTTCCAAAATCAAGGACCTGAAAGTGATCAGCCGGACTTCGGTGATGCAGTACAAGAGTGGTATCACGCGCAATCTCAAAGAAATTGCGCAGCAATTGGGTGTCAGCTATGTGGTCGAAGGTAGTGTGCGGCGGGCGCAGAACCATGTTCGCGTCTCGGTGCAACTGATCGATGGGCGAAGCGATCGTCACGTCTGGGTGCAGAACTATGATCGCACGCTGGCCGATTCGCTTGCCTTGCAGGGCGACCTGGCAACGGAGATCGCTGCGGGCGTGGGCGCCACGCTGAGTCCGCAAGAGAAGGCGCGGGTGGAGGCCAAGCCAACGAACAATACCGCCGCTTACGACGCCTATCTCCGTGGCCGCGCGTTCGCAACTGGGGCCCGGTGGGATCGCTCCAACGTGGAGGGTGAGATTCGATCATACCAAGAGGCAGTGAGGTTGGATCCGAATTTTGTACTCGCTTGGGCGTATCTCTGCTTGGCGCAAAGCAACAGTTTCTGGGTAGGAATCGATCCAAGCCCGGCGCGGCTGGCGGCCGCCAAGGACGCGGTCGATCGCGCTCTCGCGCTCGATCCAAACCTGCCTGAGACTCATCTTGCTCTTGGTTATTACCGCTATTACGGGAAGCGCGATTTCACCGGGGCATTGGCGGAATTCCGGCAAGCCGAGCAGGGTCTTCCGAATAACGTTGATGTCATCAAGGCGATCGCCCTAATCCAACGACGGGTTGGACATTGGGACGAAGCGATCGCAGGTCTGCGCCACGCCGTCGAGCTCGATCCTCGCAACATCGATGCCTCCCTCATTCTCGCGACTACGTGTATGGTGGTGCGCCGTTTCCCGGAAGTTCTTGCCACCGCGGACCGCGTCCTCGCGTTGGAACCTACGAATCCGAAGGCCCTCTGGATGAAAACGTGGGTCTTCTGGGCAACGGGAGATCTTAAGGCAGTGGAGCCGCTGCTCGCGAATCCCGGTATCGATCCGCTCCTGCGCGGCGTGCAGGCTCTATTTGAGCGGGATTACGCCACGGCCACGGAAATCCTCTCGAAAACGCTGGCCGGCAAACCGTACGAGGAAAGGAAATGGATACTTTTCCTGCTTGGCTTAAGTCAACAGCGCGCCGGCAACGCAGCTGCGGCCCGTGCGACTTACGAACAAGCGAAGCAGGATGCTCAGCGCGAGCTCGAGAAAGTAGCGCGGGATTCTTTTCAAGAGGCCGAGCTGCGTTCTGATTTGGGCCGAGCCTATGCCGGTTTGGGTGAAGCGGCGTCTGCTGTAGCCGAGGGGCAAAAAGGCATGGGCCTGGATCCGACATCGCAAGATCCACTGGATGGGCCGGCCGAGGAGGATGCCATGGCGCAAATCTACGCGCTTCTGGGCGATGCCGATCATGCAATCCCAGTGCTAAAGCGACTGCTGCAGATACCCGCCGGCGGACACATTACTCCCGGAATTCTGCGCTTGGATCCAGTCTGGGATCCGATCCGCAACGATCCTCGTTTTCAGGAATTGGCCGCGGAAAAGACGCCCTGAACTCGAAGGAGTTTTCGTTGAGCTAACGCGGCGACCGCGGCACCGGCGAGCGGGCAGGGAGATAGTTTCTGGAAAAAAGTTTGTTCTTTCCCGCCGGGTTTGCTAAACGGCCGAAAGTCTAGCGAGAGGACCTTGTCATTAAGCGACCATCGATCTGGTGTGCCGGATGGATAGCAGCAATGCGTTTGCTTCTGCCCTCGGTCACATTTGCTCAGGAAACAGCACCTTCGCCCGCCGCTGCCGAAGCAGAACGCGTGATCGTTACTGGTTCCAACATTCCGACCGCCGAGGAGACAGGTCCGAACCCGGTTGATACCTATCGGGCCGAGGACATAGAGAAATTAGGCATCCGCACCGCGACCGATCTCACTCAGAAGATTCCCGCGATCATCGGCGCAGCGATAAACCAAAACAGCCTCAACGGCAACAACAGCGGCGCGAATGGCGACGGTCGCACGGAAATCAACCTTCGCGGACTTTTTCCGAAAGAAACGCTGGTGTTGGTCGACGGCAAGCGCGTGGCCCCGGTCGGGTTCGCGCTCTTCTCCTCGGTGGACATTAATCTCATTCCGTTTCCGCTCGTTGATCATATCGACATTCTGAAAGATGGCGCTTCGGCTATTTATGGTTCAGATGCCGTCGCTGGCGTGTTCAACGCTATCCTGAGACATAAATTCCGCGACGTTGAGGTAGAAGACAGCTATGGCAATACAAATCTCGGCTCCTCCAATGACGCGGCTGAACGCGAGGGGTATATCTTGGCCGGCACAGGGGACGACAAAACAGATATCGTTGTGTTTGCCGAGTATTACGATCGCGACGCTATTTTTAGCCGCGACCGTGGCATTTCGAGCAATGCAGATTTCACGAGGTTTGGGGGTTCTGATACTCGCAGCGGCAATTTCGCTGGCCGTGTCGGTAGTTTTGTCCTTCGACCTGGGTTGACGACGCCGACGCCGCATTCAGCGGCTAATGCGGCGACGTCACCCGAGTATGTCCCGCGAACTTCTCTTCCGAGAGAGGATCAGGCGTTTAACTACGCCGCTTTGACAGCAGCGATTCCAGCGGCGGATCGCCAATACCTCTACGGCTCGGTGGTGCGCGACCTCTCTGATAAATATCTGACGTTGTTCGCCGACTTCAAATTCGCACGCTCGGTTTTTGATCGCGTGTTCGCGCCGGTGCCATTCGACCCGGACCCATTTAAGCGGGCTGATGGTATTACCGCCGTCAGCCCCGGAGGGATCAGCGTCCCACTGAGTAATCCTTTTAATCCGTTCACCGTGGCCGACGCTACTCTGCCCGATGGCACACCGGTAACTACGGGGGTTCGCTACCGTGCGCTCGAAGCGGGTCCCCGCATAATTAAGGACACGACCGATGGCTATTTGTTCGATGCTGGTATCCGGGGTAATTTAGGCGAATTCGGTGACTACTTTAAAACCTGGAATTACGAGTTCGGCTTCCGCTACGACTCGGACAACAGCGAAGAGATCGCTAATGGGATCGTGAGCAAACCTGCACTGCGCGCAGCGCTGCTCGACACCAACCCCGCGACCGCGTTCGATCCGTTTGGCCGCAACGTGAACACGACAGCGGCGCTTAGCAGAGTAATCGTTACTCTCCATCACACTGGTGTAGCGACGTTGACGGATGAAGCAGGTTCATTCAACGGCGACATCATGGACCTGCCCGCTGGTCCGATTTCCTTCGCCTTGGGCTCGGAGCACCGAAAAGAGACGGTCAACGATGTTCCCGACCCGCTCAATACGACCTTCAATACAATCGGTTCTCAGGATCTTGAAGCCTCGCGTGGGAGCCGTGATGTCTGGTCCTATTACGGGGAACTTCGCATTCCGGTTACCAGCCCAAGCTGGAAATTGCCTGGAGCCTATAGCCTCGAATTTCAAGCCGCTGAGCGTGTCGAGTTTTACAGCGACACCAATCTGGCGGAGAGGCCAAAGTTTTCGGTTCGTTATCAACCGTTCGACTCGAGCCTGACCCTTCGCGCGGGCTATACGGAGGCATTTCACGCACCGGACCTCTCGGATTTATCTCCCGCGGCCACGGAATTCATCGGGTCAATTGTCGATCCTGCGGGTTTAACGCCCGGCGACTCGGAAGTCCGCATCCTCGCTGGCGGGCAACCGAATCTGAGACCGGAGGTAGCTTACGGATACAACTATGGCGCGGTCTGGACACCGAAGTTCATCCGAGGGCTCACTTTAAGCGCGGATTTCTATCACATCGATCTCCGCGACCGGACCAATTTCATAGATCCGGAATTCATCGTCATCCAGAACTTCGAGAGCGGCGGGAAGATGTTCCCAGGCCAGGTCGTGCGCGATTCTTCTGGCGCGATTGTTCTTATAAGGGACTTAACCCAAAATATCTCTCGCACGATCACGGAGGGTATCGACTATGAAGCGATTTACGCGCTCGATACCACGATGTTCGGCGGAAGTGCCTTCGGAACGTTCACCTTCACGATAAACGGGACCTACCTTTCTCGCTATGTCGCAGCCATCAACATCGGCGATAGAGAGCGTGAATTCGCGGGTCAGGAAACATTCTTCGCGGGCTATCTCCCGCATAACCGCGTTTACGCCAGCCTTTATTATGATCTCGGCGGCTTGGACACAGGGGTTACGGTGCACTATATCGGGCAGGGCAGCGACGTGCCAGAAACCACTACGAACGGCCTACCTCGGAAGATTCGTGAATGGACGACAGTGGATGCTATCATTTCTTACACGTTTAAGCTGCCGAAGCCAGCGGCTGAGAATCAGGTGGCGGGCTACGCTAAGGATGGCGATAGGTACGTGAAGGACAAGAACGCGATGCCGGTCTCGACTGCTGAATTTAATCCGCGCGGTTGGAGAGCGTGGCTCAATGGCACAACGATCACCCTGGGCATGAACAATATCTTCGATCTGGATCCGCCATTCGTCGCCGCAGCTTTTGAAAACGGCTACGACGAGTCGGCCTTCGACATCAAAGGGCGATTCTGGTACGTGGCGTTGAAAAAGCGCTTCTAAGAAACTTATTCGACGACGTTTATCAACGGCACCACGATTAAGCTCCGTGACGATCCGTGTTTCGGGAAAATCGTGGCTGACCTCACACCGAAAACGGCGGAGAAATAAGCCGTGAATCCCAAGAAATTCCTCGTCGAGCTAAAGCGGCGCAACGTTTACAAGGTCGCGATCGCTTACGCTGTCCTTAGCTGGCTGCTCATCCAAATCGCAACGCAAGTTTTTCCTGTCTTCGAGATCCCCAACTGGGCGGCGCGACTGGTGGTCATGCTTTTGCTCATCGGCTTTCCGATCGCGCTTTTTCTTGCGTGGGCCTACGAGCTTACGCCCGAGGGAATCAAGCGCACGGAAGATGTCGATCCTAAGAAGTCGATCCGCCGCAGCACCGGACGGAAGCTGGTTTTTTTGATTATCACTGTGCTGCTCGCGGTCATCGCGCTCTTAATCTACGAGCGTTTCCGTCCGCGGCCTTCGATGCCAACGAGAGAGGAAGTAGAGAAAAGCCTGGCCGTTCTGCCCTTTGAAAATCTGAGCAAAGACGAAGAAAACGCGTTTTTCGCCGGGGGAATGTTGGATGAAATCCTAGCCGATCTTGCAAAAATCGCGGATTTGAAAGTGATCAGTCGCACGAGTGTAATGAAATACAAGAGCGGCCCGGAACGCAATCTGCGCGCGATCGCAAAGACTTTGAACGTATCATATGTGATCGAGGGCAGCGTCCAACACGCCGGGGGGCGCATTCGTGTCGCGGTTCAGTTGATCGATGCTCGCACTGACAACCACCTTTGGGCCGAGCATTACGATCGCGAGGTTGCCGATGTCTTCGCGATGCAAAGCGAAATCGCACAGCAAATCGCCGATCAACTGCGCAGCAAACTTTCACCGGCGGAGAAAGCGGCGATTGCCGAACGGCCGACCGCCGATTTAACAGCTTATGCCCTCTATACCGAAGCCAAGGCCATCGGCGTGTGGGGCAATTGGGAAGGCTCGGAAAAAAGCCTGGCCCGAAAAGTGGAACTGCTCGACAAGGCTACGCAGCGCGATCCGAACTTTGTGCTCGCTTATTGCGCCCTCGCGAAAACGCAGGACGACCTCTACAACGCAACTAGCGATCGCACGCACCTCGATTTGGCGAAGAAAGCAGCGGACGCCGCGATGCAGGTGCGTCCGGATTTGGGCGAGGCTCATCTAGAGCTGGCTCGCTACTACTTCTACGCTTCTGATTTGGACCGGGCACACGACGAATTGACAGTCGCTCGTCGCACGCTGCCGAATGATTCTGAGGCGCTTTTGATCGCGGGCCGCGTCGATCGTCACCGAAACCGCTGGGACGACTCGCTCGCCAATTTGCTAAAGGCAAGCGAACTCGACCCGCGCAACCAAGAGATCGACCACCACCTCCAGTACAATTATCGTTTGATGCGCCGCTACAGCGAGTGGGAACAGCGGCTCGCGAAGGACGCTTTGAGCGATCCGCAGCCGGCCTTTTGGCGCCAGCTTGCGCTGGCTGATCTCAATCTAGATAAGGGTGATCCGGTCGCGGCTCAGGCTCTTCTAGCAGAAGTGCCGCTCGACTTTAGCCCGACTGGAGAGATATGGGACACTCGATTCACAACAGCCCTTTATCTGCGCGACTATGATGCGGCGAACCGGGTGATCGCCGCTGCTCCTGCGAAGTGGGCGGATGACCTTTTCGGTGAGCAGACTCGGGAAAGTTGGGCTGATGGGCTGATTGCGCGTTTACGTGGAGATAAGCAGAAGGCCCAGGCGGTGTTTGTGGCCGCGCGGAAGAGAGTGGACGCGACTTGGGGCGACAAGAGCAAGGATCAGGGCTACTTCGCGCAAGTCGCGAGACTTGATGCTGGGCTTGGCCAAAAACACGAAGCGATCCGCGAGGCGCAACGTGCAGTCGATCTCATGCCGATTGCCAAGGATTCGGTTGCTGGTGCGAAGCTCATCGGCAACTCGGCGCTGGTTTACGCGTGGACCGGTGAGCGCAACCTGTCGATTGAGCAACTCGAAATTGTCGCGAAACTCCCGGCCGGTCCATCCTATGGCGATCTTCGCTTTAACCCGTGCTGGGATTCTCTGCGTGGTGATCCGCGCTTCGAGAAAATGGTGGCTGATCTCGCGCCCAAGCCGTCGAGACGTTGAAGCTTGTTCGTCCGGCGGGCAGTCCGACGATGG
>WNFT01001117.1_pt1 | contig 28967 bp, 25 predicted proteins | sample 5400191 | NCBI WGS metagenome assembly WNFT01 (sample SAMN13153359, study PRJNA577476) | soil metagenome | isolation source: 80 cm saprolite under Madrone tree | place: USA:California | collected 2016-06-14 | reverse complement strand
AGCGCGCCAAGGACAAGAAGCCGGATGTCTTTTTCGTCTTCGTCCCGGCCGGTGACCACGCGGCCGCGGTGGTCAAGACCTACGCCGCGCTCGGCATGCGGGAGGCCGGCATCAAGCTGATCGGCCCGGGCGACATCACGCAGGACACCAAGTTGCAGGCCATGGGAGCGGCGGCGGTCGGCCTCATCACGATGCACCACTACCACGCCGATCTCGACAATCCCGAAAACAAGCGCTTCGTCGAGGCGTGGAAAAAGGAGTACGGCGCCACCACCACGCCCGACTTCATGGCCGTGGGCGGCTACGACGGCATGGCGGCGATCGTCCACGTGGTCCAGACCCTCAAGGGCAAGATCGAGGTGGAGCAGGCGCTGGAGGCACTCAAGGCCTGGAAGTTCGCGAGCCCGCGGGGGCCGATCTCGATCGACCCCGTGACCCGCGACATCGTCATGAATGAGTACCTGTCCGAGGCGGTGATGAAGGACGGCCGCGTCTTCCAGAAGGTGATCGGCAAGATCGACGCCGTCAAGGACGCCTGCAAGGAGCAGAAGATCGGTCCGTGCGCCCCCAAGTGAGGTGAGCGCCTCCGGCCAACCGCCGCGCCCGTGATCTTCGGTATCGACGTCGCCAGCATGCTCCTGGGCGGCGTGGCCGCGGGCATGGTGCTCTTCATCGTGTCCGTGGGCCTGTCGGTCACCATGGGCCTCATGGGCTTCGTCAACCTCGCCCACGGCGGCTTCGCCATGCTCGGGGGCTACGCGATCGCGCTGGCGATGAAGCACTGGGGTCTCGGGTTCGTGCCGGCCCTGGTTTTCGGATTTGTCGTCACCGCGGCCGCAAGTGCCGTGCTGGAACGGCTGCTCTACGCGCGGCTCTACCGGGCGACCGAGCTCGACCAGGTGCTCTTCACCATCGGCCTGGTCTTCATGATGATCGCGTCGGTCACGCTGCTGATCGGGCCCGAAAACCAGCCGCTGGCGCTCCCCGCGATTCTGCAGGGCCAGATCAATCTCGGGATCACGCAGTACCGCACCTACAGCGTCGTCCTCATCGTGGTCGGGATCGTGATCGTGAGCGGCCTCTGGCTCGGCTTCGAGCGCACGCAGATCGGCGCGCAGATCCGCGCCGCGGTCGACAACCGGCGCATGGCCGAGTCGCTCGGAATCAACATCGCTCGCCTGTTCACCATCACCTTCGCCTTCGGAAGCGGCATGGCGGCCCTGGGCGGTGGGCTCGGCGCCGAGTTCCTCGGCCTCGATCCCCAGTACGCGCTGAAGTACCTGGTGTATTTTCTGATCGTGGTCGCGGTCGGCGGCCTCGGGCGCGTGACCGGCGTGTTCTACGCCGCGCTCCTGATCGGGGTGCTCGACTTCGTGCTCAAGAAATACGTGCCCCAGGGCGGCACCGCGTTCATCTACGTGCTCACGATCCTCCTTCTGCTCTGGCGGCCGCAGGGCCTGTTCGGCGCCAAGGTCACATGACCCCGCCGCCGGCCGGCTGGGCCGATCATCCGGCGGCGCTGGCGCTGGCCGGCCGCCACCGAGTGCGGGTATGGGAGCCGATCCCCTGGGTCCTCGCGCTCGCGTTTTATTTCGCCTTTCCGAAATATCTGGGTTTCGGCACCGAGCTCCTGGTCACGATCCTCTTCGCGATCTCGCTCGATCTCGTGCTCGGCTACGCCGGGATCGTCACTCTCGGTCACGCCGCGTTCTTCGGCGCCGGCGCGTACACGGTGGGCATGCTGGCCAAGCACGGAATCTGGAACGAGCCGATCACGGGCCTGATCCTCGCAGCAGTGGTGGCGGCGGCCGTCGGCCTCGGCTCGGGTCTGGTGCTCCTGCGCACCCACGGCCTGACGCTGCTCATGCTCACGCTGTGCACCATGGCCCTGCTCGAGGAGGCCGCCAATCTCGCCCACGACTACACCGGCGGCTTCGACGGCCTCGACAGTCTGCCGATCGCCCCGCTGTTCGGGGTGTTCGGGTTCAATCCGCTCTATCCGAAGACGCAGTATCTCTACGTCCTCACCGTGCTGTTCGTCTGCTTCGTGTTCGTGCGCACGCTCGTCTATTCGCCGTTCGGCCAGAGCTTGACCGGAATCCGCGAGAACATGCTGCGGATGCATGCCGTCGGGGCGCCCGTGAGGGGACGGCTCGTCCTCTGCTACGCGCTCTCGGCCGCGATCGCCGGCGTCGCGGGCGGCATCTGGGCGCAGGCTAACGCCTACGTCAATCTCGGCACGCTCGGCCTCGACCGCGCGGCCACGGTGCTCATCATCCTCGTCCTCGGGGGCTATGGCCGTCTCTACGGCGCCTTCGTCGGTGCCGTCGCCTACATGGTGCTGTCGCACTTTCTGTCGAAGATCTACCCCACCGCCTGGCAGCTCGGGCTGGGGCTCCTGCTGGTCGTCATCGCCCTGTTCGCGCGCAACGGCATCTTAGGGATCGCCGAGGCCGCAGTGCGCCGTCTCCGGACGCGACACGCGACGTCATGACCGCGCCTCTCCTCGAAACCCGCGCGCTCTGCCGGAACTTCGGCGCACTGGCCGCCGCGCGCGATATCGACTTCCGGCTCGAGGCCGGCGCGCGCCACGCCCTGATCGGCCCGAACGGCGCGGGCAAGACCACGTTCGTGAATCTATTGACCGGCGTCGTTCAACCGACCTCGGGATCCATCTTGATGAAGGGGCGTGACATCACGGGCGTCGTCCAGGCGGAGCGGGTCAAGCTCGGGATCGCCCGGACGTTCCAGATCAACCGGCTGTTCCGCCGGCTCTCGGTGCTGGAAAACGTGTGCATCGCGGTCGCCGAGCGGGTCGGGGCGGCCCCGTCCATGTTCCGGCCGGCCGGGATGCGCCGGGACGTGGTCGAAGAGTCGATGCATCTGCTCGACGGCTTGAAGCTGACGGCCGACGCGACGCACCGCATCTTCGAGCTGCCCTACGGCCGCCAGCGCCTGGTCGAGCTCGCCATTGCGCTCGGCTTGAAACCCGAGGTGCTGCTGCTCGACGAACCCGCGGCCGGCGTGCCCAGCGCCGAAAGCCACATCATTCTCGACGCCATCGACGGCCTGCCCAGGAACATCGGCGTGCTCATCATCGATCACGACATGGACCTCGTGTTCCGATTCGCGGAGCGGATCACGGTGATGGTGAGCGGCGCCGTCTTCGCCACCGGGAGCCCCGGGGAGATCGGAGCCGACGCCGCCGTCCGCGCCGTCTATCTCGGCCGGGCCGGTCATGGCTGAGGCCCTGGCGCTGCGGCACGTCTCGGCGGGTTATGGCGAGACCGTCGTGCTCGAAGACATCAGCCTTGCGCTGTCGCCGGGTGAAAGCATCAGCGTGATCGGCCGCAATGGCGTCGGCAAGACCACGTTGCTGGCAACGGTGATGGGCCATACGACGCTGCACCACGGCGAGGTGCTACTCGGTGGCGTGAGCATCAATCGCGTCCCGGTCTTCCGCCGCGCGCGGAACGGCATCGGCTGGGTACCTCAGGAGCGCGAGATCTTCCCGTCGCTCAGCGTCCGCGAGAACCTGGAGGTCGCGGCCCGGCCGGGGCACTGGACCCAGGAGCGGGTGTTCGAGCTGTTCCCGAACCTGGGAGCGCGGCTGTCGAACATGGGCAACCAGCTCTCCGGCGGCGAGCAGCAGATGCTCTCGATCGCGCGGGCGCTCCTGACGAATCCCTCGGTGCTGCTCATGGACGAGCCGACCGAGGGCCTGGCGCCCGTGATCGTCGAGGCGCTCACCGCGGTGCTGCTGCGCCTGCGCGGGGAGGGCGCGCTCTCGATCGTGCTCGTCGAGCAGAACAGCCGCGTCGCGCTCGCCTTCTCGGCTCGCACCGTGGTCATGGACAAGGGCCGCGTCGTCTACGACGGCGAGTCCGCCGCGCTCAGCGCCGATCCCGAACGGCTTGCTGGGCTCATCGGAGTGGCCGAGTGAGGCGTCACGTCGCGTCCCGGATGGAAATCGAGTAGTCTCTCGGCAGAAAACTATCGCGGAGGCGAGAGCCATGGGTCTCTTGGACGGCAAGGTTGCGGTCGTGACGGGAGCGGGAAGCGGCATCGGTCGCGGGGTGGCGCTGGGCCTGGCGGCCGCGGGCGCCAGTGTCGTGGTCAACGACTACGGCGTGACGGTCGACGGGCGTGACCCGTCGAGCGAGCGCGCTCTGGGGGTCGTCAAGGAGATCGAGACGCACGGCGGGCAGGCCGTCGCGAACGCCGACAGTGTGGCGACGATGGCCGGGGGCCAGGCGATGGTCGACGCCGCGCTGAACACCTTCGGCGACCTCCACATCGTCGTCTGCTGCGCCGGCATCCTGAAGGAGCGGATGATCTTCAACATGAGCGAAGAGGAGTGGGACACCGTGGTCGCCGTCCATCTGAAGGGGCACTTCACGGTCATGCGTCCGGCGACGCGTCACATGCGGGAGCGGCGCTATGGGCGGATCGTGACCTTCACGTCGACCGCCGGGCTCGAGGGCAGCCCGGGCCAGCCGAACTACTCGGCGGCCAAGGAAGGCATCGTCGGCCTGACGCGCTCGACGGCCCTCGCGATGGCGAAATACGGCGTCACGGTGAACTGCATCTCGCCGACCGCCGAGACGCGGATGACCGAGCGGCTCCCGGACGGGCGCCGGGCGCAGGCGGCGGCCCCGCCGGAAGCGATCGCGCCGGTCGTCGCATTTCTCGCGAGCGACCGCGCGGCGCACGTCACCGGGCAGATCCTGCACGTGCGCGGCAACCAGGTGTCCCTCTGGTCACACCCCGCGCCGATCCGCGCGATCACGAGCCGCGAGGGCTGGACGCCGGAGGCGCTGGCCGACGTCTACGACACGGCGCTCGGTCAGGATCGCTTGCGGCGGATCGACGCGCTCGGCATCACCTGGCCGCCGCGCAGCGCGTAGCTCGGGGGAGCCGCAGGGCGGGACGGGGCGCGATCCGTGATGCCCGTCGGCGCGGAGCCGAGGGGAGGTGGAGTACGGCGTGGTTCCATGAACGGGTCGGGCTCCTCGGAGACTACCGAGGCCCGTAGAACGTCAGCCCCTCCCGCATTTCGACACTTTTCCCGGTGTGGGGTGGACAATGCCCTGATTTGATTGGTGGGCGATCTGGTCCCAACCTTGCGTGACCTGTTCCGGGACCCATGCCCACCAGCGCGGAGCGGATCGGCGGACAGGACGCCGACATGACAGCGACACCTCCCGGCTCGGCAGAACCGTTCCGTCTCGGCTACCAACCGGCGCTCGATGGCCTTCGAGCCGTGTCCGTGCTCGCAGTGATGCTCCACCACTCGGGTCTTCTTGTCGGAGGCTGGCTTGGCGTGGATGTCTTCTTTGCTCTCAGCGGGTTCCTCATCACGACGCTGCTGATCGAGGAGCATCGCCGGACGGGCGTCATCGGTCTCAAGAGGTTCTACGTCCGACGCGCGCTCCGGCTCTTGCCGGGACTCCTCGCCCTGGTCATCGTGCTCGGCACGATCACGATAGCGACCTCGGCCTCCGTGGGCTTGGCGGCCATACTGTTGCGCCTGGCAGCGGTGCTGTTTTACGTGGCGAACTGGGCGATCATGGCTGGCTTCGGGCTGTATCCCTTCGCCCACACGTGGTCCCTGGCGATCGAGGAACAGTTCTACGCTCTATGGCCTCTCGCTCTGCTCGCCCTATTGCGCTACGTCCGCACCAGAGTCGTCATCGTGTCGATCGTCGGGGCGGGGATTGCGGCAAGCATCATTTGGCGCGGTGTCCTGCTGCATGGTGGGTCGTTGCCCTGGGCCTACCAGGGCGTGGACGCGCGAGCGGATTCCCTCTTGATCGGATGCGCCGTCGCCATGCTCGTCTCGTGGCGAATGGTGCCGGATTCGCACGCGGCACTCATCACGAGGCGCTGGGCTGGGCTGGCCGCCGCGATGGGGCTGTGCCTGCTCTTCGCCACGGCACGTTTCCCCAGCGCCTTCCGGGACCACTTCGCAAGCACGCTGACGGCGCTCGCAGGGGGCTTGCTGATCGGTGACGTCCTCGTTCCGGGCTCGCGCCTGGCTCGGTTCCTTGAAGTCCGCCCTCTAGTTGGGATCGGCAGAATCTCCTACGGTCTGTACCTGTGGCACTTTCCGATTCTCTTGGGGTTCGGCGTGCTGATTGGCAAAAGGCACGGCTTTCATCCCGTGTGGCTCGGACTCGCGTGGTTGGTCACCTTCGTGGTGTGCGGGTCATCGAGCAACCTGCCCTCCGCTTCAAGTCCCGCTTCGGCGGCGCCTCAGGGCTCGGGGGGCAGAAGTCCAGGCTCTTGCCCTCGGGCGAGTCCCCACCGTTCGGGTAGGTCAGTCGGGCGCCGCGGCTCAGGCTTACCCCGCCGGGCTGGATCGTGAAGTACATCGCGAAGGGCTCGGGCAGTGGGAAGGGGGGCCGGTCCGGGGGGGATCGGCGTGATGCTCAGCTCACGGACGGGTCGGCCGTGGCGATCCTCGAGCAGTGTGCATGGTGCCAGGTGCAGCTCGAGCCCGGGGATCTTCGGCGTCGTGGCCACGACGTCGCCGGGAGTCGGTGAGACGAAGCGGCCGGTGAGGAACTGATCTTGAGCAGGTCGTAGGACGTGCCGTCGCGGGCCAGCTGCAGGGTGTGCTGTCGAATAGAACTCGCGTGCTCTTGCGCTCTACGAGTGCGCCTCTACCCTCAAATTCCGGGTGACTCGGGAACGCAGCTATGTTCACCAAGTAGTACTGGAACTCGCGTCTGCCGTATCCCCTCTCGTCGCTGATTCCTCCCGCCGCTGCTGGCCGCCTTCGATCATGGCGGGCATATACACGAGCGCCGACTATCATGGCTGGCAGATGGAGGATCTCGCTGGAACTGCCGTCCGCGTGACGCCCGAGCGCCACCGGGCCGACGAATGGGCCGTGGTGCTCGCCGCCGGCTGCATTCCGCACCGGCTGCGCCCCCGGCTCGATGGCTGGGCGCTCATCGTCGCCGCCCGCGACGCGGAGGCCGCCCGCGAGACCCTCGACGCCTATGATCGGGAGAACATTGCCAACACGTCGGACGTGGGCGCCGATGCCGTAGCGCCCGTTCGTGGCGCGGCCGCGGTCGGCGTCGCCATCGGCCTGCTGCTGATCGGGTTCTTTGCCGTCACCGGAACGCGTGCCAGCGGCAGCGTCTGGTTCGAGCGCGGCGGTGCCGCCGCCGAGCGCATTATCGCCGGAGAGTGGTGGCGAACCGTCACCGCGCTAACGCTCCACGCCGACGCCCCCCATGTAGTCGGCAACGCGGTGTCGAGCGCCCTGCTTGTCGGGGCGGTGAGTCACCAGCTCGGCCCGGGTGTGGGCCTCTGGCTGCTGCTCCTCTGCGGCGCCGGCGGTAACGCCCTCACCGCCGTCGCCCACGGCGCCCACCACGACTCGGTGGGCGCCTCGACAGCAATGTTCGGCGCCATCGGAATCCTCGCGGCCACGCGAGTCGTGTCCCGTGGACGGCGCCCAGCCGCGCGCAAGCTGTGGATGGTCGTGGCCGCGAGTCTCGCCCTGCTCGCACTCCTCGGCACGAGCCCGAACGCGGACCTCCTCGCCCATCTGTTCGGCCTCCTGCTCGGCGGCGCCCTGGGCCTGGCCGCCGCGTCCGCGCTGCGGCGGCCTCTGCGCCCGCCGGCGCAGTGGGCGCTCGCTGTGGCCGTCCTGGTGTTGGTGGTCGGCGCTTGGCTGCGCGCCGTCTCCTGAAACCACGTTCGAGGCCTTCACGCTACGGCTGTCTTCGTCCGGTTCCGGAATCCTCTGTCGCCGGCAGGAATGGCGATCCGGGCTCGCGCGCAGGCGGACGATGCACCGACATACCACCATCCCCGAGGGACGTGCTGGCCACAATGGCCACCGTCTGCCAAGTCGGCGAAGCGCGCGTATCACAACCGCTCACGCTAAGTTCGTGAGAACGCGGCACCGCAATTTTCCTGGAAATCCGGAATTTTGTGGCATTGCGCGTGCTCTTCCACACCTTTGGCCGAACGCTCTCGATGCCCGAGAGGCGCGACGCCGGGAGAGCTGCGAGGCGTGAAAGTCAAATGTCCGTGGTGCGAGCGCGAGGGGCGACCGGCGGATCTGGGCGAGCGCGAGCCCCTCGACGATCCAGCCGTGACCCACGGCATCTGCCGGCGCCACGCAGTGGAATTTCGTCGGACCTTGCCGTCACGCTCGTTCCCGGGAGTGCAGCTGCTGTTGGTGGTGAATCCGAAGGAGTCGACGCTGTTTGAGTTCCTTCAACGGCGGTTTGCCGGCGTCCGCGGGGTGAAGGTGATAGTGGATCGGCGCCGAGGCGAGCGCCGTCGAGCCCAGCAAAGTGCGCCCGACGAGCGGCGCCGCGCGGACCGCCGCGTGCGCCCGGGCGAGGTGTACGCGCTGGGGTATACCGTCATTCGTTTCGGAGGGGTGGCGACGCAATGAGCTTCGCACCCCCTGTGGTGACGTCCAGGGAGGAAAGCATGGAGACGTTCTTCAAAAAGCCGGAAGCGCGCGTGCAAGCGCGGGCGACCGTTCGGAAGCCCCGCGCGTCAAAGGGAGTGTGGTCGCTCACCGCTCGGGAGTTGGCCATTCCGACGCTGGTGCTCGTCGGCCTCGTGAGTTGCTTCGTGCTCTTTACACGCTACATGGAGGCCACGGAGGTGTCGCGTCCTCGAGACAGAGGGGTGAATCCGGTGGCTGATCGCCCCGCGGAGCCGATAAGTGACGCAGTCCTTCGAAGGCTCGGACTTCTCTGATCAGACAGAGTTGAGGCGCTAGCTGGGCGCTGGGTTCCCCACCTCCGCCGGGCAGAGGCGAGGCCCGCGCGGCTGACAACCGGCTGAATGTCTACCCCGCTAACGGGCGGCATCGGATAGGGTTGGAGCCGCATGCATTCCACCAGCTCTCCGGGGGCCAGGAACACGCAGGGGACGATCGCCTATCGCCTCGTCCGGATGATGATCCGGTTGCTGCTGTGGCTCTTCTACCGTCGAATCGACGTCGTCGGGCGTGAGCGGATTCCGCCCGACGGCGGCGTGATCGTCGCCGCCAACCACCACAACTCGGTGGTCGACGCCATGCTCATCATCGCAACCGTTCCCCGAGCCGTCACCGTGCTGGCCAACGCGCCTCTCTTTCGCCATCCCCTCGTCGGCCCTCTGCTGCGCATGTTGGGCGCAGTGCCCGTGAACCGACGCCTCGAGGCCGGCGACGATCCGCGGAAGAATGAGGCGATGTTCACCGCCGCGATCGACGCGCTGCGCGCGGGCGGCGTCGTCCTGATCTTTCCCGAGGGGCGCACGCAGCCGCAGCCGATCCTGCTACCGCTGCGGACGGGTGCCGCGCGCCTGGCCCTCGGGCTGGAACGCGCCGCCGGCGGACCCCACTCTGTGACGCTATTGCCCGTCGGCATCGTCTTTCATGATCCAGGAATCTTTCGGTCGGCCTCCGTGCAGCTCACGATTGGTGCGCCGGTGGCGACGGCCGATGTCTTCGCCTCGCACCGTGAGCGACCCGAGGAGGCGGTCAGGGTGATCACCGCTCGTCTGACGGAGTCGATTGGCGAGCGGATCGTCGAGGCTGAGGACCACTACACGCTCGGCCTGCTCGCGGTCCTCGAACGCGCGTGGTGGGAGGAGGCGGCGCGTCGTGGTGAGCCTGGTCCGGCGTCGGACAAGATCGCGGAGCAAGCGCTGGCGTGGAAGCGGCGGGTCATGCGGGCAGCGCGCTATCTCGGCGAGCGCGAGCCACAGCTCGTGGCCGAACTGCGTCGCAGGGTCGAGCGGTATCGAGGTCACCTCGACGAGGTCGGGATCGCGAGCGAGCAGCTTGGCCAGACGTACACCGCCCGCCTCATGGTCTTCTACGTCGCGGCCAACGTGCTGTGGCTGGCGCTCGGCCTCCCTCTGGCGTGCTGGGGGATCGCATGTCACGCCGTGCCCTACTGGATGACGGGACAGATCGTGCCGCGGCTCGGCCGAACCCTCGAGGAGGAAGCGACTGACAAGATGGCGGTCGGCCTCGTCATCTATCCGCTCCTCTGGAGTGTCGAAGGCTGGCTCGTCTGGCGGCTCGCAGGCCTCGCTCCGCTCCTGGCGTTCCTGCTGCTGCTGGCGCCGTCCGGGCTCCTGGCGCTCGCCTGGCGGGAGCGGCTCGGCCGCGTGGCCGGACAGGCGCAAGCGTTCCTCCGGTTCCTCGCCGACCGTGATCTCCACCGGCGGCTCCTCGACGAGCGTCGCGCGCTGGCCGAGGAGTTGCGCGCGCTGGCCGATCGAGTGCCCCCGGAGGTCTTGGAGTTGAGACACGGCACACGCGATGCTCGGTAGTCGCTGGTCGCGCTCACCCGGCGTCATCCTCGGTGTGCTCACGACGGTCAACGCGCTGAACTACCTGGATCGATACGTCACCGCGGCAACGCTGCCCCTCATCCTCGCCGACCTCGCAATCTCGGACGCACAGGGCGGTCTCCTCCAGTCGCTCTTCATCGTTGCGTATTCCCTGGCCTGCGTGCCGGCCGGCTGGCTCGGGGACGTCGGGAGCCGCCTGCGGTTGGCTGCAATCGGCGTGTTCGTGTGGAGCCTGGCCACCGTGGCGTCGGGGCTGGCGCCAACTTATGGCTGGCTGCTGCTCGCCCGGGCCGTCATCGGCGTCGGGGAGGCGAGCTACGCAGTCGTCACCCCGTCGCTGCTCTCGGATTGCTACCCTGCCGAACGGCGGGCGCGCATGCTCGGCGTCTTCTACGCAGCGATCCCGATCGGCGCCGCCCTCGGCTACATCGTAGGCGGGGTGATCGGTGAGGCCCACGGCTGGCGCACTGCCTTCTTCATCGCCGGTGCGCCCGGCGCCGTCCTGGCGTTCTTGCTCTTGCGCCTCACGGAGCCGCCGCGGGGTGCCCAGGACGCCACGTCAGTCGGGGCGACACCGCTGGGGCTCGGCCCGTCACTCCGCGCCCTGGCGAGTCGTCGTAGCTATCTCGTCAATACTGCGGCACAGGTCATCTATACGTTCGCCATGGGCGGCCTGGCGACGTGGATGCCGACGTATTTCGTGCGGGAGCGCGGCATCCCGCTCGGGAGCGCGGCGACGACCTTCGGTCTACTCCTGGTGGCCGCAGGCTTCGCCGGGACGCTGCTCGGTGGTCGAATCGCCAGCGCGGTGGCGCGTCGCCGGCCCGGCGCTGACTTTACCGTGTCGGGCTGGTCACTGTCGGTGTCCATCCTGTTCACGCTCTTCGCGGTGCTGGCACCCCGGCCAGCCGTGTTCTGGCCGGCCATGTTCGTCACATTGCTCCTGCTCTTCATCAACGTGGGGCCGCTCAACGCGGCGATGGCCAACGTGTTGCCCGCCGAGCTGCGGGCGCGTGGGTTCGCCGTGACGACGATGCTGATGCATCTGCTCGGCGATGCCGCCTCGCCGTGGCTGATCGGCGCCGAGTCCGATCGAATCGGGCTCCGGATTCCCGTCCTCGTGACGGGATCTCTCCTGGCCGCGGCGGGCGTGGTGCTTCTCTGGGGCCGGGCGACACTGGAGGTCGATCTCGTCGCGACGCGCGCGTCGGCCTCGACACCACGGGAGGGCTGAGATGAGCGAAGCGACACCGGCGCTGTGGGCCGTGCGCCTCGGTCTGGTCGTGGCCGGCCTGGTCGGCTGGTTCTGGACGCAGCGCCTCATCGGACAAAGGGCGTGGCCCGCGGGTCGCATCGGCGACGGCCTTCACCAGCTGACCGCGCGCCTGAACCGGTACCTCCACGGGCATCCGCCCACCGCCAACGCGCTCCTGGTCACCACCTCCGCCATTATCGACGCGCTCGGGCTGTTCATCCTCGCGCGATCGATCTTCGGACCGAGCCTCCGCCCATTCTTGGGTCTTCTGATCCTCTATGCGTTGCGGCAGATGTGCCAGGGCCTGTGCGCGCTGCCGCCGCCCGACGGGATGATCTGGCGTCGCCCGGGCGTGCCCTCGCTGCTCGTGACCTACGGAACGGCCACGGATCTGTTCTTTTCCGGCCACACGGCACTCGCGGTTTATGGCGGTATCGAGTTGGCGCGGCTGGGGGGACCGGGTTTTCTCGCTCTCGGTGTCGCGATCGCGGTCATTGAGGCAACAACGGTTCTCGTTCTTCGGGCACACTACACGATGGACGTCTTCGCGGCCATCGTCACTGCCCTATGGGTGGCGGGCGTCGCCGAGACCATCGCGCCGGCTTGTGATCGTATCCTGGTCGCCCTGGTCGGGGCGTGACCTTGCTGACGTAGGCGTAGATGTTCGCGACACGCGAGCGACCTCAGGGGACGAGCAGCGCGGTCAAGGCGCGGACGTCGTCGAGGGTGTGGATCTCGTCCACCGCGTCCGCGACCTTGCGCGCGTGCGAGTCGCCCAGGATCGGCGAGGCGAGGGCCACGAACTTGCCCGTGATCTCGTCGCGGGGTACGGGGCTCAGCGCGTCGCCGCGAACCACGGTCGTCGTCTCCTCGAGCGTGCGCCCGTCGCGGAGCACAATTCTCACGCGCGCTGTCGGCGCGTCGGCCCGTCGCGGGGACATCGCCGGATCGGTGCCGATCTCCACCCGTCGCGCCAGGTCGCGGATCCTCGCGTCGGCCAGCGTCGCTGAGTCGAAGGCCACCGGGTCGGTCCGGCCCAGGACGAGCGCCGCGGCGACGGCCCAGGGAATGGAGAACCGGGCGGCGAGCGGGTTCGTGGGCGCGGGCTCGCTCATCCGGATGGCGAACGGGATGGTGACGACCTCGACCTTCAGGACGTCGTCGCTCGCGAGTCGATGAACCCGCCGGAGATCCGTCACGGCGTCGAGGGCGAAGTGGTTGAACCGACAGCACGCGTGCAGCTTGAAGTAGTTCTGCTCGATGCGGTAGAGCTCGCGCCCTGAAGCGGTGCGCGCGAGCGCATCGAGGCCGGCGACGGCGGATGTCGGGTCGAACGCGTCGGCCAGGATCGTTCCATAGACATCGGACGGCGCGTCGCCAAGGCCGGTGAACCCGCAGCGCTGGAGCTCCACGGCGAGCATGCCCTGAAAGCCCGAGCGGCCCGGATAGAGGTTACGGATCGTCGCGCCGTCCAGCGCGGGCGTCCACGTGTTGGCCGGGCTCATCGACGCCGCGAGGTTGATGACCTCGCGGATCGTCTCGGCGGGCGCGCCGGCGAGCTTGGCGACGGCGACGGCGGTGCTGATCGTCCCCCACGTCCCGTGCGAGTGGACGTTCGCGCGCACCAGGGTCGCGCCGCCGATCCGCGAGCCGATCTCGTAACCGGCCACGAGGCTTTCGAGCAGCTTCCGGCCGTCGAGGCCGCGCTCTTCGGCGACGGCGAGCGCCCCGGGGACGACGTGGATCGCCGGGTGGCCGCCGCCGAGCCGGCTGCCCTCATCGACTTCGAGCGCGACGCCTGCTGTCGCGTTCGTCAGTGCGGCCCAGAACGGGTCGGCCTTGGCGCGGTGGCCCAGCAGTGTCGCCGCGCCGTGTGGCGACCGCGCGGCGGCCAGTCGCGCGAGCTTGCCATTCTCTGGTAAGGCGCTTCCGGCGACGATGGCGCCGAGCGTGTCGAGCAGCACGAGCTTGGCAGCTGCGACCGTGGCGGCGGGGAGCGCGTCGAAGCGAGTCGCCGCGACGAAGGCCGCGAGCCGGTCCAGATAGTCCACCGGGCGCGGACCGCTCAGACGACCGCGCCGGCGATGGGCGGGGTCGGGCCGCGGCGAGGCAGATAGCGACCGTAACCTGGCTTCTGCTCGAGCTCGCCCGCCGGGTTCAGCAGCACCTGACCGCGCACGAGGGTCGTCCATGGCTTGCCGCGTACCCGCCAACCTTCGTACGGCGTGAAGCCGGCGATCCCGAGGTGCTGCGATTGCTGGATGGTCCACTCGGGGGCTGGATCCCAGATCGTCAGATCGGCGTCGGCTCCCGGGCGGATCGCGCCCTTGCGTGGCCAGAGGCCGAAAATCCGCGCCGGGTTCTCGGCGAGCACGCGCGCCATCCACGTGACCGGAAGGCCGCGCTTCGCCACGCCCTCGCTCCAGGCGAGCGGCACCAGCGTCTCGAGCGACGGCGCGCCGAAGGGGATCGGCTTGCCCGCGGCGTCGACGAAGATGTTCTTCCGCCCCGGCTCCTTCGCCGCCGGCACGCGCGGCGAGTGGTCGCTGGCGACATTGGCGATGAAGCCCTGCGCCGAGCCTTGCCAGAGGGCCGCGCGGTCCGGGCCGTCGGCTGGACGGAGCGGCGGACCGATCTTGGCGAAGGGCCCGAGACGCTCCATTTCCTTGTCGGTGAGCAGCAGGTACTGCGGGCAGGTCTCGCACCACACCTTCTGTCCCTCGGCCTGGGCGCGCTTGATGCGCTCGAGCCCGAGTTTCGTCGAGAGGTGCACGACGTAGACGGGGCACCCGGTGAGCCGCCCGATGAGGATCGCGCGGTTGATCGCTTCCTCCTCGGTCCAGTCCGGACAGGTCGGCGGGAAGTCGGTCGGCGCGGTGCGCCCTTCGGCGATCGCCTTGTCCTCGAGATAGCAGAGGACGTCGCCGTTCTCGCAGTGGAGCTGGCAGAGGCCGCCGAGCGGGGCGAGCCGCTCCATCGTCTTCGCGATGAACTCGTCGGAGACCATGCGCTTGCCGCGCTTCTTGTACGTCATGAAGAGCTTGATCGACGAGACGCCCATGCGGAAGGCCTCGGGAAGGCCCTCGAGGATGTACGGCTCGTGGTTCAGGATGAAGTGAAAGCCGAAGTCGAGGACGGAGAGCGCCTCAGCCTCTTCGCGCAGGCGCGCGACCGCCCTCGGCAGCGTTTCGCCCTCGTTGTAGGTGACGAACGGCAGGAGCGTGGTGAGCCCGGTGCGCGCCGCGGCCATCGGCGCCGTCCGCCAGTCGTCGTACTCGGGGCCGACGTGCAGATGACAGTCGATGAGGCCGGGCAGGACAAATTTGCCCGAGGCGTCGATCACCCGGCCGGCGGGCGGGAGCAGCGACTCTGGCCCGATCGCGACGATCTTGTCGCCCTGGATCGCGACCGCGGCTTCGACGACGTCCGTGGCCGTGACGACCTGCCCACCGCGGACCACGACGTCGACGCCGGACGCGCTCATCGGTTGGGCTCCCTCTCGGTGACGGGCTGGAGCAGGAGCCCATAGTGCTGGGGCTGGCGCCGCCCGAGGAAGTTCCAGCGCTTCCGGAGCGGCGCCATCTGGTCGAGGTCGACCCGCGCCACCACGAGCTCGTCGCCGCGTGTCGCCGCCCGCGCCAGCACCTGGCCCTGCGGGTCGATGATGCAGGAACCGGCGATCAGCTCGACGCCGTCCTCCACGCCGGCCTTGGCGACGCCCACCACGAAGCAGAGATTCGCGTAGGCGCCGGCACGCATGCAGAGCTCGTTCAGGTCGAGCGCCAGTGCCGAGAGCGGGGTGTTGTAGCCGATGAGGATGATCTCGGCGCCCTGGAGGGCGAGCGAGCGATAGCTCTCCGGGTACCGGCGATCCTGGCAGATCGCGACGCCGACGCGGGCGCCGGCGGCGTCGAAGACCCGGTAGCCGGTGTCGCCGTGAGCGAAGTAGTAAGGCTCGTGCACCTGAGCGAAGCCGTCGGGGGCCTTGGTGCCGGGCAGGTGGATCTTGCGGAACGTCCCGCACAGGTGCCCGTCGCGGTCGGTGAGGAGGGCCGTGTTGAAGTATTTCCCGTCGGCCTTCTCACAGAAGCCCACGTGCACACCGACGCGCGCCTCGGCCGCGCGACGCAGGAGAGGCTCGAGGGCCTTCGGCGGCACCTCGGTCTCGAAGAACTGGTCGAAGTCCTGGCGGATTCGCTTGGGGAAGTACGTCGTCAGCGCCATCTCCGGATACACGATCAGCTCGACGTCGTCGCGCGCCGCCTCGTCGAGGAGCGCCAGCATCCGCTCGACGATCGCCTCGCGCGGCGTGCCGTCCTGGTTCGGGCCCATCTGTGCGCCGGCGATCTTGAGATAGCGGGCCATCGTGAACCTCCTCTTCGGCTCGCGGCCTCGCGTGGCGCGAGCATGCTGGCTCTCGACTCTCGCTGATACCGCATTCTGGAACACTCGGCAAGCCACCGCCCCCGCGCGGCCATGAGGATGACGATGGAGTTCCTCAGGGCTACTCGGACGCCAGCCGATAACCGACGCCGGGCTCCGTCAGAAGATAGCGGGGACGGGCCGGCTCTGCCTCGAGCTTGTGACGCAGATGGGCCATGTAGACGCGCGCGTAGTGGGCCTGCTCGGTGTGCGCGGGGCCCCACACCTCGCGGAGCAGCTGCTGGTGCGTGACGACCTTTCCCGCGTGACGAACGAGCATCGTCAACAGCTTGTACTCGATCGGCGTCAGGTGGATCTCCTTGTCGCCGACCAGCACCTGGCGGCGCAGGAGATCGACCTGGAGATCGCCCACCTTGAAGACGGCATCGTCTGACTCGTGGGAGGCTCCGGCGGTGTGCCGGAGCGCCACCCGGATCCGCGCGAGAAGCTCGCCGGCGCCGAACGGCTTGCTCACGTAATCGTCGGCGCCCGCGTCGAGCGCCGTGACCTTGTCGCGCTCCTGGCCGCGCGCCGACAGCACGATGACCGGGACGTCGGTCCACTCGCGCACGCGACGGATGACTTCGAGGCCGTCCATGTCCGGCAACCCGAGGTCGACGATGACGACGTCGGGCTGGCGCGAGCCCACTTCCACGACCCCGTCGGCGCCCGTCGTGGCTTCGAAGAGCTTGTACCCCTGACCGGTCAGCGTCGCCCGCAAGAAGCGCCGGATCTGGGGCTCGTCCTCGATCAGGACGACGACGGGCTCAGGCATCAGCGGGCACGGCGGCGGGTGGCGTGCCCACCAGCGGCAGCGTGAACAGGAACGCCACGCCACCCTCGGGCAGGTTCTGCGCCCAGATACGTCCGCCGTGCGCCTTGACGATGCCCTGGGCGATCGCGAGACCGAGGCCCACGCCGCGGCCGCCATCGGCTCCGCGATAGAACTTCTCGAAGACCTTGTCTTCCTCACCCCGCGGCAACCCCGGGCCACGATCGGCCACCTCGACGGTGACGGCGCGGTCAGTGGCCGTCGCGATGATCCGGATCGGACTCTCGTGGGGCGTGTACTTGACGGCGTTGTCGAGGAGGTTGACCAGCACCTGCTCGACCAGGACGTCGTCGATCGGCACGAGGGGCAGGTCGGGCGGCACGCGCGTGTCCACGGGCCGGTCGGCGAGCTCTTTGCCGAGGCGGCTCAGCGCGGCGCCGATGACTTCTTCGAGCGGATGCCATTCCCGGCGGAGCTGGAGCGCGCCGGACTCGAGACGCGTCATCTCCAGGAGATTCTGGACGAGGCGGTTCAACCGGTCCGCCTCCTCGCGCACCGACTCGAGCAATTCCTGGCGCGTCTGGGCATCGAGCCGGGACCCGCTTTCCAGGATCGTGGTGGCCGCCCCGGTGATCGTGGCGAGCGGCGTCCGGAGGTCGTGCGAGACCGAGCTGAGGAGCGAGTTGCGCAGGCGCTCGGTCTCGATCCTTACCTGGGCCTGCTGCGCCTCGTCGGCGAGCTGTGCCCGCTCGATCGCGAGCGCGGTCTGATTGGCGAAGGTCTCGAGCTGATGGAGCTGGTCGGGCGCGTCGAGCGCGTGGGGATCGGCGGGGCGGACGCCGAGGACGCCCACCGGTCCGCGCGGCGCCTGCAGTGGCAGGTAGAGTGCGGCGGCTCCGGGCAGCGTGCCGGTGCCGAGCCCCGCCGGCTGATGGTGCTCGTGCACCCACTTCGCGACGCCGAGCTCGTTCGAGTCCAGCGCGAACTGTCCGCCGCCCGAGGGCACGAGACCCCCGGCGCCGGGAAGGAGCACGACCACCTGGCTGCGGAAGACCTCGCTGATGTGGCGCACCGCGATCGTCAGGAGCTGGTCCACGCCGCGCGTGCTCGCCAGCTCTCGACTCAAGGCGTAGAGCGCCGCCGTCCGCTCCTCGCGCTGGCGGGCCGCCACCGCCTGCATGCGGATCCGCGCCGCCAGACTGCTGGTCACGAGCCCGACGAGCAGCATGACTGCGAAGGTGAACAGGTAGCGGACGTCGGAGACTGCGAACGTGAAGACGGGCTCTACGAACAGGAAGTCGAGAGCGGCGACGCTCAGGACGGAGGCCACCAGCGAGGGCCCCCGACCGTAGCGCGTTGCGACGACGACGATCCCGAGCAAATACACCATGACGAGGTTGGCGAGCTCGAAGAATGGGAGCGTCAGCCACGCGACGCCGCTCGCGAGGGCCACGACCGCCATCGCCCAGCCGTAGGGCGCCCAGTCGGTCGGGATCGCGCGCCGGCGGATGAGCGACGGAGATACGCCCGGCTCACGCTCCGCGCTGATGACGTAGATGTCGATGTCGCCGCTGCCCTGCACGAGCGCGTCGACGATCGAGCCGATCAAGATTCGCGTCCAGAGCCGGCGGCGGGGCTTGCCCACGACGATCTTCGTCACGTTGCGGTCGTGCGCGAACGCCAGGATCGCCTCACTCATCTTCTGGCCCGGCAGCCTGACGGTCTCGGCGCCGAGCTGCTCGGCCAGCCGCAGCGTCTGCGTGACTCGATCGCGCACCTCGGCCGGGAGCCGAAGCTGCGCCGGTGTTTCGACGTACGCAGCCACCCACGGCGCGCCGAGCTGGTCCGCCATCCGCTTGGCCGCCCGCACGATCCGGGCCGTTTCCGGCCCGGGGCTGACGCACACCAGGAGTCGCTCGGCCGTCGGCCAGGCCTTGCCGATCGCGTGCTCGTGCATGTAGACGCGCATCTGCGCGTCGACGCGCTCGGCGGTTCGGCGGAGCGCGAGCTCGCGCAGGGCGATCAGGTTGCCCTTGCGGAAGAAGTTCCGGACGGCCTCCTGCGCCTGGTCGGGCATGTAGACCTTGCCGTCCTTGAAGCGCTCGAGTAGATCGTCGGGCGGCAAGTCGATCAGCTCGACCTCGTCCGCCTGCTCGAGGACCGAGTCCGGCACCGTCTCGCGCACGACGACACCAGTGATCTTCGCGACGACGTCGTTGAGGCTTTCGACGTGCTGGACGTTGACGGTCGTGTACACGTCGATACCGGCGTCGAGAAGCTCCAGCACGTCTTGCCACCGCTTGGCGTGACGCGAGCCAGGCGCGTTGGTATGCGCGAGCTCGTCGACGAGGATCAGGGCGGGATGGCGACCGAGCGCGCCGTCGAGATCGAATTCGCGCAGCGCGGTGCCGCGATACTCGACGCTGCGCGCCGGGAGGACCTCGAGCCCCTCGAGCAGCGCGTCCGTCTCGGCGCGGCCGTGAGTCTCGACGCAGCCGACGAGCACGTCGACCCCGTCGGCCCGCTGCTCGCGCGCGCCCTCGAGCATGGCGTACGTCTTGCCGACGCCGGCGGCGGCGCCGAAAAACACCTTCAGCTTCCCCTTGCGCCGTCGCGCCTCTTCCTCTTTGACGCGGGCCAGCAGTGCCTCGGGGTCGGGCCGGTCGGTGCTCATGGCCCTAGTGTAGCGCCCGAGGTGCGCTAAGGATCAGGCTTGTCGGCGCCGAGGCACCCCTACTGATTTGCGGAAGCGAAAGGGTTCATCGGGATTCATCGGCGCCGCGCCAAGTCGAGAGCCATCCGGTTGAGACGCCGCCAGATCGCCATGAGCACGAACGCGAAAATCACCGCGGCGCTCTCGAGGGTCGTGCGCAGGGCGCCCGACGAGAGAACGACCTCGATGAGTCCGATCAGCGCCACGAGAAGCACGCCGATTCCGTACAGCTGCCACCACGTGGGCTTCATGGGACATCCCCCTTCCTTCCCACGAAATGGCCGGGGCGGATCAAGGCGCCGCTAAACTGAAGGCGCTCCGCGTTAAGGCGAAGTCAACGTCGCGGAAACGCACGTTGCGGAGGGAGCTTGCGGGTTTTGACGCGCCTTTAACGTCTCCACGGATGATCTTGACGATTCCTTGAGACGGGTGGGCTCTATTGTTCTTGGTTGGAGGGAGACCATGGACTGGATGGACGGGCTCTATCTCGGATTGAGCGTGCTCTTCTTCGGCCTCACCTGGGCGTTCGTCAAGCTCTGTGAGCGCGTGTAGGAGGTCACGATGCCATTGCTCTACATCGTCGGCGGTCTCGTCTCACTGGGTCTGTTGATCTACCTCGTGCTGGCGCTTCTCAAACCGGAGCTCTTCGCATGACCGCCAACGGCGTTCTTCAGCTTGTCGTCTACCTGGTGGTGCTGCTGGTGCTGGCCAAGCCGCTCGGGGCCTACATGGCGCGCGTCTACGAAGGCCGGCGGATCGGGCTCGACCGGGCGCTCGGCTGGCTGGAGCGCCTCATTTATAGGGTGTCAGGAATCAGTCCCAAGGCGGAGATGGGGTGGAAGACCTATGCCCTGACGATGCTCATCTTCAACCTCGCCGGGGTCCTGGCAGTCTACGCGCTCCAGCGCCTTCAGGGCGTGCTACCGCTGAATCCGGCGGGGCTCGGCGCCGTCTCGCCGGATTCCTCGTTCAATACCGCCGTGAGCTTCGCGACGAACACCAACTGGCAGGGTTACGGCGGCGAGACGACCATGAGCTACCTCACGCAGATGCTCGCGCTGACCGTGCAGAACTTCGTCTCGGCGGCGACGGGCATGGCCGTCGCCGCTGCGCTGATCCGGGGATTCGCGCGCCGCTCGGCCGAGACGATCGGCAACTTCTGGGTCGATCTCACTCGAACCACGCTCTACATCCTCCTGCCGCTCTCGTTCGTCTTCGCGCTGGTTCTCGTTTCCCAGGGCGTCGTGCAGACGTTCGGCCCATACGCGAAGGTCGCCGTCGTGCAGCCCACCGAGTACGACGAGCCCGTGACCGATAAAGACGGGAAACCGGTGCTCGACGAGAAGGGCCAGGCGAAGACGAAGAAGTCCACGCTGACCGAGCAAGTCATCGCGGTGGGGCCGGCCGCGTCTCAAATCGCGATCAAGCAGCTCGGGACGAACGGCGGCGGCTTCTTCAACGTGAACTCGGCGCATCCGTTCGAGAACCCGACGCCGCTGACGAACTTCCTCGAGCTGCTCGCGATTCTGCTCATCTCGGCCGCGCTCTGCTACACATTCGGCGTGATGGTCGACGACACGCGCCAGGGCTGGGCCGTGCTCGCGGCCATGACGGTCATCTTCGTCGCGCTCCTCGTCGTGTGCGTCGTAGCCGAGCAGAACGGCCACGTGTTCGTCAAGCAGGGCGTCGATCACACCGCGAGCGCGCTTCAGGCAGGCGGCAACATGGAAGGCAAGGAGGTGCGGTTCGGCATCGCGACCTCAGCCCTGTGGGCCGCGGCGACCACGTCGGCCTCGAATGGGTCGGTCAACGCCATGCACGACTCCTTCACACCGATCGGCGGGCTCGTGCCGATGTGGCTGATCCAGCTCGGCGAGGTCGTGTACGGCGGGGTCGGCTCCGGACTCTACGGGATGCTCATGTTCGCGATCATCGCCGTTTTCGTCGCCGGGCTCATGGTGGGACGCACCCCGGAGTACCTGGGCAAGAAGATCGAGTCGTACGAGATGAAGATGTCCTCGCTGGTCATCCTGATCACTCCCGCTCTGGTGCTCATCGGAACGTCGATCGGCGTCGTTACCGCAGCGGGCAAGGCCGGGATCGCGAACCCCGGCATTCACGGGTTCAGCGAGATCCTCTACGCCTTTTCCTCCGCCTCCAACAACAACGGCAGCGCGTTCGCGGGCTTGAGCGCGAACACGCCGTTCTACAACACGGCGCTCGGTCTCTGCATGCTGTTCGGGCGCTACTGGCTCGCCGTCCCCGTGCTCGCGATCGCCGGGGCCCTGGCGAAGAAGAAGATCGTTCCGGTCGGTGCGGGCACGCTGCCCACGCACACGCCGCTCTTCGTCGGGCTGCTGGTCGGCGTGGTGCTTCTGGTCGGCGCGCTGACGTTCGTCCCGGCCCTGGCGCTCGGGCCGATCGTCGAGCAGCTCACGCTGATCGCCGCGAAATGAGGTGATGGGACCATGGCCGGGACCGTGAAAACGCGTTCGCTGTTCGACACGACGATCGTGAGGCAGGCGATCGTCGATTCCTTCCGCAAGCTAACGCCGCGCCGCCAGGTGCGGAACCCCGTCATGTTCGTCGTCTACGTGGGCTCGATTCTGACGACCCTGCTGTGGGTGCAGGCTCTGGTCGGAAAGGGCGAGGCGCCGGGCTGGTTCATCTTCTGGGTCTCCGTCTGGCTCTGGTTCACCGTGCTCTTCGCGAACTTCGCCGAGGCGATGGCCGAGGGACGCGGCAAGGCGCAGGCGGCTTCGCTGCGCAAGGCGCGGCGCGATCTCCAGGCCAAGCGATTGGCGCGGTCCGAGCGCACCGCACGGTACGAGCTCGTCTCGGCCTCGAGCCTGCGAAAGGGCCAGCTCGTGCTCGTGGAAGCCGGCGACTTCATCCCGGCCGACGGGACCGTCGTCGAGGGCGTCGCCTCGGTGAACGAAGCGGCGATCACCGGCGAGAGCGCGCCGGTGATCCGCGAGAGCGGCGGCGACCGCAGCTCGGTCACCGGCGGCACGCAGGTGCTCTCGGACTGGCTCATCGTCGAGGTCACCGCGGACCCGGGCGAGGCGTTCCTCGACCGCATGATCTCACTGGTCGAGGGCGCCAAGCGGCAGAAGACGCCGAACGAGATCGCGCTCGACATCCTGCTCGCGGCCATGACCATCATCTTTCTCCTGGCCACGGCCACGTTGCTGCCGTTCTCGCTCTACAGCGTGGACGCGGCGGGGCAGGGGACGCCGGTGACCGTGACGGTCCTGGTCGCCTTGCTCGTGTGCCTGATCCCGACGACGATCGGGGCGCTGCTCTCGGCGATCGGCATCGCCGGCATGGACCGCATGATCCAGAAGAACGTCATCGCCATGTCCGGTCGCGCCGTCGAGGCCGCCGGCGACGTCGACGTCCTCCTGCTCGACAAGACCGGCACGATCACGCTGGGGAACCGTCAGGCGACGGCCTTCTTTCCGGCCGAGGGCGTCGGCGAGGCCGCGCTGGCCGACGCCGCGCAGCTCGCGTCGCTGGCCGACGAGACGCCGGAGGGCCGCAGCATCGTCGTGCTGGCCAAGGAGAAGTACCAGCTGCGCGAGCGCGACATCGAGAAGATGGGCGCGACCTTCGTCGCGTTCACCGCGCAGACCCGGATGAGCGGGGTCAACCTGAACGGGCGCCAGATCCGCAAGGGCGCCGCCGATGCGATCGAGGCCCACGTGAAGAGACTCGGCGGCAGTGTCTCCGTCGGGATCCGCGGTGTGGTCGACAGGGTCGCGAAGGAAGGCGCGACGCCGCTGGTGGTTGCGGACGGCCCCAACGTGCTGGGCGTCATCCAGCTCAAGGACATCGTGAAGGGCGGCATCAAGGAGCGGTTCGCCGAGCTCCGCCGCATGGGTATCAAGACCGTGATGATCACCGGCGACAACCCGCTCACGGCGGCGGCGATCGCCGCCGAGGCCGGGCTCGACGAGTTCCTCGCCGAGGCAACGCCTGAGGCCAAGCTCAAGCTCATCCGCGACACGCAGGCGCAGGGACGGCTGGTGGCGATGACGGGCGACGGCACCAACGACGCGCCCGCCCTCGCTCAGGCCGACGTGGCTGTCGCCATGAACACCGGGACCCAGGCGGCGAAGGAAGCCGGCAACATGATCGACCTCGACTCGAATCCGACGAAGCTGCTCGAGGTCGTCGAGACCGGCAAGCAGATGCTGATGACCCGGGGCGCCCTCACGACGTTCAGCATCGCCAACGACGTCGCCAAGTACTTCGCGATAATCCCGGCGGCCTTCGCCACGACCTATCCGGTGCTCGAGGCGCTCAACATCATGCGGCTGGCGACGCCGCAGAGCGCGATCCTGTCTGCGGTCATCTTCAACGCGCTCATCATCGTCGCGTTGATCCCGCTGGCGCTGAAGGGCGTCCGCTACCGGGCGATCGGCGCCGCCGCCGTCCTGCGCCGCCACGTCTGGATCTACGGCATCGGCGGCATCATCATCCCGTTCCCGGGCATCAAGCTGATCGACATGATCCTCGTGGCCCTCCACCTGGTGTAGAGGAATCGACGCCATGCTGACTCACGTCCGCGCCGCGATCGTCTCGCTCGTCCTGTTCACCGTCGTCACCGGCGTCGTTTATCCAACGCTCGTGACGGTCATCGCTCAGCTCGTCTTCCCGCATCAAGCGAACGGCAGCCTGATCGTCAAGGACGGAAAGCCCGTGGGCTCGACGCTCATCGGCCAGCCCTTCGACGACCCGAAGTACTTCTGGGGCCGTCCCTCGGCGACCAGCCCGTTCGGCTACAACGCGGGCGCCTCGGGAGCCTCGAACCTGAGCCCGACGAACGCCGACCTGATCAAGACCGTGCAAGGCCGTGTCGACGCCCTCCGGACCGCTGATCCCGGCAACGCGGCGCCCGTGCCGGTGGACCTCGTCACCGCGTCGGGCAGCGGGCTCGACCCCCATATCAGCCCGGCGGCGGCCCTCTACCAGGTGCGTCGCGTGGCCAGGGCGCGCAAGCTCGACGATGCCGTCGTGCAGCGCCTCGTCGCGCAGCACACGGAGGGCCGGCTGCTCGGCCTGTTGGGTGAGCCCCGCGTGAACGTCCTCGGCCTCAACCTGGCACTCGATTCGCGGTAGACCGCGACCGCTCTCAGCTCCGCCTCGGGCGGCCGTCGACCGCGCGAGGCTAGGCACCCGGCGTAACCTGTGGTCATGAGCGATCAGGAGCGACTGCTCGATTCCGCCAAGCGCCTGCTCGAGGGCGGCAAGGACGCCCGCGACGATCAGGCGCTCGAGGCGGCCCACCCGTCGGACATCGCTGCGACTCTCCAGCGCCTGCCCCTCGACCAGCAGGTCGAGCTCTTCCGTCGGCTCTCCCCGGAGCGCGCCGGCGAGGTGCTCCCGGGGCTGGACGACACCACGCTGCTGGCTCTCGTCCGCGCCCTCGACGAGGCGGAGGTCTCGCGCATCCTTGACGAGATGCCGGCCGAGCATGCGGCCCATGTCGTGGAGGAGCTGCACCGGGACGAGGCCGCAAAGATCCTCGAGCTCATGGAGGAAGGGCACTCCGAGGACGTCCAGGAGATCCTCGAGTATCCCGAGCATTCAGCCGGCCGATTGATGTCGCCCGACTTCGTCGCCGTGCGCGAGGACGCGACCGTCGAGGAGGCGATCAAGCACATCCGCGACTCGATCGCCGTCGAGCGGGCCTTCGAGCTGTACGTCGTCGACGGTCATCGCCACCTGGTCGGCGTGGTTCCGCTGCGCCGCCTGCTCATCGCCGATCCGACCACAGCGGTGTTCGCGATCCGGGAGGAAAACGTCGTCAGCGTGCCGACCGAGATGGATCAGGAGGAGGTCGCGCGGGTGGTGGCCAAGTACGACCTGGTGGCCGTGGCGGTGGTCGACCGCCAGCACCGCCTGGTCGGCACCATCACGGCCGACGACGTGGTCGACATCGTCGGCGAGGAGGCGACGGAGGACATCTTCCGGATGGCGGGCTCGGACGCCGCCGAGCTCGAGCGGCGTACGCCACAGCAGATCGCCCTCATGCGGCTGCCCTGGGTGATGGCCACGCTCGTCATCGAGCTCGGGGCGGGCGCGGTCATCCACTACTTCGATCAGACGCTCGGTAAAGTCATCCTCCTGGCGTCCTTCATGCCGGTGATCCAGGCGATCTCCGGCAACACGGGGCTGCAGTCCGTGACGATGGTGGTCCGCGGGCTCGCGACCGGCCAGCTGCATCTCAGCCGCTGGTGGGAGCCGCTCCGCCGGCAGGTCCAGACCTCGAGCATCCTGGGCGGCGTGTGCGCGCTGGTGGTCGGCTCGGTCGGCCTGCTCTGGCACTCGCCGGCCTTCGGGCTCGTAGTGGCCCTCTCGATGTTCGCGTCGGTGAACCTCTCGGGCTTCGCGGGGACGATGATCCCCATGCTCTCCAAGCGCCTCGGGTTCGATCCAGCGATCACGGCGGGCCCCTTCGAGACGGCCCTGCAGGACGTGCTCGGCGTGACGATCTTCCTCTCGCTGGCCACCGCGCTCCTGAGCTGGCTGAGCTGAACCGGGGGCGCGGCGGCGAGGGGCCGAGCCGCTACCGCGCGACTTCTTCCAGCGTCGCCTCGACCGGCGTCGGCCTGTTCGCCAACGCGGCACGCGCCGGCTCCCCACGTCGAGATGGGATCACCCGCATGGTCAGCCGCTCGCTGGCGCAATCGCACCAGTCCAGGTGATCGAGTGCCGCGCGGTTGCGTCGCGTCCACTGAACCATCGCGCCGAAACCGCCGAGGACGAGCCCGCACCGGAGCGCGGTGAGCTCGGGGCCCGGCGAAACGAGCACCTCGACCACCGCCAGCGCGGCCAGCATGAGCCCGCCCAGCGCGTACAGGCGGCCCCATCGCGGTCGAGGGGTCGTCCGCAACCATCCGGAACGTTCCGTCATGCCGCACATCGGGGCACCAGCCCCACGGTGGCACGTTCGGCCTCAAGCCCGCGTCAAGAAGAACGGTCCGCGCGTTAAAAATCCGTAAAAATATCGCCGGGTCGGCGCCGGTGGTCACGGACCGGCGTAGAGTCGGCTCGACGACATGCGACTCGCCCTCGTCAAGCGCCTTCTCGTCGGCGTGCCGATGCCGCTCGCCCAGGCCCGGCACGAGCGCCTGAGCAAGACAGTGGCGCTTGCGGTGTTCGCCTCCGACCCGCTGTCCTCAGTGGCATATGCGACCGAGGAAATCCTGCTGGTGCTCATGTTGGGCGGCACCGCCGCGCTCAGTTACTCGCTGCCCGTCGCCATGGGGATCGCCGCCCTGCTGGCGGTCGTCGTCATCTCGTATCGCCAGACCGTCGCTGCGTACCCGCAGGGGGGCGGCGCCTATCTCGTCGCGAAGGACAACATTGGACAGTACCCGGCGCTCACCGCCGCCGCTGCGCTGCTGGTTGACTACGTGCTGACGGTGTCGGTCTCCGTGGTCGCCGGGATCGCGGCCCTGACGTCCGCGGTGCCCTGGCTCCACTCGTACCGGATCGTTCTGAGCGTCCTCGCCGTCGGCGGGATCGCCCTGGGGAACCTTCGCGGGGTGCGGGAATCCGGCCGGCTGTTCGCCGCGCCGACCTACTTCTTCGTGGCGAGTATCCTCGTCACGATCGCGTATGGCCTCGTCGGCGCGATCTTCGATTGGCTGCCCGAGGCCCCGTACGAGCCCCATCCGTCGGGTCTCGAAGGCCTCGGCCTGTTTCTGCTCTTGCGCAGCTACGCCGCCGGTTGCACCGCGCTGACGGGGGTCGAGGCCGTCTCCAACGGCGTCCAGGCGCTCAAGCCGCCCGAGGGGCGCAACGCCCAGACCGTCATGACGGCGCTCGGCATCATCTCGATTGTCATGTTCCTCGGAATCACGTATCTCGCGTACGACTTCGGGATCATCCCGGGTGGCGACGAGACCGTCGTGTCGAAGATCGCCCGCCGGGTGTTCGGCACCGGGGTGCTCTACTACGCCGTGCAGACCGCGACGCTGCTCATCCTCGTCCTCGCCGCCAACACCTCGTACGCCGATTTTCCGAGGCTCTCGTCGATCCTCGCGCGCGACCACTTCGTGCCCCGGCAATTCGCCAACCAGGGCGATCGGCTCGTCTTCTCCAACGGGATCCTGATCCTCAGCGGGTTCGCCATCCTCCTGATCGTGGTCTTCCAGGGCGACACACACGCGCTCCTGCCGCTCTACGCGATCGGCGTCTTTATCTCGTTCACCATCTCCCAGAGCGGCATGGTGCGGCGCTGGCTCCGGCTCCGCGAGAAGGGCTGGCGCTGGCGCGTCTGGATCAACGGAGTCGGCGCCGTCGTGACCGGCGTGGTCCTGCTGACGCTCGCGGTCACGAAGTTCGTCGAGGGCGCCTGGATCGTCGTCGTCGTCATCCCCTTCCTGGTCGTGACGTTCATCGTCATGCACCGGCACTACGACGAGGTCGCCCGCGAGCTGTCGCTCGAGGGCCTGGACGAGCCGCCCCGATTCCAGCACACGGTCCTGGTCCTGATCGGGGACGTCCACCGCGGGGTCGTCCGCGCGGTGCAGTACGCTCGGACGCTCGCCCCGACGGCCACGGTGCGCGCCGTCTACGTCGAAACGGACCCGGCACGCACGGCCCGTCTCGAGGAGAAGTGGGGCAAGTGGGGACTCGGCGTCCCCCTGGTCGTCCTGACGTCGCCTTACCGGTCGCTTCTGCGGCCGCTGCTCGACTACCTCGACCAGATCCAGTCGCGCGGCGACGAGCAGATGGTCACGATCGTGCTCCCGGAATTCCTGCCGCGGCACTGGTGGCAGCACGTCCTGCACAACCAGACGGCCCTGCTCGTCAAGGGCGCCCTGCTCTTCCGGAAGAACACCGTCGTCGCCGACGTGCCATATTTATTGAAGCACTGACGCGGACGAGGCTCCCCCGCCTGGAACGCTACGTCCGCACGCCCTCGACGGCGAGCAGATACTGAACGTGCGACTCGGCGCTGTCGCGGAGCCAGGCCCGGTAGTCGGCCTCGGCCGCGTCGCGCTCCCGCTCGCGGATCGCGCCGTCGGCGACCATCTGGTGGCCGCGCGTGGCGGCGACCGCGGCCCAGATCCCGGCGCGCATCTCGAAGTCGGGGTCGGCGCGTTGGCTGACCTCGTGCTGGTCGCTCACCACGATGTCGCCGAGACCGACTCCCGCGAAGAGGTCGCGGAGGTGGTCCGCGATCGCGTTGTCCATGCCCGCGGCCGCGCGCCACTGCAGGAACGCCGCGTAGAAGCGGCTTATGCTCACCGGCGGTTCGGGCGTCCACGCGGCCTTCTCGTGGTTATAGTCGAGGACGACGACGCGCCCGCGGGGTTTCGCCACCGCCGTCATCGCGCGCAGGGCGGCGGCAGGGTCGGCGAGCCACTGGAGCACGCGCGCCGCGGCGACGATGTCGAACGCGCCGCCGGACGGCAGCGTATGGACGTCGGCGACCTCGAACGACAGGCCGGGCACGC